>JGI20130J15133_1000056_pt1 | contig 86596 bp, 85 predicted proteins | sample WasSprMetagenome_FD_15133 | JGI IMG/M metagenome (IMG submission 15133) | reverse complement strand
GGTCGTGTATAACCTACCGGAGCTTCCTAGAGATATCCACCTGAATTTCACCGGTTGTCTACTGGCCAAGATATATAAAGGGGAAGTCACGAGATGGAATGACCCGACAATCAGAGCTTTAAACCCAGCAGTCGCAGACAGGCTTCCCGACAAAAACATAATCACAGTCTACAGGAGCGATAAGAGTGGTACGACAAACATTTATACCGCTTATCTCTGGAAGTCCTGTCCAAGTGAGTGGCCACAGAATTACGTCGGCTTGTCAATGCCAGATTTCGTCNCTACATCACCTAATTCGATCGGTGGTAAAGGTAGTGATGGCCTAACCTCGACAGTCAAGAATAACCCATACTCTATTGGGTACGTTGAACTACAATTTGCTTTATCATCTAACTTACAATACGCATCGGTTGAGAACGCGGAGAAAGAGTTCGTCACACCCACTAATCAGACCATATACAGAGCGGTGGAGAACGCTGTAAGCTATTTGCCTTCATCACCCTTCGACGATTGGAGCGAGGCTGCTTTCAAGTTAATTTTAGCCCCTGGAAACGACTCCTACCCGTTGACGACGTTTACATTCCAATTCTTCTGGGGGAAATACAGTGATACAGCTCACCAAAATGCTGTACAGAAATGGGTTAACTTCATTTTAACAAAAGGGCAGGAAAACATGCTTGAAGGTTACTATCCTCTGCCAAAGGAGTTGACCAGTAGACTACTTTCCAGATTCGGTGGTGCCTGACCTCGTGCCAGGGAGAAATTCGTCAACGCTGTATAATGTCCTAGTCGGATTAAACATTTTTTTCGTTTTAACCATCCTTCTCCTCACACTATACGTTATGGTATCTAAATCAAGCACCTCTATTTTCGCTGTCAACATCTCACTTTTCTCAAACAAGTGGAGCCCGGAGAACGGTGAGTATGGCTTACTGATACCGCTAGTGGGCTCTCTACTGGTTTCTACGCTGGCCATACCTATCGTCTTAATTTTCTCCATACCCCTGGTGATTGCCATTGTTGAATACGCCCGGGGATCTCTCTCGAGGATCCTTGACGTGATCGTCGACTTGACGGCAGGGTTGCCTACAATAATTATCGCATACATAGGGTTAGCATTCCTATCCAGCTGGCTTAAAAACTGGGTTGAAGAGCCGTTAAACCGCTTTCTCAACTTCATACCATTGTTCTCCTGCAAACCGCTGGCAGGTCAAAATATTGGGACAGCCGCTTTGATCCTAGCCATCTCTACAGTACCTTTTACCACAGCCTTAATAAGAGAGGCCTACAAAATGATCCCTCGCTCATTGGTCGAGGCACTCTATAGCATAGGCTTGTACAAGGAGGAGGTTGCATACATGAAGATCTCTATGATAAAGCCAGCTATTGTATCGGCGATCGATCTTATTCTCGACAAGCAGAGTTCTCACCGAGACCACTATTGTATCGCTTCTAGCCGGTAACCAGTTTGTCATGTCGTCTTGTATCTTCACGCCGATGATAACTATACCCTCACTTAATAGTAAACAACTTTGGGTACTCGACAATATACCCCCTCCTCGACAGCGTTTTGTTCACTTCAGCTCTAATCCTCTACACAATATCGTTAGCGTTGAACTTCGCTGGACTCTACTTGAACAAGAAGCTTGAGGTGATCGTGGGTGGTTAACCTAAGGTTCATCAAGATCCTCGCGATAAGATTAACTGTCGCTACACTTTCAATAATATCACTAGCTGTTATCTTGCTGATACATGTGAGTATTCTAGTGAATGGTCTGAGGATCGCCTTGCTCAACGGATTCAACCTATTGACAGGGACACACCGCCGCTACCGACTGAATCGAAGCCCTTAGGCGGAGTTGGCCCAAGCCTCGTGGGCTCGCTCCTAACATCGGGGTTAGCTATCTTAATCTCAACTCCTGTCTCCATAATACTAGGGTTCTTCCTAGTAGAGCATAGGGGCTCGAAGTTTGTGGGATTTGTTAGGGCGGCTTTTCAAAGCTTGTACGGTTTACCCACGATCACGATTTCCCTAATAGTCTACACACTACTTGTCATACCGATGAGGACACAAAGTCTGCTGGCTGGCTCGATCTCGCTTCTAATTGTTGCCCTACCAATGGAGCTCACTTACTTCGAGAACGTGTTCTCGAGCATACCGCTAACTTATAAGGAGGCTGGTTATTCAATAGGGTTGGGCAGGCTGGGTTTATTGACTAGAGTTGTGCTCGGGATAAGCAAGTCCGGCCTAGCCTCAGCCCTTACTCTCACACTAGCTAGAGTGATGGGTGAGACAGCACCTGTATTATTCACAATAGGCAACGCCCTCACATCGTATCCTACAAGCCTATTCCAACCATCTTCAACTATTACAACTCTAATATTCATGCTCGCGAGCTCGCCCTTCCGAGTCCAATTCGACTTCGCGTGGGGTGCTGTCCTCACTCTCTACCTAATCTATTTGTTTTTATTCACTGCTTCAAAGCTTGTGAGGGGTGTTGAGCTATGAGATGCCACATCGAGGCTTCCGGGTTTAGGCTAAGGATAAACGATGCAGAGATATTGAAAGGAGTGGACTTCTGCGCCCCAAAGAACAGTATCTCTGTGATTGTGGGGCCAAGTGGTTCAGGCAAGACGACTTTCCTCAAAACCATAAACCGCCTCACGGAATTATATGGTAAGGTGGAGTGGAGCGGTGACTTAAAGCTCGACGGTGAAAGCATCTTCACTCTAAACCCTGTTGAACTTAGAAGGAGGGTTGGGATGGTTTTCCAGATACCGAATCCCTTCCCACACTTGAGTATATTCGACAACGTTGCCTTACCAGCCAGAGTAAACGGCATTGCCAAGGGGAACAGCGATGTTAGAAGTATCGTGAAGTGGGCTCTCGAGAAGGCGATGCTGTGGGATGAGGTGAAAGACAGGCTAGACAAGCGACCAAATATACTGAGCGGCGGGCAGAAGCAGAGGTTGTGTATTGCGAGGGCTCTCGCTATGAGACCTGAGGTGCTTTTGCTGGACGAACCAACCGCCAACATAGACGTCGTCAACTCAAAGAAGATCGAGGAGGCTTTGAGAGAGCTGAAGAACGAGTTGACTATAATCATGGTGACTCACAACCCCAACCAGGCTCTTAGAATAGGGGATTATATTGCGGTAATGTTTGAGGGGAGGATTGTAGAGGAGGGCCCTGTAAGGGAGGTTGCGTTGAAGACGAGGAACCCTATCACACAAAGCCTCCTGAGTGGGGGTTGGTGAGCGACATGGATTATGAGGGTAAACCCGCCCTGAGACTCATGGACGCTATTTCAAAAGAGGCTCTAGCGGCTTTATCAACTATACTGCAAGTCGTTAGGCGGGGCTGGATCTCTGAGGTAGAGTTTCAAACTCTATACGATCTTGCCGTTAGACAAAATATTCTGAGAGAGGAGCTCTACACGCAAGTCTTCGAGGAGATCGCCAGGTATAGGCCTGTGGGCAATGCCTTATGGTACTATACATTAATCCTCGACATGGCATACGATTACTACAGGATAGCAAGGTATTGCTGGGAGATAGGTAGGGTGATGAAAGTCTTCGGGAGGATTGAAGTGGGGGGCGACGTCGAGAAGATGATATCTGAGATGCTCAACGAGTTATCTGATTTCACGAGAAAAGTTTTGAGCGGTAGATTGGAATTAATTGACGCCAACAAGCTACTCGAGCTAGAGGAGAGGAGTGATGAAAGATATCTAACAACCCTTAAAGAGCTAGCTGAAAAAGAGAGGTTTACCAAGAACGATGTGATCAACGTCTTAGTCCTAAGGCATATTGAAAGGATGCTAGACCACATGGAGTACCTTGCCAGGAAAATAAAAACTTTCTGACAGGTCTCCTGGCTCCACGGCTATATCATCGTGAAAACTCCACGGACCTGTCGGATCCGACAACAGTTCCAGCAATTAATGTGCCCAAGCTTATTTTATACTCCACTGGATTAAATAAAGCCGAGGTGGGTAAGGTTGTTCGTCACCCACTTGAAGTGCAGTAAGTGCGGTAGGATCTATGGGCTCGACGAAAAACCCATTACGTGTCGCAACAACGATCTCGGCCGCTTGGACATCTACTACGACTACGAAGCCATCTCGAGGAGCATTTCTAGAGAAGAGCTGTCTAAGAGGCCATTCTACATGTGGAGATACAAGGAGTTCCTGCCTGTGCCAAGCGAGGAATATATTGTTAGCCTTGGAGAGGGCGGGACACCTCTGCTGAAGGCGAGTAGGCTGGGTGAGAAGCTCGGATTGAAGAACCTTTACCTGAAGGATGAAACAAGGAACCCGACGGGTAGCTTCAAGGATAGGGCTATGAGCGTCGCTATCTCCATGGCCAAGTACTTCGGTTTCAAGAGGGCAGTTATAGCTAGTAGCGGAAACGCCGCCGCAGCCCTAGCCGCCTACGGGGCTAAGGCCGGTATCGAGGTATACGCTTTCGTACCGGACTTCGCCGGCTTCGGCAAAATAGCCCAACTCCTGTACTACGGAGCAAAGGTGTTCAAAGTTAGGTGGACCGAGGCTGAGGATCCGACGGTGAAGATGATGAGGGTTCTAAGCGAGAAGTACGGTTTCTACCCTAGCCCAAGCTTCGGCGTCTTCAACCCATACCAGATCGAGGGGCCTAAGACAATATCCATGGAGATCGTCGAGCAACTGGGTTGGAGAATACCGGATCAGGTCTTCGTGCCAACAGGGGCCGCCAGCCTTCTCACAGGCGTCTTCAACGGGTTCAGGGACTGGAATATGGTGGGCTGGATCTCCGGCTACCCTAAGATCGTCGCTGTCCAACCAGAAGGAAACCACCCGTTTGTCAGGGCCTGGGCTGAAAGAGCCGACCCCGATAAGATAAAACCATGGGAGAAGCCGCCTGAAACCATAGCAACGGGGCTTGAAGACACGTTCCCGTGGGATGGGGATGCTGGTCTGAGAGCACTCTACAAGACTAATGGCTACGGTGTGGTAGTCAGCGACAACGAGATAGTTGAAGCCATGAAACTCCTGGCGAGCCTCGAGGGAGTTTTCGCCGAGCCAAGCGGGGCAGCCGGCTTAGCCGGCCTGATAAAAGCTCTGGAGAACAAGATGGTGGAAAAAGATGAGACTGTTGTNGTGTTGGTTACAGGCCACGGGTTGAAGGACCCCGAGGTGGTTAAGAAAACAGCTGGAGACGCCCCCTTGATAAACCCCGCCGAGAGAGAATTCTTCGAGGTAGCCAGCAGGCATTATAATATAGCCTTTTAGTCTTTAAACAATTATTTTAATATTCTACTCTTATCTCAATCCATCATAAAGTTTTTATTTAAAAGATTGATAAAAATACCCCAGGGGTTAATTATGGTAGAATACGCCCCCACAGGCATCTTCAAGGACATATACGAGGTTATCGACGGGAAGGTCTACTATAAGACGTACGCCGGTGGAGAGTGGGTTTCCGGGAGAGATTGGGCCCCTGTTCAATCCCCTATAGACAACTCTGTGATAGGATACGTCCCCAAGTTAACCTATAGGGATGTGGAAGGCGTTGTCGCGAGGATTTACGAGAAAGGGAGGTGGAGTATTAGGAATACACCTGGCTTCAAGCGGGTTTCGTACATGCTTAAGATAGCTGATTTAATGGAGAAGTACGCTGAAGACTTCATTCAAATCCTCGTCCTCAACACAGGCAAGACCTACGCTCAGGCTAGAGGCGAGTTGAACGCGAGCATCAGCAGGCTCAGGGATTCCACCCTAGACGCGAGGAAAGTCCCCGGCGAGTATATTGCGGGTGATTGGGATCAATCCACGCTTGAAACAGAGGCCGTGGTGAGGAAGGAGCCTTACGGCGTTGTCCTCGCGATAATACCCTTCAACTACCCGTTGTTCGACTCGGTCACTAAATTCGTTTACAGCGCGATAAGCGGTAACGCCGTGGTGATCAAGCCGCCCAGCGCAGACCCGTTGCCGGTGATAATGTTTGCTAAGGTCGTAGAGGAAGCGGGGTTCCCGAAAGACTCGTTTGCAGTGCTAACGCTACCCGGGAGGGAGACTGACCCGCTTGTAGCCGATAAACGGATCTCGGTTGTAAGCCTTACAGGCAGCTCTTCGACAGGGAGACATGTGCTCGCCACCGGTGGGGTGAAGCAGTATATTATGGAGTTAGGCGGCGGAGACCCAGCCATAGTCCTCTCTGACGCGGATCTCACCCAGGCCGCGAAGGCTGTCGCGGCAGGGATCTACAGCTACGCCGGCCAGAGATGCGATGCTATAAAGCTGATACTAGTCGAGGAGAATGTCTACGAGGAATTCAAGAAGGGATTAGTGGAGGAGTTAAAGAAGGTTGTTGTAGGCGACCCACGCGACCCAGCCACGGTCATGGGGCCTCTGATAAGCGGTGAGGCAGTTGAGAACATGATGAACGCTATAAAGGATGCTTTAGAGAGAGGGGGGATGCTACTGTATGGTGGCAGACGACTAGGCGGCAACTACGTTGAACCCACCCTCATAGAATTCAGCTCACACGAGAAAATGATTGAATCAAAACTCTACAGGGAGGAGGTCTTCGCTCCAGTAGCATTAATCACAAGCTTCAGGGATTTAGACGAGGCCATCAAACTCGCAAACGGGAGGGACTACGGCCTCGACGCCGCGGTCTTCGGAAGAGACCTGGACAGAATAAGGAAGGCTGTGAGATACCTTGAAGTAGGGGCAGTATACGTCAACGATATGCCTAGGCACGGTATAGGCTACTACCCGTTCGGCGGCAGGAAGAACAGCGGGATAGGTAGGGAGGGTATCGGGTACAGCGTCGAGTACGTTATGGCGACTAAGACTATTATATACAACTATAAGGGTAGAGGAGTCTACAACTACCTCGTCTAAACTTTTTTCCGTAACCCGCATACCTATTCCTGGTGTCATATAGTTGCCCTACATCCTTGTGAGAAGCAAGAGGAGGGTGATCTACTGCTATAAGCCTCTCGTTACCGGCGAGGCTCTCCTGGTTTACAACGGGGTTGTAGTTGCGGCGGGCGACTACGAGAGTTTAAAAAAGTCTCTGGCAAGCGAGGACTACGAGGTCGTGGAATCGGATAGCGTCCTGGCTCCAGGCTTCGTAGACGCCCACGCACACCCTGATTCCCTCGGCTACAACCTGTTGCTTGGGGGAACCATTACGACTGGAGGGCTTGGAAGCCTGCTGGTGAGACTGAGGGGTGAAAGCAGGAGTATAGCAGGCTGGGTCATAGCGCCGAGAGTAGACCCTTCGAAACTCGAGGAGGGGAGGATGCCTTACTCCTGGGAGATAGATGCCTTCATCGACGACAAGCCTGTCCTAATACAGCATATCTCAGGCCACATGGCCGCGCTAAATAAGAAGGGTGTGGAATTAGCTCTCAGCATCCTTGGTAGCATTGGGTACGGCGATCTAGAGAAGGGGTGGATCTATGAGGACGATCTATGGAGGCTCCTAACCCATATAAGGTCTTCAATGTCAGCGGGGGAGATATCGGAGGCACTCCTCCTAGGGTTGAGGGAATTCGAAGCCCATGGCGTCACTGCTGTGGGGGCAGCGGGCTTGTCCCAGAGGGAGATCGACGTGCTCCTTCAACTGGACTCAGAGGGTAGACTGCCTATTAGAGTCTACGGCTATGTCATGTATGAGAAAGGTCTAGACATAAGCCGCGTGGAGAAGCTTGTCGAGGAGACCTGGTCGAGGCCTGACAGGAGATTCAGGGTGAATGGGTTGAAAATTATACTCGATGGCGCGCTTGGACCAAGGACAGCCTTCCTCTCAAGCGACTACAACGACGCGCCCGGTAGGAGAGGTTTCTCAAGCTATAACGCGGAGGAGCTCGGAAGCTTATTAGAGGAGGCGTCGAGGAGAGGTGTTCAGGTCGCCGTCCACGTCATAGGTGATGGAGCCCTCGACACTGTATTGGAAGCTTTGAAGAAGACTGGTAACACTTTGATGAGGCTTGAGCATGTCTCACTTGTCAGGGACGATCAATTAACGGAGCTGAAGAAGTTTAAGCCTATTCTCGTCCTCCAACCACGCTTCATAATATCAGACAGCTGGATCACCCAGAGGTTAGGGTGGGAAAGGGCTAGTTGGGTGTATAGGCTTAGAGACCTAGGAGAGGCCTCCATAACAGCTTACTCAACCGACGCACCAGTGGAGCCGGTTAACCCGTTTGAAACAATCTACGCTGCCTTGACAAGGGGTTCTCTAGATGGGATAGACTACTCGATACCAACAATTAGGAATAGCGTTACAGTCCTTGAAGCGCTGGGGCACTACACAGTAGACTCGGCTGCCGCCCTCGGGGATCCGAGACTCGGGTGTCTCCTACCAGGTTGCTACGCTGATATAGTTGAGTTGAGCGAGAACCCGATTCTCTGGTCAGACATCGTTGCTCTCAGGCGGATTAAAGCGAGAGTGCTTAAGTTGATAAAGGGGGATACCGAGAGTTAAGTTCAAGGGTAGGTATGAGCGTTTACAAGCCGAAGAAACCGGGCAAAAAGGATGTCTTGGGTGAGGGGCTGAAAGATCTAAGCCCCGGCTTACGGGAGCATGTGAAGAGAGTCCTTGATAAGAAGGAGTAGGTGAGTGCTGTTAGACGATGTTCTTAACGATCTTATACTCTTTACCCCCGTGGAGTATTATCAAGGCCTCCCTCCTCAACTCGTCGAACACCGCCTTCTCCATTGGTTGAAGCTCCTCAACCTTGTCTACTGGAATAGGGAACTTCTTCATAAAATCAACCAGGAAGTCTCTCTCCACGATTAAACTCCCAATCTGGACGACGACGCCATCTATCTTCCATTGCTCCAGTAAAGCCGGGAACTGGTTGGCGGCCTCCTGGAGGCTCATTACGGGTTTAGGTGGCTTCCCAGCGGCTTTCCCGCCCCCAGCTTCCAGCCTACTCCCAGCTTTCTCGCTAGATGACTGGCTAGCAACCCCCGATATTCTGGATAGGGCCTCCTCGATCCTTCTAAGCTTATCCTCGATCAACTTAACCCTTGCCTCCAGAACCCGTAGCCTCTCTTCGACGCTCCCTCCCCCTGTGCCGGGCTCCTCGCTCAAGCCGGGTTGAGCCTTTGGGGCCTCCGAAACCTCTTTCTCCCCGGGCTCCTGCCTCGAGGTCTCGCCTCTACCTAGCAACCACTCACCTTTCTCCGTGATGAAGAAACCCTTCCCCTCCTTCTTAACAAATCCCTTGTTCCTCAGTTTCAGCAGTATAGCCCTCGCTAGATCCTGCGAGATATTGAAAAACTCGGCAACCTCCTTCACAGACACGCTCGGGTTGTCTCTCACGAATTCGAGTATCTTTACGGTTAGAGTCTTCTCCCTGCTCAAACCTTCATCCACTATGAGACCCTATTGCCAGGCACGCCTAAATATATAAAGAGCTTTCACTCTGATAGTTAGGTAGGCTTAACGGTGATGTTTATGTCTAGCCAGCTCTTCGACGAGGAGACGGTTAAAGCTCTGCAAGAGATATTCAAGTCATTTCAACAACCCGTCAAAGACTACCTAGTGGTGGACACGCTGGAAGACCCGAAAGACGGGGAGGGAGAAGAGCACCACCATCACACCCACTACCACCTCCACGCTCCTGGCGAGGGGTGTCATACTTGCGGTGAAGCCAAGATGCTGGCCACAGAACTCGCTAGGATAAGCCACGGGCAACTAACTTTCGAGATAGTTGAGAAAGGAAAAGCAACCTTTTTAAGGCCGAGGTACGTGCCGGCATTCATATACGGGTCAAGCGGGCTTAACATAAGATACTACGGGTTACCGAGTGGAGAGGAGTTCGCGCCGTTCATCTACGTCCACCAGTACATCTCCCTCAACCATGTTAAGCTGTCCAGCAAGGTAAAGGAGGATGTCGAGAGTATTGAAACACCCCTCCACGTGAAAGTGTTCGTTACACCTGAGTGCCCGTATTGCCCGATCGTAGTTGACTACTTTAACCAGATGGCTCTCTTAAACAAGAACATAGTGATGGAGACAATTGAAGCGATTGAGCTCCCCATGGAGGCGGATGCTTACGGGATCCAAGCAGTGCCCTATGTCACCATCAATAGAATCGAGGACTACGATAATTATGGCGCTGAACCAGTTGAAGTAATACCGGGCTACGTGCCCCCTGAGCATGCGGTTAAAGTACTGGTGAAAGCTGAGAGAAAAATCAAGAGAGGCGGGAGTAGTGGAAAGACCCCAACGTAGCCTCCCCTCTTCCAGGGCCGAAGACTATTTAGAGGCAATCTACACTCTCTCCCAGAAGGGGAAGCCTAAGGTAAGGGAGCTAGCCCGAAGACTTTGCGTCTCGCCTAGTAGCGTAGTAGAATTCCTGCGGAGGCTTTCAGAGCAGGGTTATATAATCTACAAGAAAGGCGGGGAGATAAGGTTGACTGAGAAGGGCCTGGAGGTTGCGAGGAAGATCTATCATAGACACGTGGTGTTAACAGAGTTCCTGACGTACATAGGCGTCCCCAGGGATATAGCGGAGATAGACGCATGCAGGATAGAGCATCTACTACACGATGAGACCGTTGAGAGAATCATCGAGTTCATGAGGAAAAAGATGAAGAGTGAGCCTTAGCCCTGTATCGACAAGGGCATCAACCTAGCGGTTTTAACCCCTCTAATAGCAATGATCTCGTTGAACATTTTTTCAACATCACTCCCTCTCCCCTTGACGAATATCGCGAGAAGACAGTTTCTTTCATCTAAGTGTATGTGAGTGGCTGAAATAACGTTGTTTAGGTAGGAATGCTGGGTGTCTGTTAAACGGATATCGGCATCGTCGATCGTGTGATCGTAAACCACGCCTATCACCGCGATGACGCTTTCGCTTCTGGCTAACTCCTCTGTTGAAAGATAGGAGGATAAAGCTAATTGAACTATTTTGCTTAGGCTCACCCCACTCTCGCTTCTCACTCTATCAAGCCTTCTAGCAAGTTCCTCAGGCAGATATACGCCTATCTTCAAAGCCAGACGCATACACCCATTTAAACTTATCCCGCGAGACTTATATCCCCTTATCCCAATTTTTTATTTCCGGAGATGACCTAAGCCCTCCTACCTGACTCAGTGATGTGTTCACGGACCGGGGGATCCGATACCTGGCTAAATCACATGCCTTGGCTTCAGGCGTGATCCCTGGCTATAACTAGGCTACAACACATTGATGCAGACGCATAACCAATGCATTAGTGTTGCGGCTGAGAATCCGCACCTGCTGTGGCGAACTCCATCGATGCAAACCGCGCACACGAAGTTATCTATGTAGGTATTAAGATTCAGGGTGAACCGATTTTCCCAGATATGAAAAGCATGAATAAAACAGCCACCAGCGCAACTATTACCAGGACTGCTATCAGTACCCATTTGGGTAAAACAGTAGTCCCGCTGTTTATCCGGCTTGTGGTTGTCCAAACCCCCGTGGTGGCTGTAGTCTGGTTTTGTATCGGTGTCACTTCACCGCATGCCACCACTATGTTTGAGACTGGTGGTCTAGAGGGGTCTTGGACATTGAGAAGAGAGGTATTCGATGCATAGACACCATACTTTACTATTGTTACATTTGGTAGAAGACTGTACCTGCCGGTCACGTTGCTGGTGATCACCGTGAACAACCTGGGTTTAAAGAAGGACGTTAGCTCGAAGTATTTGGATGTATTGGAGAAAGTGATTTTAACGACTCTGTAGGTTAAGTCCACTGCAATTGAAATGTTCAGACTGCCCGTTGTTATGTTGGACAGGTGGAACCAATTGTTCTGGTCGCCAACCATCGCGTATAGGGATGGATTTTCCCCAGGGTACTTTAATAGTAGTATACCATAAGCCTCTACACCTCTCTCCGTGAAAAACGCTGCTAGAACCCCGTAGTCCCCGAAGTAATTTATTCTCATGTCGAGGTATGCCACATAGCTGTCTCCAGGACTATTCAAATTGCATGTGAGTAGTTGGAGAGGGTCACCGGGGGAGGTCTCCACGCGGCTTAATGAAACTACGATGAGCATCAGAAAGGTGGCAAGCCATATAGTAGACTTCCTCATGAAGCCCCCTTTAACCCCTTCCACCATGAAGTATACGCTACCTCTGTGATAAGATAGTTCGTTATAACATCAACCACTCTATCCTCCACGTCCATTGGATCCAAAGCCACTCCATTAACCATCATCAAATCTTTCTCCCTCGTAAAGGAGTATACAACGTTTACATCGTAACCCCGTGAGGTTAGCGTACCGATCAAAGCTAGAACAATGCTCATCACCCTACCTGCCTCCGGTGAAGGGGACAACGTCACCGATATCGTTAGCTGCCTCAACGAACACACCACTTAATTCATAGGTTTAGCCAGCCCTTTATAATGCGAGATGTGTTATTATTGTAATATTATCCCGTTAATCCTGCTTCAAGCCTTTTAAATAAAATTTCCACAGGATTAAAGCCAGGTGCCAAGCTTGCTGTCAATTAAGAAGGCCGTAATCGCGGAGAGATGGAGAGAGTTGCTCAACCAGATGAACCTGTACTATTTAAGCATCCTCGAGGAAGTCATTGAAAAGGAGAGCGAGTTGTCGAAGAAAGGAGAGTTCACGTTGGAGGATCGCCTAATGTTAATCTACATCGAGGCGGTCAAGAGGATAATATCAGAGGAATTAGACCTAAGCTATAAGCCAACTAAGCTAGTTGACGTTGACGACAGCATTATAGGGGAATTAAAGGCGATCGCGGAAACAGCTTGATGAAGGCCCCTATTTTTAAGAGGCTTAATCCATTTATGGAAACTGATTTCGGTCATACCGGTGGATTCTATTGGAGAGCGTAGTCAAGAGCATCAGCGAGTTTGTTAAAGACGTGAATTTACCCGCTCTGGTTCCAGTCAACTTCATACCCTGGAACGCGGCGACGGTTACGGGGAGGCTTATCGAGGAGCTCGGCGTAGACGGTTTCGTATTCTTAACTAGATGGGAGGTGGCGGACACCGTTGAGGAAAGCCTGCAGCACGTCCAGAAAGAGATTTCATTCAAATACATCGGGGACTACAAGCTCGGGCGATCCCTTCTGAGGGACGACCTCTTCGAGAACTCCTTCCTTGTGAAAAACGTTTTGGAGGCGATGTTCGAGCCAGATAGAAAGCACGTCGTCGTAGACCTAACAATGACCACTGGCGAGCTCGCTTCAGCATCTCATTACGCGCTCAAGAATCTCCAGCCCTCCGGCAAGTCGATTTACGTGACTGTGGTAGAGACCATACCCCTCCAAGGCATACCAGCGTACCCCGGCAACCCTAGGTGGCTTCACAAAGTATACATATACGGGTCTAACAGAGTGGATTGGAAGGGTGTCGAAGTAGTAACAGAGCCCCCGAAGATAATTGAATGGAAGGGGACGCGAGGAGTCTACATAGCCGTGTCGAAGCTGATGAACTCGCTTTCTGGTAGGAGGATTCTTGAAGTGTTCGACGGGATGAAGAAAGAGGTGCCGGAGAGAGAGGAGGAGCTTATAGAAATCTACATAGTGGATAGTATTGAGAACGAGAACAAGAAGCTATTGAGCGTGGAAACACTCGGGGGGCCCGACGAGGGGACAGCCAGCCTCCTCTACAACTCCTGGAGAGCGATACTCGAGGTCGCCTCCAAGAAGACAAGGCAGGAGGAAGAGGTGAAAGTCCTGGAGAGAATACTCAGGCAACTACAGAGGTTGACCGGTGCGGCCGACCTAGTGGTGGAGGACATCGCGAGCCAGGAGATCGATTTAAACAGCTACAAGAGGGTTAAGCTACACGCCTTCATAAGGCACTTGAGGGAGGAGTATGGTAATGTAGCTGTGCTACCCGACACAAACATGTTCTACCAGGGCTTCCACATGAGCCTGCTTAAAGCCAGTATAAGGAACAACAGCCCGTGGAGCCCGATACCCAACGTGGAAGTCTACATACCCGTTTGCGCTGAAGCCGAGATCAACGGGAAGATCGCCACCACCTCATCAACCTCCCAGGCCTTGACAGAGAGGTATTCTTACATAATGGCGCTGATGGCTAACAGGGTGTTGCAAGAAGTCAAGTACCACTATAAGGCTAGGACACTGCCGGCTATCTCGCAACCCTGCGAGGCTTCAATGGCTGTCGAGTCGTCAAATCTCCAGCACAAGGTTGTCCTACTCCTAACAGCCGATAGAAAAGCCTTCAACGCCTGGCAGACCTTTAACGCTTGCCGCGGAAACATTGTGTGCGGGTATGTAGACCACAGTAATGTATTCCTGAACACCAGCTCCCACTACTCCAAGTTCTACGCTAGCATCGTCCTTGCCAACGTTGTATTCACAACAAGCCTGTTCGCAAGGGTGATGGTGAAGTCGAAGAAGAACACGGTAGTATTAGACGGGAACAGGCTTAAAGGGGCGACAGCCCCCTCCATAACTATAAGCAAGGTAAACGAGAGGACAACTGGTTAAAAGTGGTTTACATGAGCTCTCTTATGGATAAGGCTAGATCCGACCCCTGGGGGCTCGCCCTGGACTGCCGCATGCACCGCTGCGAGCTAGGTGATGTGGGTAGGATATTGAGGTACCTGTTGTTGAACGAGACCCCTAAGGGGCTAGAGTTGTTGAAGGCTTTGAAATCTAACCTAGAACCTTTCGATTTCTTCGAGGTATTATCCGGGGCGTTGGACTATGATCTAGTTGACTGGGTTAAAGAGAGGGTCTCCTCGGAGAAAATAGTAGGGAGCCTGCTCGAGAAAAAGATGGATGAGGTATACGGGTATATGGTTCTAGCCGAGCTGATGCCGTTTATTGGATTAGGCGATGAAGCCGAGGCTTTAAGCCGTGAACTCCTAGCGAGGGCGTGCGAGCTCTCGAGCAAGATTGGCCCTGAAGGGCCGGCCGAGTTGATTAGACTTGTAGCTAACGGGCCACTCACCACCCTCGGCTTAAACAGGGTGGCTAGAGTTCTCTCAGGGGTTAGACTATCGGAATGCCACCCGTGTTGTCTTGAAGTCATGGTCGAGGTCTTGGAGTCCATTGCTCTCTCGTACCCGCCTCGAAGTGTTTTCGAGAATAAAGAGTTGATGGATGTATTCGCTGTGGTTATGGCAGATGTCGCCAACTCAGCGATAAAAATAGTGGACTCGGACAAGGAGACAGCCACGAGAGTCTTCAGAGGGTTGAGCGCTCTCTTATCCCAGCTCCGCTCGATTGCCAACGAGAGTAGGGCCCACGAGTGGTTCACGCAACTTAGATCGAGGGTGATAGAAAGTCTAAGCTCTCTAGGAGAAAAACTAGGGTTAGGTGGAGAGGCTAATCTACTTAATTGAGTTTTTCAAGTACTCGACTCCCAAGCCCATGTAGGCGAGCACTTCGATGAAGCCGAGCATCTCCTCCGCAGTGGTAAATGTTTTCCTAACAGTGTAGGCGTCCAGCCTCTCCGCCCCTGTCATTTCGGCTACATCCGCGACGAGGCTATCGCGGAATTTCAGGGTTAAATCGTATGGAGGGTGGAGGTGGATCTTGAACTCCAGCTTCCTCTTAAGCCTATCGACCGCTTCCTCAACACCTTTACCTAGCCCCATCAAGACGACCGTTAGAGGGGGGTAGACCGCGGCGTACCTGGAGAGGCCTCTCTTCATCTCGACGAACACTATATTCTGTGACAGCGTCTCAACCTCCCCCTTCAAGTGGGAGTCGCCGGCGACCAGGATAACTGGGACGCCCTTCTCCCTGGCGTACAGAGCGTTGATCAAGAACTCGCTTGCCTTCACACCGTTCACGAACACCTCGTAGAAGACCCTGCCACTCATGGTGTGATCCAGGAACCCTCTTACAGTTCCAGCGGCAGCGTGGTAGCCGATGAAAAGAGCTGCAGAGAAGCTACCGTCCAGCATTGTAAGCATGGAGAAGGGCCTAGGATACCCTTGGATCAGGTATGCTCCCTCCCGTAGAGTTAGGTAATCTACGTTCGTCATTAAACCGTGGCTGTCAGCTATGTAGACTTCGCTGAACCCGGCCTCAAGAAGCTTCCTCGAGATGAAGTCCGAGACCTCGCTCATGATTTTTACCGCAGTCGAAAACTGGGTCTTGTCAGGCGTTGTCATCGTGGTGGAGGCTATACCCGGCAAACCTTCCAAGTCTATCGATACATACGCTTTCATACAGACCACGTTGCTATATTTATTATTCAGTGAGTGTTATATAGGGATTACCAAGAAGGATCGGGATGATTTAATTGGCGGGTGAGGTATTTCAGGGAGGCCTCAACGTGGTCGTGCTGGATGTTGAAGACCACTTTTCCCCTCTCGAGATTTACAGCACTATCTCAAGGCTTTCGGTTGCAAGGAAAAACAGGCGTTTCAACATGTTGTTTTTAACAAGGCTTGACCACAATAAATTCTACGAGCGGTACAGGGATATCTTACTGAACAACATATCGCTTTCTCTCTCTATAAAGAGGGTTGAGGTTACGGACTGCGGTAAAGCGCTTGAAATATTAAAGAACGCGATTAAAAACTGGAAGAAACTTATTGTTATACCGGACAGCAAATGCGATAGCCTGGTTGAAGAGTTGGAGAAGACCGGGGTAGTTGAGGTGGTTAGGTGAAGTACGAGGTCGTCCTAACCACCGATAGAACGATGATGACAAACCATCATGGGAAGGAGTTCCTTGGCTTCGTGGCGACAGGGCCCCCTATAGCCCTACCAGAGTGGTTGTGGCTCTACATTACGGCGCCGAAGCCTAAAGTAGATGACGAGGGTAAACCCCTTGAAGCACCCTACGGTATGAGGAAGGTTGAGGCCAAGCTCATGGAAGCAGGGTTTAAAGCCGCTATAATAGACCCCGACCACCTGGGGAAACATCTTGACTCTATGAGGGTGTTGATGTTCGGCCACCACGATTACTTCGCCTATGGACCACCGAGCAGTGAGTGGTGGAGTTTAACAGGTCTTGAACCGGTTAACAGGAGGAGTTTCAAGAGGCTTATGGAGAAACCTGTGATCAGGAAGGCCAAGGAGAAGGGCGTCAGGTTTATAGCAGGGGGCCCGGCGGCGTGGCAGTGGCTGTGGGAGTTAGAGTTGTGGAGGAAGTGGGGCGTTGACACAATCGTGGACGGTGAAGCGGAGAGAGTTATAGTAGGTCTAGTCGAGAAAGCGTTGAATAACGAGGATCTACCCGAGTACGTTTACGTGGGGCCATCGGACTCCCCTTCAATAGATGAGATCCCAGTGATCAAGGCGCCCAGCGTGAACGGCTTGGTCGAGATAATGAGGGGTTGCCCCAGGGGTTGCAAGTTTTGCAGTGTGACCCTCCGCCCGTTGAGGTTTATACCGCTGGATAAAATCCTAGCAGAAGTCGAGGTTAACCTCAGGCATGGTATTAAAGGCGTTATACTCCACAGCGAGGACGTCCTCTTATATCATGCTGACGGGGTTAAACCCAGGCCAGAGCCATTGATAAAGCTCCACAAGGCCGTGCTGGAGAAGATCGGGAGTGAAGGCGATATAGGTTGGGCCCACGCGAGTCTAGCGGCCGTGAAATACGCTGAGGAGGAGCATAAGCTCATCTCAAGGCTGATGAACGACTACATATTGAACGAGAGGAGGAAATTCCTAGGGGTTGAGGTAGGGATCGAAACAGGGAGTGTTGAGCTAGCTAAGAAGATAATGATAGCCAAGTCGGCACCTTACCCCCCTGAGATGTGGCCTGAGGTCGTTGAAGACGCTTTCAGAATAATGCACGAGAATAATATCATTCCAGCAGCAACTCTCATACTAGGCCTCCCCGAGGAGACGCCTGAAGACGTGGTGAAGACGGCTGAGCTATTGGATCGTTTGAAGCCGTATAGGAGTATCATAGTTCCCATGTTCTTCGTGCCGATGGGTGCTTTGAANAAGGGGAACTGGTTTCTGAAGGATCATATTAAGAGAGAGCACATTGAGGTGTTGTACAAGACGCTGAAACACACTACTTACTGGGCCGGGGAGATAATGAACAAGTACTACCTGCGTTCACCAGTCTACGCGCCACTCAGATATATCCTCAGGTACTTCATTTGGTACGTTAATAGGAGGGCTGACAAGTTCATTAAAAGCCTAGAGTATCAAATAAAAAGCTGAGTTGATGGTTAATTGATTAACCAAAACAACTAGGTGTTGGAGATGAGCGTCATCTACATCACGACGCCGATATACTACCCTAACGCGCCCCCACATATAGGACACGCCTACACAACGGTTTTCGCAGACGTGATAGCAAGGTACAACAGGCTTATGAAGAGGAAAGTCTTCTTCATGACGGGCAACGACGAGCATGGCTTGAAGATACAGAGGGTTGCGGAGAAGGAGGGGGTCTCACCCAAGGACTTCGTGGATAAGATGGCTGGGGTTTACAGGCAGTACTGGCAGGCGTTGAATATAAGCTACGACTACTTCATCAGGACAACAGACAGCTACCACGAGAAGGTGGTCTCGGAGTCCTTCAAACGCTTATACGAGAAGGGGCTGATTTACAAAGCGAAGTACGCCGGGTGGTACTGCGTTGACTGTGAAAGATATTACTCCCCAGGCGAGTACATTGAAGTTGAGGGTAAACCGTACTGCCCCATCCACAACAAGCCTTTGGAATGGCTGGAGGAGGAGACGTATTATTTCAAGCTGAGCGAATTCAAGGACTACATCGTTAAACTGCTCTCCGAGACGAAGATCGTCTACCCTGAGTCATACGCTAGGGAAGTCCTCAGCAGGGTTCAAGCAGAGGGGTTGAAGGACGTCTCCGTTGCGAGGCCTAGAGAAAGGGTCTCCTGGGGCATACCAGTTCCCTTCGACCCAAACTACACTATTTACGTCTGGTTTGACGCGTTGCTAAACTATGTGAGCGGGATAGGCTATTTAACGGATGAGTCAAGGTTCAACGAGTACTGGCCCAACGTAGTCCACGTGATCGGCAAGGACATATTATGGTTCCACACGGTGGTTTGGTTCTCGTTGTTGAAAGCCCTCGACATCCCCCCGCCTAAGAGGGTTATCGTACATTCATTCCTGATAAACAGGGGGCTGAAGATAGGCAAGAGCGCGGGGAATGTTATACCGATCGAGTACCTCGTAGAGAGGTATAATGGGAGTGATGGCGCAAGGTATGTGTTAATGAAATTATTCAATCTAGATAAAGACGTCGAGGTAACCGTTGAGCTGATGGACTCGATATACAACTCGGAGTTAGCCGATACCTATGGAAACCTTGTCAGGAGGGTTGGAGTGCTCGCGTTGAAGAAGGTCAGGGGCAAGGTGTATAGAAGGGATGTGGATAAGAAGATCGAGGAGTCCATAACATCGTTGATAGACAAGTATGTTGAGGACATGGAGGCTTTGGAGGTTTCGAAAGCCCTCTCAGAGGCCCAGGAGCTGGGTAAAATACTTAACACTTATATCAACGAGGTTAAACCCTGGGAGAGGCCGGATCCGAGCAAAGAACTGTATAGCCTCCTCGAGGGCATTAGAGCACTGAGTATAATGCTATCGCCTGTAACCCCGAGGGCATCATCTATCATCTCCGAGAACTTCGGATTCCCCCTGACATCCCCCGCAGAATTCAGGGTGGGGCAGATCGAAAGGTACAATATAGTGGACGCACCAGTGTTATTCAAGAAGGTTCAGGCCGGTAGGGAGAAGACTCGTGGGCAAGAGAATCCACCTGGCAGTTGATGTTGGAGCCACCTGGACGAGGATAGCCTTAGCAGAGAACGAGGTTTTCACCAAGAGGGTTGTCTTCAGGACTCCCCGGGAGGGGGGTAGGCTCAGCGTAGCAGAAGCGATCATAAGCTTTATAGAGAGGGAGTTCAAGCCCTATCTCCCGGCTCTAGAGTCAGTTGGAGTGGGGACGATAGGCCCCCTTGATGTTAAGAGGGGCGTTGTGGTTAACACGCCGAACCTCCCAGTAGGCTCTTTCGAGTTGAAGAAGCCCCTGGAGGAGTATTTGGGTAAGCCTGTCTACGTTATCAACGACGCTGTAGCCGGCGCTATCGCTGAAAAGTACTACGGGGATGGCAGGGGGTTAAACAATATCGTCTACGTCACGATTAGCACAGGCGTAGGTGGAGGTGTCATCGTTGACGGCAGGGTGATACTCGGCAAAGACGGCAACGCCCATGAAATCGGGCACATAGTTGTAAAATACGACTCGGAGGTGAAGTGTGGTTGCGGTGGCTACGGGCACTGGGAGGCTTATGCCGGGGGAGCAAACATACCGAGGCTAGCCAAGTATATAGCCGAGAAGAATACGCCTATTGCCTCGAAGTCGAACGTGGGGCGTAAAGCCCTGGAAGGTTTGCTCGAGCCGCGTGAAATATTCGAGGCCGCCAGGGCAGGAGACCTCTTCAGCAGGCTTGTTGTTGATGAGATCGTTAAAGCGAGTATTGCAGGGTTCGCGAGCGTGGTTAACGTATACGACCCCGAGCTGATATCCATTGGAGGCAGCGTCTTCTTAAACAACACTGACCTACTGTACAAGCCTATAGTAGAGGGTGTCGGGAAGAGCATTGTCAACAGGCAACCCTCTATAAAGCCAACTCTCTTCAAGGATGATGCAGTGCTGTACGGTGCGCTGGCGCTAGCGGTCTACAAACCCATTGCCATAGACTAAGCGTCTCTCACCGGGCTCCCACTACGAGAAGTGTCTCCACGACAGCGGCTAAGAGTAGCGTCACTGTGCCTCCTATGAAGAGCTTCAACGCCCGCTTATCCCCTGTGGCCAGCTCGGATGAGGCCGCGGCATAGAACGCGTAGCCCAGTAGCTCGAGGGGCGTGTGAGGTGTGATAAAGAGGGTTGGAGGCAGGCTCCTCTCGGCTACTACTGCCCCGTATATTACCCCACTATTGGCGACCCCGAGGCTCACGATGATGGGGCCAACAAACGGTGGTAGAGATGAAGATGCTATTGAGAAATTATTGAGGAAGATGTATGCGAGAATCTCTAGGAAGCCTTGTTGGAGGATGCTCTTCGAAGCTTCCTTGAACAACTCTGCGACCTTCACATAGGTGGTGAAACCCGCCACCCCGATCACTGTGAAGAACCCCAGAGCAAGGTAGATCAACCCATATGCTAGAGCGACCGCTACGAGAGGCTTTTGCGAGAATTTCAGCCCGTAGTATGCCAAAGATAGCCCCAGTACAACTGCTAGGTGTAGGTGCGAGTAGAAGCCGAGGTAGGCTAGCAGTATATCCACCGCGGCAACTATGAAGACCAGCCCTAAGGCAATGGTATTTGAGTCCCCCCGGGTAGGGGGTTGGCTAGGAGGTGTAGGTGATTGAGTTGGCCTGTTGGGGTGTGACCCATGGATAGCAGTCAAATGGGTGTTGAATAAGGCGACAACCCTCCAGGACCAATAGGCGAGGTATAGCCCCAGGGACGCTGTTGTCAGAAGAAGATCTCTTATGAAACCCAGCGTTGTCGTGGGTTGTTTTTTGCTTCCCCCAAATAAGACCTCCTCCTCAAACCTAGCATGCTCTCTTAGATTCTTCTCCACGAGGAATAGTATTGGAATGTAGCCAATGCCGCCTGTCAGAAATGTTAGTAGCAGGCCTGTTACAGGGGATGGAAGCTCCCTCGTCTCCCGCCTCTCCTTTAGATAATTCAGGATATTCTCGAAGTTATCTCTCCTAGACCAGTAGTAGACTACTACCGCGCTATCGTAGAAATGCGTGGACGCCGCCTTAAGCAATTTGTAGGAGGCTATGGCGGCTGAAATTGTGAACCCGTAGAAAAAGCTGGTTAAACCCCCCACCGCGATCGAATTAAACGATGCTCCTGTGATGATTGGCGCTACCAATGCTAGTGCTCCAATTATCGCGGGGAAAAGCATTAAACCCGGCAGTATGAATAGGTTGGGGCTGAGCTTGATGAAGCTGATGTTTTTAACATAATCCTCCAGAGGGTTCGAGCCCTGTGTACCTTCGCTCAAAATATACCCCCTTGAATAGCATTATTTTAAAACATTATAATTTACATGATCAGACACTGCAGTTGAGCCCGCACACCCTTGCGAGGTAGAGCGCTAGCTTCTTGTCATCCAACGCCAAGTACCCCAAGTAGTCTTCGATAAAACTCACGAAGTCAAGGATAAAGTCTCCCAGATGTCTAGCCTTCAGCTCAGATGCTATATCGTTCAACGCTTCGAGAAACTCCCTATGTCTTATAACATGGTGTTGGAAACCGGGTTTATCGTACTTGTCATACCCGTATTTCACCATAAGCTTCTCCTCTATCGCGAAGTGTTTGTTCTTGGTATGGTCAATTAATCTAGTGACACCCTGCTCCACACCGCTTAGGTCTCCCTCGATCATCTTAGTGAAAATCACTGTAACAAGATTAAACATCTCCTCGTGAATAGCATCCATGATCCTATCGCCTAACAAGAAGTTTTGCCGCGCATAAGTGAAGGGTGGTTTCACATCGTAGACAAGTACCTCCCTTAACCTGCCTTTGCAGAGTTCTTCGACAGGTTCTTCGGCGATAATGTACTCTCGAAGACCAATTATCATGACGCTCCCAGCCTCATGGCTTACAACGAGTAGAACGTTGCCCTCCTCGTTCAATATGTGCTCGACTANCTCAACGTTCACGTTTGTAAGGGNCTTCTTCAACCTCACCTCGAGGANACTTGCGAGTTGATCGATCTTCAAAACAGGCTTGACAACCCTCTTCTTAAGCTTTAGGCAATCCACCTCTAACCCACCTGAATGAAAGCAGATAGGCTTGAAATCTCCCACGTCNCTAAATATCCTCTCTAAGCTCCTATTATTTAAGGCTTGCAAACATGTAATTAAAGCGGTGTTTCAATGAGNGAGAAAGCGGGTTCGAAGAGAAGGGTTGATTTAATTAAGTCCCGGATCATCGAACACGCCCTGAAAGTCCACGAGACTGTCGAGGCTTTAAGACAGCTCTTTGAGGCTTCTCTAAAGGATCCCTCTAAAGTTGGAGAGTACTTCGAGAAAATATACGTGCTGGAACACGAGGCAGACAAGTTGAAGAGAGGGATAATCTCCCAGGTCAGGCTGGCATACCTCCACCCGATAGATAGAGAGGATCTTTTGAAGATGGTTACACTGCTCGACGACATAGCAGGGCTGAGCAAGGCTTCATCTAAGAGGATCGTCGCGTACACGAAGGGAGGTTTAAAACTCGGTGAGCCCTACGCGAGTGATTTAAAGAGCATTATCGAAGCATCGTATAGAGCCGTTGACGAGCTGGTCAAGATAGTGAAATCAGTTATAGAAGGGTCGAGGGAGGACCTGGAGCGTTTAAGCGAGGTGGAGAAGCTGGAGAAGGAGGTCGACGACCTGAGGCTCAAAGTCCTTGGGGAATTATACCAGGAGTGCATCACAAACCTCAAGCCAGTCTGCGTTATCCTCCCAGGCCTCGTAGACGACCTTGAAGCCATCACCGACGCCTGCGAAGATGTGGGCATGCTACTAAAGCTAATGTTTAGTAGCAGATTCTAGGATAAAGGTTCTGCGCAATGTACATTTCACTCCTTACAGCCGCGGGCGAGAGCACCCGATTCCCCCTGAACAAACTCCTGTTCGAACATGATGGAGAACCCCTTATAGCGAAATCGGTAAGATCAGCCCTAGGGTCTAGGGTAAGCTTTGTTGTCGTCGTCGTGGGATATATGAGGGAATCTATTGTGAAAGCCGTTAAAGAGAACATTGGGGAGGATAACAGGGTTGTCTTCGTGGAAAACCCCTCTTACAGGGAGGGGATGAGTTCAAGTATTAAGAGAGGTGTCAGCTTTATAGTTTCGAATTACAGAGGCTTCAAAGGCCTCCTAATATCCCCTGGTGACGCTGCTTGGATCCCAAGCGTTGTCTACGATATCCTCGTGGATAAACATGAGACCTATGGGTGGGATATTATTGTCCCCGCCTACAGCGGTCGGCGAGGCCACCCTATATTTTTCTCGAGCAACCTGGCCCAAGAGCTTTTATCGATAGACGAGAAGACGAAGGGTTTAAAGAGGGTTGTTAGAGATTACTGGCATGAAGTTAGAGAAATCAATCTACCATTCCCCACCATACTCCTAGACTTAGACACTATACTCGACTTGAATAGNGTTAAAGAACTGGCCTGGAAATAGCTTAAACCGAGGANAAGAGGCCGACGCTACTCGCTGGGACGGTTATGACAAACATAGAATTAAGGATCAAGCAATTATACGAGAAATCCCCCAACGCTAAGAGGATTNTAGATGCTATTAAATCAGAGGCTAGTAGCATTGACCGTGTTGTTAACATAATGAACTTCTGTGGGACGCATGAATGGACTATAACACACTACGGTATTAGAAGTCTAATGCCAGATAACATCAAACTTATAGCGGGCCCTGGATGCCCAGTATGCATTACCCCGGGGTACTACGTGGACTTGCTCGCAAAGCTAAGCTTGGAGGGGTATCACGTCCTAACATACGGGGATAGCTTCAAGCTACCTGGCTCTAGGGCTAGAATCCCCCGAAGCCTGTACGAGGCTAAAATGTACGGTGGGAAAGTGACAGTTGTATACGGATTTCACGACGCTATTGAAATCTCCCTGAGGAACAAGGGTGAAGAGTTTGTTTTCTTCGCTGTTGGTTTCGAGACTACGATGCCTTCCACGGCTATACCTTTGAGAGATGGGGGCGTACCGGAAAACCTTGCTATCCTCTCGGCCTACCGGCTTACCCCTCCCATCATGAGATATCTATTGGAGAAACATCCTGAAGCGAGGATTGACGGGGTGATAGCTCCAGGCCATGTATCATCGGTGATAGGCTGGAGAAGCTGGCTTTTCCTACCCGAGGAATACCGTATGCCTACAGTTGTAGCTGGTTTCGAGCCCCTAGACGTGCTCCTCGCAATACTTGCAATACTGAGAATGCTGAATAAGAGGGAGCCATCATTAGTCAACGAGTACAAGAGGGTTGTGCAACCGGATGGAAACCAGTATGCAAAGGACGCTATGTGGAGGGTCTACACGGTGGTTGACGCTTACTGGAGAGGCATAGATGTTGTACCCGGGAGCGGGGCCACGCACAGGAGGGAGTACAAGAAATACGATTTCTTCGAGAAGTACGGGCTGGAGGAGAAAATCACGGAGGATAAACTCCCAGGGTGTAGATGCCCAGAGGTAACGCTGGGTCTAGCAACACCTCTAGACTGCCCTCTGTTCATGAAGACCTGCACGCCNAGCCACCCTTANGGTCCATGTATGGTGAGCGTTGAGGGGACGTGCCGGATATGGGCTGAGAATATACCAGTCTTAAAAAGAGATGCTATAAGAGATTCCTCTAGCTAAATCCTCCTTTCTGCTTTTTACTAAAAGAAAAGAAGGAGAAAAGGAGAAGTTAACTCAATTGCATCCTAAGGTGAGCCGGTAAACAGGGAAAAAGCTATCTTCTCTTGAAATAGTACAAGGCCAGGAGAGCGATTGCTATCATGCTTACGGCTATCGTTGAGTATCCTATGGACTTCACAGCCTCAGGGTATGTTGCGAGAAAGGCTACCGCCGAGAGAGTTGTAAACAATACAAGGCTTACCCCGGCCAAGGAAAGAGCTACTTCCACGCCGAGGCCTTCTTTAACCAACCAATTGTACACCCACTGCGTCACCGATAAGCCTGCCACCAACAGTATTGACCCTACTGTAGCAGACATTATGATCTCGGCTTTTATCCCCACAAAGTTTAGTGCTACCACAATGAAAGCTACTACCACGGGTATCATGATGTAGATGTCCAATAGTTCAACCGGGAGCATGCTACTCGGCTTAGACGCAACCAGCTTGTTTCTCATGTATACCGCGAATATCACCCCGACCACGGCTAGCGTCAGCGAAATAGTGATCTTCACAACGACATCTGAGATACTAGTTAACGCGGGATAAGAGGGGCTCACGAGGTAGACTCCAGCGGAGAAGAAGAGGAGGCTTACAAGNATTCTTAATGCGAGGAGCATGTAGGGTGCGACCTCGCTCTTCACCCCAGTATATGAGGTGAAAGATTCTCCGAGTAAAACGGAGAGGAAGACCCCGGCAATGACCATGGTTGCAAGCAAGAGGCCGAGCGGTAGATACATTTGGTAAGCGTCTAGTATTATGTTTCCCCCACCGGCTACGCTGACCCCGAGCCCTATTATCGGTATCACGATGAAGAACAAGCTTATATAGAGGATGAGCTGGAAAACAATGTTAAACTTTGACTCCACTCCTCTTGTGACCCATGAAATAACCGAGTACACGGTGACCAGGATTGTCGACAAAACAACTACTATGAGCATGCCCGCTAGAACTCTATCGATTGAGATGAGGATCGCCTCCGAACCCTCTATAACCGGGTGCTGGCTGCCCGTGATCAAGAGACCGTAGTAGATGCTATAGGTAAATATGGTTGAGAAGGAGAGCCAGCCGATAAACCCTCCCACGCTAACACCCTTCTCGTATAGCCTGGTGAACAACGGGTACTTCCTCAACCTCCACTTAACGTAGAAGTCTACAAGAAGAGTCACTGCGAGTTTTACTATGTACCCGACAACATAGCCGATGACACTTACCGCTAGGAATACGAGTACCAGCGGAGTATAACTAGTTACTCTAGCAATAACACTGTATATTAAATTGTAAAATTGATCAATCGCATTTACAGACATATCTTCCACATCCCTATTTTAACAGCATCAAGAAGTTAATTAACCTAAAGCACAAGCGATCTTTTGTCCCAAAATATTTGACTTACGATCATTAGGAAAAAAGCTTAATCGGTATATCCATTGTTCTCGCATTTAATGCATTCTATTCTAACCCCATTATAATCCTCGTCGATCACTATCTCGGGTGGTTCACCGATCAAATTATGCTTCATTGCCAGCATATCCTGGTAAGCGCCTGTATCAAGGAATACTACATAGTAGTCTTCGCCGCTTGAGGGTAAATGTAGAGGTATGCCGCCCAGCTTTATCTTAACTCCCGGGACAGCTATAAGCCTGTTATCAATGCTTGTGAAAGCCTGCCTCCGATCCGTCATACTCCTCACATAGGAGTAGAATTCCCTGAACTCCCCCATACTATCACACGTTAGATCGCTTAAAGACGCCAATACGTTAGGCCTCTCATTCAGACGTGAGGCCGGGACGACTTGGAAGTACTGGTTAACGATGACTTTATCAGGTATATCGGCGAACAGGCTGTAAGATACCATAAACCTTCTACTCGGAGAAGTAACTATCTTAAATAAAGTCGGGTACCTCAGTATGCTGGTTAAGTCCTCCGGCTTCTCGTCCACCAGTTTCATAACCTTCAATGCTACGGCAGATATCATCTTAGCTCTCGTCGATTCAATTATAAGCTTAGCCTTCACACCCCACTCACTCTTGGACTCCATTTTACCAAGCACCTCCTTAAACTCTATGAGTTTCCTCTCGAGTTCCTGCATTGAGCGAGCTTTCCTGACGAAGTCGATGTCAAGGCTCTCCTCTAACTCTTCTGGCCCATACTCTCTGGTCTCTAGCACTTTTGCCACAACAATGCGGTGTGCACTCGTAATGATCCTACCGTTCTCGAATACCAGGTCGGGGTGTTTCCCGGTGTTCTTGAAAATACTGAGAATCGTGTTGAAATAGTCGCTGATAGTGTAATTAGGCGACTCATACGAGGCGTCCCGCAAGTCTAGGTACGGGTAAGCTAACCCCCCGCCCATATCTATGACGCCGAGGTTTTCGAAGCCAGCGTCACGTAAATCTTGGAATATCCTTAGGGACTCTTCAGCTATTTTACCAACAGCTTTTATATCGGTGATCTGAGACCCACCGTGGATATGTATTGTAGTGAGCTTCTCCTTCAAATGAGGGAAGTCTTTTATCATCTTCAGGAAGTGGCTTAGCGTCATACCGAACTTGGAGGAAAACCCCAGCGACAAGCTCCACTTGCTTCCCGTTCTACTCATGGGCTTAATCCTAACCCCGACCTCCAGTAATCCAGCATATTTGCCGACGAGCTCCGCCTCCCTATCGCTCTCTATCGTGACTATAACCCTCCAACTTCTCTCAGCATATTTCTTCAAGGTCTCCAGCTCCTCAACCGTCTTGAAGCCGTCTAGAACGATCACACCTGGCTCTTCCCCAAGATACCTTTCAATGCTCTTCAACTCCTGGGGTGTGCCTACTTCGAAGCCCCAATTGTACTTCCTACCATATCTCCAGACAGTCTCTACGACAACAGGGTTGGCATCAACCTTCAACGGGTATACGGGTATTAGCCTCCCATTATAATTATTTCTTTCACACGCCTCATGATATGATTTAACTACTTGATCCATCGCCCAGCGGATGGCTGGCAACACCCTCACGTACGCGTTTGAAAGACCATACTTCTTCATCAAGTCTACTACTCTAATGAAAGAGCCGTTTACTTTAACTACGAGGAAGCCTTCATCGTCGACGTCTATGAATTCCTGCCTTATGTAATTGTTTAGGCCGTACAGCTCCCTTGATAACCCGATACCCCATTCACTATCTGACATTTCTCAGGGGTTCCCCTCCCAGCCTAATAACCCCACCAGCATCTCAACCTCTACGTATGTTATGTTGGCTTATAAAGATGACCTCAGGTAATACGAGAATATTACCACGCCTACTTATTAATCAATATGATGAAGAGGATCTTTTAATGGGATATGGTTTGGAGGAGAGGGTTAGAGCATACATAATGAACGTCGAGAAAGCGGTTAATCTCATCGACTCAAGCCGTCTTGACAAAGAGTCTAGGGAACTCTTCGAGCTCGCTAAATCCTACCTAAGCGACGCAATCTATTATCTGGATAAAGGCGATGCATTCACGAGCCTCGCCTGCATAGCCTATGCTGAGGGCCTGCTGGACGCGTTGAGAAGACTCGGAAGACTTAGCTTTGAATGGGAGCCGCTGGCAAGACTCTTATCGAGGCCTAAGATCCTCATAGCTGGTTCATTCGAGATACTCCACCCAGGCCACATCCACTTACTCAGGGAAGCGTGGAAGTTGGGGAGGGTCTACGTGGTTGTAGCGAGAGACCAGAGTATAAGGAGGTTCAAGAAGAGGGAGCCTGTCGTACCCGAAGAACAGAGGCTGAGGATTGTCGAATCAGTTAGATACGTTCATAAAGCCATGCTAGGCGACGAATCGGACTTCTTGAAGCCTATACTCGATGTAAAACCAGACATCATCCTCCTCGGCCCCGACCAGTGGATCACCCCAGAGGAGCTAAAGGGAGAACTTGAAAAGAGGGGTCTCCGAGACGTGAAAGTGATGAGACTCCAGGAGAGAATAGGGGGCGAGCTTTACAGCACTAGCGGTATCATTCGAAGAGTCTTGTCTGTTTGCAGGGGGGTCTGAATCCCCTCTACTCGAACATGAATCCATTCGTGGCAAAGCCCAGGCAACCCCTGTGGTTGTGGCTCGACGATGAATAACCTCACCTATTACACAACTCAGTAGCATAGGATTCAAGCAGAGCCCCTACCTATAAAACCGTCTCCTAGAGGTACACTATGGAGGACGCCGACATGTTTTAACCTTGCAACAGGCCTCTGTGGATAATGGTGGTCTCTAGAATTGGGGGATAACCAGGTTGTTTGGATCAGGCCTAGACTACGCAGGGTTAAACTTATTGCGATAGTTCTCGTAATCACGTTGTCAATCTCAAGTGCGAGCATCCTCGTTATATTGTCCCGCTTAAACCCCGGCTCAGCCTCCTTGTGGAGGCTTGCGCTCTCCACTATTATCCTGTCCGCGTTTGACCGGAAGGTTTTGAGAGAGCTGACCAGGAAAACTTCGCTTCTATCCATAGTGGCTGGTGTAGCACTCGGCCTACACTTCACCCTGTGGATGGAAAGCTTATTTCTCATACCAGTCTTCGAGAGCACTCTGCTCGTCGACACCTACCCTCTATTACTCACCCTCTACGAGAAGACTTTCCTCAAGGCTAGGGTCAGACCCAAGGAGATCATCGGTTTGACGGTTGCCTCTCTACTCCTCTACTTTTTCCTCGGAGGGGTAAACCAGGGTTTTAGTATTGGACACGTTTACGCCTTAACCTCAAGCTTCTTCGTATCCATTTACTTTCTTATAGGGAGGGTTCTCAGACACAACTTCAACCTCCCGACGAAAACCTACGTTATACCAACCTATGCCACGGCAGCAATTACCTCCCTCATCTACTGTCTATTCAAATCTTCTATCGAGATCCCAGCCACACCGGGTTCGCTTTTATTCGTTATCCTGCTTGCGATTGTACCGATGATAGGAGGCCACACCTTGATGAACTACCTGCTGAAGTTCTACAAGTCGAATACCGTCTCAAGCCTAAGCCTGGTCGAGCCAATTGGCGCTTCAATACTTGCCTACCTCATCCTAGGCCAGGCGGAGCCGCCTCTGAAACTCGTGGTGGGTATCGGGGTTGTCGCCAGCGTCCTATACACGTGGCTGTGAGAAGGCGTGGTGTGGGAAGATATTTTTGGGTCTCCATCCCAGCTGGGAGCAGTAGCCTATGTCTCGTCGAGCCTTTCCACCTTAAAACCGAGGAGCTCAGAAGCGAGAGAGAGCTCTTCAACCCAGTCCCCTAGGATGAGAGCATAGTGGTTTCCAATACTCTCCTCTACAATCCTCCCAGCCCCTCTAATCCTTAGCTTAACCTGCGTCCTACACATATCTCTCCTCCAACCCCACTTCTCCACTACGCCCAACCCAACCCTCAGCCTCTCCAGCTTCGGGTCAACCCTAAACAATGTTGCCTCGCGCCCAACAGGGTAGTCGACGCTGACCCCGACCCCCTGCCCCGACTCGAAATGTGTCAACAAGTGGAAGGGTGAGATTAGAGGGGCGGTGCAGTGGGCTAGAACCAGCTCATCCCCTTGGACAATAACCGGGTTGCCCATGAAAGCGGGTTCGCCGGAGACGAACTCGCCTAAAGCCATGGAGATGAGGAGGGGTACGTCGCCCTCGCAGGCAGCCGGGTAAAGCCTTGTGTTCAATAGTGAGAGGGCTAGACACCCTGTTGTCCTCCCCAACGTTATCAAATCAAAGCACCGTAGGGTTAGACCGCAGAGGTTATACTTCTCGGATATAGCCTGTAGAGCCCTGTAGACTTTCAACGCCTTCAATACCTCGCCGGCCTCCACCTCAACCCCTCTAGCCCCACGTACAGCATCTAAATCCCCCTCCCCGACAACCGCCCTATCGATCTCTTGTACAAGCTCCTCCATTGGTATCAAAACGATCTCAGAGCCGATCCTCTCCTTGACGAGATCACCTGGAACCCTGCTGTAGACAAGCCAGCTACTCGGCCCCCCGATCAACCCTAGTCTACAAGACTTAAGTCTACTAACTGCTTCGTAAACCCTGCTGATCTTCTCGATTTCACTGACGATTTCACTAGGTGAGGTATACCTCTTCAAATAGACCCTTCTACCGCGCTCTCGGAGGACAGGAGTTGCCTCCAGCACGGCGGGTAGGCTGTTGAATCCGTCGCGATAGAATAGGGTTGTGAACCCGCACTTCTCCGCGAACCCGATGATCAACTCCTCCGTTCCACCTGTAGCGACCAGTGCTACACCCGCCTTACACCCCTCTAGCCTCCCTAGCTCACTCACGCTTTTTATCAACCCAGCATAATCTACCGGTAGGGGTTTCTCATCTAGAGTCCTCGCTATTTCTTCCACAAGAGAACTGACCGTGCCAGCACCAAGTGGAGAAGATAGAACTCCTACTAGAACCCAGGCCTCACTCGATTCCATCCGAGTCTAACCCTACTCCATTTAGAAAACTCGTTAATTTAAAACTTGGCGTAGATGAGCCTTGTCTTCGCTACGAGATTTTTTTCCCTCACTAAGAGCTACTTTGACTAAAACCTTTAAGTCGACGTCTGGTTTATACCAGGCCACCCCGCTTCCACTCTTCAACATAGACGCGGCTCTCGCCACGTTTAATCCAACATTATAAGCGTCTCTCACAGCCTGCTCGTCCTCTAAGGGGTTCACGTTATGAGTATACGCTATCGCCCACGGGGGGATGAGGACACCCATGCTGTTCATAACTATCATCGTGTAGGATAAAGCAGATATCACGCCGCTGTCGGCTCCGGCGACTATGAAGCCAGCTACCTTCCCGTCGAGGAGGCTTCTACCAGTGTGGAATATCATGTTCTCCAGGCTTGTCAACCTGTCAATGAAGTTCTTTAAGACACCTGTCGGCGCATACCAGTAGACAGGGGTCGCGAGTATGAACCCATCCGCTTCAACTAGCCTTTGAGCCAGCTTGTTGAAGTCATCCCCGTAGGCAGGGCATGGGAAATAGCACTTCTTTACATCCTCGCTCACACACCCTTTACAGGGCTCGACTCTGTAGTCATACAGTCTTAGATACTCGACCTCTCCACCAGTATCTACAACACCTTTGCCAGCTATTCTGGCTAGCTTGCTTGTAGCGCCGTCCGCATGAGGGCTAGCGTTCAACACGACTATCCTAACCATACAAGACACCTACACAACGCATTCTATTTTTAACCAAAGCAGGCACGAGGATAAAAATAGGAGTAGAGCGCTTTAAATCTTCTGCCTAACTCTTTCCACTAAGTCGAGTATTGTCTTTGCAAGCAGATCCAGTTTTCCATCCTCAATTGGCTCTACAATTATCTCCAATACGGGTTCAGTCCTAGAGAACCTCAGGTGGGCCCAGCCTAGATCCTCCTCGAATATCTTGAACCCGTCTACAGTCTCGACTTCAATCATGTCTATAGCGTTTGAGAACTCCTTCGCGAAAATCCCCCTCTTCTCGAATGGGATGTAAACCTCGAATCTCGCCTTGTGAACCTCCGGTATCTCCGAGACAGCCTTCTCGATGTCGAACCACTTCGAGAACTCCAGTATCTTAACAGCGGTGAAAACACCGTCGGGACCGTAGTGGAAGAAGGGGTATATTATGCCACCCCTCTCATCGGCCGCCATTATATAACTGTCGCTCAGCTTCTCGGATAAGCCCATTAGACCCGTCTCAGCCAACTCAACTTTACCCCCGATCCCCTCCACGTACTCAAGTATGGAGCGGGGTGTCGCCGCGGGGAGGAGTATTCTGCCGCCCGGTCTCTCCTCTAGCATTATCCTAGCCATCAAGGCGATAAGCCTGTCTCCACTCACACTTCCATACCTTCCTGTTGCCAAAACCAGTTTGTCACCGTCGCTGTCGAAGATGAAACCCAGCTTGAAACCAGTGTTCTTGATTATCGTTATTGTCGAGTCGAATATCTCGGTGAAAGCAACCCTCCTGAGGTGCCTCGGGCTCTTCACCTCAGCGCAGTTAGAGTAATAGGGCGTCTCCCCGATTGTGGATAGTACCTCCGAGATGATATTTGCTACAGCTCCACCCCCACAATCCACTAGAACCTTCGCCCGCCTCATCCTCGACTCGGATGAGGCGAGCAGTCCCGCTATCTCGCTCACATACGCTTTAGATAAACCCTCTTCATCTTCGATGAAGGCGGATTCTATTTCACCCGACCTCCTCAACTGCTCTCTAAAGAATGCTTCTTCAATCCTTCGAGCCATACTCTTCGAGATAAACTTCCCCTCGCTGTCGAAGACCTTCACCCTCACCCTCGCGTACTCGCCTTGAATAGTGTTCACGTAGACCCCTAGCTTGGCCTTCAGCCTCCTAACACCATAGGAGATCAAAGGCAGGGGCGTCACGCCGGCGTCTAAGACGCTTACACCAGCTGAGAGAGCACCGAGAGCTATGCTCTGCTCACCGATGCATCCCGCCATAGTTGTATCGCATCCCGCTAGTATGCGATCCCCCTCCCCCAGTACGCTACCCATGGCAGAGCCTAGTTTAACGAGCATCTCCGGGGTTAAATCAACGTTCAAGATCCCAGTGATACCCCACGGCTCGAAGAGTACTCTACTCCACCTCACACCCCACCTGAGGTCAGATGCTACAGTCGTGTACGAGTCTATCAGCTTGGAGGGCCATATCTTAACCCCTGGTTTAACATGGACGCCTCTCCCAATCTTAGTCTCATCCCCGATCACGCTTCCCTCACTTATCACAACATGATCCCCCACCCTCACCTTCTCCCCTATCACAGCCCCCTCTATCACGCTGGATGAGCCTATGAAGGAGTTGTCGAATATTATCGAGTTCTCTATTGTGGAGCTCTCCTCTACTACGACATTCCTACCTATCACAGCGTAGGGCCCTATCGAGGAGGATATTACTCTCGCACCATCGCCTATCACAACAGGTGGGTTGATCTTCTCCACATCCACTACAGCGTTCTCACCGATGTAGACTTCTTGTCTTACAAGCCTCTCCCTTATCCCGCCGGGCAGGGTGAGACCGCCGGATAAAACATCTATGTGTGTAGCCCTATACTGTTCTATGTCCCCTATATCGCTCCAGTAGAACTCGTCAACCCGGAACCCGTAAACCCTCGCATTCCCCGAGAGGAGGCGTGGAATAACGTCAGAGGCGAAATCAAGGTTTTTCTTCTCCTCAAGGGCCTTCAATACATGCGGCTCGATCACATATATCCCTGTGTTAATTATATCACTGAAAACCTCGCTCGGGGAGGGCTTCTCCTTGAAACGCACAACTCTACCATCCCCGTCTAATTCAACTATCCCGAACCTAGTAACGTCCCTCTCTCTCCTGACAGCCATTGTGAAATCAGCTTTGTTCTCGTAGTGGAACTTCACCAGCTTCCTCAAATCAATGTTTGTTACAACATCGCCGCTTATCACGAGGAGCGTGTCGTCCCAGCCTAGAGTCGACACCAGGTTCTTCACACCGCCAGCCGTACCCAAAGGCTTCTCCTCCACCGCATAGCTCAATGTGACGCCTAGGTGTCTCCCGTCTTGGAGGTGGCTCATAATCACGTTCGGGAGGTAGTGGAGTGTTACACCTATCTCCCTCACGCCTATGGAGTCCCTTATATGCTCGATAAGCCTCACTATAATAGGCTTGTTGACCAGCGGGATCATGGGCTTAGGCCTTGTAACCGTCAGGGGTCTCAGGCGAGACCCTTCCCCGCCCGCCATTATCACTGCTTTAACCAAGAGAGAACACCTCAGCAACGCCAACCGTCTTCACGGCCAGTAGCTCTGACACGGGTTCGCTCATCACGTTCAAGAACCCTCATTACTAATCTATTCACCCCGATATAAAAACATCCAGGAGTCCAGGAGTCTCTGTTATAAAGAGGTTTAACCTAAATCATAGTTAGGTGAGTCTAACATTGTTGAGAACGACTGATTGGGGCGAGGTTAGGAGGAAGAGGGAGGAGTTCTGGAACAGCAACCCGGCTTACAAGGCGATCTACGAGAGGATGGTTAAGCAGGGCTACCACTTCATAGGGACTATAGGTGTTGTGAAGAGATGCCACTGGAGCAAGGAGGCCGTGTTGAGAAACAGGTTCTGCTACAAGTGTCTCTGGTACGGTATTGAGAGCCATAGATGCATACAGATGTCGCCTGTAGCGGCCTGGTGCTGGAACAGATGCCTCCACTGCTGGAGGATCCAGCCAGAGGACATCGGCCTACACTGGGATGAGACCAGGGTTCCAGTCGTAGACGACCCCGAGGTGCTCGTAGAGGAGAGCATTAAAGTCCACAGGGANATAATGGCCGGCTTCAAGGGCAACCCNAAGGCGGATCAGAAGAGGGTTGAGGAGGCCCTTGACCCCAAGCANGCCGCGATAAGCCTGACAGGTGAACCACTCTTATACCCGAGGCTAGGCGAGCTGATCAAAGAGTACCATAAGAGGGGTATCACGACATTCCTTGTAACACATGGTACGAGGCCCGACGTCCTTGGAGGGCTTGAGGAGGAGCCCAGCCAGCTCTACATCAGCATAGAATCCTGGGACAAGAAGTCCTATGAGGAGTTCAATAGACCGCTAGTCCCGAGGGCCTGGGAGCTCTTCCAGGAGACGCTGGAGCTTGTGAGGAGCTTCAAGTCCCCCACCGTTTTCAGGTTCACTATAGTTAAGGGCTACAACGACCACGAGGAGGCTTTGAAGAGCTTTGCGAAGATGGTTGAGAAGGGTAATCCAACGTACGTCGAGGTTAAAGCATACATGTTCCTGGGTGGGAGTAGGGGTAGGCTTACTCTGGCCAACATGCCTGAGCACGAGGATATTAGGAGGGTTGCCAAGAGGCTTAGCGAGCTGACAGGCTACATGCTTCTAAGCGAGAGCGTGCCGAGTAGGATAGTGCTGTTGAGTAGGATTGAGAAGCCTATCAGGCATGGGAAGGGGTGTCCGGACGGCGTCGAGCACCCTGAGAAATGGTGCCCCGTGTTGACGAGGGAGTACGAGGAGAGAGAGGATTAAAGACTATATGCTGAGGAGGAGTATCGCAGTGAACATCAAGGCAACAGAGACTATTTTCTTAACGCTGAGCGGCTCGCCGAGGAACAGGATGGACATGACGACGATGAAGAGCAGGCTAGACTTGTCAACCACTACAACTGGCGTCGTCGGGCCTTTCTGAAGGGCTAGGAAGTAGAGGATCCAGGACAGCGCGCCCGCTACACCGCTTAGCACGATGTAGAGTATATCCCTGGATGTAAGGGTCTGTAGGAGCCCAGGCCCCTTGACTACAAGCATGAACCCCACGGTGAAGAACATCATCACGATAGACCTCATGGCAGTCGCTGTAATCGAGTCCACGCCCGAGAGGCCTATTTTAGCGAGGATTGTCGCAAGAGCGGCCATCAAGGCGTCTAGGAGTGCGTATACAAGCCAGTCGCTCATTTAAAACACCTCCATCCTACTATCCTGTGGAGGATTGAAAAAACATTACCTAGAACAATTCCTCGTCCTGGATGTAGTCTCTACCCAGTTTAAGAGCTATCCAGGCCTTCTGGAGCTCGCTACCCAAGTATACTGCGTGGTCGGATAACCCAACCAGCCCCCTCGACACCGCTTCTCTACCCAGGGAAACGGGGTCGCGCCCGCAGAAAACAGCGTCGGGTGTGCTCGACCCATACTTGTAGTGCTCTAATACAATGCAGTCATCCGCTCTATCCACCCATATCTTGAAGAAGCCCCTTGGATCCATTTTAACGGGCTCGCGGACCCCGACCCTAATCGCGTCAGCTGGTAGAACACCCTGCCACTCGCGGCTCCTCTTGTTCTTCAAGTAGAGGAGGTTCAGGTTGAAGTCTTTAGGGGGCCTTCTCTCAAGCCAAGCCATTGAAGCCAGGTTGACTGCTTTAACGAGCTCCCCCACGCAACCCCTCGTCTTCTCGCTGGCCTCAGTCGTCAAAAGAATTTCGACACCTATCTCCATGGCTATAGAGGCCAAGAGGGCGTTGACGCCGTGGCAGTCGGCGTCAATTAACTCCGTGACATTGCCGATGCCCATCAACAAGGGGGTGTCTGAGAGTCTACCCCTCAGCTCACGGTAGGCGACCAAGCTGTCGAGCAAGCCCATTAAAGGCGGCTTCAACACTGGATCAATTATAATCTTCTTAAACCCTCTCCTCTCAACCTCTTCCAATTTTACAACAAATTCTCCTGTAATACCCGGGGAGGCGCCTAGGGCGTTGGGGGTTAAAACCAGAGGGATATCAGTTAACCCTCGATCCACTAGAAGTCCCAGAACCTCCTCCCTCGAAACGAAAACTATGTCCACACCCTTCTCCAGAGCTGACTCAACCTCCTCAGGGTGGTAGAAGTCAACGCCTATAGGGGTGGAGACCCCGCTTTTCAGCGCCTCTACAATCTCGGCTACCCTGCCCGGCTTAGGGGGCTCTAGATCCCCGCCCAACACTATAACGTCAGCACCCTCTTCCTTGAGCCTCCTCGCGATTTTAACCACGTAGCTTGGGTCATATGCGAGCGCGAAAGTTATCTCCGCCGCCACCAAGGGTCTAACTCTTGAAACCGGCCTGGCGGACTCGCCCTCCCCAACATGGAATATTCTTTTAGCCCAAGCCTCCTTCCACACCCTCTCCAATAGCCCTCTTTCATATCTATCCCTGTAGCTCGCTATCAGTTCGTCCGCCGGGGTATCCGGTGAGAACTCTACGCCTTCCCTCAGCGCGTTGAGGAATAATGGGAGGTCTTGGAGGAAGCGCGGCCCCTTTACAATTTTAACCCCTAGCCTCTCCGACAACTCCCTTAAACTCCCGCGGGTGAAGCCTGGGGCGACCACTAGGTCAAACCCTCTTACCAATTCTCTATTCTCCTCGAGAAGCCTACCAAGTAGGTCTGACGTAATGAAAGCAGCTACATCCACGTTAGCCACCAGTATACCGTATTCCCCTGGTCTCAGTCCCCCCGCTTCAACGGCTTCTCTCAGCGCTTCTCTTGCTATTCGCCCCGTTACAAACAGTATTCTCATCCAGCCCCCTCGAACACCTTGATCTCGTCTAGGACGCGGCTGGGGTGGTCTAGAACCTTAACCCCCGGTATATCATTGAGCCTCCTAATAATCGCCAGGTAGTACGGGTTTGGTTTCACCCTGACCTCCACATTCATCCTTATGGCGTTGAAGGGGCATGCTTTAACACACAAGCCGCATTGGGTGCAGAGGAGCAGGTTGACCTTAACCTTAAAGAACGGGTCTCTCCGCAAAGCTCCTGTAGGGCACACGTCTGCGGCTACGCAACCAGGGCACTTCGAGCACAGCTCTCTCTCCACGGCAAGCGGGATAACCGAGACCACTTCGGTCAAATCGGATGGCACGACAAATACCGGTAGACCAGCTTTAATAAAGTGGCTGGCCAGGTTTGATACAAGGGAGTCTGCTATCCCGTTCACAATCTTCGACACCGTGTTCAACGTGGCTGGGGAGACGATTAGCAGGCGGTAAACCCCCTTGTAGACCCTTCCAGCCCTCGGGTAGCTAAACCCCTCCTCCCTCTCGTAGACCACCTCGTTAGGGTAGTCCCCCTTCACAATAGATTCAAGCCTGCTGGTTAGACCGTACATCCCAAGTACCTCCTCCCCTGCCCTTGAAACAAAAACAGTTACCGAGAAACCCCTGTCTCGGAGAGCCTTAATGACCTGGAGAGACTCCTCGAGGAAGACCCCTGACCCTGTTATAGCCCAGGCTAGGCCCGCCAACTCACGTTTCCTCAATGTCCTCTATGTAGGCTAGATTAAAGTTCAGCTCTTCAATATGCTTCAACCTAGCTCTAACCCGCACCCGCCCGTATCTTACCTCGACGAGCACGTTTAAGTCGCTTGTCTTAAGAGTAGAGTAGTCGTAGGGGTTTTCAGGGTTGTGGCCGAACCTCTTATTGATGCTGACCTCTGCTTTAACCCTGTAGGGTTGGGCCAGGATAGATCTCTCGATAACCTTCTCGAGTAGCTCAGTGTCCCCATTGCTCTTCAACGGTACCCCCGTAAACTGGTGCACCACCATCCCTAGGGCTAGGCCTGCCTCGAAGACAGCTCTATCTCTCTCCGTTGCTTTAGGCGTGAAAAACCTAGCCGCTGGATCCAGCATACTTATAACCATGGAACTTATATTACCCGCCCGGCGTATAATTTAACATGAGCACGGTGTTCAGTTTTGATTAAAGCAGTCTATCCCGAGGCAAGGTATTTCAAGGAGATAGTTGACGCTTTGAGCAAGATAGTTGACGAGGTCGCCCTCCAGTTTCAGAAAGACAAGTTGAAGATAACAGCCATGGATATAAGCAACATAGCCCTAATAGACATAGAGATACCCTCAGAAGCCTTCCCTGAGTTCACTGTTGAATCGCCGTTGAACTTCGGAGTCTCCGTGGCGAACTTGAACAAGATATTGAAGAAGGCTAAGAAAGGGGATAGGCTAACTATCGAAGGCGACGAGGAGTATGTGGAGCTAACCCTCCTCTCCTCCATCAAGAGGAGCTACAAGTTCAGGAACCTCGACGTCAAGCCCCCTGAAATACCCCTCTCAAACCTGGAGTTCAACGTTGAAGCAAGGCTGATAGCCAGTAGCCTCAAAGACGCTGTCAAAGACGTTGAGCAGGTTGCGGAGAAAATAGAGTTTGAGGCAAGCGAGAACGAGCTGGTTGTCAGGGGGAGGGGGACTGGCAGTGTCGAGGCGAAGTACGGTATGGGCTCGCCCGCACTGATATCCCTGAGCGTGAGGGAGAAGAGTAAGTCGAGCTACCAGGTCTCCTACATATCATCCGTGATAGGCCTAAGCAAAATCTCTGATACAATAGCCTTGAGGTTCAGCAACGACTCACCCCTCCAACTCGAGTTCTCCCTCGGGACAGGCAGGATACTGTTCCTTCTGGCACCAGCCTTGTAGTTGAGTTTGATGAGTAGGAGTACTCTTTTAACCAGATCACTAATATTGGCCGGGGAAATAGGAGACAGCCTTGCTTACAGCAATGTAAAATACGTGTTTTTAAACGACCTGGCGACAGCACTATACGGCCTGGTGAGACCACTAGGGGAGATAAGGATACTTGTCGAGGCGGGGAGAGAAGTCGAGGTGTCCAAAACCATAGCATCCGTCTCCAAGGTTCCGATACCGGAGATAGAGCTCGAATCGGCTCTAAGGGATCGAGGGGTTGCCGCGGTCAACATGGCCACGCTACCACTCCTCGTAGTCGACGTGGAGAAGACCATCCTGGACTCAGACCTGTTGGAGCGTGCTGAGGATCTTGTGATCAGTGGGTTCAAGGTCAAAATCCCCCCGCTCGAGGGGCTGGTGGCTAGGCTCCTAGCACAGGGCCAATACCCCTACGTAGTGCAGGCCCTCACTCTCCTGGTGACATGGGTTGACGCTATAAATGGGAGGGGATTAGCCGAAGTCTTGAGGAAGGGGGGCGTTGACGTAGCCCTCTTGAGGAGGGAGTTGGAGGGGTTGAAGAGGGTTTTAGGCGGGTTCCCCGACCTAGCAGGTAAATTGGCCCTGCTAGACTCCCTGACCGAAAACTTATAACGGGATTTGAAGGGAATCCAGATTATGGGCTTAATCGTATTGCTCAGCTAGAGGTAGGTTGTAATGGGCGAGCTGTTCAAAAACCTTAAACCGCAGACACCCGGCCAGGAAGAGATGCTAATTGCTCTATCGAACAGGAAATATGAGATCGTCGGGTTGTTTGGCCCAACAGGGTCTGGTAAAAGCCTTTTCAGCCTGCTTTACGGTGTAGACGCCGTGTTGAGCGGCGAGTTCAAGAGATTTGTCATCTCTAGACCGGTCGTGGATGTCACCACCGGCAAGGAGATCTCTATAGCCGACCTGGGAGATGTATACTACGACATAGCGTCGAATTATATGAACGATGTGCTCTCAGGCTACGTTGAGGCCGAGAAGCTCAAGGAGCTAATTAACCAGGGGAAGATAGTCGTAGCCGACACCCACTACCTGCGCGGGAGAACATTCGACGACTCCATCATATTCCTAGACGACGTCCACAGCCTCCCAGCGGAGAGCGCGATAGAGCTGATCACGAGGATCGGCAGGAACAGCAGGCTGATCGTCGCCGGCGACCCCGTGTTCCAGAGGGAGGCTGGTAGTAGGGACAGCGCTTCCCTGCTACGCGAGGTCTTGCTGGGTGAGGAATCGGCTAGGGTAGTGGATCTAGGGTTGAAGGATATTGTGAGGCCCGGCGCTAAGAGGGGTGTAAAGCTGATACTTGAAGCGAAGCTCAGGACTAGGAAGCTCAAGGAGAGCGAGAAGCTCGTACTCGACGCGGCGAGGATAAGAGCCCCGGACGCGGAGGTCGTAACCGCCATCGAGTTCATTGATGAGAAGAAGGCGAGCGGTGTGAAGCCGGAGTCCACGCCGGACGCGCTTATAGTCGTGAAGGAGGGCTACATCGGCAGGCTGATCGGTAAAGGCGGTGAGAGGATAACCGCAATCGAGAGCGACACAGGCCTGAAACTCAGGGCGGTCGAGCTAAGCCTCGACCTCAAGCCTCTGGTGAGGTCGATCCACCCGATAGGCTGGATCCACAAGCACATAATAGACGTGGACTTCGCCGGCCCAGACCTCCTCGTCAAAGTGAGCTCCGAGGGCTACCCGGCCTTCGTCGGGCAGAAGGGAAGCCATGTCAGGCTGATAGACACCGTCATGAAACGGCTGATGGGGGTCGGGGTCAGAGTTATAGAAGTGGAGGAAGCCGGGGAGAAGAGCAGGGAGAAGAAGAGGAAAGAGAAGGCCAGCGAGAAGACCTAGAAGAACCCTAACACGGTATCACACTCGTTTTAACCAACTCAACGAAACTCTTATGATAATAAAAGACCCTAGAGAGGGCATCCTGTAAAGGAAAGGTAAAAAGCCTGTAGGAAGGACAGCCCGCGGGTCTTGAAGAAAACGAGCAAGTCGCATCTTTCGTGAAAAAGCTATAAACCCTCGATCCAGGTGTCTAGGACTACCTGGTAGACTCTTGGAGCTATCGTCCTGACAAGCCTCTTCCCTATTATAGTGAACCCCCTCACCCCTATTTCACTCAGCTTACCGGCCAGCATATCCACAGCTTTCCCAAGGTAGTCCTCTCCCCTCCCTGCCTTAACGTGNNGGTAGACGTGGATGAAGCCCCTGCCCCCTCTCAAGGCCTTGAGGGCGTAGGGGAGGTGTTGGAGGGCCAGGTCTGGCAGTGGCATTAAAACCCTGTCGCTGGATCCATTAAGCCTCTCCTCTATGACCTTCACAGCGTCACCCAAGATCGGCTCAACTATGCCCTCGACCTTGTTCAGCTTAATGTTCTCAACCATGTACTTGTAAGCGTCTGGGTTAAGGTCGATGCTGTAGACCCTCCTCGGCTTACTGTATTTCGCTATGATTATGCTGAAGAAGCCCGCGCCCGCATACATGTTCAACACTGTCTCACCGGGTTGAACCAGGCTTGCCACTCTCCTATGCTCGAAGCCTAGAACCGGGGATACATAGACTTTCGTGATGTCGACTTTGAAAACACACCCGTGCTCCCTGTATAGGGTTTCACTCCTTTCTTCACCAGCGAGGTGGACATACCTCCTCAGCCTGTACTCCCCTTCAACGCCGGGGAATCCTCCCCACACGCTCTTCACATACCTGAACTCCTTTAGAATCCTCTCCGCCAACGGCTTAAGTAGCTCGGGGTCTAAGCCTGGTGGTATCCTTATCAAGGCTAGGTCTCCGACGAACTCTATTCTACCCCATATCCTACTTGCCAGCTCCTCGCCAAGAGTTTCAGCGGCAAGCCTCCTCAGCATCTTCCCCCTAGACAAGGCGCATCATCATAGAGTATTCCTGTGTAGAGCGGGTTAATTACTTCGAGCCGGCGTTTCTGTAGAACTCGCATAGGTCTCTGAGAGGGCATTCACCGCAGAGAGGTCTCCGAGCCCTACACGTCTCCCTACCATGCTCTATCAGGAGGAGGTGGGCCTCTAAATACTTCTCGGGTGGTAGGCACCTGCTCCAGAAGCTGGATATCTCCCTGTATGAGCCGCTCTTCACGAAGCCGAGCCTCCGAGTGATCCTCTTTATGTGTGTGTCTACCGGGAAGACTTTTTTCCCGAAGTAGACTAGTAGTATCACATCCGCCGTCTTATCCCCCACGCCATGGAACTGCTTTAAAACCTCCCTAGCATCAGCGGCATCCAGCTCCCTGATCCTGGCCTCGAACTCCTGTAACCTCCCTTTCAGGGCTTCAGCGATATCCTTGATCCTCCTAGCCCTCTGAGCGTGAAGCCCAGCTGGTCTTATAAGCTCAGCCAACTCCTCTATGGAAAGAGAGACAAGTGTCTCCGGGGTTATAACGCCTAGTTTCCCCTTCAAGTTCTCGAAGGCCCTTATAGCGTTCCTATCACTTGTATTCTGGCTTAGAACAACGGCTACAAGTAGCTCGAATAAGTTGCCTCTAGCTAGTAGGCCTATGAAGCGCCTTGAGTCGATCGCGTACTTTCTCGAGAGCTCCTCACCAATCCTACTGCAGGTTTCTTCCAAGGTGGAGCCCTGGCTAACCCCATGATGAAGCCGGGTTATAAAACTAGAATGAGGTAGTAGATGGCTGTTGAAGCCGCGTAGGCAACGGCGATCGACAGGACTATGCTTAGTAGTGTGAGCTTAACGCTCCTAGTCTCACTGTATATAGCGGATATTGTAGCCAGGCATGGCATGTAGAGGGTTATGAAAACCCCTAACGCGACGATCTGTGAGTCTGATAGGCCTATCGATGAAATAGCTTCCGTGAAGCTCGGGGAGCCCGATACCGTTATCACGCTCGATATGAAGACCTCCTTCGCGATGAAACCCATTAACAGACCGAAGACTATTATCCACGCCCTCCCTCCTGTTATCTGAAACGGGTAGAGCGCTGGCGCCAGGAACCTTGAGAGGGAGGCTGCGATACTTGAGGAGGCGTCCTCGCTGTAGGTTAAGCCTGGTGTAAGCGAGACTAGGGCCCATATGATGATGCTTGACGCGAATATTATTGTCCCAGCCTTAGTTATGAAGTGCTTCACGTTATTCCACGTCATCCACCACACCACCTTGCCCAGTGGCTTGTGGAGAGCCGGTATTTCAAGCAACATCTCCGGAACCGGCTCTTTATCCTTGCTTAGCTTGTAGAGAAGGTAGTTCAAGACAGCGAAGAAGGTAAACGCGGTTAAATAGCCGAGGAGGACCATAAGCCAGCCGCCCAGAGTCTTGAGAGCAGTAGCCAACGCGAGTAGCACGACGAGCCTGGCTTGGCATGGTATCAGCGGTAGTGTTAGAATCTGCCTCAGCCTCTCCCCGCTTGTAAGGCTTGCCCTAGCCCCGAATATACCAGGTACGTTGCAGCCCATGGATATGGTTATGGGGAACAAAACATTGCCGGAAAGGCCTATCCTAGATGTCAGTGTTGAAACCCCTACCGCCATCCTAGGCAACAATCCAGCATCTTCGACTATCGAGAATATGAGCACGACTATGAATATGAGGGGGAGGAAGGTTAGTACTGAGGCGACACCGCCTATTACGCCATCGGAGATGAAGCTTGCTAAAACAGGGCTTTCTATGTGGCTTCGAGCGAGTTCCTGCAACCATTCCAGGGCGGAACTCATCAGATTGGATAAACTTAGTGCTTCAACCGCCTCGGCTAGCTCCTGGTAGCCCAACGCTGAAAGGATGACGTTTAGTGGGAAACCGGTGTTGATAATGAAGGCCAGCATGAAGATGGAGAGGAGTATTAGAATGCTCAAAGCGGATCCAACTAAAGGATTATAAAACACGCTACCGCTCCTTGTGGGTTGCGGTAACTTCAACCTTACAATGGAGTCGCGTGTAATGCTTGTTATGAAGGCGAACCTCTTGGAGGAGGCTACAGCCGCTAAATCGCTGCCTACAACCCTTCTAGCCTCGCCTCTAATCTCCTCGACCTCCTTGTAGATCCCGCTACCACACTTCTCCTCTACCACGCTGGCTAATTCAGCGTCTCCCTCTAGTAGCCTGACTGAGAGCCACCGTAGTGGGTACCCACTGAGGGATCCGCAACTAGAGAGCTTCGATTCGATGCTGTTTATAAATGGCTCCAGCTCGCCGTAGTCAACTCTAAGGTAATCTCCCCTGCCACCACGCTCCGTGACCTCAATTATCTTATCCAGTAGGAAGCTAACCCCGTACCCAGTTCTAGCGGATACAGCAACAACCGGTACTCCTAGCCTCTTCTCCAGGTGGTCTAGATTTACGTGGAGACCGAGCTCGTGTGCTAAATCATATTTAGTGTACGCTATTACAACTTTCTTGAACATCTCGAGGAATTGAACCGGCAGGTATAAAGTTCTCTCGGGTATCGTGGAGTCCACTAAGGCTACTAGAACGTCTGCCTCCCCGCTTAGAATGTAGCTCCTAGAGATCCTCTCCTCGAGGGTCAGAGCGGAGAGACCGTAGACGCCGGGCAGGTCGACGAACCTTATACGGTAGCCTTTATACTCAGTGAAACCCTCGTGTTTCTCAACGGTCACACCCGGCCAGTTCGCTACGAGAACCCTGCTCCCAGTTAGCACGTTAAATAAAGTGGACTTACCTACGTTGGGTTGCCCCGCAACTGCTACTGTGATCTGCTTCAACCCTCTCTCACCTCCTCTACGATGATTCTACGTGCTATCCCCCTGCCCAACGCGACCTCCGATCCCATGACGCGCAGTACAATAGGCCCTACCCCGTAGTTCGCTACCACTTCGGCTATACTCCCGGGGAGCAGGCCCATCTGGTATAAACGCTGAACCCAGCCCTTCCCGTCGATGTTTACAATCCTGACTTTGCTACCAGGCTTAGCTAAGTCTAGGGTAAGCACCGGCGACACCTGTTCGGATAACCTAACATTCCTTCTATTTAAACTAATACGCTATTGTTCACTTTTAAAGGTGTGGTGGAAACATGCTTAAAAGAGATATCCATGATGACAAGCCGGAACACGAGATCAGAGTTGACGCCGTAGGGATTGGCTGGATCCCCCTGCCACCCTTAGTTAAGGGGAAAATCATCTTAAACCCTATGGTGAAAGTCCTCGTAGACCTGCCTTCCTACAAACGGGGAGCCCACCTATCGCGGAGTTACAGGACTTTAAGGTCGATGAGAGGCGAAGAAGTCTTCGAGAGGCCTGAGTCTTTAGCCGAGAGGCTTCTCGAGCTACACGATTATTCTAGGAGGGCGGTAGTAGTGTTGAGTGCGAAGGGCCTGCTCGTTGATGGAGACGACTACAGGCGGTTCAAGGCTTTCAAGAAGGTTGTGTACGAGAGGGGTTCAGGGGCCTTGAGGAGAGTTGTAGGATACGGCTTCACTACTTCAAATGCATGCCCATGCGCCCTCGACACATCTCTACAATTATTAGGGAAACCGTTGACCCACATCCAGAGAGTGCTTGTTGAAGTCTACATCAAGAGCAGGGGGAGGTTGCCCGTCGAGGAAGAGGAGTTCATAGCCGAGCTCTCCGGGGTTGTGCAACCCAGCTTAAAGGGTTTTCTAAACAGGCCTAAGGAAGTAGAGTTTATAAGAAGGCTCGTCGAGAAACCCGTGTTCGTCGAGGACGTAGTTAGAGAGGTTGGAAACTGGCTTAAGTCAAGGCTTTCAGGTCTTGGCGGGGTTGGTGTGGTGAAAGCTGTCTCGTTGGAGTCGATACACGAGTACAATGCTGAGGCAATGCTGAAGATCAACCTATGAGAGGGCTTCCAAATGGCCTGGGTGATAGATAAAGGTGAGTGGCTTAAACTATACGAGGAGATTAAGTCTGCGCTTCCATTATCATTCGATAAAGATCAGTATGCTACAGACATACTGAGCATCCTGCTCCAGCGGCATTCGGGCAGGGTGAGGCTAGAGGAGGTTCCCAGCATTGGGAGGCCTGTCGTAATATTCGGGTGTGGGAGGAACCTCGCCGACGATATAAGGGTATACTTAGACCGATACACCGACTACCCGGCGATCGCCGCGGACGGTTCGGTTAAAGAACTACTCGACCACGGTATACTGCCGCTCATCGTGGTGACAGACCTAGACGGAGACCCAAGGTCTATACAAAAGGCGGCTAGAGAGGGATCCCTCATCATCGTCCACGCCCACGGGGACAACATCGACAGGGTGCGGGGGCTTGTGGAGTCCATCCAAGGCAGGCTACTTGGCTCTACACAGGTTGAGCCGAGGCCTTACGTCTACAACTTCGGGGGTTTCACAGACGGGGATAGAGCCGTTTTCATAGCACGGGCCCTCGGCTCGGGAAGGGTGATCCTCGCTGGCTTCGACTTCGAGAACCCCTCAGCTTGTGAAACAGACTTAGTGAAGAAGCCTTGGGTTAAGAAGCTGAAGCTGGAGGTAGCACGGAGGCTCCTTGAATATCTCTCAAGCAAGGGCATGGAGATCGAGTTCATTCAGTGAAGGCTTACGGGTTTAACACCGAGCTCTTCTAGGACTACCTCTATCTCGCGTAGGAAAAGGTTGAACTCGCTTATCGACACGAAGACAATGCTGCTGGACGCTGTCCTCAACGGTGGCTTCGTCAGGGTTAGGATCACGCCTACAACCTCCCTGGCCTTCCTGACACTCGGGTACTTCGCGGCCACAATACTCTTATACTTCCTAAGCTTCCCAATCCTCTCTAACTGTTTGCGCCCCGCGTCCTCTAACCCGACCCTCGTTGTCTTACTCCAGTGCTTGCAGTCGACTGCCAGGGCCCTGCCCGAGGCCCCGTCTACGCCGAATACGTCTATCTGGAACCTAACGGGTTTCGTCACAAGCATGTTGCCGACTACCTCATAGGAGTACCTCGACATCACCTCGCTAGCTAGCTCTTCGAAGTCCCTCCACGAGATGAGGTCGCTCACCCTAGTAGGGCTGACACCGCTCTCAACCAGCCTTAACGCCAGGTTCACGGGGTTCCTGACCTTTACCAGGTCGCCTTCCACAATGAGGTCTCCGCGTAACTCGTTCACCATCTCCTCTATAACACCGCGTGTACGGCCTGTCAGCCTCGACAACTCCTCGAAAGTTAACACACGGTACTTCAAGAGGAGCTCAAGGGGGTTTACCAGCATTATCCGACACGTCCAAGCCATTTGTGATCTAACACGTGCTCCAGTTTATTACTCTACAGCCCCGCCCCGGGAATTTAAAAAGCTGGAAATCCGGTTAGTATGCTAGGCTAGGTGGTTTCCATGTCGGATGATTTCGTCGAGGACTCTAGGAAAAGTATTTTGACCGAGGCGATCTCAGACTACACTGTTTCAGCAGATATGAATATATGCGGGATGATCGAAAACTTCAGTAAGTCCCACGGCTTCATGGCTTCACACGTCTCTAAGGCATCGAAGATCTTGGCGGACATGAGGAGAGACGGGGAAGTCTTGAAGATACTGTCTTTCACGGGGAACCTTGTTGCGACGGGGCTACGCGGGGTTTTAACACAGCTGGTCAGAGACGGGTTCGCGGACGTTGTAATAACGACCTGCGGGGCTGTTGACCACGATATTGCTAGGTCGGTTGGGTCGAAGTATTTTAAGGGGGACTGGCTCTACGACGACGCGTTTCTGAGGAGTATTGAAGTCCACAGGCTGGGGAACATCCTTATACCCTGGGAGAACTACGGCTTAGCGGTAGAGAGGTTCACTAGAAGCCTGCTCGACGAGCTGGTTAAAGAGAGAAAAGAGTGGAGCGGCTTCGAGCTACTTTGGGAGGCCGGGAAGAGGATTAAGGATGAACTCAGTGTTCTAAGAGCGGCGTACGAGAAGAAGATTCCGGTGATAGTGCCGGGCTTACTTGACGGGGCTTTCGGGACAAACATCGTGTTCCACAGCACGCTGAGCGGATTTAAATTAGACTTGCTGGCGGATGAGAAGGAGTTGTCGAACCTAGTGTTCTCGGCTAGAAAGGTTGGCGGCCTCATAATCGGGGGCGGGATATCCAAGCACCACGCCCTGTGGTGGTCCCAGTTTAGGGAGGGAATGGATTACAGTGTCTACATAACCACTGCCCAGGAGTATGATGGGAGTTTAAGCGGTGCGCATCTAAGAGAGGCTATAACCTGGGGTAAAGTGAAGCCGAGTGCTAGAAGCGTAGTCGTCTACGGGGATGCCACGGTTATATTACCACTTGTTGTCGCCGGGGCATACTGCTACCTGAAGAGTGGCTGATTTGCTCATCCACGTAGGGATAGACGACTTCGACTCGCCGAGCGGGGGGTGCACAACCCACTTAGCTACCAGAATAGCCTGGGAACTGATGAGAAGGGGGTTGAAGCTAGTAGACTACCCTAACCTCATCCGCCTAAACCCCTCCGTCCCCTGGAAGACGAGGGGTAATGGCGCGGTAGCTCTGAGGCTTGAGTCAGAGATCAGCGGGAGGGAGATCCTAGGCATTGTTGAGGGTATTGCGGAGGAGTACGCGGCCGAGTACGATAACCCGAAGCACCAGCCGGCCATCGCGGTATTAGAGGGGGACGTCCCCGAGGTTCTAACTAAAATCGCTTACAAGGCTGTCGGCGACTTTATACCAGTGGAGACTCTTGAGAGAGTGCTGGAGAAGCTTGGAAGAGACAGGTTGGAGGCAAGGATTTTAAAGGGGAAGAGGGGGCTTGTAGGCGCTGTAGCAGCTATCGGTGTTCAAAACCTCGAAGGCGATTTCACGTATGAGGCCATATTTTACAGGACGAGGGATTACATAGGTAAGCCTAGAATGGTGGTCGCATCCTCGGTGGCTGAAGCCGAGGCCAGGTCTGGAGGAGGCCTCTTCTTGAACTACGACTTCGACACTGGGAGGCTCCTGGCAACACCACATGGCCCAGATCCTATTCTAATGGGTATTAGAGGTGAGAACCCTGCTGTCATTCTAGAGGCCGTGAAAACGATCCGGGTTGAAGAGCCCGTTGAAGCCGTCGTGTTGTTCAGGACAAACCAGCACACAGACCAGCATCTACAGGAGATACAAAGTCTCTGCCAAGCACACCCCTATAGGTGCGTGAGGGTTAGAGGCCTCGTGTCGAAAAAACCTGTTAGAATACCGGGAGGCCACGTCATATTCGGGGTCTCCGACGGCGAGTGCTCTATCGACGTCGCGGCTTACGAGCCCACCAAGGGCTTCAGGGATTTAGTCTCCGGGCTCACGGTGGGTGATGAAGTCGAGGTTATGGGGTGTGTGAGGCCGGGGAGCCCGCAACACCCACCCACCCTGAATCTAGAGAAGATAAGGGTGATCCAGCTGACCGAGGTCTACAAGTTCGAGAACCCTATCTGCCCCAGGTGTGGTAGCAGAATGACGAGCGCGGGTAAGGGCAAAGGGTTTAAGTGCCCTAAATGCGGGTACAAGAACAGGGATTTGACGAAGATTAAGGTAAGGGTTGAGAGGGCGATTAAGCCAGGGTTCTACCAGCCGCCTAAGCACGCCTTCAAGCATTTGATGAAGCCCTTGGAGAGGTTTGGCCTGCCAGCCAAGTTCTTCAGCTACCACCCAGTCGACCCTTTCATTAAGCCGCCGGCATAGGAGTCCCTAGGGGTGGAGTCTCGTCACAGCTCAGTATTGAAGTCTCCGGCCATCCTGGATGTCTATCCTCAAGCCACGCCTTTAAACTTGCTCGCCGAGAGAGACCTCGTATACTATTTGATACTTCAGCCTCGCATTAGATATCTCGTTCTCAAAACTCAGCCACGCCATTTGGGTTGCCTCACCCGTGTTAGCCCCCATCACGACGGTGGGGTAAGTGTAGTATGGGATCGATACTATGTGGGACAGCCAGTCCCCAGGCACCCCGAAGACGGTGTCTATCCTGATCCAACCCCACGGCGGGATATATGCGACAGCCCACGCGTGCCCTCCCCCACCCACCATCGTCGTGTTCAGGAAGCCGTTGTCGGATACTTCCTCGAGGCGGAAATCTTTCGATACAAAAACCATACCGTACTCCTGGTAAGAGGGTATCCCCAACCCCCTTAGGAGTGTCACCACTAGGTTCGACTGGTCGTCGCAATCACCCTCCATGTAGAGAAGAGTCTCCCAGGGCTCTCTAGGGGGCATTCTTATAGAGTAGACTATGTTTGAGTCGACGTAGCCTACTACAGCTTTAACAACGTCTACCGGGTTGGAGACATTGGCCTGCGATGAGATGTAGGTTAGGAGAAGCCTCGTCAACGGATTCGTGTAATTCCAACCAGGTGTTTCTTCAATGTATTTTCGAAGAGAGGTGTTGAGGTAGATTCTCTGGGCCTCGGACTCCAGGGAGCTTGCATTGCCGGTGATATAGGCGTCTGTGAAAGCCTGTATACTCTGGCTTCTCCTCATAGCATCCACCTCCACGGCGTACTCGACCCATGCACTAGCCTTTGCTCCCGGCGTTAAATTAAGGGTTGAAGCCTGTGTAATGATCCGCAGGGACGGTTCCTCCCCCGAAGTCACCGTGAATTTCATGGGGAGCCCGTTAAGCCATGCGCTAGCGTTGACTATCCTCTGGGTCTCATCCTCCACAGGATAATTGAAGTCGAGTATACCAGTGTCCGCTAATGGGATCCCAGTAGTCCCGTTGTTAACTACTTCATTGTAGATCTTGACGTATACGATCTCCCTGGGAGAAGGTACTTGAGCCTCAACGACGCATACACCCAGGGGAAGTGTCAGCGCGACCAGTACAAAGGCTACTGCGAGGGGTCTAACCATGATACCCGAGGTTGTTTTCATAAAAAAATAGACTTTTAAACCAGACGTACCCGGGGCTAGTACCCGACTAGCTGGACGTTATGAAGGCTTTCAAGCACGGCTATGAGGGGTTCTATGATATCCTCTAACTCCACGTCAACATCCCTGCTCAGGGTATGGGCTACTTCCTCCACAGTGTGCTCTCCGTCGCATAACAGCCATATGTAGTATGCTAGGGGTGAGAGCTCGTAGACTTCTTCCTCGCTCTTAGCAACGTAGAACTTTTCTCCCTCCTCTCCGACGAAAGTCCCCTGCCTAACCGGCTTGAGGTTCTTCATCTCCTCGTACTTCGCCTTGAAGCCCCTTTCCGCCTGCCCCTGTCCTTCCTCCATTAGCCTCTCCTCGGCCTGAACCCTCCTCTCCTCCTGCCCTGGAAGCTTTGTCTACCGGGCTCCTCGGGGGCAGTAGGCGACTCGCTTGGGACATCGCCTGCCTGGGGCACCTCATTGTCAGGTACTTCTTTTATCTCGCTCGACTTTCCTACGTTGAGCTGTACCTTCCCCCTGAAGCTGGTGGTCCAGGCTTCAGTGATTTCAACAGCCTGTCCTTCCTTGAGGGTTCCTGCCTTCTCCCCCCAGAGGGTTGTTTCAACACGCCCTGTCGAGTCGCCTATAACAGCGTTGCTTATCGTCCTTGGCCCTTTCTTTGTCTGTATCACTTTGGGAGGGGATGCTTCTAGAACCCTGCCTTTTACCTTTATATGTTCCATCCCGGGTTTGAGATGTATTATATTAACGGGGTTGTCCCCCGTCTTCCCTTCCGGTTCGCCTTCCATTACGATTTCGACTCCGATACGTTGTCAAACCTAAGCTTGGCTATCCTTTTAAACTTAACTTTACAGCCCAGGTCTCCGAGTGCATCACGTAGTCTGCTTAAACATGCTTCCACACCCTCCTCGCACTTAAACAGGTGGGTTTTATTCGAGGGGTCGTCGCTCGCCCCGAAGCCGGGAACAGGGTTGAAGAGCTCGCTGAGCAGGCTTGCTACAGCGCTCTCCAAATGCTCCTCTGTCTCTACCACGTAGTAGCCGACTACCCTAGCCGCTGGATGCGAGGTCAAGTAGTCTATATGCCAGAACAACTTGTTTTTCCTGGATAAATGCCTCTTAACCCTGGCCTCAACACCCCTGGGGCCCATCGCTGAGCCGACGTAGAAGTAGATGCCTGGCTGTAGCTCGAAGACCCTGCCTCCCCGCGTCTTCAAGACAGCATCTCCCAGCAATTCCACGATGAGGACGTAGACCCCAACAGCCAAGGAGACCCACTGAAAGTTAAAGACCTCCCCCGTATTCTTTATAGTTTAGTGATGACCCCTGGTTTCAGCTGAGGATTGATGAGGAGTTACTCGGCTGAAGACGAGAGGAGCATCTACGAGAAGTGCCAGGGCGAGTACAGCAGTGTTATAGATGAAACAGTCGGCTACTTCTCGAGGAGAGTCTACAGGTTTAAATGGAGGAGCATACCCCTCCCGGATTTAAGGGGGTGGTACTAGATGTGGGTTCAGGTTACACTGGGGGATGGCTCTCCTCCAACATCCCCGCTGGATCGAGGCTTGTCCTCCTAGACCACAATTTTACCGTGCTGGAGAAGACTTGTAGCAGTAAGCCGAACGTCATCTGCGTAGTTGGAGGCGCGTTGAGGCTGCCCTTCATCGACGTGGCCTTCACCCGGGCGCTGATGCTGGCCCTCCTCCACCATATCCCAGGCGACGAGTGTAGGAGGCTGGCTTTAAAGGAGGCATACCGCGTCCTGGCAGACGGGGGCGTCTTGACGGCGACGGTGTGGTCGCTTTCCAAGCTCCCCTCTAAGACCCGGTTCCACGACGGGTTTATAATTACGGATGGCTTCGGCGCAAGGTTTGTATACTTGTTTGAGAAAGACTCGCTGGTAAGCCTTGTTTCCAGCACGGATTTAAAAGTGTTGGAGACAGGCTTCTTAATCGAGAACCCACGTAGACCCGATACAACCACTAATATTTTTGTTAAAGCTGTGAAGCGCCGCTCCGAGGAAGACGCCACTAATCCCCGAGGACTATAACCTACCACCACAGATGAATCCTCTCCTTAACGCTGGTATAATACTTCCAAGCGGATGTCCAAAAGATTCAATTTGGCATGATCAACCCGTTATGATCCGAGGAGATTCCCCCGCGGGATTTTTAATCCCCACTGAGCCAAAAAACCTCTACCCCGGTCTCCCAGAGCCGGCTTCTAGGCTTCGAAATCGAATTAAAACTGGCTGATTTATCTCCTCAGTTTAAAGGGCGACGGGAGGAGATCCCTCAGGTTAACAATTATTCTCTCCCCTGACTTCACGCTGTACATAATTATCTCCGCTTCCTCGTTGAACTCCGCTATTACTTGCCTGCATGCGCCGCAGGGAGGGATGGGGTGCTCTAAATCGGTTACAACCGCCACCGCTAGGGGCCTCCTCTCACCTGCAGTCACCATCGCTGATACCGCTGACCTCTCGGCGCAGATTGTGAGTCCGTAACTGCTGTTCTCGACATTGACGCCTCTGTATATGTTGCCCTTGTCTGTTATGAGTGCTGCAGCCACGTGGATGCCGCTGTAGGGGGCGTAGGAGTTCGGCAGGACTTTGACAGCTTCCTCTATTAACTTTTGAATAGTCCTCTCATCCAATCCTCTTCACCTTTATAACGTATACTTCACCCTCAATATCCCATTCCCGGACAAACCCTTCTCCCCCTGGGATCTCGTCCACGAACTCAATCCTCAGAGAGCCTGTCTCACCCTTCATGTACTCTATGAAGGGTTCAAGCAGGTTCTTCTTATCCTCAGGTGCTTTAATGAAGGTCTCGATCTTCTCGTTTAACTCCAAGTTCATTATTTTCCTCATCACTTGTATCCTCCTAATCAAGTCTCTCGCTAAGCCCTCGCCGACCTCTTGGTCTGTCAGGGTCGTGTCCAACGCTATAGTTCCCAATGAGCTTTCCTCGACTGAATACCCCTTCACATATCCTACAACGACCTCCACATCCCCCGCCTCGATCCTAACCCTGGTTCCATCGATGTCCAATTCGTAGTAGCCCTTCGACAATAGCTCTCTAGCGATATCCCCCTCACTCTCCATGATTCGCTTCAACGCCAACCCGGTTAACCCCCTCAGCTTGGGCCCAAGCCTCTTGTAGACGGGTTTCAACTTGTATTCGACGAGCTCCTCAACCCTCCTCGCCTCCTTAACCTCTACCTCCCTCGTGTTCAGTATCTTCTTTAGCAGGGAGGCGTGTTTCTCAACGACGTTTACGACATCTCTCTTATCAGTAAAGACGATCACGCGCCTGACTGGTTGCCTGAGCTTTAACCCAGCCTTCATCCTTGCGGCGGCTACTTTGTCCGCGAGAACCCTGATGACCTCCATCTCCCTCTCAGCATCCTCGTCTACGAATTCGAGCCTGGGCGAGGGCCAGTCGAAGAGGTGGATCGACTCCACACCCTCTAACTCCCTGAAGACGTTCTGGTAGATGAACTCTGTGAAGAACGGGGCTACCGGGGAGGCGGCTATAAGCCAGTTTCTCAGCACGTAGTAGAGGACGCTGTAAGCCGCCAGCTTGTCCTCTGTCTCCTCCTCAACCCAGATCCTTGGCCTCACAAGCCTGAGATACCAGTGGCTGACATCCTCCACTATAAACCTCCTCAACTCCCTGACAGCGTCGTAAACCCTGTACCCCTCGAAGCTCTCGGTCACTTTCAACATCATCTTAGTGAACCTGCTTATCAGCCATTTATCCTCGAACCTCAGCGTGCCCAAGTACTGCTCGATAGCATGCCTTGTAGGGTCAAATTTATCCAGGTTCATGTACGTTGAGGCGAACAAGTAGACGTTCCACGCGATGTTGAGGTCGCCCCCAACCTCCTCAATACTCCTCCAAGAGAACTTCAAGTCCTCCCAGGTAGTGTTGCTGAGCAACCAAAGCCTGAGGGTGTCTCTGCCGACTCTCTCAATAGCCTCGTCGGTGCCAACGTAGTTGCCTAAGCTCTTATGCATCTCCCTGCCCTTCTCATCTAGGGCGAAACCATGAACTAGCACGGTCTTATAGGGGCTCGAGCCGAACCCTATTACGCCGGATCTAAGCAGTGAGAAGAACCAGCCCCTAACCTGGTCGTGCCCCTCAACAATGAAGTCTGCTTGAACCTCCCCTGGATCCAGCCCCTCCGGGTGGCCGCGTGAAGCGTAGAAGGCTATACCGCTGTCAAGCCAGACGTCGACTACATCGCTAACCCTCTTCATCCTCCCCCCGCATACAGGGCACTTGAGCTCTACATTATCGATCCAAGGCCTGTGGAGGTCTAGGGGAGCCTCCCCGCCGAGGGATTTGATCTCCTGGGCGCTACCCACCACCACAGTGTGGCCCCTCTCGCAGACCCATACCGGAAGAGGCGTGCCCCAGTATCTCTGCCTTGATATAACCCAGTCCTGGACGTTCTCAAGCATGTTCAGCATTCTCTGAAGAGCCCAGTCCGGGATCCACTCGACCCTCTTCGCCTCCTCGATCAGCTTGTCCTTCAGCTTTGACACCCTTATAACCCACTGCTCTGTTGCCCTCAGGATAACCGGGGTCTTGCACCTCCAGCAGACAGGGTACTTATGGGTTATCGATCCCGCGTAGACGAGTACCCCTCTCGCCTTCAAGTCCTCGATTATAACCTTGTTAGCGTCCCGAACCTGCATCCCCCGGTACTTTCCTGCCTCACTTGTGAAAACACCCTCCTCGTTGACGGGGCTCGCGATAACCGTTATGCCGTTCTTCCTCGCGACCTCAAAATCTTCGAAGCCGTGCCCAGGGGCAGCGTGAACCAGACCAGTGCCCTCTGTTAAGCTGACGTACTCCTCGGCCGGGAGGATTACATGGTACTCCCTCAGTTTCCACTGGAGGTCGACTAGATCCTCGAGGGGGTGCTTGTACTTCAACCCCACCAGCTTATCGCCGGTGAACTCCTCCAGGATCTCGTAGTCCTCCACGCCCGCTAACTCCATGACATCCCCCAGCCTCGATTTTGCGAGTATCCAGACCTCGTCTCCAACCCTGGCCTTCACGTAGACGCCCTTCGGGTTAACCATGATGAAAGTGTTGGCTGGGAGGGTCCACGGCGTAGTAGTCCAGATTAACACGTAGGTTTTCTCGAAGCCTTCGAGAGGCATCTTAACTATAATGCTTGGGCTGATTAAATCATGGTATTCAACCTCGTAGTCGGCTAGTGTCGTCTGGCATCTAGGACACCAGTAGACAACCCTGTACTCTTTGTCGAGCAACCCCATCTCGCTGGCTCTCTTGATCAACCACCACGCGGACTCAATGTACTTGTTGTCCAGCGTGTAGTATGGGTTCTCCCAGTCCATCGCTACGCCCAGCTCTTTAAACCACTTTGTCATAGACTCAGCGTTAGACAGGGCGAGCCTTCTACACTCTTCTACAAACCTCGCAACCCCGATCTTCTCCTCGATCTCCCTCTTACTCTTCAAGCCCAGCTTCTGCTCGACTTTAACCTCTATTGGCAGGCCATGGCAGTCGTAGCCAGGCTTGTCGAATACGTTGAAGCCCCTCATCCTCTTGAACCGAAGGATGGAGTCCTTCAAACTCTTATTCCACGCTGTCCCTATATGGGGGACGTCCCCCGAGGGGTATGGTGGACCATCTATGAATATAAATCTCCTGCTTGCTCCAAGAGATTTTGCCTTAATCTTCTCGTATATCCTATTGCTAGCCCAATAGTCTTTAACATATTTCTCAACAAGCCTCCAGTCGTACTGCCCTGAAAGCCTCCCTGGGACAGGCAAATAGCCCCACCGACCCTGCTCAGAGAGATGAACAGCTGGCCCCTAAGCATCGGTCAATGAGAGTTAATCAAGCGTCATCCGCTTTTAAAAATAACCCGTTTTAATTTGAGGGTGGTGGTTTATTGCTCGAGGAGCTGGTTTTGAAGGTTGTCAGAGAGTACAAGCCTGCCCGCAGTATACTTCACTCGATAATCTACTTGAAGAACGGGGTTCTCCTCAAGGACTGGACTCTGGCCTTAACAGGTGTCTACAGCGAGAGGCTTGACAGCATACTCGACAAGCTCATACGAGAAGGTTCCATTAAAGTTTGCAAAGACGGGAGGTTGACAGTCGACGAGTGCCCGCAGGAGGGCAGCGACTTAAGCGGTTTGGTTGACGAGGCTGTTAAAAAGTTCCTGGCATCCAACCCGGCGAGAGGGATGTAACGCACTTTCAAGGGCACTATTCTTTCAAACCTGGGAGCTCTCAGGGTCGCCTCAGGTGGTCTTGGCCGAGGTAGAATAAGAGGGTTTAAGACCTTGGAGTTGTCCGCTTTCAAGACAACGTGAGAGGAGCTAGCCCCCAACCAGCGTGGCTATGCTAGGTTGTAAGCCTCTCCAGGCCCTAGCTTGTCTCAGGTGCCTCAGAGACACCGATTTTAACGAGGTCATTTATCACGTTTGCAACTATCTCCCTGGCCTCCCCGATCTCGCTTTCATCTAGCATCTTATATTTAGATCGGTTGAGGTACACTGAGACCATTGCCTCAGGCACTAAGCCGTGCCTTTGAGCGAAACTGCTTAGGCTCACCTCCTTATAGTCGAGTACTTTGGAGTCTTTGACTGTTACGACCAGCAGGTTTTTCACTATTTCACTACCGGCTGACGGGAAGACGTCTATCTTGTTGTAGAGCGTTAGGACATCATCCTCCGATAGTTGCAGGTTGCTGAACCTCGAGTTTAACTCATCGACGATCTCACTCCTAATCTTATTCTTAACCTCCCTGCTGAACCTCGGCGAGAACAAGACCCTTGCATCCTCCAGTTTCAGGGTCTCCCTGTCAAGTAGCTTCCAAACAGGCTTCCGAGTGATAAAGAGGCTCTCCAACGCTTTCCTCCCGAACTCTTTATCCTCGCACTCGAGGTCGCCAGCCTTCCCCATCGCTAGAGAGTGGAGTAGCCCGTATACATTGAAATCGTTTAACACAACGTAGCTGGACCACTCCCCCTTGCTGAACATGTCCTCAAGGATCCCGGTGATCCTGCTTCTGATGCACTTCAGCAACCTCCCTATAGTCTCGACGAAAGCAATGTTAACATGGTGGAAGTAGACGTTCTTGTACATGAGCTTCCTAGCCTCCAGCAATCTAACGAGGTCGTCCACTGCTTTACCCGATATAGAGGGAGCCAGCAATCCATGGTAGTCGACTATGAAAGTGTTCCTTAAAACCCACTCCTCGTTTATTTCCCCGATCGCTAGGCCAGTGTAGTACGCGTCCCTCTTAAGGTAATCTATTATATCGCTTGTGTAAATATAGTCTCTGACAATAAGCCTTACAATAGTGCTCAAAGCCTTCTCCGGCCTAGGTATGAAGAAGTCTTCTAAGCTAAGCGTGTTGTTCTTGGCTAGATCAGTGTAATCTCTCATCCCGAAAGGCGGTTTCATACCCTCGTCCAATATGCTCAACACGTATTCTCCGTCAACACCCAGGGTCTTGGAGCTAGATCTCAAAGCCTCATCAATCAGCTTCCTCAAATAGTCCCTGTAGATGAGGTAGCCTACAACCTCGTGGTTCCCCACGATGAAAGGCAGGAAATCCCTCGTCTTATACACGTATTCGTCGAAGGCATGGCTGAAAGGCCCGTGCCCTATATCGTGTAGCAAGCCTAGGAGCCTCGCCGCCAACGTCAGTTCTTTCAGCCGGGATGTCAGCTCAGTGAAGTGCTTTGAACCGGAGAGGAAGTCTAAGCTGCCTTTCACCAGGTAAGTAACATACTTGTAGGATACGTGCATTACCCCCAGGCTGTGGCTGAACCTGGTGTGCGTTGCGCTGGGGTAGACGAAGTGGGCTGTCTGGAGTTGAAGAATATACCTTAGCCTCTGGAGAGGCCAGCTATCGATTACAGCGTCCTCCATCCCCTTGACGTAGTCAATATAGCTGTATATCACGTCCCTAACCTGGGCATTAAAGGGCAGCATCCAGGGGAACAGGTTTGATTTAGCAATCAACTTGATCACTACGAGTACTATTTTCCTTTGATAGAATGATGCCTGCGATCTTAATAAATATTACTTTTGCCCTCTCTCCCTCAAGCGGTCGATCAGAAGCTTGTAAGGGGACTCCAGGAAAAACCCGTTCTTGCATATGGGGCATATGACTAGTATAGGCCGGGACCTCTCCTCAGGTATAGTCTTGGAGTCCGCGATGTAGAGGACGGATTCGTACATGTAGTAGAAGTCCCCGGGCTTGCCCTTGAAGCCGCAGTAGGGGCATGTGATCTCCATGATCCAACCATTTTATTCCTCAGAGTAGCTGTCTTAAATATCTTTGTTAGAAATACTGCTTCCAAGATTCAATATGGTAACAGAAAAGTTTATAAACCAAACCAGGAGATAAATAATACCAGGTGGAGGAAATGCCTGGTACAATCCCTTTAATTGGAGAAAAGTTCCCTGAAATGACCGTCATGACGACCCATGGCCCCAAGAAGCTACCCGACGACTACAAGGGCAAATACCTCGTTATCTTCAGCCACCCAGCAGACTTCACGCCAGTATGTACTACAGAGTTCGTAGGTTTCGCTGTCAGATACGAGGACTTCAAGAAGCTGAACACTGAGCTACTGGGGCTCAGCGTCGACAGCACGTTCTCCCACATCAAGTGGGTGGAGTGGATTAAGGAGAAGTTTGGCGTCGAAATACCGTTCCCAATCATAGCGGACCCCACAGGGGAGGTTGCGAGGAAGCTGGGCTTCCTCCACGCCGAGTCCGCTACGTCAACGGTCAGAGCCGTGATAATCGTAGATGACAAGGGTATTGTTAGGGCAATATTGTACTACCCCCAGGAGACAGGGAGGAACCTAGATGAGATACTGAGGTTGGTGAAGGCGCTTCAAGTAAACGATAAGTATGGGAGGGCTCTACCAGCCAACTGGCCTAACAACGCTCTCATAGGAGACGCGCTGATTGTGCCGCCAGCTAGCACAGTCCAGGACGCGGCGGAGAGGTTGAAGAATTACAAGTGCTTCGACTGGTGGTTCTGCTACGAGGAAGGGAAGGTTCCGGCTGAGGAAGTATCATTAGTTAGGTCGTGGCTTGAGAGAGCTGCTAAGCCGTGGAAGCTCTCCACGTCTAAGTAGGCTTGTGAAGACCTTTCCAAATCACCTTTTTTCAACATCCCTCATGGGTTTCCCTTCTATACTTGTATATATGATTATTTCACGTTTATATAAAAGTTTATATTCTGCTCCCATATACTGTTATCCCTAATCCTTGAAGGGTGCATCCGATGAAAATAACAGTGGCGCAGTTAGGGCTACTCCTAATTGGTCTGGTAATAGGGCTTCCACTTGGATATTTAGCAGGCAATTTTTCAACACCCTCCCAGACGGGCAGTGCCCCGGCTAGCCAGGGGAGAGAGTACCTAATAGGCGTGACGCTCCCGTTGTCCGGCGAGCTGTCGTCTATCGGTAAAATATGGGAGAAAGTAGTGTACCTGGCTTTCGACGACTTGAACAACGAGGTTAAGGCCTACGGCTTCAACGTCACCTTCAAGCCCGTGATACTCGACGATGGCACACAGGATGATAAAGCCCTGGCTAACGTCCAGAGTTTCTCCCAGATGGGTATCAAAGTCGTGATAGGCCCTGCGGCTAGTTCACAGGTTAAAGCCGTTAAAGCATTCGCGGATGCAAACCATATCGTGATTATCTCGCCTTCGTCAACGGCGCCGACTCTCGCCATACCCAACGACTTTATATTCAGGACTGTGGGCAGCGATGCAAAGCAGGCTAGAGCCCTCGCTACGCTAGCGTACAGCCAGGGGGCTAGGACTGTAGTCGTCTTCCACCGTAACGACGAGTACGGCAACGCGTTCGCCAGCTTCTTCGCCAACTACTTCACCCAGCTCAATGGGACTAAAGTACACGACCTACCCTACCAGACGGGTCTAAGCGATTACACCTCAGAGGTCAACGCCCTTGCCTCTAAAGTACAGTCAACGGGAGCGGATGCGGTCGTATTAATTGCATTCGACACGGACGCCGCCAACATACTGGCTCACGCGGCTTCAAGCAATGTTCTATCGAGCGTCCGCTGGTTCCTTTCCGAGGGCCCCCACGGCGCCCAAGAACTGCTGTCCCCGACGATAGGGGGGTTCGCGCAGAAAGTCAAGCTACTGGGAACCAGGCCCCTCTTCACCCACAACCCGCTCTACGACGAGTTCGCCAGGAAGCTGAAGGAGAAGTACGGGGTTGAGCCAACAGTCTTCTGCGACAACCTGTACGACGCAATCCAGCTAGCCGGCTGGGCTATACTTAAGGCCGGGAGCTATGACGGTGATGCCATCAGGAGCGCCTTAGTCGAGGTTGCGAAACACTACTACGGCCCAAGCGGTTGGGCGATGTTCGACGAGAACGGGGACAAGGCAAACCAGGATTACGGCGTGTGGGCTATAGTCCAATCCGGCCAGGGCTACCAGTTCATGGATGTAGGCATGATCCAGGGCGACACAGTAATATTCACTACAACACCGTACAAGTGATGAAAAATGCTGATAACCCAAGATCTAGTTAGTTTTTTCCTGTTCTCTCTCCTCTACCTCACGATCTCTATACCCCTTGTCGTTGCTTACCGTGTAACAAAAGTAATAAACTTCACAGTGTCAACCTATATTGCCTACGGGGCTTACACCGGTGTTATGCTGGACTACTACTTGAGGCGATCTATTGGAGGCAACTACCTCCTTGTCACAGCAGTGGCATCCTTCATTATAGTAGGGGCGATAGGGTACCTCTCAAACCTACTTGTTTTCAAACCCCTTTCAAACAAGAGGGTTAAACCCGATGTCTTGATGATCGCCTCCATGGGCTTGTGGATCGTTTTCAAATACATCTTGTATGTGATCTCGGATATAGCCGGCTACTTCTGTAAGGCAAATCTCGTATCCTACGGTCAAATAAATTACAGCGATGTCGCAAGCCTGGCAAGCAGGCTTGGTTTAAGCGGTGTCCAAGAAAGCTATATATTATTCCCCCTTGTAGCCGGGACATCGATTACACTCTTCCTCTTAATGCTCGGCAAGACGAGGGTGGGTAGAGCAATATTAGCGGTTGCGGACAACCCCACCCTGGCCGCCTTGTCGGGGGTTTCTGTGAGCCGTGTGGAAAACTTAACCTGGTTCATCACCTCAGGGTTGATCTCACTAGCGGGCGTCATGTGGACATCCTACAGTGGGGCTATCACGCCAGAGATAGGCGACTCCCTAATACTCCAGGCCTTCACGATAGCCTTCATAGGTGGCTTAACATCTATTACACGAACCGCTGTAGGCTCACTCCTGATCAGCGGCGTCGAGAACTTCGGCACAGACTTCCTCAGCACCTACCTAGGTGTGCCCGCCAGCGTCAAGCCTATGCTAACCTTCACCGTGCTGATAGCGACGCTTATAATCAGCCCGCCCCTAGGAGCCGCAGGCGGTATACCCTACCGGTTTAGGAGGGGTAGGAGAATATGATAGATGTTGCGAGCTTCCTCACAACACTGGGAACCTACATTGGGATATATCTGATATTATCCCTCACTCTAACCCTAGAGACATCCAGCGGGATAACAAACTTCGGTAAGACCGCTTTCTACGGGCTCGGAGCCTACGTAGGAGCTGTTATAGGCACCTACCTCCCCCTAGCGATCTACGGGGGTGGGTTCTCGCCCTTCGATGTAAACGGGATCCAAATCCTGTTGAGCATGGGCCGGAGCAACCCTATGATGGACATAGGCGTCTTCGCCCTCTCCATCATCGTGGGCTTTGGTGCTGTGGCCGCACTAGGCCTAGCGCTAACATACCCTATCCACAGGGTTGGAAGCTCGCTGGTCGGCTTCACACTACTGAGCCTAGGCGAGGTCCTCAGGCTGATATACTTGAATACAAGCGCGCTCGGCGAGAGCAAGGGCTTCATGGGTATACCGAGCCCCTTCGCTTGGGTCAAGGATCCAAAGCTAGCCGGGCTACTCTACCTGCTGGTAGTGCTAGCATTTGCAGGGATAACCCTCCTCACTGTGAGCAGGATACTGAACTCGCCTTTAGGCAGGATCCTGAGGGGTATCCGCGACGACGAGCTCGTAGCGCTTTACGCAGGCTGGCCCACAGTATTAGTGAAGGCTAGAATACTAGCCCTCTCATCGGGTCTCACAGGTGTGGCAGGGGTTCTATGGGCCTACTACTTTACCAGCATCAACCCCAACATGTTTACACCATCCCTGACATTCAACATCTGGGCCATGATCATTATAGGTGGTCTCGGAAGCATGGCGGGCGGTATCGTTGGGACAGTGCTCCTAGCATCCGTCGACTACGCTATGAGGTTTGTCGTGCCCTACATAGGGGTTGCTTTCATCACGCCCGACTACCTGAGGTGGATTGTAGTAGGTCTACTCATGATAGTAGTCCTAATCAAAAAGCCGGAAGGATTGATCCCCGAGAAGCAGACAATATTAATCCTCGGCGAAGGGGAGGGAGGCGATTCCAAGTGAGGGTTGTAGTGGAGAAGTTGACCAAGAGGTTCGGCGGGCTAGTCGCCCTCGACGACGTCTCGATGGAAGTCCCTTCCTCGTCGAAAGTAGGGATAATAGGCCCGAATGGGTCTGGCAAGACAACTCTATTCAACGTTATAACAGGCTACTACACGCCAGAGAAGGGGAGGGTTCTAATAGGTGACGGTCACAAGCTCACCGACATAACCGGGTGGAACCCCAACAAGATCGCCAGGTTAGGAATTGTGAGGACTTTCCAGATACCCAGGTTAATACCGTCTCTCACAGTGCTGGAAAACCTCCTTGTCTTCTACGACTACAATAGGTGTGCCTCCATAGAGTATGCTTTAAGGAGGAAGTGGCTTGAATGCGAGGAGAAGGCTGTGTCAAAGGCTATAGGTATCCTGAGAGACTTCGGTCTGCTGGAAATATCCCAGAAGAAGCCAGGTGAACTCTCGGCTGGGCATCTAAAGCTGGTTGAAACACTTAGAGGTTTGATGGCTGACGCCAGCGTCTTCCTGCTCGACGAGCCTTTCGCGGGGATTGAGAGCTGGATGGCAAGGAGGCTCATCGAGGCGATCAAGACGATCAGCTCAGAGAGGAAGGCCACATTCATCGTGATAGAGCATAGGATAAGCGAGTTGCTGGAGGGCGTGGACTACATCTACGTGTTGCACAACGGTAGGCTCCTAGCGGAGGGGAAGCCGAGCGAGGTAGTAAATGATGAGAGGGTTGTAAAAGCCTACCTGGGTGGTTAGATTGCTCGAGACGAGGGATCTGACTGCCGGCTACGGGAAGCTCAGGGTAATTGAAGGGGTGACGATTAGAGTTGGTGAAAGGGAGATCGTCTCGATCGTGGGGCCGAACGGGGCAGGCAAGACGACTCTCTTGAACTCAATAATGGGTTTAGCCGACATACACGGCGGAGTAATACTTTTCGACGACATGGATATAACCAATTTGAAAACGGAGAAAAGAGTCGCCATAGGACTGAGCTATTCCCCCCAGATGAACAATGTCTTCCCCAATATGACGGTTCTCGAGAACCTTGCTCTAGGGGCATTTACCCGGAGGGGCGTCGATGTTAAAGCTGAGATCAAGGAGGTATTCCAGCTGTTCCCCGAGCTGGCTAATAGAGCGCACAGTAAGGCGAGAAACCTGAGCGGGGGTGAAAGGCAGATGCTCGCTATCGCGAGGGCGTTGATGTCGAGGCCGAAGCTACTACTCCTTGACGAGCCCACGACCGGGTTATCGCCTAAGGCTAGCGGAGCCCTCTTAAGCAAACTCCTGGAGATCAAGAAAACAGGGGTTTCAATTCTGCTCGTGGAGCAAAACGTAGACTACGCGGTGAGAGTAGCTGACAGGATCTACCACCTAGCCGGCGGGCGAGCGGCCGGGGAGTACCTCCCCAATTCACCCGAGATAAAGGCCTTAACCGGGAGGTTCCTCACAGGCAAGGCCCCCAGCCAATCATTTTGAGTCTCCGGATAACGCTTAATACTAAGCGCAAATATTAACCATCCTCGCTATCCGGGTGGTGAGGTGAGGAGTATCGAGCTTCTACACCATAACCACTGAGAAGCTAGCGTTGAAGATAATGGTTGAGGAAGTCGGCAAGCTCCACATCCACGAAGAAATAATACCCGGGATATTAAACTGGCTTGTGGAGAAAATCAGGAGGGATAACTTCTTTAAGGACCCGGTTATAGTGGATGAGAAGACTCTTGTAGTCCTCGACGGAATGCATAGGATGGCTGCCGCAAGAGAGATCGCGTTGAAATACATACCTGTATGCCTTGTAGACTACGACAACGACTCGATTGAGCTCCACGCGTGGGGGAGAGTGGTAGAGGGTGGCGAGCTGAAAAATATCTTGGAGGCATTTAATAGAGGGGGGTTCAAACTAAGCCCTATTGAAGGCTTCGACGCAGGCTTAAGCCTGCTAAACGCGAGGAAAGCCTTAGGACTTCTCGTCACGCCTAGAGACCTCTACGTGATAGAGGATAGCAGCGGGGATATCAAGAAGATATATGACCACATCAAGGAAATTGAAATGCTGTTGCTTGAGAAGGGTTTCAAGGTAAACTACATGACCGAGCAGGACTCGATCCAGGCGGTTAAGTCCGGTAAAGCAACCGCCTCACTCATCCCGCCGGTTATAACCAAGAGGGAGGTCAGAGAAGTCGCCTTGAGAGGCGAGGTCTTCACCCATAAAGCGACGAGACACGTCATCCCGGCTAGGCCTCTCAACGTGAACATCCCTCTGGAATGGCTGAAGGGGGGTATGTCTAAGGAGGAAGTGAACTCGAGGGTTAAGTGGCTTCTCTCCACCAAGAGTATTAAAAAGCTGCCGCCCGGCACTGTCCTCGATAGAAGGTATGATGAGGAGCTCTTTGTTTTCGAGTAGAGATCTTTTCATACTATCTGTAAAAATACTCTTTTCGCTTCCCCCCTCCTAAACCTACTTTCTGACTACAATGTGGACTGGATCCCCTAGTATGAAGAGGGCTATCTCTCTCAGTGCTTCACCTACTGTTAGATGCGGGTAGGGTATATCGGATACGTCCTCGAACAGCAGTTTCCCGAGGGCCATCGGGATGAATGCGGATATAGTCTCGGAGGCGTTGGGTGAAACTATGTGAACCCCATAGATCTTCCTCGAATCCTCGCTGGTAAGGATCTTGATGAAGGAGTAGGAGCCGTCTTTTATTTTAACAGCTGAGAGGTAGTTTAGCGGCATCTTGTACCTAACGAACTTCACCCCCATATCGTTCAGCTCTTTCTCTGTGAAACCTATGCTAGCGACCTCCAAGCCGGTGAAAATGGTGAGTGGGACGAGCTTGTAATCTATGTTAGTCTTTTGAGCCCCCATTATGTTCCGTGCCACGATGAGACTCTCCACTATAGCTTTATGCGCTAGCAGGGGTCCCCCCACTACATCGCCTGCCGCGTATATCCCCGGTATCGAAGTCTCAAGTGTCGTCGAGACCTTGATAAACCCCTGGCTATCGAGCTCAACCCCAACATTCTCCAAGTTGACCCCGCTTGTCTTAGGCACTCTACCGATAGCTACCATGAGTATATCCGACTCAACCTCGCTCCCATTAGACAACCTCAACCTAACACCCCCGCCCTCCTTAGACACGCTGCTCACGCTCACGCCCTCCACGACTTTGACGCCAAGTTGCTTCAAGTGGTTTCTAACAGCCACCGAGACGTCCTGGTCAAGGAAGGAAAGTACCCTGCTCCCCTTCTCCAACAAATTAACTTGGACGCCGAGGTTGGCCAGCATGGTAGCAGTCTCAACCCCTATCACACCGCCCCCGATGATTGAGACCGAGAGAGGCTTCTCCTTGAGGTAAAATATCTCCCTGTTGCTGAGAATCCTCACCCCATCGAAGCCAGCTTGTGTTAGAGGACGCGGGTCTGTACCAAGGGCCAAGACGATTTTATCCCCTTCTATCTCCNNGTTTTCNCCACCTTGAACCAAAACCCTATTCTTGCCTTTCAGCACTCCTCTGCCATTGTACACNTCAACACCGTAGGATTCCAGTAGGTAGCCGACCCCCCTNCTAGCGCTTTCAACAATGCTACTAGACCACTCTACTAGATCCTCCCAAGCCACTTCAACGCTCCCGCCGACTTTTCTCAGGGCCCGGACAGCCTCTCCGATATGGTAGAATGCTTTGCTTGGCACACAACCGTAGTTCGTGCACTCCCCTCCGAGGAGATGCTCTTCAACCACCGCTACTTTCAAGCCTTTTCTAGCAAGCGATACAGCCGCCGGGTACCCTCCGACACCGCTCCCTACTACTACTACGTCATACTTCAACTAAGCTCCCCTCTCATCCTCCTCAAATAAACCCTCCACGTCGGTGTCACCGTCTTGGGGTGGTCTCCCCTCACATAGTCTATGAGCCCTACACTAGTATTTGAAGGCCATGACTTAGCTACCTCGGGGTTCTCGTAGGCGATTTTACTAATCTCCCTCAACCTTTCAGCATACCTCTCAATGTTCTCAAGACTCTCAGCCTCCGTAAACTCCACCTGGAGAGCCTCCTTGACGATCAACGGGAAGTAGACTGTGGGGGCGTAGAAGCCTGCGTCCAGCAAGCCCTTGGCGACATCCATTGCTGTTACCCCTGTGTCCTCGGCTAGCTTACTAGCGCTTAGAACCACCTCGTGCTTCCTGAAACGCCCTCTACCGAACGGTATTTCCAGGCCTTTAACCCCTTCAACCAGTTTGATAAAGTAGTTTGTTGCCATCACGGCGTGCTCGGCCGCCTTTCTCAGGCCCTGGGGCCCAAGGGACGCGATATAAACGTAGGCCCACACTAGCGGTATCACGTTGCCGAAAAACGCCTTGATCAACCCGACGCTGTAGGGCCCCGGCTCCCTCAACTTGTATAGGCCTGTTTCCTCGTCGTAGATCACGATAAAGCCTGGTATCAGGTCGCTTAACCTGACGCCCCTCATCTCATCCACGATCCTATCCTTCACACATACGACGCCGNCGCCAGGCCCGCCCCCACCGTGCGGGGAGCTGAAGGTCTTATGTATGTTCAAGTGGGCTATGTCGAAACCCATATCACCCGGCCTCGCATAACCCATTATACCGTTCAGATTAGCCCCATCGTAGTACAGGAGGGCGTCATGCCTGTGGAGCATCTCCGCAATTTCAATTATCCTCTCCTCGAAGAGGCCTAAAGTACTTGGATTAGTTATCATCAATCCCGCTGTGGCGTCGCCTACAACGCTCTTCAACGCCTCGAAGTCCACATTCCCATCCTCGCCGGTTGGAACCGTGATCGTCACAAAGCCAGCCATGGAGGCGCTCGCCGGGTTCGTTCCGTGCGCGCTATCAGGTACCACAATCTCCCTCTTCAAGCCTAGGTTTCCTTTGAGCTCGTGGTACCGCCTAATAGTGAGCACTCCGGCGAGCTCGCCATGTGCGCCCGCCGCCGGGTGGAGAGAGCAGACATCCATGCCCGTTATGTTCGCCAACCATGTCTGGAGCTCGAATAATATTTGGAGAAGGCCTTGAACTGTCCTCTCATCCTGGAGAGGGTGGAGGGCGGTAATCCTGTTATCAAACGCTATATCCCAGGCCGACCTCGGATTATACTTCATCGTGCATGAACCCAGGGGTACTGGGCCAGTGTCGACCCCGTAGGACATCTGCGAGAGCCTGGTGTAGTGTCTCACCACTACAACCTCGGGGAGGTTGGGTATATTTATCCGCTTCTCCCTCACCATCCCCTTGGGTATCTTCAAACCTCCAACTTTCTCAACCATACTTGGATTTACCTGCTGGATGTTTAAGCCGACTAGTCCTTTATCCGGGTATTCTAGTATCAACGGCTCATTCCATTTAGCCTGCCTAAACAGCTCAACCACCTCCCAGCCTCCTCAGAATCTCAGACAAGGATTCCGCCAGCTTGTCTATGTCGCCCACGCTATGCATCTCGGTGAAAGCGTAGAGAGCTGTCTCTCCTAGCTCCGGGTAGTAACCCCCAATGTAGAGCCCGCCGTGCAACCCCTTTTCAAGGAGTGCTTCGTGAACCCTCCTGTACTCTACTTTCACCTCGTTGAAGGACACAGGGAACTCGTTGAAGAAGTCTCCCTTAAACACCCTTGTGTTTAAGCCTACCTCCTTTAGCTTCAGCTGCGCGTAGTGGGCGTTATAGTAGTTTATCTCCGCCAGCCTCCTCAACCCTTCCCCGCCGAGTAGTGATAGGTAGACCGCGGCGGCTAAGGCCATTAGAGCCTCGTTTGTGCAGATATTGCTGGTAGCCTTCTCACGCTTAATGTGTTGCTCCCTCGTCTGGAGTATCATGGAGAAAGCCCTCTCACCAACGTCCTTGGTGGTCGTCAGCCCTATTATCCTCCCGGGCATCTGCCTCACCAGCCTCATATCGTATTTTACAGCGAAGATGCCGAGGTAAGGCCCCCCGTAGTTTAAGCCCAGCCCCAGAGACTGCCCCTCCCCCACAGCTATATCCGCCCCTAACTCGCCTGGGGGTTTAAGCAGGCCAAGGGATATGGGGTACACGCCCGCGACCGCTAGAGCACCCTTATCGTGGGCCAGTTCGAAGGCCTCTCTAACATTCCCCTCGATTACGCCGAAGAAGTTGGGGTACTGGACGTAGACCCCGGCTGTATTCTCATCTATCTTAGCCTTCAAATCATCTAGATCCAGCCAACCACTCTCCCTGTCGTACCCTACCTCCACCAGCTTAATACCGTGTGGTCTAGTGTAAGCCTCGACAACTTTCTTGTGGATGGGGTTCATGGAGGCGGGTAAAAGGAACTTTGTTTTCCCCTTGTTAACCCTGACAGCCATTAGGACAGCCTCGGCTAGGGCTGAAGCCCAGTCGTACATAGAAGCGTTCACAACATCCATGTCAAGCAACTCGGCTACAAGGCTCTGGTACTCGAATATCGCCTGCATTAAACCCTGCGAGATCTCAGCCTGGTAGGGGGTGTAGGCTGTTAGAAACTCCCCTCTAGAGATAATGTACTTAACCAACGGCGGCACATAATGAGGGTATACGCCGCCCCCCATGAACGGCGGCGGGTTGAAGACAATGTTCCTCCGAAGCCTCTCCTCAACAAGCCTCCTCACCTCGATCTCGGAGAGAGGCCTCCCGAACCCGATGTCAAGCTTCAGCCAGTCCTCCAGCTTGAGCCTAATCTTGTCAGGTATGTCGCTGAACAACTCCTCAACGTTTTTTACGCCGATAACCCTAAGCATCCTCTCAGTGCTCTCCTCGTCTGACGTGGATATCCAGGGGTGGCCAGTGTGGTCAAACATCTTTCTCAGCCACGTAAATAGGATTCTAGCCGAGTTTATATTAACTTAGACNCATTATACCAATATGTTTAAATGCAAGGTCGGCGAGACATGCGGGGGATCCACCTCTTAGACTACTATGTGGAAAAACTAGGCGCTGAACCGGGGGCTTACGGGGATTGGGAGGTGCCCTACAGGTTTTCAGGAGCCATTGAAGAACATCTTGAAGTGAGGGAGAGGGTTGCGTTCTTCGATGTAACCCATATGGGTAGACTCCATGTAAAAGGGGAAGACGCCTTCGATTTCCTACAGTACATCTACACGAAGGATCTCAAGGAGGTTAAACAGGGTCGTATGAGCGGCCCAACACTATCACTCAATAACTGGGCAAGAGTGAAGGATGACGAGATGTTGTATAAGCTGGGTGATCACGAGTGGCTCATCGTGGTGAACGCCCTGGCGTTCGGTAAGATGCTAGAGTTTTTCAAGAGAGTTAGGGAGGAGAAGGGTTTCAAGGTCGAGGTAACGGATTTGACGAACGAGCACACAATGCTCGCTATACAGGGTCCTGAGAGCACTAGGGTCATGGAGTTGCTGGGCGCGAGCTGGGCGGGTAGCTTGAAGCCTCTTGAGTTTAAGATGAATGACACACTAGCGGGCGGGGAGGTCTTCCTAGTGAGTAGGAGCGGTTGGACTGGTGAAGACGGCTACGAGGTCTGGGCTAAGCCGGGTGTCGCCCTCAGAATAGTTGAAGCACTAGTAAAAGCCGGTGTTAAACCAGCTGGGTTGACCGCAAGAGACACCCTGAGGATCGAGGCAGGGTTCGTGCTCGGGGGCAATGAATATGGAGAAGACCCTACCCGGTTCCCATGCGCCGTCGGTTTAAGGTACGGGATGGGGGCTATAACATGGGGTAAGAAGGGTTTCATAGGTGAGGAGGCTTTGAGGGCCTGCAGGAGAGAAGGGCCTAGGTGGGTTAGGTACGGCTTGAAGTTCTCGAAGGAGGCTGGTAGAATAGTGCCCAGGCATGGGGACGCTGTTTACATCGAGGATGTCCAGGTGGGGTGGGTTACAAGCGGCATGTACTCGCCTGTCCTGAAGAGGGCTATTGCCCAGGCGTACATCGACACGAGGTACGCCGTGGTAGGAGAGGAGGTTGAAGTCTCCGTTAAAGGGAAGAGGTTTGAGGCTAAGATAGTCGACTTCCCGTTTGTGACTAGGAAGTAGAGCTAGATGGCTTTTTTGACCTCGTAAACACCGTAGTCTACTAGGACTTTATAGTAGCCCCTGAGCTTTGCATCAATTTCCTCGTCGCCCGTGTATACTCTGAGATACTCTAGCTCTCTAATCTTCCGCCTAGTTGCAACCACAATAATGTTGTCTTTCTTAACGAACCTCAGGACGCGCGGCGAGATCTGCTGGTTCCCCCTCCCTAATATGAAGCCCTGCCTTCCTATTGGTGAAACCACAATGTATGCTTTGGCGTTTCCCGACAAGATGTCCAGGATCGGTTTCTCCCAGGTATCCTTCAACAGCACTTTCCCAGCGTAGATTACGTCGACGCCCAGGAGGCTTAGCTCTCCTTTGACGAAGTGCCTGAGGGCTTTAACGGTTGTTCCAGGGCCAAGGATATAGTAGGCGTCGCCCTCCATGTTCTCGAACAGGTATCTCGCTATAGCCAGCTTGTTCTCCTCGTCATCAAGGGCGTCTGACAGGCCTTTACTAGGTTGGAGTAAACCCTCAGCCCCGATCGTCTTCACCACGCCGTAAACCCTCAGATCGAGCATGTCCCTCCTGAGGAGGTCTTCATCAACGTCTAAAACCTCTGCCTCGACAAGGCTGCCGCGGCCGCTGGCGTAAGACTCCAGTATCCTGGCCGCTTCCCGAGGTGTATACGCGAACGCTCCACTATAGACTTTAACCCCGCTTGGGACACCCAGTACCGGTATGCCACCCCTAGTCGCCTCGTAGATGTCTTTCAGCGTGCCGTCCCCACCCACAAAAACCAATACGTCGATGCCGTAATCCACCATCTCCCGGGCCGCCTTCAACGTGTCCTCCCTGGTCGTGCGACTCCTCCTCTCGCCCACCACTCTCTCAATGAGGCTTGAGAGGTCTGCCTCGGTCAGCTCGTACTCCCCCATTAGGCCAGCGCCCGCGATAAACCTAAGGTTTACGCCTCTAAGGTTCGCCAGGAATTCTAGGGCTCTCCTGGGAGCGATTAGATCGTAGCCGAGTGAGAGGGCTCTCTCGATCGCCTCCTCATTAGTACCCTTGAACCCGATCGCCCCTCCCAGCCCGGCATACGGGTTCACGAGGAACCCTACTAGCACTCTCTACACCGCCGTTATATTGATATATCCATACATGTATAAACTGTAATAAGGTGAATTAGCGGGTTGCTCGATGAACTCTTATCCAAGAACCCGGATCTGAAGCAGGTCTTCGACCTAACCGTAACGCACACAAAGTACAGGAAGAGGGAGTCCATCAACCTAATAGCCAGCGAGAACGTCATGTCCCCACTCGCGATGCTACTCTACCTAAACGACATGATGCACAGGTATGCTGAGGGAAAGCCGTTTAAACGGTTCTACCAGGGCTTAAAATACGTGGATGAACTAGAGGTGAAAGCATCAGAGATCATGGGAGGGCTACTTGGGACAAAGTTCGTTGACTTAAGGCCGATAAGCGGCACAACAGCCAACGCCGCTGCCTTCCGTGCCTTCACTAAACCAGGCGATAAGGCTGTCGTCGCCCCCGTCCAGGCGGGTGCGCATGTTAGCCACACCCGCTTCGGGACACTCGGCGCCCTAGGTGTAGAGCAGGTCGACATGCCGTTCTCCATCGAGGAGTGGAATATCGATGTCGACAGGGCGGTCAAGCTCATAGAGGAGGTTAAACCAAGGATCGTCACTCTGGGGGGCTCCCTCTACATCTTCCCCCACCCCACCAAGCCGATCGCGGAGGCGGCCCACCGTGTAGGAGCGAAGGTTATACACGATGTCGCCCATGTACTCGGGTTGATCGTGGGGGGCGTGTGGCCGAACCCCCTCGCCGAAGGCGCTGACGTGATAACCTCCTCGACGCACAAGACGTTCCCGGGCCCACAGGGAGGCCTCTTCGCCACAAGACTAGAGGAAGACTACAAGGAGATCGGGAAAATCATATTCCCCATGTTCGTTTCAAACCACCATCTACACAGGCTCGCCGCAACCGCTGTTACAGGCCTCGAGATGAGGGAGTTCGGCAGGGAGTACGCTAGACAAGTCGTTAAGAACGCGAAGGCTCTCGCTCAAGCGCTCTCAAGCAGGGGGCTGAAGGTTGTAATGGAGGAGAAAGGGTTCACGGAGAGCCACCAGGTCGTCCTCGACGTCTCCAAGCAGGGGCGGGGTACCAAGGTAGCCATGGCCCTAGAGGAGTCTCATATCATAGTCAACAAAAACATGCTACCATGGGATAGACCTGAGGACGTAAAGGATCCATCGGGGATTAGAATAGGGGTTCAAGAGGTAACGAGGTGGGGGATGAAAGAGGGCGAGATGGAGGAGATAGCCGAGTTCATCAAGCAGGTCGTGGTAGACGGCAGGAGCCCGGCCGAGGTGAGGAAAAAAGTGATCGAGTTCAGGAGGAACTTTCTAGAAGTCCAATACTGCTTTAAAATATCTCGGGAGGACGAAGTCAAGTTGTTAAAGCTGATGCTACATCCAGATTAAACAAGGTTGAGAGGGTGGAATTGATTGTCAAGCGATATAATAGTTGAGGTTGGGAAGAAAAAGTACATTGTTAAAAGGGATAGATTATACACGGAGACAGACGAGTGGGTTAAAATCGAGGGGAATAAGAGTGTCGTAGGGATAACTGATTACGCGCAGAAAGAGCTGAGGGATATCGTTTCAGTTGAGCTACCTGAAGTCGGGTCAACGGTGTCTAAGGGTAAGCGTGTAGGCGCGCTTGACTCGGTTAAGGCTACATCGGACTACTACGCCCCCCTCTCAGGCAGGGTGACTAGGGTGAATGAGAAGCTGACCGAGACACCTGAGCTGGTGAACAACGATCCATATGGAGAAGGCTGGATATTTGAAATAGAGCTGACGAACCCAGGGGAGGCTAGTAGCCTCCTCACCCCTGAAGCATACGCTGAGAAGATAAAAAGTCATTCGGCTAAGCTAAGCCACTAGGAGAACATCCTAACAGCTACCCCAATTTTTTTAACGCCTTCCGTAATCTCCCCCAAGCTAACCATGGTGAAGTTGAGCCTTATCGTGTTTTTACCTGAGTCGTCGAGATAAAAGGGTTTGCCGGGTACGACGGCCACGCTGTACTTCTCTAGGAGTATGTTCGCGAACTCCTCCGAGTCGATGCTGGAGGGTAGCCTGACCATTACGAACATGCCTCCCAGAGGCTTGTTGTAGGCAACCCCCTGGACATACTCGTCTAGTGCTTCAATCATAGCGTCTCTTTTCCTCCTGTACTCTTCCACCGCTTTCTTCTTTATCTCATCGAAGAGCCTTTTCCTCAATATCCTCTCGACAAGGTGTTGGAGTGGTACCGGGGCGCACATGTCGCTCGGCCCTTTAATAGCTTTCAACAGCTCGACGAGCTCTCTTCTAGCCCTAATCCAGCCAATCCTTAGCCCTGTCCCGAGGACTTTGCTGAAACTCCCCACGTAGACGACCCTACCCTCCTTATCGTAAAACGAGAGGGGTTTGAACGAGCCCTCGTACACTAGGTGGTTGTAAGCCCCGTCTTCCACCACTATCAAATCGTATCGCGAGGCAACCTCGATCAAATGCCTCCTCTTCTCATCGCTCATGACAACACCCGCCGGGTTATGGCCTGTAGGTATGGTGTAGACCAGCTTGACCCTTCTTCCCTCAGACAACAAGGATTTTACAACGGACTCCAGGCGATCCACGTTCAACCCATCGCTTTCAACGCTCACGCCGACTAGCCTCGCCCCATAGAACTCCCAGTTTACGATAGTGTTCACGTAGCTGGGGTTTTCAACTATGACATGGTCGCCTGGGTCAATGAATATCTTCCCTATGAGGTCTATAGCCTGGCTACCGCCTATCGTGACGATGATGTCGTCTTCAGCTGATTTAACGCCTTCATAATCCTCCATGAAAGACGCTATAGCCCTCTGTAGCGAGGGTATACCCTCGGTCGGGGAATAATTGCAGGACCTTTCTTCCTCCTCCAGTACCTCGGCTAGGATCCTAGCGTAGAGGCCGCGCGGTATAACGCCCGGGTCTGGCTCGCCGGCTGCGAATGATATGACCCTCCTCGCCGCAGATATCTCGGATATCTTGGAGACAAGCGTCCTAATTGGTGACGGCTTGACATAGTTCACCCTGTAGGAGTACTTGGACGAGTAATCCACACTTAACACCCAGCCAAACCAGGAGAATATCGTTCGATTGAAATAAACCTAGCCTACCGTTCGCGGGGAGGTCATTACATCTAGTTGCGGGTGGATGTCATCGTTTTCTCCTCGCCCTCTCCCCCGGGTAATACAGCGCCCTACCCTTCGACTCCATCTCATCCGCTGGGTGAGGGTAGAACCTCACATCAACATGGTAGATCATGTCAGAAAGCTCTGTAACCCTTTTAACAATCTTCCTCCTAAGCCTATGCGCCTCTCTCAACGCTGTTTCAGGATCGAGGTAAACATCGATGTTCACAACGTAGAACGAGCTCAACCTCCTTGCTTCAACGCTTTTTACCTCCCCTCCCGAGCGGCTCACGAGATTTTGGATGTTATCAGAAGACTCATCTTATAGTCGAGGGTCTCACCTGTTGTTATCCCGAAACTATCCTGTAATATTCCTTGAACACTGTGTATTATGAACACTGTGAGAATAAGTGTGAAAAGTATCTCGAGAGCAACACTTTGGGTTATCGAGGAGACTAGTATGCCGACGGTGGTAGCAACACTGGCCACAGAGTCCATTAACACGTGGGTCGACTCGTATCTAAGCAACTCGACCCCCTGCCTCCCGTAGCTACTCCTCAAATTGAAGTAGGAGAACAGCGTGATTGCGATGCCCACCCCTGTTGCAATACTAGCGAAAGCGTTCACCTCCGAAACCTTCGAGCCATTTAACACTCCATTCAAGTACGAGTATATGTTGTAGAAGTAGAAGCCCAGGATAGAGAGGGCCAGGACAAGCCCGAGCGTTGACTCGATGAATACCACGCCAAGCCGATACCTCCTGCTGACCCTGCTCGCAAGGTATATTCCTACGAGTAACGTGAGCTCTAGGAGTGAGTCCATCACCCAGTGAATGAAATCCGTGTATAGAATAATGTTGTTTAGAAATACCACGAAGGCCAAGTCGATTGCTACCCCGTGAGGTCGAGGAGGAAATAGTACGCCATCGACCTACTCGCCATTTTAAGCCTGCTAGCCAAGTCGGCCGTAACCACCACAACTAGCCGGTTATCTCTTTAGTTGAGCCGGTTAAGGTATCCCTATAAAAATGTCGCGNACACCATAAAATTAGTTAGTGTAGGCCCACTTATATCTCAANCACCACGCTTAATTTCTCTCGAGATGAAATCCACTATCTCCCGTGCAATAATGTACTTGTGCGCCACGCCCATCCTCCTCACATCCCTCCTGGAGACCAGTATTGCGTCCAAATAGCTTTCAGAGAAACCGGCTCCTCTAGTCAAGACGTTGTGCGCTACAACCAGGTCGACCCCGTACTCATCCAGCTTCCTCTTGGCTCTATCAACTAGTCCTTCACCCGAGGCCGTTTCAGCAGCGAACCCAACCATTATCCTCGGCCTGCTACTGATGGATTTAATCACTTTCTCCGTGGGTACGAGTGTGACCACAAGCCTCTCGGTTGAGGCTGAAGGTATCTTGGATTCCTTGGCCTCGAGTGGCCTGAAGTCGGCTGGGGCAGCCGCGAAGACCGCCGCATCGTACTTGTATCTACTCGTCAGCTCTCTAACCAGGGACGCCATCTCGCTTGTTGTCTCAGCGTAATACCTTGCCGTGTTGTATGGTGCTTGGACGCTCACCTTACCGTGAACCATGTCAACGAGCGCTCCTCTACACGCTGCCTCCCTAGCTATCAAGACCCCCATTAAGCCGCTGCTCGGGTTTGTGATCGCTCTCACGGGGTCGATCTTCTCAAGCGTCGCCCCGGCTGTCACTAGTATTCTAGCCCCCTGGAGATCCTGGCCCCGGTTCGCTACCGCGTCGATGCAGTGTGCTAGGTCGGGGATAGGTGGGTACTTGGCTCTACCCTCCTCTACAAGCGGCTTTATGATTAACGCACCGTAGCCTCGGAGAGTCTCCTCAACCCTCTTGTACTGGGGCGAATTGTATAGCCGTATGTTCATGGCGGGAACCAAGATTAACGGCTTCCCGTCACCCATCATAGTAGTGGCAGTGAGCGGCAGAAGCTCGTCTAGGATGCCCCCCGCGATCTTACCCATTGTATTCAGGGTTGCCGGCGCCACCACCATTACATCACCCCAAGCAGCCAGGTCTATGTGCTCTGTCCTCCCAGTGGACTCGACGAGAGGCTCCCAGCCGGTAGCCCAGTACACCAGGTCTAGCCCGATGAGCTTCGTCGACGCCCTCGTCATCACCACCCTCACGCTGGCCCCCATCCTGATCAGCTCCCGCGCTAGGTCTATTGAGCGGTATATTGAGCTACTAGCGGTTAAACCGAGGACTATCCTCCTCCCTCTCAGAGGCGTTATCTCCCTGGGCTTCAGCTCCTCGGGTGAGCTCAATTAAGCCACCGCAAAGTACATTATTTTGCTGGCGGCGTATATATTGTTGAAGGTGTTCACCGGTGAAGACCGAGAAGACAAGCAAGCCCTCTGTGGAGGAGCTGGTTGAGGTGGCTAAGAGGCGGTTGATGGCGGAGGCCCCTAATTACGTTGTGAGACCGGCCACCAGGGAGGACGTGAAGCAGGTTATAGAAGTAAACATGGTCACGCTCCCAGAGCACTACCCCGACGAGTTCTTCTACGAGCTCTACGAGGAGTACGGTAAAGCGTTCTACGTTGCTGTAGACCAAACCGGCAGGGTAGTGGGGTACGTGATGAGCAGGGTTGAATGGAAGCCGGGTTTCTTCAGGCATTTCATTGTGAGAAGCGGGCATATTGTGAGCATCGGGGTGCTGGAGGAGCATAGGGGTAGGAGCCTTGGTTTCGCGTTAATGACCCAAAGCATGTTCAGCTTGAAGAACGAGTACAAGTGTGAGGAGACATACCTCGAGGTGAGGGTTTCAAACCAGCCCGCCATCAACCTCTACAAGAAGCTTGGATACGAGGTTGTCAAGGTGGCGAAGGGCTACTACCTAGACGGTGAGGACGCGTATATCATGGCCCGTCCTCTCTAGGTGGGCAAGCTATTTTTAAACACGCATAGTTTTAACTAATTGAGAAGAGGGCTGGCGATGATATTCCAACCGATCAAACAGCTTTTGAGCGAGGAGTATGTTGGGAGAAGAGTCTGCCTGAGGGGCTGGATCTACCGTCGAAGTGTTGTAGGCGGGAAGGCTTTTGTCAGGGTAAGAGACTCGACGGGGATAATCCAAGTTGTCGTGGACGAGTCCAATTTGGGAGAAGAGCTCGTTAAAACCCTTAAAGACATCGGCCTAGAGGCTAGCGTAGAGGCGTGTGGAAAACTGGTTAAACAGCCTAAGGCTCCAACAGGCTTCGAAGTAATAGCCGATTACTTCAATATCGTGGGATCTAGTAGGGATTTCCCTATTAAGGGTGGGGAGGGTGTCGAATACCTTTTAGACAACAGGCATCTAGTACTCAGGAGCCCGAGGTATACTGCGATATGGAAGATCAAGCATACAGTCCTCGAAGCAGGTAGGGAGTGGTTTAACAAGAACGGCTGGTGGGAGGTGACGCCCCCAATACTCACAGCCTCAGCGTGCGAGGGTGGGGCAACATTGTTCCCTGTCCAATACTTCGATAAAGTAGCCTACCTGAGCCAGAGCGCTCAGCTCTACCTTGAAGTGATGATCTTCAGCCTGGAGAAGGTTTGGGGCCTCACCCCCAGCTTCAGGGCGGAGCAGAGTAGGACGAGAAGGCACCTCGCCGAGTACTGGCACCTGGAGGCCGAGGCGGCTTGGTACGATATGAACGATATGATGAAGGTGGCCGAGGAGCTCGTAGCCCATATTGTAAGCAGGGTGTTAGAGGAGAGGAGGAGTGAGCTTGAACAACTGGACCGCAACATCGAATCGTTGAAGAAGGCTGTTGAAACCCCCTACCCTAGGATCAAGTATGATGAGGCTATTGAAATACTCCAGAAGAAGGGTTTAAACATCCAGTGGGGAGCCGACTTAGGCGCCGACGAGGAGAGGGTTCTAACACAGGAGTTCGATAAACCCTTCTTTGTAACCCACTTCCCGAAGGAGATCAAGAGCTTTTACATGAAGCTCGACCCAGGTAACCCGAGAGTAGTACTGGGCTTCGACCTCCTTGCCCCTGAAGGCTACGGCGAGATCATTGGGGGTAGCCAGCGTGAAGACGACTACTCCAAGCTGGTTCAGAGGATCATTGAAAGCGGATACAAGGTCGAGGACTACAAGTGGTACCTGGATTTAAGGAGGTATGGTAGCGTCGTCCACAGCGGCTTTGGGCTGGGCGTGGAGAGAGTACTCATGTGGATCGCGGGCTTAGAACATATAAGGGATGCAACCCCGTTTCCAAGGTTCAGGGGTAGAATATACCCGTAGATCGCGAAACCTTATTTATCCCGCGTGAATGTTCACCCATGTCGGCTGGGTGGAGTGCTTGAAGAAAGCGAGCAGTTATGGGGATCTGGGGGTAGTGGCCTCGCTTACAGCCCTCTCAATTATCCTACACCTTTTCAACATACCTTTTCCACCAGCCCAGTACCTTCTATTCGACTTCACAGGCATACCCCTGGCAGTCGCGATGTTCTTCAACGCTAGGGCGACACTGCTCGTCGGCCTCCCCGTGTTCTACATCGGGCTCCTGTTATACAGGCCCCAGGATCCGATCGGCCCCTTCATGAAGGTTGTAGCCGAGGGTGTCACGATACTGCCTTTCTACATTCTTTATAAGAAAGGGTGGTTCAAAGGGAGGTTTAAGGCCACTGTCTCCACCTCCATTGTAGCCGCCTCTAGAACGATCACGATGCTCCTCCTCAACATAGCCATAGACCCCTTCTACTTCATGTTGTTTAAGTGGGTTGACACTTACAGCCAGGGCCTGGCGCTTACTTTGGTCGCTTTACCGTACATAGGGTTGTTCAACGTGATAGTGGCAATATACGTCTCCTGGCTGGCCTTGCCGGTTGTGAGAGAGCTTGCGAAAATAGGGGTTTTAATAGATGGAAAAAGTGCTCATAGTGAAGGACCTTAGAGTCAGGTATGCGGGAGGGGGCTGGGTTCTAAAAGGCCTGGACTTCGAGCTGGGGAAAGGCGAGGTCGTCTTAATCGTAGGCGAGTCCGGGTCTGGTAAGACGACTTTCGTTAGAGCTATCACAGGGCTCGCAGGCAGAGTCTACAATGCGGTTGTAGAGGGATATATCGAGATATCCGGTAAGCCCCTGGCTGATTGGAGTTGGGAGGAGGTCAGGGACAAGATGGGCGTGGTGCTCCAAAACCCAAGGGCGACAATGGTATACCCTATCGTCTACGACGACTTGATCTCGCACGCCTACAGCATCTACGGCTCCGCTAGCACCGCTGAACGAGCTCTAAGTAACATAACCAAATTACTGAGAATATCGCATCTACTCAACAAGCACGTAGACCAGTTGTCTGGAGGCGAGTTGAGGCGGGCCAGCATCGCTAAAGCCCTCTTGTCCAACCCGGAGATCATAATATTAGACGAGCCCTTGATGTGGCTCGACGACAAGGGGATGGAGGAGGTGAGGAGGGCTATTGAGATCCTCAAGCTCCACGAGGTAAGCGTCGTTGTCTTAGAGCACAGGTATAAGAGCTTGGTTGAAGTCGCGGACAGGGTGCTACGCTTGGAGGGCGGTGTGCTTACCCCTGTTGAAACCCCTCTAGAGGCTGGAAGAGTTTCAACAACACTGAAGCAGGCTTCCACCACCCAAGAGGGAGGAGACCCAGTCCTCGAGGTTAGAAACGTTGAGGTTAGGGCAGGTGAGCTGGTTTTAAAGGATATTAGCCTGAGGGTTGGGCGGGGTGAGAAAGTAGTTATCTACGGTGGGAACGGCTCGGGTAAGACCACCCTCCTCAGAGTTATAGCGGGCGTCATCAAGCCTGCCAGAGGCGTAGTGAAGAGGAGGGGCAGTACACTCTACGTACCGCAGATACCATACTTATACTTCACTGAGACAAGCCTCGGAGACGAGCTTAAACTAGCCGGCCTACCTGATGTAGGCAAGAACCTGGCGGAAAAAACAAGGTTTGACCTAGATAGATCACCTTTCACTCTCTCCTGGGGCGAGGCCCTGGAGTTCATTGTCGAGATGGCCTTAGAGTCGAAGAGCGAATTAGTGTTGATGGATGAGCCTTTCTCCGGCATCTCGTACACGTCCAGGAAGACCATTGGGGAGAGGCTTCTAGCAAGCCCTAAAGCTGTCGTTGTGACTGCGAGCAGCCGTGAAAACCTGGAGTTCCTGACCGGCTTCAAACTCCTCGAGCTCAAAGAAGGGCGCCTATTTGAGAAAGGCCTGCTAGGTGGTCTCCGCTGATTAGAAGCTTCTCCGAGATCCTGACATACAAGAGAGGTCTTAAGTTGACGCTAGCTAGCAGGCTCCTCCTCGTCACCTCGGTGTTCCTGGGGGTCTTGATCGCTTCTTCCACACCCCCTGGGCCTGCGAGCTGGGTTTACCTCTCAGCGATAGCTTTTGTAGAGCTGGGTGTGATCAAGGTTTTGAATAAGCCGGGGAATATACTCAGAGCGCTCGTGTTCATATGTTTCTTCGTATTCCTCTCCCTAAGCATGAGGCTCATCGGTATATTCCTATTTAACAACCCCTTGAACCCTGCTACAACAGTCTACGCGACACTACTGCTAGTTGAGGCTTTCCTAGGGATAACCATGCTACTCCAGCTTGTCAGCCCCAGCGAGCTGGTGTGGCTTGCAGGCAAGGTGGGCTTTAGAGAGGCGGGGAAAGTTCTAGCACTAGTCCTAACACACCTGAGTAGCATTCTCCTAGCCTACTCCGAGGTCTACGTGGTTGTAAAGCTTAAGAAAACCAGGTCTATTTTAGCTTTGAAACCCCTCCTGGTGTACACCATCGAGTACGGGGGGCAGATCAACGAAGCCATACACTTATATGGTCTACCAGACCCTGTCCTAGGGAAGACCAAGCCTGGCGGGAGGGATTTATTAGTGACTTCAATGAGTCTAGCATTAATCCTAACCGGCATCCTCCTACTCTCACGATAGCCTGGTTTACTTTTTCATCAATCAATTAAATCGATCAATAGTAGTGATTTCTCTTTAGGTTTATAGGATGTAAATATCTTAAAAAATAATGTATTTGTAGGGGTGGTATATTCTTGAATAATAGGAAAGTATTCGGATTAATAGTACTGATAGCTATAATAGCATCGTTCACAACATCCATAACACTACTTCCCGTTCACGTCAGGGCGCAGGAGCCTGTCACAGTTGACGGCCTAGGCTTCGATTGGCCCTACTCATCCTGCCACGCACTTGACCCGGCTGGAGACCTGCTGGATTCCACGCCTGACTGGTCCTCTAGTAGGGACCTGCTAGCATGGTACTACCTGGTGGGCTCCAGCTACGTGTTCATGAGGCTGGATTTCCTGGATTTAGCCTACGGTGCTGAGACAGCTAGTTACGGTAGTGTAAACGACGCGTTGAACATATATATTATGATAGGCTGGAGCAACGCCCCCGGCTACCAGAGCTGGGTTCCAGACTACGTCCAGTACAACGGGTACGGCGTCCACCTACCCGACTACAACTGGGTTCTCGCGATCGCGATATATGATTCAGCACACTACACGGTCTACGACTACAACTGGAATAAAGTGCTCGTGAACTCCGGCCTACAAGTAGCATTCAACAGCCAGTGGGATCTCGTCGAGATAGCCATCCCGACAAGCGTTCTATCAAACTACGGTTGGACACCGACCACGAGGGTTTGGGCTAAGATAGCTACCACGCTAGTCTACAACGGGGTGAGCAAGCTTGCTGACATAATGCCGAACAACATCTACCAGGGAAGCGGGAGATACGAGTGGAGCGGTGCTGTATTCAGTGATTCAGCCTGCGGCACAGCCAAGGTTATATTCGTCCACCACGGGAACCAGCATCTAACCGACAACAGGGCCCTGAACAACCCTGGTAGCATAAACAGCTACGGCTACATCCTGTACGTCCACGACTACCTGACCAACAAGACGGGTAGGAAGATACCCGTCACGATACACATGAGCGGGACACTAATGGCGAGCTTCGTGTGGTGGGATCCCGGCTTCATAAGCTATATTAAGAGCCTCATCTCCAGGGGGGTGGCGGTCCCGATAGGAGGCGTGTGGGCGGAGCATATAACAGCCTACTTCTACGACAACTTCAACGACCCCTCAGCGAACTTCACCAAGTGGTATACCCAGCAGGTCTTCGGCTACACGCCTGTCACAGCATGGATTCCAGAGAGGACGTGGGATGACGCTAGGACGGGGATAGCGTACACCATGAGCAAATACTACTACGCTGTCATACTTGACGGGAACACCCACCACGACGATTGGAGCCCGGGCACAAACGTCTATAAGCCACACCAGTACGATACGAGTAAAACAGCTGGCAGGACTTTATACGTGCTCTTCATAGACTGGGATACCCAGCAGAAACTACTCTCGAACACGGACAACGGGTTGAACATAGATTTAAGGAAGAAGTATATTTGGGCTGCCACTAACAGCGACCAGCAGATGATCTTCATGTATGCAGACGACTGGGAGAAGGCAGCCGGGATAGCCGGGTGGGGTAGCAACAACCCAGTCTACTACAACAACAGTCTAACATGGATTGCGATGCACCCGTGGATACAGGTGGTTACCACGGACGATGTTGTCAACTGGCTTAGGAACGGTTATTGGACTCCTGTAACAGGCTACTACTGTGGCTACGACACATACTACTACTTGAAGACCTGGGTTCAAAACTACCCCTACGACTACAGGAGAGCCTACGATGGATGGTACTGGGGTACTTCAAGCGAGAAGAGCTTCGCGTGGTATGGGAGCGGGCAGACATCCCCGAACTATGTGCTACCCGACACGATTATGCCCTTCGGCGACGTATTCGGCTACACCAGCTTCAACGGCTCCCCCAACAACACTGTGATATACAGGTTGCTCGCACCTGGAGGAGTCCTCGATTCAACGCCCAAGAACGAGCTGTGGTGGATGGCAGTCGCGGTCGCAAATGCAATGCTCTACGAGACAGCCTGGCATGATGAGACGGATTGGGACCGCGATGGCTTACAGGATTGCCCGGGCTGGGGTTTAAACCAGTGGAACCACCTCAGGCTGGTCAACATCCTGCTCGCAGCCGCTAAATGGCTTGACTCGACCAGGAAAGGATTGATCACAGGAGCCAATTACATGATAGGCGACTTCGACTGGGACGGGAGGAATGAGACTATCATCTACAACCCATACGTGTTCGCTTTCATCGACGATAAAGGCGGTGCCGCGCCGTACGTCTTCATGTACAACAAGACGAGCAACAAGGTGTTCATGGCTATTGGAGCCCCCGCAGTCTACTGGGGGACATGGTACGACATGTGGTATGGCGACAGCCAGGTAGGCTTATTCGCAGACGACTACTTCACCGCCACAGGCAAAAACTACTATAANGCAAGGTACACTATAGCCTACGCCTACTATGATTCAACAAACGGGAGGGTTGTAGTGAGGTTGAACGCCCCNGACCTCGACGGAGACGGCTACCCCGACTTCTACAAGTACTATATACTCTACAACACAGCCAACTACATCTACGTGGACTACCTGGGCGTCAAGAAGAACGGCACACTATACTCTGCCGTAGGGTTCTCAGCGGACTTCTTCAACAACCTCCTCTACGGGAACTCGCTCGCCCAGATAAACTCGCCCACCTCGACCTACAGCTTCGGCTACAAGAACACT
>JGI20130J15133_1000041_pt1 | contig 93721 bp, 93 predicted proteins | sample WasSprMetagenome_FD_15133 | JGI IMG/M metagenome (IMG submission 15133) | reverse complement strand
AATTAAGTGTGACATTTCAAAATAGTAACCACAAAAGGGTTAATTTCCTTGACATAAGGGGCTTAACCTTTTATATTATCTGACCCTATGATTGTAAAAATTGCTGATCTTGAAGAAGAAGCTACATTTTCAGGTAAGGTTGAACCTAAAGAATTCAAGGGATTATACGAAGATGTGGATTTTATAACGCCGATTGACTATGCTCTCAAGATCCAAAGGGCCGGTGCGAGGTTTAAGGTTGAGGGACACGTGCACTGCATTATTGGTATCCCTTGCGCAAGATGCCTTGAGAGATTCTTCTATGATATCGATAGCAACGTGCAACTTGAGCTTGTGTCGAAGGAAATGGCTCCAAAGGATATTGAGCTTGAGTTAGAAAAAGAGGAGCTCGATACGCATTATTATGAAGGTGAGGAGCTTGATTTAAACGAGATTCTTCAAGAGGAGATAGTCTTGAATATCCCCATGAGAGCTGTATGTAAGGAAGATTGTAAGGGTCTATGCGAAAGGTGTGGGGGAAACAGAAATTTAGGGGAGTGTAAGTGTGAAAACCAGAGAAATACAAGACTTGGGGATTTATTGAAATCCTTTTTAAACATGGAAGGAGAAGGCTATGGCAGTACCGAAGAAAAGGCAGTCAAAGTCAAGAAGAGATAAGAGAAGAACCCATTATAAGCTCTCTGCTCCTCAGTTTGTCCTTTGTCCAAACTGTAAAGAGCCTGTGATGCCTCACAGGATATGCGAAAGATGCGGAACATATAAAGGGAAAAAATATATTGAGGTTGGGGAAATTTAGTTTATGATAAAAGTGGCCGTCGATGGCATGGGGGGCGACACAGCTCCCCATGCTGTTGTTAGGGGGGCCGAAATTGCAGCAGAAGAAGGTATCGCTGAGGTGATTCTCGTTGGGGATGAAAAAGTACTTTCCCCGCTCGTAAGAAAGCCCGAACTGGTAAAGATCGTTCACTCGGAAACATACGTGAGGATGGAGGAATCTCCATCATTGGCTCTTAGGAAGAAAAAGGATTCCTCCATAAATACCGCCATGGAATTAGTAAAAGAGAAGAAAGCAGATGCCGTGGTTAGCGCTGGAAACTCTGGTGCTACAATGGCTTTTGCAATATTTACCCTTGGGCGCATAAAAAATGTTGATAGACCGGCGATCGCTACTTTGCATCCCAATCTCAAAGGGGGGATTACAGTTCTCCTCGATGCAGGAGGAACTGTGGATTGTAAGCCCTTTCATCTTGTTCAGTTTGCACTTATGGGCAACGCTTTTGCCCGATCTGTACTCCACATTAGCTCTCCCAAAATAGGCCTCTTAAGCAACGGCGAGGAGATAACAAAAGGGAATGAGCTTACAAGGGAGGCTCACACTTTAATGGAAAAACTGAACCTGAACTACATAGGATATGTTGAAGGGACAGACCTTTATAATGGGAAGACTGACGTGGTTGTCTCTGATGGATTTGTCGGAAATATCGCCCTTAAGATCAGCGAGGGGGTCGTGGATGTTCTTCTGAATTTTTTCAGAGAGAGCATGTCTAAAAGTATAAAAGGGAGGGTAGGTTACTTCCTTCTCAAGGACACCTTTCGGGAACTTGCAAGGCGGGTAGACTATGCTGAATACGGAGGAGCTCCGCTACTTGGAGTTGACGGGGTCTGTATAATATGCCACGGGAAATCGAACGAAAGGGCTATTAGGAACGCTATAGCACTCGCAAAAAGGTTCGCAGAAAGCTCAATCCACGAGTTACTGAAAAAAAGTATGGAAGAATACGGCAAAACTCTGGCATAAGGAGTGCATCTATGGACTATTTTCTCACAGAAGAGCAAAAAGAAATAAAGAAACTGGCAAGAAGGATCGCGGAGGAAAAGGTTGTTCCTATCAGAGCTGAACTTGACGAAAAAGAAGAATTTCCCTGGCAAATTATGAAAATATGTGCAGAAGCGGGTCTTTTCGGTGTCAGTATCCCGGAAGAATATGGTGGTTTAGGTGGAGGATGCTTGGAGAACTGCCTGGTGGTCGAGGAACTAAGCAGGGCTTGCCTCGGGGTTTCTGTGAGCTACGCCGCAAGCCTTCTTGGGGCTTATCCAATTCTTCTCGGAGGAACAGAAGAACAGAAGAGAAAATACCTTCCTGACATCGCGAGCGGAAAAAAACTCGCAGCTTTTGCACTTACAGAAGCAAACGCTGGAAGTGACGCACAAGGTATAAGAACGGAAGCAAAAAAGGTGGGAAACAAATACATTCTCAACGGAACGAAACAATGGATAACCAATGGTGGGGAGGCTGAAATTTACACGGTTATAGCGATGACAGACAAAAAAAAGGGGGGTCGGGGGGCAACGGCGTTTATACTCGAGAAAGGGATGAGAGGTTTTACATTTGGCAAGAAGGAGAAGAAGCTCGGGATTAGGGCTTCTGCAACAAGAGAGCTGATTTTCCAAGATTGCGAGGTACCGGAAGAGAATGTTATAGGAAGGGAAGGGATGGGTTTCATCCTCGCTATGAAGACTTTTGACAGGACTAGACCGGGTATTGGAGCACAGGCCGTAGGGCTTGCCCAGGCGGCTTTGGAGGCGGCGATCGATTATGCGAGGGAAAGGGAACAATTTGATAGGAAAATCATAAGCTTCCAAGCGATCCAGCACATGCTTGCCGATATGGCAACAAAGATCGAAGCTGCGAGAGCCCTCGTTTACGCAGTTGCAAGATACATAGACAGTAACCCAAAGGATTTCACAAAAGCTTCTGCAATGGCAAAGCTCTTTCCCTCTGACATGGCTATGAGTGTGGTTATAGATGCGGTACAGATATTTGGGGGATACGGGTACATGCGGGAATATCCTGTTGAAAAGATGTTAAGGGACGCAAAAATCCTACAAATATATGAGGGGACTAATCAGATTCAGAGAAACGTTATCGCTTTAGAGTTAATTAAGGAGGCGGCATCAAGAAAAAGGGAAAGATGAAATGAAAAAAGTAGGGATAGTCTTTCCAGGTCAGGGCTCCCAGTATGTAGGTATGGGAAGATCCCTTTATGACTCAGACGAAGATATAAAAAGAATTTTCGATGAAGCAGATAGGATCCTCGGTTTCTCGATAAAAGGCCTCTCTTTTGAAGGTCCCGAGGATGAACTAAGGAAGACTTACAATACGCAGCCTGCGGTACTTCTTGTGTCATACGCCACATGGATCAAATTGCAGAAAGAGACAGGATTTGAACCGATTGTTTTGTCCGGCCACAGCCTTGGAGAGTATACTGCTCTCCTTGTCAGCGGCTTTTTTTCTTTAGAGGAGGCTCTAAATATCACGAGAAAAAGGGGTATATTCATGGAGAATGCCTACCCGGAAGGTAAAGGGGGAATGGTTGCTCTTTTAAGTCCTTTTATGGAACTTGTTAGGTCCACGATAGAGGAAATTTCACTCGATGGTAGGGTAATTACAATCGCAAATCTTAATTCCCCAGATCAAATCGTTATATCTGGTGAGATCTCTGCTCTTAAAGAAGCGGTCGAGAGGATGAAGGGCAAGGGATATAAAAAGGCGGTTTTTCTAAATGTTTCTGGTCCTTTTCACTCCCCGCTTATGAGAGAAGCTGCGGATAAGCTTTTGGAGGAGCTAAAGAGATTAAAAGGTTTTGAGCTCATGTATCCAGTCGTCTTCAACGTGGATGCGAGCCTGGAACGAAATAAGGAACATGTTTACGAGAAACTCTATTCTCAAATGTTTTCTCCTGTTAGATGGGAGGAGTGCGTAAAGAGAATGGTGGATGAGGGTGTTGAGATTTTTCTGGAGGTAGGACCAAAAAACGTGCTGACGAACCTGATAAAGAGGATTGTACCTGGGGTACCCTGTTTTTCCGTAGAGAACCCTGACGATATAGAAAAGATAAAGGAGATTTTAAAATGAAAGGGAAGGTAACTATTGTAACTGGCGGAGCAAAGGGCATAGGAAAAGCTATAGCTTTGTTGCTCGCTGAGAAAGGGGGGGACATTGCGATCTTTGACGTGATAGACGGGTCTGACACTCTTAGTGAGATAAGGGGTCTTGGTAGAAGGGGACTTTACTACCAAGTGGATGTGAGCGATTTTGAGTCCGTGGAAAAAAGTGTAGATTCTGTTTTCAGGGAGATGGGGAGGATCGATAATCTGGTAAACAACGCTGGCATAACTATGGATGGGCTTCTCGTGAGAATGAGAGAAGAAGATTGGGACAGGGTAATAGCGGTCAACCTAAAAGGGGTCTACAACTGTACTAAGGCAGCTCTAAAATACATGATGAAAAGCGGTGGTTCTATCGTAAACATAAGTTCTATTGCTGGTATGATGGGTAACCCAGGACAGTCCAATTATGCGGCATCGAAGGCTGGTATAATAGGATTTACAAAAAGTGTTGCAAGGGAATATGCTGAAAGGGGGATCAGGGTTAATGCGGTTGCGCCAGGTTTTATAAGAACAGAGATGACGGAGCGTCTGACCGAGAAAAGGAAGGAAGAGATGATAAAGATGGTTCCCCTTAGAAGGCCAGGGGAACCGATTGAGGTTGCAAAAGTGGTCTATTTTTTGTTATCCGAATATAGCAGTTATGTCACAGGAGAGGTCATTAATGTGAGTGGTGGCTTATACATGTAGAAGAAAAAAAAGAAAAAAATGAGGAGGTGGCTAAATGACAGTAGCTGAGAAAGTAAAAAAAATAATCGTTGAACAGTTAGGTGTGAATGAGTCAGAGGTGACACCCGAGGCAAAGTTCATTGACGATCTCGGAGCAGATTCTCTCGATATTGTAGAGTTGATAATGGCCTTCGAGGACGAGTACGGGATTGAGATTCCAGATGAGGATGCAGAGAAGATAGAGACCGTAGGTGATGCGATAAGGTACATCGAGGAACATATAAGGTCGAAAGAGTGAGATGAGAAGAAGAGTAGTCGTAACTGGAGTTGGACTTGTAACGCCCCTTGGGATCGGGATAGATAACGTCTGGAGGAGTATACTTAGCGGAGAATCGGGGATCTCACGCATAACGAGATTCGACGCGAGTAACCTGGAAACGAAAATAGCTGGAGAGGTGAAGAATTTCAAGCCTGAGGAGTACATAAACCCTAAGGACTTAAAGAGAATGGACTTATTTATCCAGTACGCGCTCGCTGCGGCTCAGATAGCTATTGAGGACTCAGGAATAGACATAAAAAAAGAGATTCCCGAGAGGGTAGGAGTCGTTGTTGGAACAGGGCTCGGGGGATTACCGACTCTGGAACACTACCATAAGGTCCTCTTAGAGAAGGGGCCATCGAGGATTTCCCCTTTTTTCATCCCCATGCTTATAGCGAACGAAGCTCCATGTCACATATCAATGAAATACGGATGCAAGGGTCCGAACCTGTGTGTTGTTACAGCGTGTGCGACTGGTGCCCATTCAATAGGAGAGGCTTTCAGGATAATACAGTACGGGGACGCGGATATCATGATAGCAGGAGGGACAGAAGCAAACCTCACGCCTTTGACAATAGCGGGCTTTAACGCAATGAAAGCGCTTTCAACACGGAATGAATTTCCTGAGAGAGCATCCAGACCCTTTGACAGGGAAAGGGATGGTTTTGTAGTGGCAGAAGGGGCAGGTGTACTGATACTTGAAGAGCTTGGCCATGCAAAGAAGAGAGGCGCGAAAATCTATGCAGAGATAGTGGGATATGGATACAATTCTGATGCGTATCACATAACTGCTCCTTGTCCCGACGGGGAGGGCTTTATAAAGTGCATGGAAATGGCGATTAAGGATGCAAAGATAAATCCAGAGGACGTGGACTACATAAATGCCCATGGTACGTCTACTGAACTTAACGACAAAGTCGAGACCTTAGCTATTAAGAAAGTCTTTGGCGATTACGCCTACAAGGTACCTGTGAGCTCCACTAAGTCGATGATAGGACATCTCTTAGGAGCAGCAGGCGCTGTGGAAGCCATATTCACGATTCTTAGCATAAGAGACAACATCTGTCCTCCCACTATAAATTATGAGAATCCTGACCCGGAATGTGATCTCGATTATGTACCCAATGTAGCGAGAGAAAAGAAGATCCAAATTGCCATGTCAAACTCCTTTGGGTTTGGAGGAACGAATTCTGTCCTCATTTTTAGAAGGTATTAGATGAAGATAGCGATTGGATCAGACCATGCGGGGTTCGAACTAAAAGAGTTCTTGAAGACCGAACTTGAGAAAAAACGGCACGTGATACTCGATTTCGGTCCCTTTGATACCTCTCCAGTTGACTACCCTGACTATGGATTTAAAGTTGCTCAAGCTGTTGCAAAAGGAGATGCAGAAAAAGGCATACTCGTCTGTGGAACTGGAATTGGAATGTGTGTAGTCGCGAACAAGGTTAAGGGGATCAGAGCAGCACTGGTTTATGACCTGTTTGGCGCCATTCAGAGCAGGAGGCATGTGAACTCTAACGTTCTTGTACTTGCAGGACGAATGACAGCAAAGGAACTCGCCAGTGAAATAGTTCGAGTTTGGTTAGGGACTCCTTTTGATGGAGGCAGGCACGCAGAAAGAATTAGGAAGATAGAAGAATGGGAAGAGAGATGGTTTTTGAAAAGCTAAGAGAAAAGGATGAGGTGATCTATAACTTAATAAAAAAGGAGCTCCATAGAGAGGAATATAGCTTGGTACTCATCCCTTCGGAAAATTACGTGGACGAAGAGATCCTAATCGCCCAAGGAAGCATACTGACGAATAAATACGCTGAAGGATACCCCCAAAGACGCTATTACAGCGGTTGCAAGTATCTTGATGAGATAGAGCAGATAGCAATAGACAGAGCAAAAGAGCTTTTTAAAGCTGAACATGCTAATGTGCAGCCCCATTCTGGAACAAATGCTAACCTTGCGGTCTACTATGCGGTTCTTAACCCTGGAGATAAGATTCTCGGTCTTGATATTTCACATGGAGGCCATCTTACGCACGGAGCAACTGCCAGTTTTTCTGGCAGGTTTTACAAGGCGGTCACATACGGAGTTTCAAAGGATAGCGAACTTTTCGACTATGACGAAATAGAAAGGATAGCAATAAAGGAAAGGCCGAGACTTATAATAACAGGGGCGAGTTCCTATTCAAGGACAATAGATTTTAGAAGATTCAGAGAGATCGCGGAGAGAGTTGGTGCCTATCTTATGGTAGATATGGCCCACATAGCAGGTCTCGTTGCTGCCGGGTGTCATCCCAATCCTGTTGAATATGCTCACTTTGTTACTACCACGACCCATAAAACCTTGAGAGGACCGAGGGGTGGGATAGTCCTTTGCAAAAAGGAGTTCGCTAAAGCTATTGATTCCGCAGTTTTTCCAGGAGTTCAAGGTGGGCCTCTCATGCACGTGATAGCGGCGAAAGCGGTTGCTCTAAAGAATGCGATGACAAAAGAATTCAAGATATATCAGGAACAAATCTTAAAAAATGCTAAGAGTCTTTGCTCTGAGATGAAAAGACTGGGATACAGAATAGTTTCAGGAGGGACAGACACTCACCTTTTCCTCATAGACCTTTCAGAAAAAAGTATAACGGGGAAAGAGGCCCAGGAGGCCTTAGAAGAAAGTGGAATAATGGTCAACAAGAATCTTATTCCATACGACAGAAATAGCCCTGCTATAACAAGCGGAATAAGACTCGGAACACCTGCCGTCACAGCAAGGGGAATGAAAGAAGAGGAGATGAGACACATCGCCTCTTTGATAGATGAGGTGCTAAAAAATATGAGAGATAGTGATCTAAAGAAATACGTTAAAGAGAAGGTTAGGGATCTTTGCGAAAGGTTCCCTTTTTATTCTAAGTTCCTTCAAGGATAGATGGAAGAGAGACCAGATTGGGACTCTTATTTTATGGAAATCGCGGAGATTGTTTCCAAGCGATCCACATGTTTAAGAAGGAAAGTAGGAGCAGTCATAGTTAAAGACAAGAGGATTCTTTCAACAGGATATAACGGAGCGCCCATGGGCCTTACCCATTGCAGAGATAAGGGGTGTTTGAGGGAAAAATTGAACGTATCTTCAGGGGAGAGGCACGAGCTGTGCAGGGGTCTCCACGCGGAGCAAAATGCAATCATTCAAGCTGCATACCACGGTGTGCGCATAGAAGGTGCTGTCCTTTACTCAACCCACTTGCCTTGTTCGATCTGCATGAAAATGTTGATAAATGCGGGAATAAGGTCGATTATCTACAAGGAGGGGTATCCTGACGATCTTTCTCTGGAATTAATTTCAGAGGCAGAAGTAGAACTCAAAAAATTTAAGCCATGAAGTGTCCTTATTGTGGACATTTGGAGAGCAAGGTTCTCGATTCAAGGGTGAGCAAAGAGCTCGATTCTATAAAGAGGAAGAGAGAATGTCTTAAATGCGGGAAAAGGTTCGTGACAAGCGAAAGGGTTGAAGAGGGCCTTCCTCTCGTTGTGAAAAAGGACGGGAGAAGGGAAGCTTTCGATAGAACAAAAATATTAAACGGGCTTAAAAAGGCATGCGAAAAAAGACCCGTGAGCCTTGCCTCTCTTGAAAGGATAGTTTCAAGAATTGAATACAATCTTCTTGAAAGGGGGGAGAGGGAGATAAGCGCAAAGGATATAGGCGAAATGGTCATGGATGAGCTAAAAAAGCTTGACGATATAGCCTATGTCAGGTTTGCCTCAGTTTACAGGCAGTTCAAGGACATAAATGAGTTCATGGAAGAACTGAAAGATCTTCTTTTAAAGAAAGAGGACGAAAAAACCCATGAAGTTAGAAGATGAGCAGTATATGAGGATCGTCCTGAAACTTGCAAAAAAGGGTGAGGGTCTTGTCTCCCCGAACCCAATGGTTGGCGCATTAATCGTTAAAGATGGGAGGATAATAGGTAAGGGATACCATAGGAGAGCAGGACTTCCGCACGCAGAAATCGTTGCAATGAAAAGCGCAAATGAGGATTTAAAAGGATCAACACTATACGTAAATCTGGAACCCTGCGTTCACCATGGGAGAACCCCGCCGTGTGTGCCAGAAATTGTAAAGGCGGGGATAAAAAAGGTCGTTGTATCTATCTTGGATCCCAACCCAGAGGTGAACGGAAAGGGGATCGAAGCGCTAAGGAAAGCGGGGATATCTATAAAAATTGGGGTACTTGCGGAAGAAGCGAAGAAGTTAAATGAGGTATTCTTACTTAACATGCAAAAAAGAAGGCCTTTTTTCATCATGAAGGCTGCTTCGAGCCTGGATGGCAAAATCGCAACAAGAACCTGTGACTCAAAATGGATATCTGGTGAGCAATCGAGAAGATATGTTGACAAGATGAGAGAAAGGGTGGATGGTGTTATAATTGGTATAAACACGGTCATAGTTGACAACCCGATGTTAGTTCCGAGGGTAAAAAGGCCAAGGAAGATACCCGTAAGGATAATTCTTGACACAAAGCTACGGATTCCCATCTCTTCGAACCTGGTGGCAACTGCTAAAGAGTTCAGGACGCTCGTTTTTGCTGCTGAATATAGACAGGAAAAAGAAGCAAGACTGGCATCGATGGGTGTGGAAATAGTCAAGGTCAAAAAAGATGATTCCGGGCGAATCTCTTTAAAGGATGTTGCTCACGAGCTCTTTAAACGGGAAATAATGAGTGTACTGGTGGAAGGAGGGGGAGANATACATAGCAGTTTTTTGCGGGAAGGAATGGTNGACAAGTTTCTCCTCTTTTACTCTCCCATCTTTATTGGGGGNAAAAATGCATTAAGTATAATAGGCGGAAAAGGGGTCGAATTTTTAAAGGANGCCCATAGGTTGAAAATCGACCGATTGAGAAAAATAGATGGGGATATTTTAATTGAGGGATATGTTTACGGGAATAATTGAGGACATAGGAGAAGTAATCGAAATAGAAAAAGGGTCTTCTATCATAAGGGCAGGTTTTTCAACAAAGATTCCGCTCTCTGAGATAAGAGAGGGGGATAGTATCTCCGTGGATGGGGTTTGTCTCACGGTCGTTGGAGTTACATCTCAAGGTTTTTTTTGCCATATTTCTCAAGAAACCTTGAAGGTCACAACACTTGGTGAGAAAAAAAGGGGCGACAAGGTAAATCTGGAAAGGTCCCTTAAGGTACAAGGCCGATTTCATGGTCACATAGTGACCGGGCATGTGGAGTGTGTGGGTACGATAGTAGAAAAGAGGAAGGAGGGAGATTCCTACGTCATAGATATAATGGTTCCACAGGAAGTGGTAAAGTACATTGTGAAAAAGGGATCGATAGCTGTAGACGGCATTAGCTTGACAGTGAACGACCAAAGTGATAATAGATTTAGAGTCAGTATCGTGCCATATACGGCATCTAAGACCACAATAGGGCTCAAGGGAGTTGGAGACAGGGTTAACATTGAGACTGACATTGTAGGAAAGTACGTGGAGAGACTGGTTTCTCGTGAGAAAAAGGGGATTGATTATGATTTCCTTCTAACATATGGATACATAAAGGTAGGTTAAAGATGGCCATCGCACCTATAGAAGATGTACTCGAGGACGTAAAGAATGGGAAGATGGTAATCATAGTCGACGACGAGGACCGGGAGAACGAGGGAGATTTGATGATCGCTGCCGAGAAGGTTACTCCTCAGGCCATCAACTTTATGGCCCGTCACGCGTGCGGACTAATCTGCCTTTCTATAACCGAGGACAGGGCAAAAAAGCTCAACCTTCCCCTTATGGTGAGAGAGAATACTTCCCCTTTCCAGACCGCTTTCACAGTCTCAATCGAGGCAAAAGAGGGGATCACCACAGGTATCTCCGCATATGACAGGGCAAAAACTATAAAGGTAGCAATAGACGATAACACAAAACCAGAAGATCTTGCCCGACCAGGGCATGTGTTCCCCCTGATAGCAAGGGAAGGGGGTGTATTAGTAAGGGTCGGACATACTGAAGCGTCAGTGGATCTTGCAAGACTTGCAGGGCTAAAACCTGCCGGAGTCATATGCGAGATAATGAAGGAAGACGGAACAATGGCAAGATTACCTGATCTTGAAGAATTCGCGGAAAAGCACAATCTTAAGATCGTTACGATCGCTGACATAATAAAGTACAGGACAAAAACTGAGAAATTCGTCAGAAGGGTTGCCGAGACAAGGCTGCCCACGGGTTTCGCTGGAGAATTTAAGCTTATAGCTTACGAGAACTATATAGATGGCGAAGTTCACATAGCTCTCGTAAAAGGGGAGATCGACCCTAAAGAGCCGACTCTCGTAAGGGTCCACTCTGAGTGTTTAACAGGGGATGTCTTTGGATCACTTAGGTGTGACTGCGGTGAACAGCTGAGATGCGCATTAAAAAGAATAGAAAAGGAGGGGAAAGGTGTCTTTCTTTATATGAGACAAGAAGGAAGGGGTATTGGGCTGCTGAACAAATTGAAGGCTTACACATTACAGGACAAAGGTCACGATACAGTCGATGCCAATTTGGCGCTTGGCTTTCCTCCAGATCTGAGAGATTATGGGATTGGAGCTCAGATATTGAGGGATCTTGGGATAACAAAGATGAGGCTCTTGACGAATAACCCGAGGAAGATAAAAGGTCTTGAAGGGTACGGATTGTCCGTTGTAGAAAGGGTGCCAATAGAGATTGAGCCGAACAGGGAGAATATAGCATACTTGAAAACGAAGAGGAAAAAATTGGGACATATCCTCAATAACGTTTAAAGAAGGGGTGAAGATGAATATCCACGAAGGAAAGATAAATGCAAGAGGCTTCAGGTTTGCAATAATCGTAAGCAGGTTTAATAACTTTATAACGGAGAGGCTCTTAGAAGGTGCCCTCGATGCTTTAAGGAGAAATGGAGCCGAAGAAGACAAAATAGAGATCTACAGGACACCGGGATCTTTTGAAATCCCGCTTGTGGCTAAGCTTTTGGCAAGAAGAAAGGATATAGATGGGATCATCTGTTTAGGAGCGATAATCAAAGGCGCTACCCCTCACTTTCACTATGTTGCCACAGAAGTAGCGAAAGGTATAGCTATGACTTCTCTCGAGTACACAAAGCCCATATCCTTCGGAATAATTACAAGTGAAACACTTGACCAGGCTATAGAAAGGGCAGGAACAAAGTCTGGCAATAAAGGCTACGATGCAGCGGTCTCTGTGATAGAAATGGTAAACCTTTTGAGAGAAAAAGGATTGTGCGGAGAAGAAAGGCGAGAGAGTTAGCTTTGAAAATGCTGTACCAGGAAGAAACAAAAGGAGAGGATCCCCTAAGTGCTCTCATAAAATACACCGAAGTCTTCCCGTATAGAGAAGACATAATAGAATACTCAAGAAAGCTCCTCAACGGAATAAAAAAAGAAAAGAAGAGAATAGACGGTTACATAAGAGAGGCTTCTAAGAATTGGAGTCTTGAAAGGATCACCCTTGTGGATAAAAACATTCTGAGAATTGGGGTTTATGAGATGCTTTACGAGGAGGATGTTCCTCCTCTTGTTGCGATAGACGAAGCTATAGAGTTAGGAAAAAAGTACGGAAGCGAAGAATCGAGCGACTTTATAAATGGTATTCTCGATTCCATATATAAATCCCACTACAAAAAGGAGTCGGTCAATGAGGGCTAAGAAGATCTGGTTAGACGGCAATTTTGTCGACTGGGATGATGCACAGGTGCACGTCTGTACCCACACCCTCCACTACGGCCTTGGCGTGTTTGAAGGAATAAGGTGTTATATGTGCCATGACGGTAGGAGCGCCATATTCAGGTTGAGGGAACACATAAGAAGACTGTATGATTCCGCGAAAATTGTGGAGATAGAAATACCTTACCCAGAGGATCAAATAACGGAGATATGCAAGGAGATAGTTAGAGTTAACGACTTCAAAGAATGCTACATAAGGCCCCTCGTATTTATAGAGAGTGACCAGTTAGGACTTTACGTTAAAGATTTCAAGGTGAGGGTTGCTATAATATCCTGGGTGTGGGGCGCGTACCTTGGAGAGGAGGGGTTAAGAAGCGGGATAAAAGCAAAAGTTTCGTCTTTTATAAGGCATCATGTGGATGCGGGAATGACAAAAGCAAAAGTTAATGGCCAATACGTAAACTCAATCCTCGCTAAGAGAGAAGCCATCTCCTGTGGATACGATGAGGCTATAATGCTGGACAGTGAAGGTTATATCTCTGAGGCGAGTGGGGAAAATATCTTTATAATTAGGAACAACACAATAAAAACAACACCTTTGACCTCAATCCTTCCAGGTATTACTCGTGAATGTGTAATAAAAATCTCGAAGGATATGGGCTTCGACGTAAAAGAAGAGAGATTCTCAAGGGATGAGCTTTACATTGCTGACGAGGTTTTCTTTACCGGAACAGCAGCTGAGGTAACACCTGTCGTAAATGTAGATGGAAGAAGAATAGGCAGCGGAAAGCCTGGACCTTCAACCTTGAAGATTCAGAAGAAGTTCTTCGAAGTTGCAAGGGGGATGCACAAGGAGTACCAAGACTGGCTAACATACATATAGATATACGCTTATCCCCCTTTCCTCTTAAGTCTTGAATGACTCCCTTGTATCCCCTATATTTATGGTGTAGGGGGTGATCTCATGAGGGTTGTAAGTAGCGAAATGATCGTAAGAGCAATGACAAGAATGATACCAAAGCTTTCTATGAAGAACCTTTCTAAAATCCTTAAGCTCGCTGACCTTCTGATAAGGGATGAGAAATATAGACCGATCCTAAGAGGCTTTCAAGCATACGTTGAGGAGGGCCACCCTGCCACAAAACTGATAGAGAGGGTTCTATATGAATTTGCACCAAATGTGAGGTTCAGGGTAATATACAATCTTTTTATCCTCGGCCTACTTTACGGAACACAGAAGCGAGATGAAATTCTAAAAGCAGAGGGGTTCCGACCCCCCCTTTTTTTCGTTATCAGCCCAACGATGAGATGTAATATGAAATGCTATGGATGCTACGCTGGAAGTTACGAAAAAGACCCCGGACTTCCTTACGAACTACTCGACCGGATCCTTACTGAAGCGGAAATGATGCACATCCACTTCATAACGATCTCCGGTGGAGAGCCTTTTTTAAGAAATGATCTTATCAGGTTATTTGAAAAGCACAGGAATATCATGTTTCAGGTGTATACGAATGGAACTCTAATAGACGAGGAGGTCGCGAAAGAGCTCGCTGAGCTCGGAAACGTGGCGCCAATGGTAAGCATCGAAGGCTTTGAGGAGATAACGGACAGAAGAAGGGGTAAGGGCCATTTCAAGCTCGTCATGGATGTGTTTGAGAGATTGAAAAGGCATGGATTACTTTTTGGTGCATCCGTCATGCAGACGAGAGAAAACTATCTTGAGATCTCTTCTCATGAATTTGCAAAACTTCTCGTAGAGAAAGGTGTCTCTGTTATTTGGTACTTTCAGTACATTCCAGTCGGATATGACCCTGACGTAAAGTTGATGCTCCTCCCAGAGGAAAGGGACGAGATAAGAAGGAGACTCAGAGTGATAAGAAACAGCTACCCCGTGTTCCTCTGCGACTTTTGGAATGATGGACCATATGTAGATGGTTGCCTTGCGGGAGGGAGAGAATATTTCCATATAAACGCGAATGGGGATGTGGAACCCTGTGTTTTCGTTCACTTTGCTATTGATAATATAAGGGACAAAACTCTTAAAGACGTTCTTCTCTCTCCATTTTTCAAAGGGATAAGGGCGAGCCAGCCTTTTTCTGACAACCCTCTGACCCCCTGCATGATAATAGATAATCCATCAGCCCTCCGGGAACTTGTAAGAAAATATAGCCCAAAACCCACACACGAGGGTGCTGAAAGGATAGTTAACGAGTTAAGTAGCTTTCTTGACGATTACTCTTGTAAGTACAAGAAGATCGCTGAGAGAACATGGAATGAAGAATATAGACAGTAAAAAGAGACTCGATTTTTTGAGCACAGTTAAGTCTATAGAGGCACAGAAAATCATAAATTCCTATCAAGTGGAGATAGAAAAGGAGTTTGTAAATTTGGAAGATGCCTGTGGGAGAATACTTGCAGATGATTTTTTTTCACCTGAGGACTTCCCATACTTTGACCGCTCCCTCGTGGATGGCTATGCGATTCTTTCAAAAAATTCACAGGGTGCATCTGAGACTAATCCCGTAATGTTGTATAAAAAAGGGAACGTGAAAGTAGGAGAGGTTCCAGAAGTTTCTGTTCGTGAAGGGGAATGTGTGTATCTGAGTACAGGAGCCCTAATTCCTGAAGGAGCGGACAGTGTAATTATGCAGGAGTACGCCCGAGAAGCGGGTACCATCGTGGAGGTTCTAAGACCTGTATACAGGGGTGAAAATGTGATGAAAAAGGGGGAGGATATAAAAAAAGGGGAACTCCTTTTTCGAAGAGGGAGGAGGATATCTCCTTTTGACGCGGGTACCTTTGCAGCATTAGGTGTAACAAGGATTGCGGTTTTTAGAAGGCCCGTAGTTGGGGTTTTGTCCACAGGCGACGAAATAATTCTACCGGGTGAAAAGGCTACTCACGGTAAGGTGAGAGATATAAACAGATACGTAATAATGAGCCTTTTTAACAGACTTGGAGGGATTGTGAAAGATTCGGGAATAGCGAAGGATGATATAGATGAGGTGATCGCAAAATTGTACTTATTAAAGGATAGCGATCTACTCATTATAAGTGGTGGTAGCTCAAAAGGAGAGAGGGATCTCATAGTTGAGGCAGTAAAAAGAGTAGGAGGTAAAATTCTTTTTCACGGAGTGAACATAAAGCCAGGGAAACCATTCTTTTACGCATCAGTCTGGGGAAAACCCCTCTTTGGATTGCCTGGTCATCCCCTCTCATGTGCGATAATCCTTCATAGATTCGTTCTACCCTTATTCTTAAAAATAGTAGGATGTGAAAATCAGAGACCAAGAAAAGTCTTAGGAGAGTTAACGAACAATGTCCCGTCGAGCTATGGAGTCGAAGAATACGTGAATGTCAAGGTCAGGAATGATGGAAAGAGGGTCCTTGTGGATCCTCTATTTGCAAAATCTGCTGCCATCTCGGTCTTTTCTATCTCCTCCGGATACATAGTGGTAGATGAGGCAAGAGAAGGATTTGAGGAAGGGGAGGAGGTTGAAGTATTTCTTTACGAGCTATGAAAAGATACCTGAAAACTATATCTCGAAAAGAAGCACAAAGAATAATACTTGAGAAAGCGGAGAGGATAAGGGAGGAAGAACTGATCCCTTCTTATCAATGTACAGGAAGGGTTACTTCAAGGCCAGTCTTTGCTAAGATCTCGAACCCATGTGCAATTTTAGCGGCAATGGACGGATACGCGGTAAATTGCGCGGAAACACAGGGTGCCGACATTTCTAACGCCTTGAGACTCAAGAAATTTGACGAAGCTTACCCTTTGAATACTGGTGACCCTTTGCCAGTAGGAAAGGATGCTGTTTTCATGGTAGAAGAGGTGGAAGAGAGAGGAGATTACATCGTAATAAGGAAACCCGCCTTCCTCTGGCAAAATGTGAGAATGGTAGGAGAGGATACGATAGAAGGAGAACTTATCCTTCCCCAGTATCACGTTATAGATCCTTTTGATGTTGGACTTCTTATTTCCTCTGGAGTTACGCACGTACACGTTTTACGCCGGCCAAACATACTGATTGTGCCCACAGGGGCTGAACTGATAGACCCTTACGAAGAGAGCAGGAGGATTGAAAAAAAGGGGGTTCTTTATGATTTTAACTCTTACGTCCTCTCATCTCTTGCAGAATCTATTGGATTTAATGTAAAAAGGACAAAGATAGCAAAGAATAAGGAAGAGATAGAAGAGATCTTAAGCCTTTTCCTACGAGAAGTGGATGCCTGCATCATCAACGCTGGCACAAGCGCAGGGACAGAGGATTTTACCGAGGAGGTCATTAGAAGGAAAGGAGAGGTAATCCTCCACGGCGTGTCGATGATGCCAGGAAAGCCTTTTCTATTCGGGTTGATAGAGGGAAAGCCGATCTTCGGTATCCCCGGCTACCCCGTAAGTGCCGCATTCTGTTTCAGAGAATTTGTTATCCCTTTTTTCGAAAAGATTTATGGGAAAAGCGTAGAAAGAGAGACCATACGTGTAAAAATGGCGTATAAAGCTGCTTCAAAAATAGGGGTAGAGGAATTACTCAGGGTTAACCTGGTAAGTAGGGGTGAGACAGTCTACGCCGTACCTCTTCCGAGAGGTGCGAGCCTTATTTCCTCTTTATCCTATGCAGATGGTGTAGTGAGGATTCCGGAGCGAGTGGAAGGGTATGAGGAGTATGAGGAGGTAACCTGCGAGCTTATAAAAAGCAAGGATTATTTTGAGAATAGACTAAACGTCGTTGGAAGCCATGACATATGCCTTTCCCTTTTGAGGGAAATGGTTAAGGATGTTAATCCATCCTTAGATTTTGTAAGCATCCATGTAGGTAGTCTCGCAGGTATTATGGCGTTCAAAAAGGGAATCACGGATCTTGTCACAACCCACATTCTTGATCCCGAAAAAAAGGTATATAACATACCCATCCTTCAATCACATGTACCTGATAAAAGATGGAGGCTGATCAATATAGCGAAAAGGATAACGGGGATTGCAGTCAGGAAGGGTAACCCGAAGAATATAAAAGGGGTGGAGGACATAGCGAGGGAAGGTGTAAAGTTCGTGAATAGACAGTTTGGATCTGGAACTCGTGTACTCTTTGATACACTTCTGAAGGAGAAAGGGATAGACAAGGAAAGGATCGATGGGTATGATAGAGAAGAACCCTCTCACACGAGAGTGGGGGTCTTGATAAAAGAGTGTGTCGCCGATTGTGGAATAACGACTTTTAGCGTTGCAAAATTATTTGATCTTGACTTCATACCACTTGCAGAAGAAGATTTCGATCTTCTCGTTTCCGAAGATTTTACGAAAGAAAAAAAATTTGAGATCATCTATGGTATAATCAGTTCTGATGATTTTAAGAGGAGGTTGGAAGCACTTGGAGGGTATAGAACCGAGGAGACGGGAAGGGTGAAGTATGTTAACGGATAGGTTCCAGAGACGGATAAATTATCTCAGAATTTCGGTTACGGATCGCTGTAACCTCGCATGCAGGTATTGCGTGGACGGGAACTTTCCTTTCATTCCTCACGCTGAGATCCTCACCTATGAGGAGATAATAAGGTTTGTGAAGATATGTGCCCGAAACGGAATAAGAAAGGTACGTCTCACCGGAGGGGAGCCCCTTCTTAGAAGGGGGATAGAGTTTCTTATAAAGGAGATCACATCGATTGAACAGATTGAGGATTTAAGCCTCACAACAAATGGGGTTCTTTTAGAAGAAAGGATAGACCTTCTTAAGGAAGCGGGACTCAGAAGGGTGAATATAAGTCTCGATACGCTAAAGAAAGAAAGATTCCGGTACATAACGGGCTTTGATGAGATGGAAAAGGTGATAAGAGGTATAGAAAAGGCACTAAATTCTGGACTTAAACCTGTGAAGATAAATACTGTTATAATGAAGGACATAAATGATGACGAGATTATCGATTTTGCGAACCTTGCGAAGAACTTGGATGTTGAGGTTAGGTTCATAGAATTCATGCCATTCGGAGAGGCTGGTTTTTGGAACGAAAAAAGGGTTGTTCCCTCTGAGTCGATAAAAAGGCAGATAGGTGAATTTTTTGAGCTTGATCAAGACGTAAATTCCGAAAAAGGTCCGGCCGTTGTGTATAAAATAAAAGGGGGAAAAGGGAAAATAGGTTTTATAAGCCCTTTGTCCACGCACATATGCAGGGAATGTAATAGGATAAGACTGACTTCAGAGGGGATGATTAAACCCTGTCTCTTCTCGGATATAGAGTATAACCTGAAAGAGGTGTTAAGAAGGGGAGGCTCGGATTATGAGGTAGAGCATCTCATTATTCGGGCCGTGGAAGAAAAACCGGAAAAGATGGAAAAGCACGGTAGTATCAAAAAGTGCCAAAGGAACTTAAGACACATCGGAGGTTAAATTGGAACTGACTCACATAGACAAAAACGGAAAGGCAAAAATGGTTGATGTGAGCGAAAAGCCAGTAACAGTGAGGATCGCGAAGGCGTTCGGACGCCTGAAAATGGGAAAAGAGGCCTATGAGATCCTAAGGAAAGGGGAGGGGCCAAAAGGTGACATATTAAATACTGCTAAGCTCGCTGCGATAATGGGAGCAAAAAAAACACCCGAACTTATCCCCCTTTGTCATCCCCTTATGCTCTCGCACATTGATGTTCGCTTTAAACTTAATGATGAAGATTCCTCTCTCGAAATCGAAAGTCTCGTAAAAAGTGAAGGAAAGACTGGTGTTGAAATGGAGTCCCTAATTGCGGTTCTCGTTGCAGCCCTTACTGTTTACGACATGTTAAAGGCTGTGGATAAAAGGATGGAGCTTGGCCCTTTTTATTTACTTGAGAAAGAGGGAGGAAAAAGCGGAAGGTTCAGGAGATGAATAGGGGCAGAGTCGTTTCAGTGAATATAAGCGAGGAAAAAGGAGAGAGAAAAAGGAATATTGGGGTTGCCAGGGTAGAAAAGGGTAAAGGTTTAGTAGGAGACGGCCATTTTGGTTTTATGCATAGGCAGGTAAGCCTCCTTCCCTTAGAAGGCATTGAAAAGATGAGAAAATTAGGGCTCAACGTCGGGCCAGGCGACTTTGCAGAGAATATCACGACTCAAGGTTTAGACCTCTCAGGCTTAAAGGTTGGTGAAATAATTAGAGTTGGGAGGAACGTAGTCTTAAGGGTGTCGCAAATTGGGAAAGAGTGTCATGAAAGGTGCGCAATATACTACGAGGCTGGAGATTGCATTATGCCGAGGGAAGGTATCTTTTTAGAGGTTGTGGAGGAAGGGGAGATAAAAGTGGGAGACGAGATTGAAATCGTAAGATGAAATACAAGGCAGCGATTATTACAGTCAGTGACAGGGGGGCAAAAGGGGAAAGGGAGGACAGAAGTGGCCCCTATATCAAATCGATGATCGAAGATCTCTACGAAGTTGAAGAAATGATCATCGTTCCGGACGAGGAGGAGACAATCTCAAAAACCATAGAGAGGCTTGTAGATGAAAACAAAATAGACCTCGTTATAACAACTGGAGGAACAGGTGTAAGCCCGAGGGATGTAACACCCGAGGCTACTAAGAAGGTGATAGAAAAGGAAATCCCCGGGTTCTCGGAAATTATGAGGATAGAGAGCTATAAGATTACCCCCCACGGAATCATCTCGAGGGGCGTATGTGGTATTAGGGGAAAAAGTGTAATAATCAATCTCCCTGGTAGTCCTAATGCTGCTACCCAATGTCTTTCCTATGTTCTGCCAGCATTACCACATGCACTCTCCAAGGTGAAAGGTTCCACAGAGGAGTGCGGAACACCGGGTGAATGATCCCACTTGTTGTAAAAAAGGAGAAGATAGGCCCTATAATCGGAAGACATCCTTGGGTCTACTCAAAAGCGCTCCTTTACATACCTGAAGGATTATCTCCGGGGGAGCCTGTTAAACTAATTGATGAGCGCGGAAGGTTTCTCGCCACAGGATACTTCAACTCTTACTCCCAGATATCTGTCCGGATATGGGGGTATGAAGAGGATGAGGCAATTGATCCGAATTTTTTCAGAAGAAGGATCTCCGAGGCTCTATCCATAAGAAAAAAGTACGTTGAGAAAGGGAATACGAACGCATACAGAGTTATAAATAGTGAAGGTGATTTCTTGCCAGGCTTGGTTGTCGATAAGTACGGGGAGTATCTTGTCGTGCAGTTCCACACTAAGGGCATGGAATACTGGCGGAAAAACGTGATCTCTGCTCTTATGGAAGTCATAAAGCCAAAAGGGATTTACGAAAGGTCCGAAATATACTCCACGTCAGATGGAAAGCCCGAGGAAAAAAATGGGCCGATAGTTGGGAAGATACCGGATCTGATAAAGGTAAAAGAGAATGGGTTGGATTTTCTTGTTGATATAAAAAGGGGACAAAAGACCGGGTTTTTCCTTGATCAGAGAGATAAAAGGAATGCTTTAAGAAAGTACGTAAAAGGTGCGCGGGTGCTGAACTGCTTCTCATATACGGGGGGCTTTGCGGTTTACGCTTTCGCAGGGGGGGCTGAATCAGTTATAAATATTGATACGTCTCAAGATGCCCTTGAGCTTGCTAAAGAGAATGTGAAGCTGAATGGCTTTAAAACAGAAAAGGTCGAGAATATAAAAGGAGATGTGAAAAAAGTGCTCACCTCTCAAGATGAATCTTATGACGTCATTATTCTCGATCCACCCGCATTCATAAAGGACAGAAGGAAAAAAGAAAGGGGTTTAGCAGGGTATAAATACATAAACAAGAGGGCTATGGAGCTCCTTAATAAGAACGGATTACTGGTCACCTGTTCGTGTTCTTACCATCTCAACCTTCAAGAATTTCGATATTTGATAACTGAAGTTGCAGCAAACGCGAGATCCTCTTTCAGAATTCTCGAAGTCTTCACACATGGACTGGACCACCCGGTTCCTCTCCCATTTATCGAGGGCGAATACTTGAAATGTTTCTTTCTCAGGTGCTCTAAAAATTGATCAAGCGAAGACAAAGGGCGGTCGATAGTGGGACAGTCAGGTTGTCGTCTATTTCAACTGAAAAAAACTCGGTAAGTGTAGAGATAAATGAGACAATTAGACTTTTTTGGATGCCTTCGTCCCATAAAAGGAGAATACACAGGGTTACAAGGAAAAAACCACAGGAACCTTCAACGGATCTACCTTTAAACTTTCTCTTTCCTAAATGTTCTCCAACATAAGCCGCAAAGGGATCGGAGAACGAGACCACAAGTAAAGATGGTATTGCTATCCTTTCTTCAAACAGAAGTATCACCAAAGAAGAAGCGAGAGTAAAAAAGAAGCTTCCCGTTGGCCTTTTTCTTTCCCTCTCCCTGATGAAGGACTCGAGAGCTTTTAACTTCAATAGGCCCTTGATTCGGACAAATTCTATTAAGGAGATGAGGAGGAAGAATGTGAGAGAAAGAAAAAGGGCCTCCTTTTTCCCAAAGTAAAAGTAAACTATCGGGATGAGAGATCCTGAAGCATGAAAAATGTTCCTCAGTACCATATATTTATGTTAAATAAGTTGCCTGTAATAGATCTCAGATGACCCTGTTTCTACTTACTTTTTTCACTCTGTACACCTTACTACATGTCCATTTTTTTCTCAAGCTGAGGGCCTTTGTAAAGCCAGGGCAGGTATCTGCCTTTCTTATTTGGGTCTTTCTTTTCCTAATGATACTTTCGCCTTTAATTATTAGAATCTTAGAGAGAGATAACTTCGAGAAAGCAGCAACGGTTTTAGCGTACATCGGTTACACCTGGATGGGTTTCATCTTTATGTTTTTCTCGTACTCCGTTTTTTGCGACCTGTGTTCCGCAATCTATATAGCGGTAGCTCACAAGAACTTCAATCCTTCAGGGGTCATCCGATTCTTCATTCCTCTTTTTGTTTCCCTCTCCTTTGTTGCTTACGGTTTTTACGAGGCGAAAGAAGTGAAGATCGAAAGAATCACCATAGAGACGGAGAGGCTACCCAAGGACATAGGTCTTTTGAGGATAGTACAGATATCTGATGTACATGTTGGCCTTTTGACAAGGGACGAAGACCTAAGAGAGAAAATAGAACGAGTAAAGAGATTAAATCCCCATATAATTGTATCAACAGGAGATCTTGTAGATGGGGACTTAGACAGGATAGAAAGTCTGGTAGAATATTTTTCGTCTTTGGATCCACCCCTTGGTAAGTTCGCGGTAACAGGTAATCATGAATATTATGCGGGAATAAAAAGGGCAAGAAGACTTCTTGAAGGATCTGGCTTTAAGATTTTAAGTAATGAGGTCTTTCAAGTGAAAAAAGGTATAAACATAGTAGGAATAGACGATTACTTTTTGGATAGCAAAAAGGAACTAAAACTGCTTAACCACCTAAGTCAGAAAGATCTAACCATTGTATTAAAACACAGACCAATTGTCTCAAGAGAATCTATAGGTCTTTTTGATCTTCAACTTTCAGGTCACACTCACGGAGGACAGATATTTCCCTTTAGGCTGATAACCCGAGTCTTTTTTGAAAACGTAAGTGGCTATAAGATTTTAAATGAAAGGTCGAGGCTATACGTGTCGAGAGGCATGGGTACGTGGGGCCCTCCCTTAAGAGTCTTTTCTCCCCCAGAAGTTACGGTTATTGATCTTCTAAGTAATGATTTTAAGAGACCGAGAAGTGAAAGCAATATGTGAAAAAACTCTCTGTTGAGTGTTATAGGGAAACGTAATATACTTCATATTCGATGATAGAGTTTCTCCTTCTGGACTTAGACTACGATGTAATAGAGGGGGATCTTTGCGTCATACTTTACGGCAAGTGCGAAGACGGAAAAAGGGTTGTTGTCCTTGATAGAACCTACACGCCTTATTTCTACATCCTCCCCAAAGATGTAAACGAAGCAAAAAGTGAGATAGAAGGGCTCATAAGCGCGCATTCCTTATCGATAAAAGGGTTAGAAGTCGTGAAAAGAAATCTGTTCGGAAACTTACAGGACCTAATAAAGGTCAACTGCCGCCTACCCCAGGATACCCAGAAGATAAGGGACTTAGTAAAAAATTTGGAAGAAAAAAGAGGGGGTAGCGGCTCCATAATCGAAGAGTACGAATACCAGATTGGATTTTATAGAAGCTATCTCCTCGACAGGAGATTATCCTGCCTCGACTGGTTGAGCGTGGAAGGAAAAGAAAAACGTATGCCATTTAACGCAGATTTCGTGATTGAAGCGGAAAGAATCTGTAAGGTTGAACCCAAAAGCTCTGAGATTGAGTCTCTTGCCTTCGATACAGAAGTCTTAGAGGAAAAAAGAGGTGAAAGGCAGCTTGTAATGATCTCTGTTTATGGGAGGGATTTGAAGAAAGTATTCACTTATAAGAATTTTAGGTATCCTGAATTCGTAGAGGTTTTGAGGGACGAAAAAGAAATGATAAAAAGGTTTGTGGAGACTGTCAAAGAATATAGGCCCGATGTGATCACAGGTTTCAATTCTGACCTCTTCGATTTTCCCGTCTTAAGGGAAAGGGCGCAAAAGCTGAAGGTAAAGCTTGACGATCTCTCCATTGACCGTTCAGGAGTCACCCTTTCAAAGAGAGCAAGGGTAAGTTCTGCAAGACTAAAAGGCATCGTCCACGTAGACATCTTTGGATTTGTTAACAACATTCTCGCACCTATGCTCCAGACAGAAGTTTTAAGCCTCGATGCAGTTTCTTCGGAGATATTGGGAGACGAGAAAGTAGAGATGGAATACTCAGAGATGCTCAAAGCTTGGAAGGAAGGGGAGAATCTTGGGATACTTGCAAGTTACGCTCTTAAAGACGCTGAACTAACGTATAGACTTTCTCTCGTTCTTTTCCCTCAAATATTTGAACTCACAAGAATAGTTGGGCAAACCCTTTTTGACGTATCAAGAATGACTTACAGCCAGCTCGTTGAATGGTACTACACAAAAAGGGCAAAAGAGGTGAATCGAGTAGTGCCGAACCAACCCCATTTTGAAGAGATACAGATGAGGCAAAAAGAGACTTATACAGGTGGATACGTTAAAGAACCTGACGCAGGACTTCATGAGAACCTTGCAGTAATAGATTTTGCCTCCCTTTACCCGTCCATCATCGCCACGTACAACATCTCTATTGAGACCTTAAACTGTAATTGCTGTAAAGGGGACGGAAATAAGGTTCCAGGGCTCCCTTACTGGTTTTGCGGAAAAAAGAGAGGATTTGAGTCAGAGGTGATTTATGATCTCATCAAGGAAAGGCAAAGATTGAAAGAGGAGATGAATAAGTTCAATAAAGGGAGTGTAGAATTTAACCTTTTGAACAATAGGCAAATGGCTTTAAAAACCATAGCAAATGCGAGCTATGGCTATTTCGCTTTTCCTGCGAGCAAGTGGTATTCGAAAGAGTGCGCGGAGTCAGTGACCGCATTCGGGAGGGACTGGATAATTAGGATACTGAACGAGGCAGAATTGAAGGGATTTAGACCCTTGTATGGGGATACTGATTCAGCTTTTTTGGGGTTAGGAAAAAAGGATAGGCAGGAGCTTCTTTCCTTTCTCGAGGAATTGAATAAAAGACTTCCCGGAGTAATGAGGATGGATCTGGAAGGTTTTTATTTAAGAGTTATATTCATTCCAAAAGAGATAGGTGGAGGGGTAGCAAAAAAGAGGTATGCCCTTATAGACGAGAATGGGAACTTGAAAGTAAGGGGCCTTGAAAAGGTGAGGCGAGATTGGTCCATGATTTCAAAAACAACTCAGGAAGAGGTGCTAAGATTAGTCCTTGAAAAAAAAGATGCCCAGGGTGCTGTGGAATATGTGAGGGATACAATAAGAAGGCTCAAGGAATTAAAGGTAGATATAAAAGATTTGGTCGTTTACGAGCAGTTATCGAAACCTCTGTCAGAGTATAAACTCCTTGCTCCCCATATAGGGGCAGCAAAAAAGCTGTTAGAGAAAGGTATCCCAGTTGGGGAAGGGAGTGTTATAGGGTTCGTGATAGAGAGAGGTTCGGGTTCAATCTCTGATCGAGCTCAGCCATTAGAGTTTGCAGACCTTAAAAATGTGGATACTGACTATTACATTAATAACCAGATCATACCAGCTTCTTTAAGGATCCTTAAAGTGCTTGGAATAACTGAAAAAGATCTTCTACCCTAAGGTCTCTGCTTTTCTCTACCAATGGGAATTATATAGACTGGCTTTTCTTCCTGAGGGAGGTTCAAAGTTTTTCTCACTTCCTCATCGTAAAACGCTCCAACCGGCACTGCTCCAAGGCCCAGGGATACAGCCTGAAGGAGTATATTCTGGGCAACATGTCCTGCCTCTATGAATACGTACCTCACTCCACGCTCCCCGTATTTTGCCGTCGTTCTTTCAAAGATGGCTGTGAGGATCACGTCGACTGCCGCATTTTTTACCCAGTACTGGCCAAGTGCCGCTGAAGCCAAAGATGATCTTCTATCACCCTCTAATATTTTTGACAATCCGTGCCTCTTAAAATCGTATCTATATATACCTGGATTTATGGTTTTTATATTTCCAGAGACCACGTAAATCTCTAAGGGATATAACGCACCTGCTGAGGGAGCTGATCTTCTTCCGGATTTAACTTTCCCTTGAGAAGCCCAGAGAATTTGGGATAGTTCCTCCAAGGTCAGTGGTTGATCTGAGAATTCCCTTACTGATCTTCTCAAGAATATGCTTTCCTCAAGAGACATCCTCCCCTTCTTTGAAGGTTCAGGAAGAAGAAAAAACTCACTCCCGTGTATCTCCATAATTCCCCCCAGGTTGTTTATAAGAGTGAAAAGAAAAAAGAGGAGAGAGATTCTTGCTAATTTCATCTCAAATTATGATACCGCACTTTTTAGTTCATCGCAAGCAAAGAGGGTAGAGCCTTGTGAAATTATTCCCTTGACATCTTCCCCCTTTCTCTTTAAAAATTAGGAGATCAAGGAGGAGGGAGAGTATGTTACTTGAAGGTGTGAAGGTTGCAATAATAGGTTTCTCAACTGTTTTTCTGGCCTTAATCATTTTAGAGATATGTGTGAATCTCATGAGCTTCTTTGTCAGGAGATTTGAGAAGAAGGAGGAAAAGTGAGATGGATATGACTTTCTTCGAGAAGATGATCCTAAAGACAGGTATAGTCCATCTAACAGTCGGCCATGTGATCATGTGGTTTATAGGTTTTTTCTTCATGTACCTTGCTATAAAGAAGGACTTCGAACCTTTACTTTTGGTCCCCATAGGGTTCAGTATCTTCCTTGTTAATATGCCCATTGCTCCCCTTACAGGTCCTGGAGAACTTATAAATCTCTTCTTCAAATACGGAATAGAGACAGAGATAATCCCCTGTCTAATATTCTTAGGAATAGGAGCTCTAACAGACTTTGGTCCAATGATAGCGAACCCAAAGACCCTCCTACTTGGTGCATCAGCCCAACTCGGTGTTTATGTTGCATTCTTCGGTTCTCTCTTACTCGGTTTTGATCTGAAAGAGGCAGCATCAATAGGGATAATAGGTGGTGCAGATGGTCCCACAACAATATATCTCGCAACAGCTCTTGCTCCCCATATGGTAGGTATGGTTGCAGTTGCAGCTTACTCTTACATGTCAATGGTACCACTTATCCAGCCACCTATAATGAAGCTCCTCACAACTGAAAAGGAAAGAAAGATAAGGATGAAACAGCTAAGACCTGTATCAAAGACTGAAAAGATAGTATTTCCAATAGTTGCAACGATAGTTATATGTCTTCTCACACCTCCCGCAGCTCCACTTATGGGTTTATTTATGATAGGTAATCTCTTCAGGGAATGTAGGGTAGTTGAGAGGCTACTTAAGGCATCTCAGAATGAGCTATTAAACATAGTTACGATCTTCCTCGGAATATCAGTAGGTTCAACTATGAAGGCAGAGGTATTCCTAAATCCCAGACCTCTTTTCATATTCTTCTTAGGTCTTGTTGCATTTGCATTCTCAACAGCAGGTGGATTACTCCTTGCGAAACTCATGAACCTCTTCCTTAAGGAGAAGATCAACCCCCTTATAGGTTCTGCAGGTGTCTCAGCTGTTCCTATGGCAGCCCGTGTGTCACAGAAGATGGGTCAGGAGGCTGACCCAAAGAACTTCTTGCTCATGCACGCAATGGGTCCAAATGTTGCAGGTGTCATAGGGACTGCTGTTGCGGCAGGTGCATTTTTGACATTGCTTAAGTGAGGGAAAGAGGTGGATTTAACACAGATAATAGCAACTACCATATTTTTAGGAAGTATATTTCTTGTAATTACTGGGTGGATAGATAGTGTTGTTGCGGCTATTCTTGGCGTAGTCTTTATGGTTATTTTCGGAGTTATGACAGATATAGAGGCCTTTCAGAACGTTGACTGGAACGTGATATTCATCCTCCTAAGCATCTGGATGATATCTGGATATTTCGGTAGGTCAGGAGTTCCCGAATTTTTATCTGCCCTTATGCTTAAGGTATCTAAAGGTAATGTGGCACTTTTTGTTACTGCTGTTGGTGTGATAGCGGGCTTTGTTTCAATGTTAATAGATAACGTAGTTGTTGTCCTTATGTTTGCACCTGTTATATTTCCCGTCTGTAGACGATTTAAGTTTAATGCTTTTAAACCCATATTGTTTTTGGGATTATGTGCTAATTCCATGGGTACTGCCCTTCTTTTAGGTGATCTTCCCCCACAACTCCTGCATAGTGTAACTGGGATAGAGTTTGGGGGATTCCTCTGGCACTTGGGCAGACCTTCTTCATTTTTTGTACTCCTAATACCATATGTGGTAACATGCGCTTTTTTTTACATGATATTTTCCCGCGAGTATAGGGGAATAAAGATGGATGTGAGCTGCGTGGAAGAAAAACCAAGTGACTTCATAAAGGATAAGAAGTTCGCGCTGATTGTGTGCGGGGTATTTCTTCTTACAATCCTCGGGATGGCACATAGACCTTTATTAGGGTACCATCTTGGTTTTATCGCGCTTATGGGAGCGATACTTCTCATCCTCGTTTTTGAAATTTTTGGAGACAAATTCAGCATTGATGTTCCAAAAATTGAACAGACCCTTTCAGAGCTTGACTGGAGAGCGATAGCCTTCTACGTGTCACTTTTTTCTCTTGTGGGCGGCCTTGAGCATGCGGGGGTCATTAAGAAAATAGCTGATTTTCTCACTCCCATGATCAAGCAAAGTCTTTTATGGGGGAGTACACTGCTTTACTGGATCACTGCTCCAATTGTTGGAATAGTTGAGCACGATGCTTATATCCTTACCATGCTTTATGTGATAAGGGATCTTGGAAAGATGACGGACATAAATCCGTGGCCGTTATACTGGATGCTCCTCTGGGCAGGAACACTGGGAAGCAATTTAACTATAGCAGGCGCACCTGCCCTATTTGTCGCAAAGAATCTCGGAGAAAAGGAGGACAATAGGAAAGTTGGTCTCAAAGAGTTCTTTGGGGTAACAATTCCGTATGTTGTAATTTCTCTTGTCTCATGTTATATTCCAGCTGTTTTAATTTGGGTTCTGCCCTTTTGCAAATGAAGATAAATTTTGAAGTCTTAGGGGGGTTGATGGGAAATGGGGAGATTCTTTATCACCTTTCTCTTACTACTCGGATTTTGGGTATCCCTATCCGGGTTGTTCGATGCATGGCACCTGGGTTTAGGTGTCATTAGTGCTCTTCTAATCACATACACATCAGGCAACCTTTTTTTTACGAGAAGACCTGATAAGAAGAAGTTTTTTGAGATTTTGAGATTTATTCGCTATATCCCATGGCTACTTTACGCTGTATTTTTAGCAAATGTACATGTGATAAGACTTGCCCTTCATCCAAAAATGAAAACGCTCATCCATCCCCACATCATTAGATTCAAATCCAGACTGAAAGATGATTTACCAGTCGTTACGTTCGCTAACTCTATAACTTTAACTCCAGGAACGATTACGATTAGGGTAGAAAATGGCGTTTTCTATGTCCATGCAATAGATCGGAAGGTTGCGGAGGATCTTCCGGGAGAGTTGGAGGAAAGGGTCAAGAAAATTTTTGGAGACTGAGAATGGAGACCTTTCTTTTTTTCTGTGCAGTCGTCATTTGCATAGTTATCCTTATGTGTCTTTATAGGGCAGTCTATGGCCCAACAGTCTTTGATAGAATAATAGGCTCCGGGTTTATAGGAACAAAGACGGTGGTTCTTCTCATCCTCATCGGGTTCATAAGTGGGCGAATCGACATGTTCATAGATTTAGCCTTGGCCTATTCGGTTTTAAACTTTATAGGGACATTGATAATATCAAAATACTTTTTGAAGCGAAGACATACCCTGTAAAAGGATAGGACTGCCATATGGTTGAGAAGATCGTTGTCGGAGTTTCATTTTTTTTTATGGTTTGTGGTCTCTTTGTTTTTTTCTGTGCCGCTATCGGTTTTTTAAGGTTTCCGGATTTTTACACGAGAATGCACGCAACAGGTAAGGGAGATACGTTAGGTATCCTTCTTGTGCTTTCCGGACTGGCTCTTTACAATCTTTTTATCGATTTCTCCTGGCTTGGGTTCATCCAGAGCTTAAAGATCATAACAGTAATTGCATTCTGGTTCTTGGCAAGCCCTACAGCCACCCACGCTCTCTTAAAATCTGCATTCGATTCCGGAATAAAACCTTACACGAAAGACGGTGTGGTAATAGTTGAAAAGAAAGGGGTAAACGAAGGTGTTTGAGACGATCGACATTTTCCTTTTGATCTTTTCCGCAGTAGTAGCGTTTTTTGCTTTATACGTGAAAGACTTGCTTGCCTCAATAGTCTTACTTTCTGCGTTTAGCTTTTTTATGTGTCTCTTGTGGGCACAACTGGGGGCAGTAGACGTTGCCTTTACTGAGGCATCTGTTGGAGCGGGAATAAGTACGGCCTTTTTCGTTGCAACTCTCTATCATTTAAAAAGGGGGTCAAAGGATTGAAGAACCTTTTGGGTTCTTTTCTGCTTTTTTTATTTGGAGCTATTCTTTTTGTGGGAACGATGGATTTTCCCAAATGGGGAGATCCTTTTCAACCCGCATCTATACATGTTTCGCCTCGTTATATTGAGAAGTCGGTGGAAGAGACAGGAGTTCCAAATGTGGTAACGGCTGTCCTGGCCGATTACAGAGGGTATGATACGCTATTTGAGACATCAGTGATATTTACAGCGGCGATTGTGGTCATTTTGCTATTGAAGAAAAAGAAATGGTAGAAAGAGAGGACGACATAATAATAAGAACAGTGATCCGTCTCATTGTACCCCTTATCCAGATGATGGCCCTCTATGTCTATGCTCATGGGCACATAAGTCCAGGCGGGGGATTCCAAGGGGGATGTATGCTCGCTGCAAGCTTCATACTTCTAAGTGTTGCACTGGGTTTAAGGGAAGCAAAGGCGAGATTTAATGAGAAGCTTTATTCCGTTTTCATCGGATTAGGTGTGTTCATATACGCATTTACTGGTGTAATCTCTTTACCTTTAGGTGGCGAGTTCTTAAACTATGGATATTTGAGCAGGATTTTTCCGTTTGATAAGGTGATGTCAAGATATTATGGGATAGCGCTTATAGAATTGGGAGTTCAGATTACAGTTACAGCAGCTATGCTTTCTATCTTTTATGAATTGGTAACTTCAGGAATGCACGAAAAAATGTGGGAGAAAAAGAACGATGGAGCTGATTCTCTCTAAAATACATTACTGGGTTTACGTTTTTCTGATCCTTACGGGCCTATACGGGATGATGCTTAAGAAGAATCTCATGAAAAAACTCATAGGGATGAACATTTTTCAGTGGTCCATAATCCTTTATTACATATCAATAGGCGCCAAAAAAGGGGGGACGGTCCCAATTATCCTCATTAAATCTGCTGGCGATGGGAAAGTGCCTTTGACGACATTCTCTTATTACGTTAATCCTCTCCCCCATGTCCTCATGCTGACAGCTATTGTAGTAGGGGTTGCCACAACAGGCATAGCTCTTGCCCTCCTTATACTCATCCAAAAGAGGTTTGGGACAATCGAAGAAGATGAAATAATAGACAAGATGAGAAAAACATGAAAGAACAGCTCCCGGTCCTAATAGTGATCGTTCCCCTTATTATGTCCTTTATCACATACATCCTCGGTATATTCTGGAAAAGATGTGTCTATCCTATAACGTTTCTGACCTCGGGTTTCTGCCTATTTTTTAACGCTCAACTTTTAAAGACTCTACTTTTCTCTGAAAAGAGAATTACGTACTACCTCGGTGGTTGGGAGCCACCATGGGGTATCGAGTACGTTGTAGACTATTTAAATGCTCCTATCCTCACAGGTATCTCTTTAGTTTTTTTCCTTCTTGTGATCCTGACAAAGGGGATCGTTGAAAAGGAAATCAGGGAGGAGAAAAGAAATGTCTTTTATTCCCTTCTTCTACTGCAGTTTACAGGCTTACAGGGCGTAACTGTAACGGGTGACATGTTCAACTTATACGTACTACTGGAAATTCTTTCCTTCTCTGCGTACGGGATAGTGGGGATTGGAAAGGCCGGCTCTGAGTTTTTCGCATTTAGGTACATGATCTTTGGAACACTCGGTGCGTGCTCATACTTGCTCGGTGTTGGATATCTTTACATTCTCACGGGCTCTTTGAACATGGCTGATTTGTCAAATATCCTTCCCGATCTCAAACATTCGACGGCCCTTTTCTCTGGAGCGATGTTTCTTGTTCTTGGGGTTTTGATAAAGATGGCCTTTTTCCCACTTCACGTTTGGTTACCAGATGCTTATAGCAAGGCCCCTTCGTCAGTAAGCGTCTTTCTCGCTGCGCTCTCTACGAAGGCACTGGCCTACGTGCTCATTAGAATTGTTTTTACCATTCTCGGTCCTACATACAGCTCAAGAATAATTCCTGTCTTTGACTTTCTCGGTTATATTGCCGCATTTGGAGTCATCTTCTGCGGAATAATGGCTATTGCACAAAAAGAGATAGTTCGTTCGCTGTGCTACATCCTCATTTCCGAGATCGGCTACATAGTTCTCGCTATATCTTCCTGGAACGCTGATGGTCTAAAAGGGGGGGTTCTTCACATAATAAACGATATGTTCATGATGGGCTCTCTTTTCTCTGTCTGGGCCATTGTGGAATCACGAACAGATAAAAGGATGAGTGAGGAATGGACTGGGTTAAGGGAGACGTTTCCCTACACGATGGGAATTTTCGCTATGAGTGCCCTTTCAGTGATAGGCGTTCCTCCGCTTTGCGGTTTTTTTAGTAAATGGTACATTCTTCTTGGCCTTATGAATGCAAAGAAATGGGTTTTTTCTGCAACTATTATCGTGAGTTCCCTTTTGAACGCCATATACTTTTTTAAGCTTATCGAAAAGATATACCTACGTCCCAAGTTAGATAGAAGCCTTCATGGATCTTCTAATATGAAGAGGATTGAAGTATCGATTGGGCCAGAGAGCTTTTCACTCTATGTGCTCTCCGCATTTCTCGTCTTCCTTGGGCTAATAAATAACTACATAGTCGAGAACATAATATCTCACTCTATACCAGGGCTTTTCACATGGTAGGGGTAGTGTCAGACTTTTTCATCGTTCTCTCTGTTTTCTTGCCCTTTATTGGAGCGATCTTCATAGCCATAGCTGGGGAGAGGAGGAAAAACCTTAAAGAGGCGATAACCGTATGCACAGCTTTCCTTACCTTTCTTCTCACAACAATTCTGACCCAGCGCCTCTTAAACGGAGAATCGCCTTTTGTAAAAATCATACGTTTCTCAAACAACGTGGATTTCCACCTGAAGGTTGACCCTTTTGGAGCGATTTTTGCGAACCTTTCTTCTTTCCTTTGGGTTTTTGTATCTATTTACTCCATTGGATACATGAGGGCATTAAAAGAAAAAAGGCAGACGAGGTTTTACGCCATGTTTGCTACCGCGATCGGCAGCGCGATCGGTGTAGCTTATTCTGGAAACCTTCTAACTCTGTATATGTTCTATGAGTTTCTGACCCTTTCCACTTACCCCCTTGTGGCTCACAAAGAAACTTATGAGGCAATAGATGCGGGGAGAAAGTACTTAGCCTATCTCCTTTCCGGGGCAGGGGCCGTTCTTTTCGGTATAGTTGGGATTTATCTCCTTTACGGAACTACGGACTTTTCTCCCGGTGGTTTTTTAGCGAAGAAAACCGATTCCCCCTTCTTGGGGATATTATTTTTCAGCCTTTTCTTCGGCTTTGGTACAAAGGCTGCCCTTATGCCACTTCATGAGTGGCTACCTTCTGCAATGGTTGCTCCCACTCCCGTAAGCGCTTTACTTCATGCAGTTGCTGTTGTAAAGGCCGGTGTCTTTTGTGTTTTGAGGACTGTTTTCTATCTCTTTGGTCCCAATTTNATNAATATGTATGAAATCTGGCTGATATCTGCGATCTTTGCGTGTGTCACTGTCCTTTTTTCAAACATCTTGGCCATATACGAGGATAATTTGAAAAGAAGACTTGCATTCTCAACTGTCAACAATCTTTCTCTTATAATACTTGGGGGGTTACTGCTAACCCCAAGTAGTGTAAAAGGTGCACTTTTACACATGTTCTATCATGGTTTCATGAAGATAACCTTGTTTATGTGCGCAGGAGCTTTTTACGTTGCCACAAAGAAGGAGTTGGTCAGTCAGCTCCACGGCATAGGGAAAAAGATGCCCCATATCATGATCCCTTTTACCATAGGAGCGATGGGCCTAATAGGGATTCCTCCTATATCCGGATTTTTGAGCAAGTGGTATCTGTGTAAGGGAGCGATCGAAAAGAACGAAGTCATTTTCTTGTTCGTATTTCTCATGAGCGCGCTGCTTGACGCCATCTATTTTGCTCCAATCATTTTCAGAGGTTTTTTTGGGAACGGAGACAACGNGGGTATTAAGAACCCCACATCTTTTAGCTTNGTATTACCTTTAGTTTTTACAGGATTNGCCTCGATATTGCTTTTTCTTTTTCCAGATTGGCTNTTTCATCTTCACAAGCTTTCGGGAATGGTCGTAGAGTCNGTTTTAGGAGGCTAAGATGAAAATGAAAAATGTCCTGATATTGGGGTTTGCNTCTTTCCTTATCAGCCTTTTTACCCCAACTCAAGACGCTCATTTTCTCTGGGAAAGGATACCATTTTACAACTCCCTATTCGGTTTTGTAGGAGCTATTGCTCTAATACTAATCTCTAAGTTTTTGGGAAAGCATCTGATCCAAAAGGGCGAAGACTACTATGGCTGAGTTTTTAAATCCTGCTTTTATTTTAATCATTTCTGCTATTCTCGTAGCATTTATCGAAAATAGGGTTATAAGAGATCTAATCCTCATCCTCGTACCTATTCTTGTACTCCTTCAGGTTTTTAGTCTTAGGGAAGGGGAGTATTGGGTAATCAGAGTCCTTGACTATGAACTTACAATGGGAAAAGTTGATAAACTGAGTCTCATATTTTCATATGTCTTTGCGATAATTACATTTCTTTCAAATGTCTACGCCCTTCATGTGGAGGAAAGGGGACACCATGTGGCAACTTTTTTGTATTCCGGGGCTGCTTTTGGCGTTATATTTGCGGGAGATTGGATTACTCTTATCGCATTCTGGGAGTTGATGGCAATCGCATCGACGTTTGTGATCTTATACGGCAAAAAGGAGAGCTCTATAAATGCGGGTTTCAGATACTTAATTGTACACCTTATCGGTGGGGCCGCTCTCCTTGCAGGTGCTCTGATGATTCTATCAGGTTTTGGACCCGTAAAGATTACAAAGTTGCAAGAGATGAACCTTTCTTCGTTCCTCATCCTTTCAGGATTTTTGGTGAATGCAGCCTGTCCCCCTCTTCATGCATGGCTTCCTGACGCATATCCCGAGGCAAACCCCGCTGGCAGCGTTTTCCTGTCCGCTTATACCACAAAAAGTGCCGTGTATATATTGCTTAGAGTCTTTCCCGGCAATGAGATTCTTGTATGGGCAGGAGCCGTTATGGCCGTCTATGGGGTTTTCTACGCTGTTATGGAGAACAACTTAAGAAGATTGCTCTCTTACCACATTGTGAGTCAGGTTGGCTACATGGTATGTGGAGCGGGGCTTGGGACATTTATGTCGATGAATGGTTCAGTTGCCCACGCCTTTTGCCATATTCTGTACAAAGCATTGCTATTTATGGCCGTTGGCGCAGTTATTTTTGCAACTGGAAAAGAAAAGATATCGGATCTGACTGGAGAAGGACTTTATAGAAAAATCCCCCTTACATTTTATCTTTACATGGTTGGAGCTTTTTCGATTTCTGGAGTTCCGCTCTTTAACGGTTTTGTGAGTAAGACGATCATAGTCTACTCGTCAGGAGAGTTACACAGGGCGGTTATAAACACACTTTTGCATCTTGCATCTGTTGGGACTTTTTTGTCAGTAGCATTAAAGCTCCCTTACGGAACCTGGTTCGGGAAGAAGTCTATGGAAGCGAAAAAAAGGGATTTAAAGATACGCAGAGTGCCTTTGAATATGTACGTTTCAATGGCTATTAATTCTGCGCTTTGTGTATTCATAGGAGTATATCCGGAAATTCTTTATAAGTACCTTCCTTATGATGCCACTTTTAACCCATACACCTTATACAATGTTGCTACAGCTTTGCAGCTTTTCCTCTTTGTCTTTATAGCCTTTAATATTTTTAAGGTGAAGCTGTCTCCTGAGAAGAAAATCAGTCTCGATACTGACTGGTTTTACAGGAAGCTTGGTTCCCTTTTTTTAATTTTATGCTTGAAGGGATACAGAATGAGAATCAAAGTTCAGAGTCTTTGTAAGACTCTTCTTAGAGGGATCTTCATTTTCAGCTTAAATCCGGTGAATCTAAAAAATCTCTTCTTGAAAAAATCGAAGTCGCAAATTATGAGCTACGACCCTGATTTTTACAGGTACCCGATTGGTATAGGAGTTGGAATTTTTCTCCTTATCTACTCCTTAATCATCATATTCCTTTCCCGTTTTTGAAAAGGAGTAAAATAAGAGACTCGCAGAAAGTCCCAAAAAGCAGAAAAGAAAGGCAAAGTGGTAAGCGTGCGCGGGATATGAACCATCCGGTGCTTTAAAAAGGTGAATGACGTTCCCCATTACTTGCATGAAAAAAGCACCCCCAGCCATGGTGAAGAAGTTTACTCCTGACATGACCGTAGCTGAGATTTCTCCAGGGAATAGGGTCTTTACATGAGGATAAACGAGTACCCCAAAGCTACTAAAAAGGCCTAAAAGTAGAAATACGAAATAGAAGAGAAGAGTGCTTCTAATATCTACGATTCCCACAAAAAGCAGAATAAATAAAGCGTACAGGGAGACACCCATGAGAACAGCTCTCTTGGCGCATTTTAATACCTTGTCAGTTAAATATCCTGCAATCGTCGAACCAATGATGATCCCGAAGGATAGCATCATTATAATGTTGCCAGCCAAGAGAGGGCTGAAACCTTTAATACTTATGAGATATGGGCCAAACCAAAGGCCTTGCATTGCCACAAAAGTCCCATACCTGAAGAAAGCGAGTGTCCCTATTTGCCAGAAAGAAAGACTTTTGAAGACGAGAAGAAGGGTCTCTTTGGTTTTTATTTGGAAAATGCCATTCTTACTCATTTTATCTTCCGTAGGCCTAAGGACGAACCAAAGGAGAAAGGAGAGTAAGAGAGTGAAAGCTCCGAATACCTGAAATGTTCTTCTCCAGCCTATACTTGAGTTCAGATAGGCCAGTGGAGAAGAGCCTATTATATTTCCGAGCGTCCCGGAAGACATAAGGAGCCCAGAAAGGGTTGCGAAACGCTCACGGGGATAGGAAATAGCGAAGACCTTTAAAGATCCCATAAGGGCTCCTGCCATCCCGATCCCTAAGAGGACTCTACCAAGAAGAAGGGACTCAAATTCGTTGGCGTAGGAGAAAACAAAAGCGCCAAGAGCGCCTATTGCTGGAAGAAATGACATTGTGAGTCTTGGCCCTACGCGATCAAGAAAAAACCCCATGGGAATTTGAAGTATTGCAAATGAATAGAAAAAAGAGCCACCAAGTAAACCGAGTTTTTTTGCATCAAGACCAAGTTCGGCTACAAGACTTGGGGCAATTACTGCAGAGGATACCCGGTAAAACTGCGAAAGTACAAAAAATGCTGCAAGAACCACAAAGGTTATGATTGGGCGACCTTTTTTCATGTAAATCTTATAACCAAAAAATGGGACATAAGAAAAGGAAAGATTCAACAATTGCTTTTCTCGCTACTGTCATAGTAAGATTGATAAGCCCATGTACCTAAGCCAGGAGGAACTTAAGAGGTATAGAAGGCAGATCATTATTCCCTTCATCGGAGAAGAAGGGCAGATGAAGCTCAAAAAATCTACTGTTTTCATCGCAGGAGCTGGTGGACTTGGGTCTGTCTCTACTTACTATCTCACCGCATGCGGGGTGGGAAAGTTAATTATAGTTGACAAGGATTCTGTTGAAATGACTAACCTAAATAGGCAGATTCTGCACTGGACCGAAGACGTTGGTAGAAGAAAAATCGATTCCGCCAAGGAGAAATTATCGAGGCTGAACCCTAACGTAAACATAGAAGTGGTAGAGGCTGAAATCACCGAGGAAAATGTTCTTTCCCTTATTGGTGGTGCAGATATCTTAGTAGACGCGCTCGACAACATCGAGACGCGCAGGGTGTTAAATAGAGCATCTGTGATGAAGGGAGTCCCCTATGTGTTTGGAGGAGTTGAGGGATTAAACGGGATGGTGAGCACCTTTGTACCAAAGGAGACAGGTTGCTTCGAATGCGTCTTTCCAAAACAATTCAAAATAAGTGAAGAGATAGGAGTAGTTGGCCCAACTCCCGGAATTGTGGGCTCAATCCAGGCAATGGAGGTGATAAAGCTAATCTTGGGGATAGAAGGTACTTTAAAAAATAGGCTACTTTTCTTCTGTGGATCGGACATGAGCTTCAGAGAGATAAGATTTGAGAGAAATAGGGGTTGTAAGGTATGCGGGGATAAATAGATGGGAAAGGTTTACATTGCAGGCGCCGGACCCGGAGATACTGGACTTATAACCTATAAGTGCCTTGAAATATTAAAAAAAGCGGATGTGGTAATTTACGATTTCCTGGCCAACAGGGAATTGCTTTTTTACGCGAAAGATGGGGCAGAGAAGATCTATGTTGGGAAAAGGGGTTCTCAGCATGAGATGGAACAGCAAGATATTAACGATCTGCTCGCAAGGAAAGCAAAAGAGACTGAGATAGTTTTACGCCTTAAAGGGGGCGACCCCTTCCTTTTTGGTAGAGGAGGGGAGGAGGCGGAGTTCCTGCAAAAAGAAGGTATCCCGTATGAGGTAATCCCCGGGGTAACTTCTGCTATATCGGCCCCTGCATACGCCGGTATACCTTTAACCCATAGGGATTTATCCTCTGCGGTCATGATAGTCACAGGTCACGAAGCCGAAGGGAAGGAACAGTCTTCGATCGACTGGAAACTGCTTTCCTCATTCGGAGGAACAATCGTTTTTTTGATGGGAATGAAAAATATAAGCACCATAAAGGAGAATCTAATAAGGGAAGGAAAAAACCCGGATACCCCAGTATGCGTTATCCAGTGGGGCACAACGCCAAGACAAAAGGTGATCGTATCAGAGCTAAGAAATGTAGATGAGGAAATAAAAAAAGCTTCAATCGGCCCGCCCGCAATCATAGTCATTGGAGAAGTGGTCAAACTGAGGGATAAAGTGGGGTGGTTCGAGAGCCTCCCTCTTTTTGGAAAAAAAATAGCGATCACGAGGCCTTGTACCCAGTCATTAGAGTTGGCGGAGCTCTTAAAGTCAAAAGGAGCGGAGGTTTTGTTTATACCTACGATTAAAATCGTACCTATAACTCCAAATGAGACTCTTGATCGGGCGATCGAATCATTGAACTCATACTATGGAATAATCTTCACAAGTCAGAATGGAGTAAGGTACTTTTTTAAAAGACTTTTTGAAAAAGGATTCGATTCGAGAAGTCTTTCTGGCACAAGAGTTTTCGCTATGGGGCCCAAAACGGCATCTGAGATTTTATCTTACGGGATAAGGCCTGATTTTGTTCCTTCGAATTACTTGTCTGAGGGTATTGTTGAAATCTTGAGAGATCTTGACCTTGCGAATAAAAAATTTTTGCTTCCAAGAGCTTATGAGGCGAGAGACCTCATACCAAAATTCATAAGAAGTTCTGGGGGCTTTTGCGATGTTATTCCCATATACAAGACTGAACTTCCTGATATAAAGGAAGAGATAAAGGAGACACCGGACATTATAACTTTCACGAGCTCCTCCACGGTGAGGAATTTTGTGGCTCTATATGGCGTAGACATACTACGGAACTCTAAGGTCGCATCAATAGGACCGGTAACGAGTAAAACCTTAAGAGATATGAAGATAGAGGTTGATGTGGAAGCAAAAAGACACGATGTCCAAGGACTCGCTGAAGAGATAGAGAAATTCTTAAGAAGAACTTGTTCATAGTCTCCACTCTTTTATTTATTTCAGGTATCTACGCTCAAGCTCTCTTAGGCTTAAAAGTTAGGGTTCTTTTTCTTTTTCTTGTCTCATTATTGATCCTTGTTCCCGTGCTTCTGATAAGACAAAGAAAGATAGTTGCACTCCTTATCCTCGCATCCTTTTTCCTTACTGGCATGTTAAGGATAAGTCTTAAGATGATAGAAGTTCGCACTCATTACTCTTGCGATGATCTATGCCTTTTTAGTGCAAGGGTCGAAGAGAAAACCCGAGGAACCTTGATTCTGAATATCACTTACCCTGAAGAACTTAAAGGCTTAAAAGCCACATTCAGAGCTATTGGATCTAATTTTGATTTGGGAGATAAGATCACAATATTGGGAAGAATAAAGGAAATTGTCCCTTCTCACAAAAATCCCCACATAACGCCATGGAGATGGGTAAAGACGCTGGATGGTGTAAGCTATGAGATAAAGGGAGAAATAGTCGAAAAAAGAGAAAGTCCAACCCTCATTGCCAATTTGAGAAGAATGGCAAAGAAAAAAATAGAAAAAGCCGGTCTTTTAAATGCGGGTGTAGTAAAAGCACTATCAATGGGCGATAGAACGTCCTTAGATCCGGGTGTAGTGGAGACATTTCAGAGGACCGGTACATCCCATATCCTTGCCATTTCGGGTCTCCATATGGGGATCATAGGCGGCTTTGTATTCTACCTGGTTAAGCTGATTCTGAGAAGGTCCTACACTATGAGACTATCGGGCAGGGACAGTAGACTCGCTGCCCTTTTTTCTATCCCAGTACTCATTTTTTTTATGTGCTTTTTTGGGTCATCCCCTTCAACTATAAGGGCAACAATCATGATAGGGATCTACATGATCTCACTTTTCTTAGAAAGGGAAAGAGATCTTTTATCAACACTTGCTCTCAGCGCATTCGTAATTCTCCTTATATCCCCGCACTCCCTTTTCGTCCCTTCCTTTCAACTTTCATTCATGAGCGTACTATTTATAGTACTTTTTTTGAATAGCTTCGGCGGTCTACTTTGGAGAATCAAAAATAGGATCCTAAGGTGGGTAGTTATGTCGATTCTTACAACTGAGAGCGCATTTTTAGGTACGTTCCCGATTGTCCTATATCATTTTTACGGGGTAAACCCGTTATCATTTGCGCATAATCTCATATCGATCCCAATTCTTGGCGGTATCGCTACACCTCTCGCGGTTTTTGGCGTTATTCTACCCTATGGGGAATTTTTCCTCAGAATATGCGATCTTTTTGTGGGTCTAAATCTTCGGATCCTCGAGTTTCTAAACTTCGGTTACATTTACCCATTCTTGAGACCTTCTCTTCTTGAGGCTCTCCTTTATTATTGCCTGTTGATTTCCGCAATCCATATGAAAAAAAAGAGTGTGAGAAATTTTGTGATTTTCCTTTTACTACCGGTCATTCTCATTTACGGGTATTTACAGTATGAAAATAGATACGGTGAAAGGTTGTGTGTCGATTTTTTGGATGTGGGAATGGGAGAGGCTAGTTTAATCGAAGGACCAAGAGGTTTGAGAATGCTTGTTGACACAGGGGGTAGCTACGATGATTTTAACGCGGGGAGGTCGATCGTTACCCCAATTTTACTTTCCAAAAAGATCCTGACTCTCAACTATCTTATCATAACCCACCCTCATAGTGACCACATCGGAGGCGCCTCTTTCCTCATTGATAACTTTAGGATTAACAACATATTGACGACTCGCGATCTACTGAGAAACAGATACGGAATTGAACTCTTAGAGAGGGCAATAAAAAGAAATATTAAGGTCCATCTTTTAAAGGAAGGGGATATTATAAGAACCGAAGAGGGACTAAAAATTACAGTTCTGAATCCCCCTCGTGATTTTCTCTTTGAGGACATAAATGATAACTCTCTCGTTTTTAAACTTGATTACAGGAATGTGTCGTTTCTTTTTACAGGTGACATAACAGAGAAGGCTGAGAACTACCTCGTTGAAAGAGGCTTTTTGCTAAGGGTTGACTGCCTAAAGATTCCGCACCACGGAAGCTCATCGTCGAGTTCTCCTATCTTTTTATTTAAAGCACATCCAAAAATAGCTGTCCTGACCGGCTCTTACTCCAGGGGGCTTCCCGCTAAAAGCTCATTGGAAAAATATGGTTCCATGGATATACCAGTTTTTAGAACATCCGAAACTGGCTGCGTTACGGTATGTACGGATGGAGTGAGAATAAGGACAAAAACCTATACCTCAGTGGGTCGCTAACTTTAAAAAAAGGGTATTTTCTGTTAAACTTAACTATGAAAAAGAAAAGCATGGCCCATTCGAAGAAAAAGGAAAAGAAGATCTATTTGGAACTAAAAGATAAAGGGCCTCCGAAAGCGAAAAAAAACCTCACTTTCCTTTATTTTTTACTCGCCTTTCTTGGGATCCTTTTTCTAAACACATACCTCTTTACAGGAGAAGTAAAAACGGTACCGTATAGCGAGTTCAAGGCACTTATAACTCAGGGAAGAATAAGTGAAGTAATAATAGATGCGGAAACGATTCAAGGCACATACCTGAAAGAGGATGGATCGAAGGGGAAATTCTTGACGAGCAGGGTCGATGATCCAGAATTGGTAAAAGATCTTATGCGATACAACATTAAATTCGCTGGTCGCCACGAAAACAAGATAGTGAAAGCTTTCTTTTCCTGGGTTTTGCCTTTTATCATAATAGTTTTGATCTGGAATTTTCTCTTAAGGAGAGTTGGAGGCGCACCAACCAGTGTATTGAGCTTTGGGAAGAGCAGAGGGAAGATATACGGTGAGGATGAGATAAAAATAACGTTCAATGATGTTGCTGGCTGCGATGAGGCAAAAGAGGAGTTGAAAGAGATAATAGAGTTCCTGAGGAACCCATCCAAGTTCTTGGAACTTGGCGCGAGGATACCAAAGGGGATTCTCCTTGTTGGCCCTCCCGGAACAGGTAAAACATTACTTGCCAAAGCTGTCGCGGGGGAGGCAAAGGTCCCTTTTTTCAGCATGAGTGGCTCGGATTTTGTAGAAATGTTCGTAGGGGTTGGGGCAGCAAGGGTGAGAGACCTTTTCGCCCAGGCCCAGGAGAAAGCTCCCTGTATCATTTTCATAGATGAACTCGATGCCTTAGGAAAGGCGAGGGGACTCAATCCTCTTTCTTCCCACGATGAAAGAGAGCAGACCTTAAACCAGCTTCTTGCAGAGATGGATGGGTTTGACACAAAAAAAGGGGTAATTATAATGGGAGCCACAAATAGGCCTGAAATCTTAGATCCTGCACTTTTAAGACCGGGAAGATTCGATAGGCACATCCTCGTCGATAGGCCTGACATCAAGGGAAGGGAAGAAATCCTCAAGGTCCACGTAAAAAATGTAAAGATTGATAAAAGCGTTGACCTTAAGGTTGTCGCTGCCAGAACTCCTGGATTTGTCGGTGCTGACCTTGCAAACCTCGTAAACGAAGCCGCCCTTCTTGCTGCAAGGAAAGGGAAAGGAAAAGTCACAATGGAGGAATTCGAAGAAGCAATAGATAGGGTTGTGGCGGGACTTGAGAAAAAAAGAAGAGTGATGAGTAAAAAAGAAAAAGAGATAGTCGCTTACCATGAAGCTGGTCACGCGTTAATGGCTGAGTTCTTAGAGACAGCGGATCCTGTGCACAAGATCTCTATCATTCCCCGAGGAATAGCGGCACTCGGTTATACCCTGCAGTTGCCCACAGAGGATAGGTATCTGATGACGAAAAAGGAGCTTTTCGACAGACTCTGCGTCCTTCTCGCGGGTAGAGTAGCTGAAGAGATAGTCTTTGGAGAGGTTTCAACAGGAGCCCAGAACGACCTCGCAAGGGCGACTGACATTGCAAAATCTATGGTTAAGGAATATGGGATGAGTGAAAAGCTCGGGTATGTGACTTTTGAGAGAGAGAGAAAGCCACTTTTTCTCGATGTTTCTCCTACCTTTACTGGCAAAGATTATAGCGAAGAGACAGCGAAACAGATAGATAGTGAGATAAAGAGACTGATAGATGAAGCGTATGTAAAGGTAAAGCAAACGTTAACGGAAAAGAAGGAGCTTTTAGAGAGGGTAGCCAAGACCCTTCTCGAAAAAGAATCATTAGATGGAAATGAGCTTCGTGCTATTCTTAGGGGAGAAAAGGATGACAAAGGGGAATCTGGAGAAGCTACAGTTAGACCTGATTGAGGAATCTTTTAGGGTTTTTCAAAAGTTCAACCATATTAAGAAGCTTTACAAGGAGAACTTACTCTCATTCAACGTGATTGAGGACTTTGTCGATGACAGAGGAAAAAGCTGCCTATTTAGGTTAAAGGAGATGTGTCACAATATTTACAGGAATTCCGATATTGCATCTTACAAGGAGAAGCTTTACGATATTACTGTGGGTTATACATTCCACGAGGCGATGAAACTGAGGGAAAGCATTTACGAACTTGAATATTATAAACCAAAGGCCCAAATGGTGAAAGGGGAGGTTGGGGAGAAAGAGATAAAGATCGTTAGGGAAATCGAATACTTCGTCAAGAAAACGGAAAAAAGGTTCAAGGAGGGTTTTCTGCAGGTGAGAAGGTTGCTTAAAGAGCTTTCGTACCAACTCAAGGATTTAATTTTACTATACAGAAATAACTATCTCTTGCCCCGATTCCTTTTAGAAAACCGAAAGCTTTTGATCTCAACTTACGGAAGGAGAGGTTTTAGAGAGATCCTCTCCAACTTATTTCAGGATGGAAAAGATAAGCTCTTCTATTTTGCTGGTCTAAGTTATCTTTCGAGTGATTTTTATGATGCGGCGAGGTTGGCCTTCAAAAGGGCCCTGGACACTGAAGGTGGAAACAAAGAGGCCTTGTACTTTTACTACTATGCCTCTGCGTTCTCATTCTTCTATAAAGGGAAACTTATGAACTCCATGACCTATATACAGGAAGCTAAGGAACTGGGAAAAAGTCTAAACATTCCGGACCAGTTCATACAAAAACTGGATGGCCTTTTCTCAGAATTAAAAAAGGAGAAAAGGATTGCAAGAAAAAACGCATAAGGAGGTTTTCCATGCCAATATTTGAGTATGCCTGTCTAAAGTGTGGAACCGAATTCGAAAGTATAATATTTAAGGACGAAAAGCCAGAATGTCCTAATTGCGGTTCCTCGGAAGTAGAAAAGAAGATGTCTACTTTTGGTATATCAGTGGGGTACAGATTCAGGCCAGCTTCCACAGGAACGAAATCATCATGCTCTACCTGCGGAGCCTCAAGTTGCTCGGGATGCTCCTAAAGTACTACCCTTCAAAAAAGTGGGCTTTGTTGAGAAGTTAAGGAGCATCGTATCAAAAGAAGCTTTAATAGCTGAAGGGGATAGGGTCTTAGTTGCAGTATCAGGTGGAATAGACTCTGTCGCTCTGTTACACGGTCTATACGAAGTAAGGTCTCACATATCACACGAACTTGGAGTGGCTCACGTTAATCATGGTCTCAGGCCCAAGGAATCTGAAAGGGACGAAAGGTTTGTTGAGAGGCTTTCGAAGAGTCTCAATCTTCCCTTCTACGTAGAGAGGGTCGATGTAAATCAGTATGCAAGGGATCACGGCTTGTCTATTCAGCATGCTGCGAGAGATCTCAGGTACAATTCCCTATTCTCCATAGCGAGCAACCATAACTACAATAAAATCGCAGTGGCCCATACCTTGGACGATCAAGTCGAAACATTTTTCCTTCGGGTTCTGAAAGGTACTGGGCTACATGGCATCTCCTCAATTCCCTTGAAAAGAGGACCTATAGTTAGGCCCCTTCTCTTCATAACGAGAGCTGAAATTGAAGAATACTGTGTAGAAAAACACATAGATTATGTTGAGGATTCAACAAACAGAACGAACAAATATGAGAGAAACTATTTGAGAAATAGCATTATCCCCCTTTTCTTCAAAATCAACCCGAAATTTAAGGATAAAGTAGCAGAGCTCCTATCAGATATCCTCAAAGTAAACGATATGTTAGACGAAAAGGCTGACAAGTTTCTGAATGACTATCTTGTAAGTTCTAAAGATTCTTTTCTTGTTGAAATTGGACCTTTTCTTGCCCTCGATAGCGAGACGAGATTTAGGGTTCTAAGTAAAATCGGAGAGAGGTTTAACCCTCCTCTCATAATCCGGAGGAACCACGTAAAACTTATACATAGGATCCTTCACTCAAAAAAACCTTGCCTTTCTGTATCTCTTCCCCAGATGATTCTGGCAAAGAAAACATATGGAAAACTGACCTTTGAGAGGGTCAAAACAGAGAGAGTGTGTGAACCTTTCTTAAAATTGGAGGACGGCATAAATCACATACCGGATCTTAAAATTACAGTTAAGGTTAAAAGATTCGAGAAGCCATCCGACTTTGATCCCAGAACAAAGGATAGCATGGTTGCATACCTGGACGGAGAAAGGGCGATAGACTTAAAATTAAGAACCTTCCGCTATGGGGATAGGTTTTTCCCTTTGGGACTTGACCGACCTACTAAGCTTAAGGACTTTTTTATAAAGAACAAAGTACCGAGAGACAGAAGACGTAAGGTACCTATAGTCATATCTCAGGATAACATAGTATGGGTTATAGGCTTAAGAATAGACGATCGTTACAAGGTGACTGACAAGACAAAAGTCGTAGTGGCCCTTGAGGCATCATATCAGGATAACTAAGATAGACTCCTCTAACTCTAAGGATTACGTGATCCTGATCCACGGACTCGGTGTAACGGAAAAAGTCTGGTTCGACCCTTTCAGGGAAAGATTGTGGCTTATCCCCTTCGGAAGCTTGCTACGGAAAGAAAAGGGGAACCTGACCTTTGTAGAAAGGTTGAAGGATAATTTCGGGATTATAAGTTGGACTCAAAAGAGAGGCTCCACAATTGAGGAATCCGCTCGAGAGCTATTCCAAATAAGTAGGACACTTGGGAGCAGAAACTTCTTTTTCCTTGCACATTCAAGAGGGGGGCTTGTAGCAAGATATGCGGTTCAGAAATACGGAATATCTCCAAGGGCGATCATTTGCCTATCAACGCCTCATTACGGAAGTAACCTCGCTAATATTGTTACAAAGAGGAAGATCTTCTTAAGGTTTTTGTGTCCTGGAACAGGAAAACACTTCCGTACCATCGAGGAACTAAAAAGGGACTCCCCCTTCCTTTGTGCCCTGAACGAGGAGGTTTCCATACGTAGGGAATCCTTAATACCCCATTTTGATATAACTGGAAATCGGACCGATTATTTCCGGGTTTTTGGCTTGAATTTTTTCGATTCCTTTGAGTCTTTTTTTAGAAAAAAGGGTCTCCCAGAAATAGTGAACGGATCTGGGGACGGGTTCGTAAGCATAGATTCTGCAAGGTCTCCCCTTACAGGGCCCGGTAGCTTTTACATCCTCCCCGTAAATCATTTGAACATTCTGGTTGACAGGAGAGCCCAGGATATAGTAATCGAATTACTTCAAAAATTTACTTAGGGGACGAGGGATGCTTTCAAGCCGCGCAAGATCGATCAGGCCATCTCCAACACTTGCAATATCCGCGCTTGAGAAGAGCATGAAAGCAAAGGGTGTGGACGTTGCCGGGTTTGGGAGCGGAGAGCCAGACTTCCCCACTCCGGAGCATATAAAAGAGGCGGCGATACGAGCAATCAACGAAAACTTCACAAAATACACACCTGCTACTGGTACGGAAGAGTTAAAGGACGCTGTCATAGAAAAATTTAAGAGGGATAACGGTATTATTTTCTCAAGGGAGGAGATCATAATTACTTGCGGAGGGAAGCACGCCCTTTTTAACCTTTTCCAGGCCATAATTGACGAAGGGGATGAGGTGATAATCCCAGTCCCCTACTGGGTTTCTTATCCATCTATGGTCGAAATCTGCGGGGGGAAGGCAGTCTTCCTTGAGACAGATGAAGACGAGGGTTTTGAAATCGATCCCAAAAGGCTGAGAAGAATCATAAACGAGAAGACTAAAGCCATAGTACTCAACTACCCATCGAACCCTGCAGGCTCTGTCTACAGCAGGGAGACCCTCGAAGAGATAGGAAAGATAGCGGTTGAAAGAAATATTCTCATCATATCTGACGAAATATATGAAAAGATAACATATGATGGGCACACTCACGTAAGCATAGCCTCGATAGATAAAGAAATAAAGGAGAGAACTGTTATTTGTCATGGTGTCTCAAAGACGTACTCTATGACTGGATGGAGAATAGGTTTTGCTGCAGGGAATAAAGAGATTATAAGGGCAATGGGTAATATCCAAAGTCAGAGCACCTCTAATCCGACCTCGATATCTCAGATAGCAGCACTTGCCGCATTGACGGGGCCTCAGGATTCTGTCAGTGAGATGGTCGGCGAATTCAAAGTGAGAAGGGATTTCATAGTTCGGGAACTGAATGAGATGGAAGGTGTCCGGTGCTTCAATCCTAAAGGTGCGTTTTACGTCTTCCCAAACTTCAGTTCGTTGATTGGCAAGAAACTTAAAGATAAGGTTGTAAACTCCTCTACGACCCTCACCCAGATCTTGCTCGAATCATATCACGTTGCTGTAGTTCCAGGTGTGGAATTTGGAAAAGAGGGGTACTTGAGACTCTCTTTTGCCACATCAATCGATGTCATAAAAAAGGGTATAGAGAGAATTAAAAAGGCCGTCGAGTCCCTGATCTAAAATCGTATCTCAAGTAATCTTTTTTTTCGCCGATAATAATAAAAAGAGTATAAGCATGGAGGTAGCTTATGCTGGTTATGGCGGGTATAGTTATTGTGCTCGGAGCTGTATTGGGTGGTTTCGCCGAGGCGGGAGGTCCCTTTCCTGTTCTAATACAGGTCGGAGAATTCATGATAATAGGCGGGGCAGCTCTTGGGGCATTAATAATATCCGCACCCCCGAACCTCTTAAAAAGGATCATTAACAGGGTATTAGGCCTACTTAAGGGAAACAAGATAAATAAGATGGTTTATCTGGAGCTTTTAAAACTGCTTTATGAGCTTTTTCAGGTAATAAGAAAGGACGGTCTTATAGCGCTTGAATCCCACATTGAAAGACCTAAGGAAAGTCAAATATTTCAGAAGTATCCGAGATTTCTGAATAACCATCACCTGATGAATTTTCTCACGGACACTTTAAGGTTGATAATAATGGGAGGTGTCTCGCCCCATGAGATAGAAATGCTCATGGATCAGGATATTGAAGTCCTTCACAACGAGGGGGCAAAGCCTGGATTCATTCTTTCAAAGATAGGTGATTCTATGCCAGGACTCGGTATAGTTGCTGCGGTTTTGGGAATAATAATAACTATGCAGGCCATAGGTGGGGCGGCTGAACAGGTTGGTAAGAAGGTAGCGGCTGCGCTTGTGGGAACATTTCTCGGCGTCTTTGCCTGTTATGGATTTTTACAACCCATAGCAACAAATATAGAAATAACAAACGAGGACGAAACGAGATTGTTCGAAGTAATAAAGAACGGGATAATATGCACAGCCAAGGGTTTTAACCCCATAGTGGCTGTAGAATTCGCGAGAAGATCAATTTCGAGCGATTTTAGACCCACTTTTGAGGAAATGGAAGCATACGTTAAAGGCCAGCAGGGAGGACAGAAAGAGTGAGGGAGCACGAAAAAGTACCGCCAATAGTAGTAGTAAAAAAGAAAAAAGGGCACGGCGGCCATCATGGCGGTGCGTGGAAGGTCGCCTATGCAGACTTTGTGACCGCCATGATGTCTCTTTTTATAGTGCTGTGGATTATGAGCCAGGGCCAGGCGATAAGAGAGGCAGTTGCCGCATATTTCAGAGACCCTGGAGTATTTACCTCTGGAAAGAGGGGGGGAATACTTCAAGGAGAACCTATGCTATTTCCAAAAAATCCCCCTGTCGTAAAAGACCCGGAGGAAGAAGAGATGAACAAGTTGAAAAATGAGGGGAGAAAGATAGGCGAGATGATAGCTTCCTATCGGGATTTTGATAAGTTCAGGGATAAAATAACTATAGACGTAACGAAGGAGGGAATGAGGATTGAGTTAATAGAAGAGTCGGAGGGTCTTTTCTTTGATATAGGAAGCGCGAAGGTTAAGAAAGAGACTGAGAAGCTTTTGAAGCTGATCGCTCAGGAACTTGGAAAGCTTGAGAACTCCATAATCATAGAAGGACATACGGATTCGAGACCTTACATTACTCCTGGATACTCCAACTGGGAGTTAAGTGTTGATAGAGCTAACGCGGCACGAAAGATACTTGAAGAAAATGGGCTCAAAAAGAACCAGGTCATAATGGTGAAAGGACTTGCGGACAGGGCGCTGAAAAATCCTGATAAGCCCTATGATTTTGCAAATAGAAGGGTGGCTATCATTGTTACGCTCCCGCACTCAAAGGAAGTAAAAAAAGAGGAAAAGAGGGCAGAACCGATAAGTCCTGAGAAGAAATAGAGGAAGCTTTGGCATACAAAGTCATACTCTTCACTGACAAGTCAGGGATTAGGCAATGGATAAAAGAGAGAGACTTCAAGGAATTTGATTTTTTCTTAACGGACAACATTCGTGCTTTTATCTCTTTGAAAGAAGAGGTAAAACCCCATCTTTTTATTCTTGATTTTACTTCGAATTTATTTGAGCCCCAATCCTTATCCGAAAAAATAATAGGCGAAAAAATCGGTGATTTATGGATGACCGTTTTAATCGTAAGGGACATAAAAGAATTAACGCACTACCCTTTTTCTAACTATGTAGACGACATTATGTATTTCAACGAGATCTTTTCTCCCTTTTTTGAAAAAAAACTTAAACTTTACGTTGAATATGTGGAACTAAAAAGGAAAGTGGCGAAACTGGAGAGGGATCTATCGGAACTTAAAGAGAAAGTGGCCGAACAAAAAGAGGATTATGAGGAACTAATATTAAGTATTCTCGATTTAAGAGTACCAGGAATAAGAGAGAGAGCCTTTCTTGCGAGGGATATAGCTGAATATCTGGCTACAAGTATAGGGCTCGAGGGAGAACAAAAAGAAAGGGTCCTTGAGGCAGCCTTGTTGCACGAGATCGGAAAGATAGGACTACGAGAAGATGCGATCCATCCAGATAAGGAAAATATCATTTCCGAAAAAATGAAAACCTATAGATCCCATGCTTTGCTCGGCGAAAAAATCCTTTCTCGCCTTAAAAAATGGCAGAATGTTGCACCATTTCTAAGGGAGCAGTACGAGAGATTCGATGGCCAGGGTTTCCCTGATGGTTTAAGAGGCAATCAGCTATCAACAGAGGCCCTGATCCTTCAGGCTATAACCTTCTATGAGGACCAGGCCCTAAGGGGTTTGAGTAAGGAAGAAGTTCTCGACTCCGTGAGGCGTGAATCTGGAAAGATTCTCGATCCTTACATAGCAGGGTACTTAGCTCAGTACATATTGGATAAGAGGAAAAAAGGGAATGATAAAACTATCAGAATCCCTATTTGTGATCTCAAGCCAGGGATGGTACTTGCAGAAGACCTTTATTCCGCAAGCGGAACAAAAATCATATCCAAAGGCTCTAAGATAGATGAAAGAACTTTACGTATAATAGAAGAGAGAAGAAACGTGGATCCGGTCATTGGATGCGCGTACGTTTATAGATAGGAGGTCTAACCCCCTTCTCAACGTAAATGAAATAGTCTTCGATAATATTCCTATGGTCAAAGGCAATTAGGGACGGAAGGTTGTCCCTAAAAAAAACCTGCGCCTTTCTTGCATCGTCTGCGCCTCGAAGTATTCCCGTACCTTTTGCTATAAAGACCACCGATACTGTATGGAACCTTTCGTCCCTTTTTGGATCAGAATAAGCGTGGAACTGCTCCAAAAGCTCAATATCAAGGGATGTTTCCTCTTTTGCCTCACGAATAGCCGCCTCTTCAAGGGTCTCCCCAATTTCGACGAATCCGCCAGGAAGGGCCCAACCGAAAGGGGGATTTTTTCTTTCTATGAGCACTATCCCTCCCTGATACTCGATGATTACATCCACAGTTAAAAGAGGTGTCTGAATTTGTCTACGCACCTCATATATGTTACCAATTAAGCTTACCTTATTGCAATGTAGTTAGTAAAATCCCTTCATGTGAAATAATTAAAAAAACAAGCAGTGAAAACTCGATCCTCCACGGTATTAAAGATAGAAAGAGAACTACTTAAGAACAGAATTGATCTTGAGTTAAGGTCATGGTATTCTGGAATGTGGAGTGAAAGATAGGGAGGATCGGGAATGAGGTTATTCGTCGTAAGACATGGAGAGACAGAATGGAATAAAGAGGAAATATTTAGGGGCAGGGCTGACATTCCCCTAAACGAAAAAGGAAGAACCCAGGCAGAAAGGGCAGCTAACTATCTCAGGCGATTCAGGATAGAAAGCATATATACGAGCCCCCTACTTAGGGCAAAAGAGACTGCCTCCATCATAGAGGGAAAAACAAACGCAAAACTTTACATTACGGATGAGTTTATAGACATGGATTTTGGTATTTGGGAAGGCTTATCACTAAAGGAAGTGCAAGAAAAGTATCCGGAAGAATTCGAAGTTTGGAAAAAACATCCTGAGAAGTGGAAAATGGGAGGAGAGACTTTGCAAGATGTAAGAAGGAGAGTCAGAGAGGGCCTAAGGATACTAACGAAAGAGCAAAAAAAGAAGGACGGGGTCGTTATAGTTACACACAGGGTTATATGCAAGATGATTTCAATGGTAATCTTAGGTATCTCGAATAAAGGATTCTGGAGGATAAAGTTCGATCCCGCATCGATCAGCATCTTCGACTATGATGGAAGGAACTATTCTGCGACTTTACTGAATGGAATCTCCCATGTTGATGAGGATCCCTTTTTTTACCATGATTTCTGAATGACTCAGGGTGCGATAAGAAGGGACTCAATAGCCTCGTAGTCTATATTTTCTACCACGTGCTTCCCTGAAGGTTCTTCAATTTTTTTTCCTTTTTGGACAATAACCCTATATACCATTACCTCCTTCATTTTCCTATCTTTCCCATCTGAATATCTCGCGCAGATAGATGCGGCAAGCTTTACCTCTTCTTCTTTTGCCTCACCTACAACAAGAACTGTTGGTCCAGGAAGAGAAACCGTTTTTAATATAAGCTCTCCTTCCTTTGCCAAGCTTTCGAGGATCTCATTCTCCCTCTTATTTCTTCCTACGATCACTTTAGCTGAAGAGGCAATGCGGAAGTGCCTTCCCACTTTCAGAAGCTCAATGTCTCTCCTTTCAGCCTCTGGATTTAAGCGCAGAAGTTCTTTCAGCCTGAAGGAATAGATAGGATCCGTGAGGAGACAGCCACCAGCAGGTGTTGGATAATGAAAAAGGCCAAATTTTTTGGCAAGTTCCATCTGAGGTTTCCTTGATCTACCTTCAAATCCATAGAGAAGTTCCCTTTTTATTAGGTTTTCCTTTTCAGGTACTGTCGGTTCCAGTCTGAGTGCTGAAAGCGGTCTTAAAACGTATCCCTCAAGGCCTGCCTCCCTGTCTATAAGCTCAAGTATTTCCTTCCTCTGGCTTAATGGTCTTTGGTTCAGAACCTCTCCAGTAACTATGAATCGGGCCCCCCTTTCTTCCATATAATTCTTTGCTTCTTTGAGCATCAAAATCCTGCAGTCGATGCAGGGGTTCATATTCTTACCGTATCCATATTTGGGATTTTTGACTACCCCGATTAATTTTTCTCCGAGATCGATAAAATCGACCCTAAAACCAAATCTTTCTGATGTTTCTAATATCCATCCACGATTTTTTCCGCAGCCAAAATCACTTGTAAATGAAAGGGCCTCAACCTCTACACCCTGGTTTAGGAGGACTAAAATAGCAAGGGTGCTGTCAAGCCCACCTGAATAAAGGGCTAAGGCTTTAAATTGCGCTTCCCTTTTCACGACGGTAATTAATATAACACGCCAAAAGAGATGGTGTGACGAAAATCATTTACAAAAGTTTTTTTTTGTGATAAAGAAAAGTTGCATATTAAAAAACTTTTGAGGAGGTGTCTTTATGCTAAAAGTAAAAAGGGGTTCAAAAGGCTTTACATTGATTGAATTGCTCATCGTTATTGCGATTATCGGGATCCTCGCTGCGATCGCTATCCCGGCTTACACTGGATACACGAAGAAGACAAAGATGTCGGGTGTGATCCATTCAATGGGTGGTCTAAAAAATGCAATTACAGCCTACCTCACTGAGAAACAGGTGAGCAACAACCTAACTGTGAACGGCTTCAGCGATGTGAAGACGGAATTTGGCGTTGATTTCCCTCAGCAGTACGTAAATGACGTAAATGTCACGATTACCCCAATTGAAGGTGGGTATAATGTGAGTATAGCGGCTACAGTAAACAATATTTCGGGCATTACTGGAAATGTCGTTTACTTAAACGGTGTGAACGTTGGAGGAACGGGTACAACCTGGTCCTGGAACGCAACAAATTACAATACAATGAAAGAATATCTGCCGAAACAGTAAAGGCATTAGGGGCCCTTGCGCCCCTTTTTATATATTTTGACATATGTCACTGACATTTCCTCGAATTATCTGTAAAATGTTATGAAAAGTGATACTCGCAATTTTTTTACTTGGCACGATAGTAGGAAGCTTTTTGAATGTGGTTATCTACAGATTGCCAAGAGGTCAATCTATTGTATCCCCTCCATCTTTCTGTCCCACATGTAAGAAACCCATAAGGTACTACTATAATATCCCTATCGTAAGTTACGTTCTATTAAAGGGAAGGTGCAGGGAGTGCAAATCGAAGATTTCAATTAGGTATCCCATTGTAGAACTCTTAAGTGGCCTTATTTTCTATCTCCTTTACAGCGCCAAGGGCTTAGGCCTTGAGTTTATTACCTCTATTATTTTTGTATCTCTCATAGTAGCGATATCCTTCATTGATATGGATTTCAAGATAATTCCAGATGCACTCAGTATAGGCGGGCTCTTTACCGGGCTTTTTTTGGCCTACTTCAGAAACCCGTATTTTCATTTCAAGGATGGGCTTTTAGGAGCACTCCTTGGAGGAGGAATCCTCTTTCTTATAGGGTTCATTTATGAGCTCCTAACTAAGAGAGAAGGAATGGGCATCGGAGATGTGAAACTCCTCGCAATGATAGGTTCTTTTTTGGGTATGAGAGGAGCTATATTCTCCCTTATTGCAGGCGCTTTTTTCGGTACTGTAGTAGGAATTGTACTTATTTTGAAAAAGGGTAAGGATCTGAAGTATGCGATTCCCTTTGGCCCTTTTCTCTCGCTCGGTTCTTTACTTTTTGTTTTTTACGGGGATAATATCATATGGTGGATAGTAAGGATAGTTTTTACTCGGTAGGGGGTCTAAGTTGAAGTTTTTTTCGCTACTTACCCTTATCCTCATTTGGAACCTGGCTTTTTCCCAGGAGAACCTATATCTTACGGGATACATAAGATCCTACGATAAATCCACTTCATTAGTAAACATTCATGTTACGACACCAGGATGCGAAGGTTTAAGGCAGTTTTACTATCCGAAAGAAGCTCTTGATGATCTTGAACCGTCCATCTTAGGAAAGAAAGTAGATTTTTTTATAAATGCACCTTCTTGCGAAAGGGGAAGGATCTACCAGATGTATTTTAAGTAAAAGGGCATGAAAAAGGTTTATTACCTACTTTTTATTTGTGCGACCCTCTTTCTCCCCTCCGGTTATTTAAATTCGCAGGTTATGAACGACTACTGCATTTTTCCGGTCTCAGTTGGTACTCCGGTAGAACCCAATTTGCTCCTTGTAGTAGACACAAGTGGAAGTATGGGGTGGAAAGCATATTCTTACGGAGATAGCGACTCTAATGGAGATGGTATTCTTGATCATTATAATCCCTCTTTCACTTACGAGGGCTACTTTGATCCTACGAAATACTATACCCTCGATTCGAATGGGATCTATGTTGAGACTACACCTACTGGTACTCCCTGTGTAACCCGATGTAAGACGTGGGTTTGTAAAACAAATCCCATAGGTTGCTACATGACAGACCCAAAAGGCACCCATGGTTGTCCAAGCACGAAGTGGGCTTGCTGCATAGAAGTTGAACAGTCAGGGGATTGTAATGTTTACTCAGGAAATTACCTGAATTACGCCTATATGACAAGAATGGATCTTTTAAGATGGGCACTTACAGGCGGTTCTCCAGAGAGCTGCAATAATTCTGTTAGATCCTGCAACCCTGAACTTTATCCTGATCCTCAGCTGAGCTGCGATAGCTCTGGGTGCGTGATAAAAAGCACAGACGGGACAACAAGGGTAAAAGTGCCATGGGAAAGAATAACAGGGTCAAAGGGTGGACTTTTGTTTCAGCTAAAAAACCTCTCTCCAAAACCTGTAATCGGCGCTATGTTTTATAACTCCTCAGGTGTTACGCGGACCGTTTATATAGGAGATTTTACAGCATCCGCGAGCTACGATGCGGTAAACCCATATAAGAATGTGATAACTGCCCTGAACTATGAGCGGCCAGGAGGAGCCACTCCTACAGCTCCTGCCCTATGGGATGCCTATAACTACTTCGCTCAGAATAACCCTAAATACGGTGGACCTAACCCTCAATCCGGGGAAGGGGACAAATGGAAAAACCCCATGTATAGATGTTACGATTCAAACAACGATGGAAACTGTCAGGGGAACGAATTCGAAATAGTTCCATGTGCGAAAAATTTTGTGGTTCTTTTGTCCGACGGTCAGTGGAATAGGGGTGGGTACCCAGTTTATTCATCGTGCCGGATAGACGGAGATATAGAGTCAGAGTCCCCTGATCCGGTAGTACCCGCATATTACATGCATAAACTGGGCTTTATCAATCGGCCCACAGGGATAACGAGCTATGTGGAGGCAGTTTATGCGGTCGGTCTGTGGCTCGGAGGCACTGGAGAACTATCGCTGAAAAATGTAGCTATGTATGGTTCCTTCGACAGAAGTAGAAACTGGCCAGGAGGGACAACTGGATTTCCTCAAGGATCCTGTGGTCCTGTTGACGATTGTTGCACCTCTTATAACTGTGGGAAAGGGTCTCCATGTACCTCTTTGCCTACTTCTTCTCCGGACTGGGATAAAAATGGGGATGGGATCCCTGACACCTTTTACAGGGCTGACGATGCGATCCAGATAAAGATAAAATTGGCTGAAATAGTGCTCGATATCTTAAGACACGTGTCAACTGGAACGGCTGTTTCAGTACTTGCCTCATCCGAAGGGAGCGGGGCTAATCTCCTTCAAGCAATGTACTATCCAAAAAAGTCATCAGGCGAAGAGGAGATAAGTTGGATTGGCAAGCTTCACAACCTCTGGTATTACGTAGATCCCTATCTTGAGTTGACAAGTATCAGGGAAGACACGAACTCCGATCGAAAACTTGATCTTAGGTACGATTACATTCTCCAGTTTTACTACGATACTCTGGCTGGGGAGGCAATGGTTAATAAGTACGTGGACATAGATGGGGATGGCTTACCTGACAGTTTTGTAATGCGTGAAGGGATAGACAATACAAAAAGCCTTTGGGAGGCGGGATATAAATTGTGGGAAAGGGACATAAATCTATCCCCGAGAAGAATATTCACGCAAGTCTCTGGCTCCCTTCTTGATTTCTCGGTCTCAAACTTGTCTTATCTTTTGCCCCTTTTAAGTGTTTCAAGTTCGGAGGAAGGAGAAAGGGTAATAAGATTTGTAAGAGGAGAAGAGGTCGATGGCGCAAGATCGCGGTCACTCACAATTTATGGCAGGAGAAGTGTCTGGAGGCTCGGTGACATAGTAAATTCCACACCGAGGATACAATCGATGAATCCCATAAACACCTATCATTTGCAGCCCCCCTTAGGCTATTCAGACTCCACTTACCAAGATTTTGTGACCTCGGAGAATTACAGGCGAAGAGGAGCAGTCTACGTTGGAGCAAATGACGGAATGCTTCATGCCTTCTACCTTGGAAATCTCAAACAAGACTGGGTAGGGAAGGGCCCGTACGAGAAGGGATATCTTGAGGGCTCAGATCTGGGAAGGGAACTTTGGGCATTCATCCCAAAAAACGCCCTTCCTTTCCTCAAATACCTTTTAGATAACGAGTATTGCCACCTTTACTATGTGGATGCCTCACCCTACCTTGTGGACGCGAGCATAAATGGAAACCCTGAGGATATAAAGACAAAGGATAGTTGGAGAACTATATTGATCGGTGGAATGGGATTGGGGGGTGCGACCAGAAATTATGGAAGTACGTGCACAGACTGCATAAAGACGCCCGCTCAAAACATAGGATTTTCTTCTTATTTTGCACTGGATGTAACAGATCCAGAAAATCCTATTTTTTTGTGGGAGCTTGCTGATCCCGAATTGGGACTTACAACCTCCGGACCTGCGATAGTGAGGGAGGGTGATAGTTCAAAGAATGGAAGATGGTTTGCCGTATTTCTCTCAGGGCCAACAGGCCCAATAGATAAAAATTACCACCAGTTCCTTGGAAAGTCTGACCAGACTTTGAAGGTATTTATAGTGGATTTAAAGACGGGAAGCCTCATAAGAAAGATCGACACAGGCATATCTAACGCATTTGGGGGATCTCTTTTTAACTCTACGATCGACACGGACAGGTACAACATAAACTCCCAGGGGTTTTACAAAGACGATGCCCTCTACTTCGGCTATACTAAGTGCGAGGCAGGAAAATGCGATAAAGGAGGGATCCTAAGATTAATCACTAAGGAGAGTTCTGATCCCTCTGATTGGGTTCTCTCTGTCGTGCTCGACAATATCGGGCCTGTCACATCGTCGGTAGCAAAGCTTCAGGACAGGAAAAACGGAAATTTATGGCTCTTTTTTGGGACAGGACGGTACTTTTATAAGGCTGGAATCGATATAGATGACCCGGGAGATCCTTTAGACCCAAGAACGAGAAGAAAGATATTCGGCATAAAGGAACCGTGCTATCTTCCTTCATCAAACGACATAGCTACTATATGCTCTTTAGCTGTTAGTTCCACTTCATTGAAGAATCAAACAGAGGCTCCATCAAGTGAAATAGGGTCTTATCAGGGTTGGTATATAGATCTCGATCCTCCAGAAGGATATTATCTCCAGGAGAGGGTTATTACAGACCCACTTGCGACATTCACAGGTACAGTCTTCTTCACAACTTTTAAGCCTTCCGCTGATATATGTAGTGTGGGTGGGTCGACCTATGTATGGGCAGTTAAATATGACACAGGAGGATATGCAGGGGCGGCCTTAAAAGGGAAGGCCCTTTTACAGGTGTCGACTGGAGAAATAAGGGAGATGAACCTTTCCACTTTTTTTACGCAGAAGGGGGGAAGAAGAAGTGAGGCGATAACCGGAATGCCTCCTAAAGGACAGGGCATTTCAGTTCTTCTTCCGCCTCCTCCACTCAAGAGAATTCTGCACATAAAGGCGAGATGAGAATTTCAGGTTTTACATTGCTCGAGGTCCTTGTTGTTATTGCAATAATCGGGATACTCGCTTCATTGGCTACCTTGAGCTTTAGGGATCTCGTGACAAGATACAGGGTGGAAAGTCAAATTCAGAGGCTCTATTCTGACCTCATGAATTTTAGGCTAAACGCTATGCACAGGAGTAGAACCTGCTTTTTTGTTCTCTCAGATTACTCATACAAGGGTTATGAGGATTCTCATCCTTCACCCTTTGGTAATGACGAGCTCGATCAGGGTCAGGACAACTTGATATTGCAGGAAACGAGGTTCGATTTTCCATTCTCTTTTAGTTCAACTGGTATAATAACTTTCGACTCAAGGGGTTTTTCAAAAACGAATGCCACTATATGTGTTTTTTCGAATGTTCGGCCTAATTATGACTGTCTAAAGATTTCAAGAAGCAAGATTTCACTTGGAAAAATAAAAGAAATAAGTGGGGATTGTACAGGTGCAAACTGTGAAGACAAAGAATGAAAAGGGGTTTACACTTGTTGAGGTCTTAGTTGCCCTTTTGGTTCTGACTGTTGGTATGCTTGCAATATTCGAAGGTCTCGTAATGTACATGACCATGAACCTTAATAACCTGTGTAGGGACGAGGCTGTGAAAATAGCAGAGGAAAAAATCAACTATCTAAGAAGCATTGGATCGTCTCCAGGGTCTGGAAGCGAGATCATAAGAAGAAGAATAAGGGACTTCAATAGAAATTTTTTAGTTAACTGGGACTCTAATGCCATATCGAAGACGAGCTATACGATAAGAGTAAGCGTCTCCTGGAATATCTCGGGAAAAGAGTACACTCATTCTGCTCTTTCCATCTTAACGAGTGGTGATTAGATGGGAAAGGGAAAGGAAGGTTTTAGCCTTTTAGAGGTGTTGATCGTGATAGCACTCCTATCAGTCATAATAATGATGGGTTCAGAAACCTTTATGGCAATAGTAAAAGGCTCAAAAAAGGAGACGGGAAGCGCAAGCACTCAGATAGAGAGCATTCTCAGTTTAAACGTGATACGTTACGACGTTGAGCATGCAGGCTACGGAATATGTATGGGTTTTTTGGGAGGGATAAACTATCAAGAGGCAGTAGATTCTGAAGGAGCAAATTACAACGATGCCCCTTCTGGTGTCCCGAGACCGATTCTTTCTGGAAATAATGTGGGATTCAATTCATCAGATAGACTCGTAGTAAAATCGGTTCTTGTTGGCACCAACGAGACCTGTACTAAATGGACTTATGTGAGATTTGGAGAGGCTCCTAAGACTTGGGATAATTATAAGATAAATTTGCAAAATGGGGAGCGTGTCATAGTTATAAAACCGTGTGGACCTGATAAGATAGATCGATTGGTCGTTAGTTCAGATGGCTCCTTTTTTACTCTTTTTAGCTCCTCTGGCCTCGGTACCGACTTTACTCCCAAGGCTCCTAATGAAAAATACATAATTTACGGGGTTGACCCAGACTCGCCTTTAAGGATGCCCTTTAACAGGGCTGACTACTTCGTAATGAGGCCTTCTTCTGGCATTCCAGTAAGGTGTGCGCCTAATACAGGTATACTTTACAAGGCTAACCTAAACCATGCCAATGGACGCTTTACTTATATGCCAATCATGGACTGTGTTGCAGACTTCCAGGTCATATTCGGCATAGATACGAATGGAGACAAAATTGTCGATTCTTACGTTGACGATATATCTGGCTATGATGCCTCCACAATAAGAAACAGGGTTAAAGAGGTAAGAATCTATATCCTTACGCACGAAGGAGGAATGGATAGAGATTTCTCTTATGGAGAAAAAAAGATTTACGTTGGAGAGTTTGGAAGGGGAAGAGAGTTCGATCTCTCTTTAATGATAGGGGGGAATTGGCAGAATTTTAGGTGGAAAGTCTACTCAGTTGTCATCAAACCGAGGAATTTATGATCTTCAGCAAAAAAGGTGTGGCCCTTGTTTCGATTCTCGGCATGGTGGCAATAGGGTCAATCCTCCTTGGCCTTTTCCTATACTTCCTCTACAGGGGTACGGACGTATCCATCCTTGAGAAGAAGTACCGAACCGAAAAGGATGCAGCCTTAGGCGCTATCGAATTTATGTGCAAAGAGCTTCTTCCCGACTCTATCCAGACTGCCGCATCTTCAAGCGCAATTATAAATAACCTTTTGACGAGATACACGTTTAGCGATTCTGTTCGCCTTGCCTTTCTCATAAGTGATGAATGTTACAGGGACAAATTACTTAAGGAGACGAGTACATGGGGAGGTTCCTGTGACAGAACCTCTGACCCTAAAAGCTCACCTGACATGAAATTCACGCTGAAAAGTCAAGAGGCCCCGAATTTTGTCGTCTATGTCAAGATCGTAGATACCACTTTAGGGAACACGAACACTCAAGCGATCCCTTTAGAAGGCGCGGGTGTTGCGGAGTCTCAAACCGGTGTGTTGACTCCTCAACATTTTCCATATCTTTACCGTGTAGAGGTCCAGGCTGAAAGAGAGATTCATCCCCAGGAAAGGGTCAGCATGGAACTATTGTACGCCTTTTAGGGCCGTTCAATTTATTATTGTTTTTTTTCCGTATTTTTGGTAAAAGAACCTACTCAAAAATCAGGAGGGAAAGATGATGAAGAGATACCTACTTGCGCCAGGTCCAACTACCATACCTCCAGAGGTACTCCTCAAGATGGCAGAGCCCATAATCCACCACAGAAACCCCCTTTTTGAAGCAGTCCTCGAGGAGGTTCGTGAGAACTTAAAATATCTCTTCGGTACAAAGAACGAGGTCCTGATTTTTGCATCTTCAGGCACAGGCGCAATGGAGAGCGCGGTAACGAACGTACTATCTCCTGGAGATAAGGCGATTTGTATAAGGAGCGGAAAATTTGGTGAAAGATGGGCAAATATTTGTAAAGCCTACGGAGTAGAGACCATAAACATTGATATTCCCTGGGGGGAGGATCTGGACCCGGAAGAGGTGGAAAGAACGCTAAAAAAGCATAAGGATGCAAAGGCTGTTTACACTCAGGCTACAGAAACTTCAACGGGAGTGAAATTTCCGATAAAAGAAATAGCGGAAATAGTTAAGAACTATCCGGATACGTTGATGGTCGTTGATGGGATAACCGGGGTAGGTGTCTTTGAGCTCCCCCAAGATGCGTGGAATATTGATGTACTTGTGGCAGGTTCCCAGAAGGCATTGATGCTACCTCCAGGACTTTCATTCTGCGGTGTCAGCGATAAGGCGTGGGAATTTAACAAAAAGTCTAAGCTCCCAAAATTTTATTTCAACTGGCAAAAGGAGCTTGAAAACCTCAAGAAGAACCAGACGAATTTCACTCCCGCCATCTCTTTGATCGTTGGATTGAGAGAGTCTCTCAGGATGATAAAAGAAGAAGGATTGGAAAACATCTATAGAAGGATAGATATTCTCGCAAAAGCAACGAGAGAAGGGGCAAAGGCTTTAGGACTAAAGATATTTCCGAAGACACCGTCTCCTGCGGTAACAGCCATATGTGCGCCAGAAGGTATAGATGGTCAAAAGATTTACAAAATAATGTGGCAGAAGTACGGCGTTACTGGCGCTGGAGGACAGGATCAGCTTAAGGGGAAGATATTTCGAATAGCTACCTTAGGGTATGCGGATAAATACGATGTTATCACTGCGATCTCGGCACTCGAGTTCACCTTGAGAGACCTGGGCTACAAATTTCAGATGGGCAAAGGCGTCTCTCAAGCCATTGATGTCTTGAAAGATCTATAGGGGGAGAAACGATGATAAAGGTGCTTATTGCTGATGATCTTTCTGAAAAGGCCATCCAGATTCTAAAGGATAATGATATAAGCTTCGATGTCAGAACAGGGCTCAAGCAGGAAGAGTTGAAAGGAATAATAAAGGATTATGACGCCTTGATCGTAAGAAGCGCCACAAAGGTAACAAAGGACATCATAGAGGAGGCGGAGAAACTGAAGATAATAGGGAGAGCGGGAATAGGGGTTGACAACGTGGATGTAGCCGCTGCGACCCAAAAAGGGATCATTGTGATGAATACTCCCCAGGGTAATGCTCTCGCTGCTGCGGAACATACTATTGGCCTCATATTTGCTGCGGCAAGAAGGATCGCAGAGGCAGACAGGACGATGAAACAGGGGAAATGGGAGAAAAAGAGACTTATGGGAGTGGAAGTTTACGGGAAGACACTTGGAGTAATAGGAATAGGGAATATCGGTGCCCTCGTTGCGGAGAAGGCCTTAGCCCTTGGTATGAAAGTGATAGCATACGATCCCTACGTTTCAAAGGAGTATGCGGAGAGAAAGAAGGTAGAACTCGTTGATTTTGATACACTCCTCAAAGAGAGTGACATCATAACTATTCACGTACCCCTTACAAAAGAGACGAGAAACATGATAAACAAGGAGACATTCAAAAGGATGAAAGACGGGGTCATACTTGTCAATGTGGCAAGGGGCTCTATAGTTAATGAGAATGATCTTTTGAATGCGCTAAACAGTGGAAAAGTGAGTTACGCTGCTTTGGATGTTTTTGAGTCTGAGCCTCCACCCCCTGATTCACCCCTTATCCTTTCCGATAAGACCGTCTGTACTCCACATCTCGGAGCGTCAACATTAGAAGCACAGGATAAGGTTGCAGTTGATATTGCAAATCAGATAGTCGAATATTTCAAATACGGGGTCATAAAAAATAGCGTTAATGTTCCCTCAATAAGCCTGGAAACGGCAAAGGAAATATCCCCATATCTTCTCCTTTCAGAAAATCTCGCTTATTTTTTGGGAGCAATAACAGAGTTTCCAATAAAGGAAGTGATAATCGAATACTTTGGGGAAGTCTCAAAACTCGAGACGAGGGTCCTGACCCAGGGTATCCTAAAAAATATTCTTTCCCCACAGATAGAAGGTGTAAACTACGTGAATGCGCCCCTCATTGCAAAAGGTAGGGGTATCAAAGTGGTAGAGTCAAAAATAGAGGAACACCAGGATTATACCTCTCTGGTTGTTATAACGGTGAGAGAGGATGGAAGAGTGAATACCGCCCAAGGGACGCTCCTCGGGAAGAAGGAACCGAGGCTCATAAAGGTGAATAATATTTATCTTGAGGCTGATATAAAGAAGGGAAACTTCCTCTTCGTTTACAATTACGATAAACCTGGCGTTATAGCTGGTATAAGCGCCGTATTTTACAACCGGGGAATAAATATAGGGGGCATGCATTTTGGTAGAGAATCAGAAGGAGGTCTCGCCGTATCCTTACTCGGAATTGACCGCGAAATAGATGACGCGATCATAAAGGAAATAGAAAGTCTGCCGAACATCCTTAAAGTTAAGAGGATACAGTTTCCTGGATAGTCCGTCTTGGGAGAGGAGCTTAAGATAAAAGCGGTTATCTTCGATTACGACGGAACCTTAGCTCCTCTAAACCTCGATTTTGCCTCTTTGAGGCAAGAGATATTGAAAATCGCTTTTAAATACGTACCGATCAGTATTCTATATTCCGTCGATGGCCTCCATATTCTTGAGCTGGTGTACGAAATTGAATCCCTTCTGGGTGAAAAAGGTGGAAAGTTTAGAACTGAAGCCTTCTCAAAGTTAAAGGAGTTGGAAGTCGAAGCAGCTTTAAAAAAGTCAGTTTTTCCTTATACAAGGTACGTTCTAAAAGCACTAAAAGAGAGGGGTGTAAAAAGGGGGATAATGACAAGGACATGCGTAGAAGCAGTCTCCACTTCCTTTTTCGACTACAGTGATTATGTCGAGGTAATAGTGACAAGGGATGATGTAGAAAGGGTAAAACCCCATCCAGATCATGTTCGAAAGGTTCTTGAAAAGCTCAAAACAATACCTCAGGAATCGATGATCGTTGGAGATCATCCAACAGACATTATGGCAGGAACCTCTTTGAGAATGAGAACTGTCGGAGTACTCACAGGGAGAACAGGAACGGACGAATTTGTGAAGGTGGGAGCAACCTATATTTTTCAGGACATCCGGGAGATTTTGAACCTGATATAGTTATTATTTTTTTGGTCTTGTGTAAATGATCCTGTATTTTTCCCTATCAAGTTCGTAACACTCTCTACAGTTCTTGCTCTCACATACATCTGCTTCATCCTCCCATTTTTCGGGAAGAGGTTCTATTCTTACTTCAAAGCCTATCTCCCTATAAAGGTCTGCAAGTTCAGAAAGCTTAGGCTCGCACGCTATTATCCTTTCTTCCCAACCTTCTTCGATCAGCCTCTTTCTCTCCGCCATACTCATATCCCTCCTTTAAGTATCCTCTTGAAATAACTGATAGTTCTCTCTAAACCTTCATCGAGGCTAAAAGTGGGATTCCATTTCAGGTACTTTTTTGCAAGGCCTATATCGGGACATCTCCTCCTTGGATCATCAGGGAGAGGTTCTCTATGGACTATTTTCGATTTCGAACCCGTGAGCTCAACTATCTTTTTTGCGAGTGTCAAGATGTCTATCTCTTCCGGGTTTCCCAAATTTATAGGCCCCGGGAAACCTGAAAGCTTAGGCTTTGTGTAATCAGGTGAGATTTCAACCCCTTCTAATTCATAATCCATCATTCTTATCATCCCCTCAATTATGTCATCCACATAGCAAAAGGATCGAGTTTGGGAGCCATCGCCGTATATTTCAATATCCTCTCCTTTCAAAGCCCTTACAATGAAATTGCTTATAACTCTCCCATCATCAATTCTCATCCTCGGGCCATAGGTGTTGAAGATCCTCACAACCTTAATATCTACAGAATTCTGTCTCATATAGTCGAAAAAAAGCGTTTCCGCAACCCTTTTTCCCTCGTCATAGCAACTTCTTACGCCAATGGGATTCACGTTACCCCAGTAATCCTCCCTCTGCGGATGGACTTCAGGGTCTCCGTACACTTCACTTGTTGAGGCCTGCATAACTCTTGCCCTCACTCTCTTCGCTATCCCTAAAACATGCAAGGCTCCAAGAACATTCACTTTTATGGTCTTTACAGGGTTATATTGATAATGTACTGGACTTGCAGGGCAGGCGAGGTTAAATATCCAGTCAACCTCTAAGAGTATAGGCTGAGTTATATCGTGTCTTATTAACTCGAAATTAGGGTTGTCAAGAAGGTGAGCCACGTTTTCTTTCTGGCCTGTAAAAAAATTGTCAAGACACAAAACCTCATGTCCGTCTTTCAAAAGTCTTTCACATAGATGGGAACCTATGAATCCAGCACCACCTGTCACGAGGATCCGCTTTTGCTTGTTATACGTCCTAAACCTATACATTTCCTCTCCCGATAGACACATAACTGAAACCCAATTTTTTCATGACCTTAGGGTTGTACTGGTTTCTTCCATCAAAAATAACGGGGGTTTTCATCAGTTCTTTCATCCTCTCAAAGTCCGGCTCCCTGAACAAAAGCCATTCCGTAACCAGAATTAGCCCATCCGAATCCTTTAGTACTTCGTACTGGTTTTCTCCAAATGTGACTCTCCCATTATTCTTAAAAAACTCTCTTGCCTTCGGCATTGCCTTTGGATCGTAGCAGGAACAAACCGCACCATCCTCTGTAAGGGACTCGATTATAAATAGGGAGGGGGCCTCCCTTATATCATCTGTATTTGGTTTAAATGACAGACCCCATATGCCAAATTTTTTACCCTGTAGTTGGCCTCCGTAAAACCCCTTTATCTTTTCAACGAAGTTTCTTTTCTGCAGTTCATTCGTACTTAGTACTTCCTCTAAGATAGTAGCCCTATAACCCACCTCATTGGCAGTCTTTATTAAGGCTCTTACGTCCTTTGGGAAGCACGAACCCCCAAAACCTACTCCAGGAAATAAGAACTTCGGACCTATCCTACTGTCGCTCCCTATTCCTCTCATGACCATCATAACATCAGCTCCAAGCCTTTCGCATATATTAGCGATCTGATTCATGAAAGAGATTCTCGTTGCTAACATGCAGTTCGCTGCATACTTTGTCATTTCACTCGATTTTATGTCCATCGTAATTATGGGGGCGCCTGTCCTAATGAAGGGAGAGTAAAGTTCTTTAAGTATCTCTTCTACGCGCGTGTTTTCGACACCTATGACTATTCTCTCCGGCTTCATGAAATCGTCAACAGCAGAACCTTCTTTAAGGAACTCAGGATTAGATGCTATGTCAAACTGGACATCAACATCCCTTTTTTTTAGCTCTTCATTAATGATATCCTTTACTCTGAAGCATGTTCCAACAGGGACTGTGGACTTAACGACTATTATTCTGTACCTGTCCATGCAACTCCCAATATCCTTTGCAACTTTCTCGACAAAGCTCAGATCTGCAGATCCGTCCTTATCCTGTGGGGTATTGACTGCGATGAAAATTATTAAACCATGTTCAACCGCTTCCTTTATGTCCGTTGTGAAACGGAGTCTTTCTTCCGAAAGATTGTTCTTTATAAGTTCCTCAAGGTGTGGTTCGTATATTGGGACAACCCCCTTTTTTAGCCCTTCTATTTTTCCCCAATCTATATCCATGATCAGAACGTCATTTCCTGTTTCTGAAAAGCAAGCGCCTGTAACGAGCCCCACATATCCGGCGCCTATGACGGAAAGTTTCATTTCTATACCTCCCACCCAAATTTTCCCTTTATTTTTACGCACAAGCCGTTTGATTTCAAGCCATTTTTTGGTGTAGATTAAGAAAGAATGGGTCTTTCCGTATTCATGATCACAAAGAATAATATTGCCACAGTAGAGAGAGCCTTGAAAAGTGCGTTAGATTTAAAAGACGAGCTTATAGCCGTTGACTCTCACAGTACGGACGGGACAACAGAAATTCTCAAAAAGTATGCGGATAAAGTCTATCAGCTTGATACAGAAGATCTGAGGGAAAAGTATCAGTTCGCACAAGACCGTTGCGGTGAAGAATGGGTCCTATTTATAGATGCTGATGAATGGCTTACACCTGAGCTGAAAGAAGAGATAAGGTCTGTCATATCCTCAAAGTGCAACGAGTATGACGGGTATGTGGTCCATAGAAGAAACTTTTACCTCGGAAGGGAAATAAAGTACGGAGGCTGGTATCCTGATAGAGAAATCAGGCTCTACAAGAAGGAGAAAGGCCGATGGGAAGGGGGGCTTCACGCAAAGGTAGTAGTGAATGGAAGAGTTGGAGAGCTAAGACATAAGTACATGCATACACCCTATATAGATACGGCACATCAGATAAGGACTATCAACAGATACGCGGAGGCTTACGCCCAGGACCTCTTTAGGTCAAACAAGCACTTCAGCCTATTACATATGCTTACTCGCCCTTTTCTCAGGTTTTTCAGGGACTACGTTTTAAAAGGAGGGTTTCTCGACGGGATCCCAGGTCTGATAATTGCGGTTTCCACAATGTACTATGTTTTTATGAAACAGGGGAAGTTATGGGAAATTGAGAATGTGCTATTGAAGGGTAAGAGGAGCGACTATGAAAATGTTTGAAGCTTACAGAGATAAAGAAGTACTTATCACCGGTGGCTTGGGTTTCATAGGGAGCAATCTCGCCATTGAGCTTGTAAAATATGGCGCAAAAGTAACTATCGTTGACAATATGTTGCCAAGGCAAGGAGGAAATCTATTCAATATCAAGGAGATAGAAGACAAAGTTAAAGTAAATTTTTCAGATGTGAGAAATCAACTTTCAATGAACCATCTCGTGAAGGGCAAGGACTATGTTTTCCACCTTGCGGGACAGGTCAACCATGTGGATAGCATGCGGAATCCGGTTCAAGATTTAGAGATAAACTGTCTCGGGACTTTGGTCCTTCTTGAGGCTTTAAGACACCACAATAGAGAAGCAAGGGTCATCTTTGCCGGCACCCGGGGAGAATACGGTAAGTCTGTAAAATTGCCAGTAGACGAGGATCACCCTACCAACCCTAAAGGGATTTACGCCGTAACGAATCTTACCGCTGAAAAAATGGTCCTCGTTTACCATGACATATTCGGGATAAAGGGGGTTTGCCTCAGGATCACAAATACTTATGGCCCCCGTCACCAGATGCAACACGATGAGTACGGTGTGTTCAACTGGTTTATAAGAAAGGCCATAGATGACGATGCTATCCCAGTATTCGGGGATGGGAAAATATTAAGAGATTTCCTGTACGTAGAAGACCTTGTCGAGTGCATGCTAATGACAGCCCTGACAGAGGAAGCATACGGTATGGTCTTTAACGTAGGAACTGGGGTTCCTGTAAGCTTTATAGATCTTGCAAAAAAGATAGTGGAAGTAGCTGGTTCTGGGAGGGTCGAATTCAGGGAGTTCACCAAGGAGAGGAAGGAGGTCGAACCTGGGGACTACTATGCTGATATATCTCGAATAAAAAGGGTGGTAAAGTGGGAACCAAAAACCTCTTTGGAGGAGGGGATTAGAAAAACAGTTGAGTTCTATAGAAAGTACAGGGAGTATTATTGGTGATAAAATGGGCGTGAACACATTTAATCTAAAGAGGGATTCCACCAACGTTAAGGAGGAATTAAAGAGAGTATTCGAAGAGGTTATAGAGAGTGGAGAGTATATCCTTGGAGAGCAAGTGAGACTCTTCGAGGAAGAGTTTGCTTCCTATGTGGGCGTAAAATATGGAGTTGGAGTTGGCTCTGGAACGGACGCACTAAAAATAGCGGCCCTATCCCTGGGTCTAAATCCTGGAGACAAATTTATTACAGTACCTAACACTTACGTTGCTACTGTCATGGCCCTTTCGGGAGTAGGCCTTATTCCCGTTTTTTGCGACATAGATCTTAAGACATTTACTATCGATCCAAATCAACTTGAAGAAAGATTGAGAAAAGATCGAGAGATTAAACTTTGCATCCCCGTCCATCTTTACGGCCACCCAGCAAGAATGGACGAGATCAGAGAGATCTGCAGGAACCACAACGTACTTTTGCTTGAAGACGCATGTCAGGCTCATGGAGCCCTGTATAAGGGGAAAAAGGTCGGAAGTCTCGGTGATGCTTCTGCCTTCAGTTTTTATCCGACCAAGAATCTGGGCTGCTATGGAGATGGGGGCATGATTCTCACATCTTCTTACGAGGTTTATGAAAAGGCAAAAATGTTAAGGAATTACGGGCAAAAGGAAAAGCATGTTCACGAAATTGAAGGCTTCAATTCTCGGCTCGATGAGTTGCAGGCAGCTTTTTTGAGAAAGAAACTTTCATATCTCGACCGGGATAATGAAAAAAGAAGGCACATAGCCTGGCTTTACAAGAAGGAATTGGATGACGTACCTATTTCCCTTCCCACTGAGGCTGAATGGGCGTATCACGTATACCATTTGTTTGTTGTGAGGGTTCAAAAGAGGGATGAATTGGTCAAGTACCTAAAAGATTCGGGAATACATACCCTGATTCATTATCCCACGCCTATACACTTACAGCCAGCCTATAAGAAGCTCGGGTATAAAATGGGAGATTTCCCCCGAGCAGAAAAAGCCTCTTCAGAAATCCTTTCACTTCCAATCTACCCCTCTCTCAGAGAGGACGAGGTTTTGAAAGTCTGTTACGCGATAAGGAAGTTTTATCTTAGATGAGGGTCCTTCATATCATAAGTGACTGGAAGTGGACAGGTCCGGCTGAACCTGTAGTCTCCTTGTGTGAGGCTCTTTATCAAGAAGGGGTCGATGTGAGAATAGCATATAGAAAAACGCCAATAGATTTTCCGGAAAGGACCATCGAAAAAGAAGTAAAGAAAAGGAGAATCCCCTTTTACGAGGGATTCAAGTTGAACAGATATTTCTCCATTGGAGACTGGATCCATGACATTTGCAAGATTGGCGCGTACTGTAAAAAGGAAAAGATCGAAATATGTCATACCCATCTGTCTCATGACCATGTTCTAAGCTTTTTATCCCTTTACTTCAGAAAAAATAGGCCCCTGATTGTAAGAACGGATCACAAAAGGGATGGTTTGGAGAAGGGCTTCCTTTCTTCCCTGCTCGTAAGAAGGACAGACGGAATCGTTACTTACAGCGAAAGGATAAAAAGATGGGACATGGAGAGATTCGGAATAAGCGAGGAAAAGATCTTTGTCATACCTCCCGGTTTGAATATGAAAGTAGGACCGCTTGTGGATCTGAGGGATCAGCTCGGCTTAAAGGTTGGGGATAAGGTAATAGGGGTAATTGGAAGATTGAAGGTTGATCGTGGGTATGAAATCATACTTAAAGCGTACAAAATAGTTAAAAAGAGTTTCCCGAATGCGAAAGTAGTGATAATGGGGAGAAGCTCACAAATGGAAAAAAGCGTACTCAAGCCTATATCAGAGCTTGGAGTCAAGGATGGGGTTATTCTTGCCGGTTACAGGATTGACGACTATTACTCCGTAATAGACTCCTTCGATATTTTTGTCATGATGCGAGCGGGAACGGACGGGAGTGCAAGAGCATTGAGGGAAGTAATGGCAATGGGAAAACCAGCAATAGTTTCCGAAATGGGGATGCTGCCGGAGATAGTGAAAGATGGGGAGACAGGATTCGTTGTCCCTGTAGATGAGAAGGCCCTTGCAGAAAAGATGCTCATTCTTCTTAGGAATGAGAGGCTGAGAAAGGAAATGGGAGAAAAAGCAAAGAAATACGCGGAGAGCAACTGGAACTATAGGAATTCTGCCCGGATGCTAATTAGCTTTTACGAGAAGCTCCTTAAGTGAGAAGGTTAAAAATAGCTCTCGTTCTTGATCGTTTTATCCCGTCATCTGGAGGTCAGAGTTATTTTTCCTTTCTTGCCCAGGAACTGGCAAGGAGGGGACACGAGGTGTACGTATTCGCAACGGAGGTTGAAAACAGAAACCCTGAAAACTATAAAGTCGTTCTCGTCCCTGTGATCAAGAGACCTAAGTCACTCAGATTATTGAGCTTCATAATATCGACCAGGTGGCTCCTAAGAAAGTACAATTTCGACATAGTCCATCAGGTAGATGGGGCCTTGACAATGAACGTTTTCAATCCCCATGGGGGGGTGGAAAAGGCATATTTGAAAGGAGAATTTCGCTCCATAGGACGGGGATTTTACTACCTTATAAGGCTGATCAAGAGATATCTTAGTCCGTCTCACTACTTAATCCTCTGGATTCAGAAAAGGCAATTTGAAAGCCAAAATGTAAAAAAGATCATCGCTATTTCGCGGATGATCAAGGAGGACATTTTGAAGCACTATCGAGTTCCGGAGGAGAAGATCGCATACGTATTTAACACTTGTGACACAAGAAGGTTTTCCCCGGAAAATAGAACTCGGTTTTTCAAAATCGTTAGATCTGAACTAAAGATTCCTGAGGAAGCGACCGTTTTAATGTTCGCGGGTCATAATTTTCGTCTAAAGGGTTTGAAAGAGCTATTTATGGCACTACGAGAACTGAAAAAAGAGAACCCTAAAATCAACTTTTATCTTATAGTGGCAGGTCGAGGCAGAATTTCTAAATACAATGCTATTGCTCGCAAACTTGGGATTGAAGAAAATGTTATTTTCCTCGGACAGGTGAGGGACATAGAAAAGTACTACGCTGCAAGCGACATATATGTCCATCCCACTTACTACGATTCTTGTTCATTGACTGTTCTTGAGGCTCTCTCTTCTGGGATCCCTGTTGTGACCACGAAGTACAACGGCGCAAAAGATATAATCCTCTCCCGTGAAGGGGGTATAGTCATTGAGGACCCTTCTGATATCCACGAGCTAAAACGGGCTATCTCATATTTTTTTGATGAAAGAAGAAGGGAATTGGCAAGGAAGGTTGTAAGACAATGGGTTGAGAGAATAACCCCCGAGCTACACATTGAGCAGATTTTAAATGTCTATCTTGAAGTGGCCGATTCACGAAGACTGAAAGAGCCCCGACCTTGACAATTTTTTGGACAGTGATATACTAATCGAACTGTGTTAAAAAGCTGAATATACTATGGAAAAGCAATCGCGAAGGCGAATTATTCTCCTATTTTTATTCTCTGGCATATTTGCTCTCTTTTTCTCCTTTCTGACTGTGATTCTCATTGAGAGTGCCCTTGCGAGATTTCCCATCAAGGAGGATGTACGAGTAGAAAAAAAGAAGGAAGGGGAAAATCCCTTGGGCAAGGAGGCCGTAACCGATGTCATAACAAGAAGAAATCTATTTAGGGCAAAACTAAACGTTGAACTGCCTAAGCCCAAGACGGAGAAGGAGCTTGAAGAAGAGGCCCTTACAGAGATCGTTAAGGAAATGACACTAAAAGGGGTTATACTCGGAAAAGAGACTGAGTCGTACGCCATAATAGATAGAGGAAAAAACAAGGGTGTGTGGGCATATTCAGTAGGGGAGATCGTTGAGAGAGGCCTTGCTGTAAAAGAAATAAAGCATAATGAAGTCCTTTTGGACAAAGGTGATTTTTCTTTTAAGCTGAAACTCTTTGCAAAAGGCTATGAGAAAACCTCATCCGTAAAAGAGGGAGAGAAGGGGAAAGTGGAGAGGCACCTTGCAAAGATCCCAAGTGATGTGATCAAAAAGGAAAGGGGCGCAATAGTTATAGATAAGAAGTTTGTGGAGAAGGCAAAAAACGATAAAGACCTTTTTAATTCTATTGCTTCAACAGTAGCGATCAAAGCGTGGCTTGATGGCAAAGGAAATCCTGCAGGGATAAAAATAGTTTCCATCGATAAAGGGAGCCTTGTAGAAAGGATGGGAATTCTGCCGAACGACATAGTACAGGAGGTAAATGGATTAAGGCTTTCAAACCACGAGGATCTTAGAAGGGCGTATGATGAGCTAAAAGATGCAACGAAGTTCGTCGTCAAAATTTTGAGGCAGGGAAGAGAGAAAACTCTATATTACGAAATCAAATAAGGGGGAACATTGAAGAGGATATACATTTTAATTTTAATCGTATCTATATCAGTTCTCATTCCATCGATCTGCCCGGGCCAGGATAGGTCTCTTGATAAAGCGCAGCCAAAAAAATCAGAGATGATCCAGATGAATTTTGACAACATCGAATTGAGGGATCTTATACGTTTTATCAGCACAGTAATGGGAAAGAACTTCATATTCGATGAAAACGTAATTAAAGGGAAAGTTACTATCCTTGCTCCGCAAACACTTGCAAAGGACGAAGTCTACAAGGTTTTTGAGGCCGTCATGTCTTACTTCGGCTTCGCAATAGTTGAAACAAAGGAAGCTACAAAAATTGTTAGAGCTACAGATGCTAAGGGTTTGGCCTTGGAGGTTATAGAGAATAGGCAGAAACCTGTTGTTCCATTGGAGGACAAACCGGTCACCTATATTTTTCATCTCCAGTATCTCGACGCACAGGCAATGGTTGGCATCTTAAGGCCTCTTATGTCGAAGGATGCTTATCTCGTTGGTGTTCCATCTACTAATTCACTTATAATGGTGGATAACGCATCGAATATTCAGAGATTAAACGAAATCATAGCCACATTAGATCAACCAACCCCGCGAAGGTTAGAGACCATAAAAGTTTTTAACATACAGCATACTAACGCGGCTGACCTTGCGAAGACCCTTCAGGCCCTTCTTGCCGCAAAAAAGCCTGCGACGCCAAAGGAACAGATATTTATATCATCTTACACGTCGACAAATTCAATCCTCATCAGTGCCCCTCCTGAGGATATGAAAGAGATAGAGAGAATCATTGCGGACATCGACACTTTCAGGCCACAGGTTCTCGTAGAAGCTGCAATTGTTGAGGTGAGTACAACAAAGGGCCTGGAACTCGGGGTTGAGTGGCTGGGAGGGGTGAGGTCCGGAACTGACGGACTTGCAGTAGGTGGTTTTGTCCAGCAAGGTGGTTCTTTAGTACCAGTAGGTTCAGGTGTTGCTCAGGCAATAAAGGATGGTGATCCAAGTAAGGCTGCGGCTAATCTCAAGACCGGGTTAAATATAGGGGTCCTTGGCAAGTCGATAAAATTTATGGGTAAAGAATACCCATCTCTTGCTGCCTTTGTGAGGGCATTAAGTACCGTAGAGAATGTTAACATCCTTTCGACCCCTCAAATACTTACTCTCAATAACGAGGAAGCGGAGATCATAGTTGGTGAGAATAGACCATATGAGACATCCCAGAGGCTCGATGCGGCTGGAAACCCTATATATTCATACGACTACAGGGACGTGGGTGTAAAGCTTAAGGTTAAACCCACAATAAACAAGGATGGTTTTGTCTACCTAAACATCTATCAGGAAGTGACTAAGGTCTCTCAGGCTGCAACAGAGGCAACAGGTGCAACGAGACCAACCACTCTTAAAAGGTCAACAAAGACAACTGTCGGTGTCAAGGATTCACAGACAATCGTTATAAGCGGGCTTATAAGTGATGACACGACCGGTACCTCGCAGGGTATACCCCTTTTGAGTTCCATTCCCCTCTTAGGCTATCTTTTTGGGTCTAAGCAGAAGGTAAATGAGAAAAAAAATCTCCTTGTCTTTATCACTCCTAAAATAGTATATCTTCCCGAGCAAATGGACGAGATAACGAAAAAGAAAAAGGAAGATCAGGAAAACCTCATAAGGGGCAAGACGATAAGGGGAAAAGAGGATTCCTGATGGACAATAGCTCCGATACTCTAACTCCAATTCCCCCCCAGATAGCGCGTATCCCTTACTCCTTTTTTCAAAAAAACGGGATACTCCCTTTAGGATGCAAGAAAGATTCTAAGGTACTCGTCTGTGCGAGCATTGAGGGTTCGAATGGTTTTTCAGTTGACATAATGAGCATATACGCTAAGATGCCAGTAGAAGTAAGAAAGGTTTCGAAGGAAGAGTTCGAGCATCTTCTGAATACTTTTAAAGAGGAACAGGGGAGAGAGGCTGTAACAGAGGTCGTCGAAGACCTTGGGGAAGCTGCCCTTTCGGAGATAACTCAGGAGATACCTGACAATCACGACCTCACAGATTTTGCTGCAAATGAACCACCTATTATAAAACTGGTTAACCTCCTCTTTTCTATAGCCATAAAGGATAGAGCAAGCGATATACATATCCAGCCTACAGAGAAGGACATAAGGGTAAGATTCAGAATTGACGGATTGTTATACGATATGTACCGTCTACCAAAACGTGCGCAGGATGCGGTTGTATCCAGGGTTAAGGTTATGGCAGGTCTCGATGTGGCGGAAAAGAGACTTCCTCAGGACGGAAGAATCAAAATACGTGTAAATAACAGGGAGATAGACGTAAGAGTATCGATTGTTCCAGCAACGCATGGGGAACAAGTGGTTCTGAGACTCTTAGATAAGAGCGCAGCATTTATTACCATACATGAGATAGGAATGGACGAAGAATTGAAAAAATCTTTTATTGAAATTATCTCAAGACCACAAGGTGTTATCCTTGTTACAGGTCCTACTGGTTCTGGAAAGACAACGACACTCTATGGAGCACTCCAGTTCATAAACACGCCTGAAAAGAACATATTAACAGTGGAAGACCCGATTGAATATCTCATTCCAGGGATAGGACAGATACAGGTTAACCCAAAGATAAATCTTGACTTTGCTCGAGCTTTAAGGTCCTTCTTGAGACAGGATCCTGATGTGATCATGGTGGGAGAGATAAGGGATGAAGAGACAGCAAGGATCGCAATTCAGGCTGCCCTGACTGGCCACCTCGTCTTTTCAACACTTCACACGAATGATTCGGCAAGTGCACTCACAAGACTCATCGATATGGGCATTGAGCCCTATTTACTCTCCTCCTCCATAACAGCCATCCTTGCCCAGAGGCTAATAAGGAAGATCTGCCCCTATTGTAAGGCCATATATGAGCCGACGGATTTTGAAAAAAGTCTCCTTAAGGAGTACGTAGGGGATTTATCTGTTACTCTCTACTTCGGCCGTGGCTGCGAAAGATGCCTGAATACAGGATACATTGGAAGGACGGGCCTATTCGAGCTTTTGAGAATGACAGGTCAAATCAGGGAAATGGTTCAGGGTAGAGCATCATCTGAGGAAATAAAGAGTCAGGCGATAAGAGAAGGAATGCGAACATTAAGGGAAGATGGCATAAGTAAGGTGCTAAAAGGGATAACAACCGTGTCAGAGGTTATGAGGGTGACTATAGAGTGATGAAATTCGTCTATGAGGCATTGACGGTCGATGGGAAGAGAAAAAGGGGGGAGATAGAGGCAGATCACATCGAAATTGCAAAGCAGAAATTGAAAAGGGAAGGAAAATATTTAATTTCCCTCGAGGAGTCAAAAGATAAAAGAAGAGAAAGGTCATTTTTATTCGCTTTCCGCAGTTTTGGAGTAAAAAAAAGCCTTCCCATAAAACTGGCAAGACAGTTATCTTCCCTCCTTAAAGGTGGGGTTCCTCTATATCAGGCACTCGTGATAGTCGGAAACCAGACTAAGTCGGAGAAAGAAAAAAAGATCATACATTATCTCTCGGAAAGGGTGAGGGAAGGTATATCCTTGTCTGATGCCTTGTCCGACTTCCCTCACATATTCGACCCCTTTTTTATTTATTCGGTAAAAGCTGGGGAAAAAAGTGGGGCCCTCGATAATATATTGCTTTACCAGGCAAATCTTCTTGAACAGGATGCAAACTTAAGGAGCAAGATAAAGACCGCCCTCATATATCCCGCAATCATGGTAGTTGTGGGTATATCTGTCCTATTTTTCCTACTGAGCGTGGTTGTTCCTATGATGGTAAAGATCTTCGAAAGGATGAACCAGACCCTTCCATTTGTTACAAGGGCCCTTATTCTTCTGTCCGATCTTGTGATCGGAAAGATATATATCCTTCTTGCGTTCTTTGCCATTTTGTACATCTTATTTGTAAAAGTGAGGAAGAACGAGAGATGGGAGAAACTTAAGGCTTCCATAATCCTCAAAATCCCCCTAATAGGTGAACTTTACGAGATGATAATGGTTGAAAGATTTACGAGGATTTTGAGCACCTTACTCAAAAGCGGAGTACCAATGTTACAATCCCTTCTCGTTGTCAGCGGGGCAGCGAAGAATCCCCTATATAAGGAAGGGATAGAAAAAATGGCCCACATGGTAGAGAGGGGATTGGATCTTTCCGCTGCAATTAGGCAACTCAGCCTGTTTCCCGGTAACGTGGGAGATATCATTTATGTGGGAGAAAAGGGCGGGAATTTAGAAGATATGCTCGACAACATCTCCCAGTCATACGAAAATAGTATAACTCAGAGGATTTCTTTACTCACATCCCTCGTGGAACCAGTTATCATTCTTTCCCTCGGTGCCTTCGTCGCCTTCATCCTTGTTGCCACACTCCTTCCCCTATTTGAGATGAATAGACTGATCTTAAGGAGATAAATTATGGAAAGGAAAAAGAAAAAAGAGCGAGGCTTTACGCTAATAGAACTGATGGTTGTGATTATCATAATCGGTATCCTTGCCACACTACTCGTCCCGAGGATAATGGAAAGACCAGAAGAGGCAAGAAGGATAAAAGCTAAGATGGATATAAAGACATTAGAGGCCGCGCTGAAATTGTACAAACTCGACAACGGTACATATCCGACAACTGAGCAGGGACTTGAGGCACTGATAAAGAAACCTGAGATAGAACCTGTCCCAAAGAGGTGGAGAGAGGGTGGATATCTTGAGTCGAAGAGTGTCCCCCTTGACCCCTGGGGAAACCAGTACGTTTATATCTCTGATGGTTCTGAGTTCGAGATAATATCCTACGGTGCGGATGGACAACCTGGCGGAGAAGGGAAAAATGCGGACATATCGAGTAAGGCTATTGAAAAGGATTGATGGCTTCACACTCCTTGAGCTACTCGTTATTCTACTCTTAATATCCCTTTTTCTGCCCTTTATATTTTTGAATCTTCAGGGTTTTGGCTCAGATGAAAAAGAAAACCTGTTAAGTATGCTCGCTCTCGAATTTTCTCTCTTGAGGGAGAGGGCTATCTCTGATCATACGGTTCTTTGCGTCGAGTTCGATATAACAAAAAACATGATCTCGACTGGAAGCTTAGACATCTATATGCGATTTCTTCCAGAAAAAGAGATAGAGATAGGGGGCAATTACATTTTGAAGGATGTGGTAATAAACGGGGAAAAATTCGGAGAGGGTAAGTGCCTCATGAGATTCTATCCAACTGGCCTTGTGGATCGAGCTATAGTCCACTTTGAAAAAAACGGGGAAAGATTCTATTCAATCGTCTGTAATCCTCTTACTGCAAGACTCGAAGGCTTCAATGAATATGTGGAAGAGATTAAAGAACCAGAAGGGGCTAACATTACTTGAGGTGCTTGTTGCCCTCGCATGTGCATCCCTTGCTATCGTCTCCTTTGTTACGCTGACTTCTTTTTCTACCGAGATGGAGGCAGATGCAAAGAGACTGACCGAGGCGACCCTTATCGCAGAGAACATGATGAGGTCAATTGAGGAAGGAGATTTTCCAGAAACTGGGATGGAGGAAGGAGAAGTGGAAGGCATGGAGGGTTTTACGTATAAGAAGCATGTTACGGATACTTTTATAGAGAATGTGAAAGAGATAAGGCTTGAAATTTTCTGGGATCAGGGCAAAAGGGGAACGGAATTCCTGTTGTTTGTGAGAAAGAAATGAATTTTCGAACCTCTTTTCGAAAAGCAGAAAAAAGAGTCGTCAAAGTTAAAGGGGGTGGGACGGGCTTTACGCTTTTAGAAGTTCTCATATCGATCTCTCTTGCCGCGATTATCCTTTTTGCTACCTATACCATCTTCTTTGCCATAAGTAGGACAGTTGATAGTGTAACAGAGGAAAGAAAAATATACGAATCTGGAAGGGTACTTATGGAACTCCTTACGAGGGATCTAAGGGGCATAAACAGGGTGGGAAAGTCTGGTCTTATAGGTACAAGGGAGGAGATCGATGAAAAAGGATACTCCCGGATCGATTTTATAACGACTTCCCTTTTGAGATCAGGCTTTTACTCGGAAGGGGAGGTTGGCTATCGTATAGTAAAAGGGGAAGAGGGAAAGCTCATCCTTTTGCGTAGGGAGGGTGACGTGGAAGGAGATTTAAAGACTGGAGGCACATATTTTGAGCTCTCAAAGGATGTGAAGGAGTTCAACCTCTCCTTTTCTGACGGAAGTACATGGTTCGATGAATGGGATTCGAAGGCTATGGGGAGAATCCCCCAATCGATAAGGATCGAAATAAAGTTAGTAGGAGAAAATGGAAGGGAGGCCACTTTTGCTACTGAGGAGACCGTACCGTCCTCTTTCTAAGGATGATGGATTTGTACTTTTAATCGTTCTTGTCATTATAAGTCTTTTATTCCCGATCGTTATCGCATTTAACTCATCCTCTATGGTCAGTCTCCTCCAGGCCTCGAACTTCAGGGATACAGCGTATGCCTTAAGAATGGCAAAATCAGGGATAGAAGGGGCAATGGCTCTACTTGAAAATGACGATGCAAGCTACGACTCTGAAAATGATCGATGGGCGACAGTCTTACCAGCCCTTTCTATCGGAGAAGGACAGCTCATCGTGAGGATCGTTGACGAGGATAGAAAGATAAACATAAATTTGCTTGTAAAGCCAAACGGTAAAGACGTGGATAAAAGGATAGAGAGGCACTTGAGGAACCTCATAAAGAGACTCGGCGGGAAGCCAGAAATTGTGGATGCTCTTATAGACTGGATGGACAAGGATAGTGAGATAACGGGAACAGACGGTGCAGAAGACGAATATTACAAAGACAAGGGATACAAATGTAAGAACGGCCCCCTCGACACGCTTGAAGAGTTACTGCTCGTTAAAGGTTTCGATAAAGAACTCCTTTTCGATAGGGGTCTAAAGGACTTTATTACTGTCCAGCCAACGGACGGAAAGATAAATGTAAATACCGCGCCAATAGAGGTACTCTACGATCTTCATGAAGAACTGAGGGAAGGACTATGCGAAGAGATAGTAAGAAAAAGGGAAGAAGAACCGTTTAAGAGATTGGATGAGGTAAAAAACGTTATCGGGATTTCTCAAGCTCTTTATGCTAAAATATCGCCTCTGATAAAGGTGAACTCGTCCATATTTACAATAGAGAGCACATACTCGATTGGCAAACTGAGAAAGACAGTAAAGGCAATAGTAAAAAGGGAGGGACAAAGGGCTAATATACTCTTCTGGAGAGAATCCATATGAGAGAAGGTTGGGCTATCCTAAAGTACGATGATAACTTTTACTCTATCAAATGCGAGCTCAGAAAAAGGCAGAAGGCTAAACTGAAGATTGAAAAACTTGGACCTGACTTCAGTGCCCAGAAGGATAGAAAATACACCCTTTCTCTTCCCTCATCGAGCGGTTTTTTAGTGGCCCTTAATTTTCCATTCAAAGAGAGGAAGAAGATAGAGCTCGTTCTTAAAAGCGAACTCGAGCCCTTACTCCCTTTTCCTTCGGAGGATATAGTCACCGACTTTATAAATATCGAAGGTGGAAATATCCTTTCCCTTTCAGTACAGAAGAGTCTGATTGATGAACTAAGGTCGAAATTCAAGCCCGCTGTCCTTACTTTAAATTCCCTATCCTCACTTTATGCATTACAGTTTTTTGGAATTATAAAGGAAGATTCGTATTCCCTGCTCCATATGGAGGAGGACTCCTTTGTCCTTTTTCGGTTTCACAAGAAAAGACTTGAGAGCGTAAGGCAGTCTTTTTTTGACTTGGAGACTATTTACGAAAGGATAAGAGAATCCTTTGCCCAGGGAAGGTCTGGATCCCTTTACCTCATAGGGAATGAAAGGAGGATGGACCTTAAAAAAGCTATTGAGAGTAATTTTGAGATAGAGGTCAGGCTAATGAAACCTGAAAATTACATCGATTCAAATATTTATCCTGATTGGGTATGGGCCGCATGTGGTGCCTCCCTCCTTTCTCTAAGTCCGGAAAAACATATAAATCTGCTAAGGGAGGAAGGCAAGGGATTTTTAAATATGGAATCCTTATCAATTGCGGTCTCCATCGTGCTTACTCTCTCATTCCTCGCTTTTATTGCCTCCTACATAAATCTCAATCTGAAGGAGAGGGCTTACAGAGATTTGGCGAAGGAGGAGTTGAAGATCTATAGAAGCCTTTTTTCAGGCTCTCCTCCCGTAGGGCAGATAGAGAAGATATTACAGGAAAAATTGAAAGGCAGAAGCGGAGAAGGGCAAAAAACGAGCTCCATTTCTCCCCTTTTCATGTTATCAGAGATAAGTAAAAATATAGACGAATCCGTAGATGTGAAACTCAGTTCATTTAACATGGAGGAGAACAAGCTGAGCATATCTGGAACAACAGTCTCCTTGTCGAACGTCGAAAGGATAAGGGAAGGTCTTATGAAAATTAGAAACGTGAAAGAGGTTATTATCGAATCTGTGGAGCCATCTGTAAATCAGGTAAAATTCAAAATAAGGTGCGAGCTGTGAACAAAATAATAAAATCGATCAGTAGATTCATACCGGAAAGAATCCTCTTTCTCATATCTGTATTTTTGATTCTCATCTTCTCTGCGTACACTTACTTTTTCTTTAAGGATGCACAAGACGTTGAGAGGCGAATAACCTCAAGGCAGAAGGAGCTCGGAAGGATAATCCTTCTGAAGGACGAGTATCTGAAAAGTAAAAGGGAGATAGAAAAGGAGAACTTAAGGGAGAAGGAGATAAGAGCCCTTTCGCTTTCCTCGATAGAGGAACTCGTATCGAAAAATGTAAAAGGTGGAAAGCTTGTATCAATAAAATTTGTCACTCTAAAGTCGGCGAAGAAGGTTGAGAAATCAGGAATAGATTTAAAGTTGAGTGGGCTAACCTTAGAGGAGATCGTCTCTTTCTCTTATGCCGTCGAAAAAAGAGGATATCTTATAAAAAAGTTCAATCTTGCCATTTCAGGCTCTAATCCTAATCTTCTCGATCTCTACCTGATTATTACGGAGGGATGATGGGAAAGGTCTTAAGTAAAGGTTTGCTTTTTGGTTGTCTTATCCTTTTTTTCCTCTCCATCTTTTCTCTTTCGACTTACATTCTCTTTCCATACAAAAAATTTCTGAATCTCCTTGTTCACAATCTCCTATCTGAGAGCAGTATGAGGTTCTCTATTGAGGGGAAAAGATTAGGGTTTTTCAGTTTGAACATCAAAGCCATAGATATAGGCTTCGAGGGAATAAAGGATCCAATCTTCGAATTAAGGGATGTGAGACTTACTCCAGACCTCATAGGGCTTCTAAAAGGCAAAATCGGTCTAAGTGGAAAGGGTAAATGCAAAAGTGGATGGGTTGACATAGTCATAGATGAGATAGCCCTATTTAGGGAATCGAGACCTTTCTTCCAGATAAGATTCAATAATGTTGAAATCAAAAAGGCCTTTTATGGATCCACGTTTATTAAAGGATTTAAAGGGATGATGGATGGTACATTCAGGAGGGAATTCAGCCTTTCCGGATCTGAGATTCAAAGGGGAGGCTTTTCATTAAAAATAAAGGACGGGGAGATAGACGGACTATTTTTTAAGGGCTTCCCGAGGATTTCCATTCCATATAGTGAAATAACGATAAAAGGTACGTCAGAGGGCGATATGACGAAAATCGATGTTTTGACAGTGAATTCGCCCCTCGGCCTCATGAAGGCCTCAGGTTGGATAAGAAGTTCCGAGGGGATTCAGGACATAAATATATTAATCTCGTACGAGGGCTTTAAAAAAACACCCCTTTCGGGAAGGGGAGAGATAAGGATCACTGGAAACCTTTTTTCCCCGGAATCCCTTCACATTGAAGGGCATAGGAGGTAGAGAAATTTTTTTTTAAAAATGTGACAAATGTCACTGAAACTTTTTATCGACAATCGTAGAAAATAATCGTATAATGGTTCAAAGAAAAAATATGGGAGGAAAAATGAAAAGACAAAGCGTTATTCTCTTCACCCTTTTTTGCCTCAGCTTTCTTATTTTTGCCGTTCATGCGGGCGCTTTTGCTGAGGCTATCGATGTTATAAGAAATGGAAAATTCGAGAACGGTCTTGAAGAATGGAATCTTCATCCGAAACTTAGGGCAACTGCCACATGGCCGCTTCAAGAAGGAAAGATAAACCTCCATCCGCCCTCAGGCTGCTTTTATAAAGGCACGATCATCTACCAGAACCTTAATGTAACAGACATTGCAGGAAAAGAGGCACAGATATCCTGTAAGCTCACGAAATACTATGCCCCTGAGGGAAATACAGTAGCAATCTATTTGAAGTACGTGGATACAAATGGCAATGTTCAAAGGATTAAGGTTTTGAACCCTGAAAACAAAGATATATCAAATGACACTCTCGTGACCGGTACCTACACGTTTCCTTCCAATGCAAGAAAGCTTGTCATGATGGAGATTGCAAAGGAAAACTACGGAGAATTTCTGATCGACGAGATTTCTCTAATAGTAGATGGACAGGCTGGGCCTGTGCCTAAGATCACAACAGCCTCTGTGTCAGCCTCATATGGCGAGAATGTAACTATACAGGGTTCGAACTTTGGCCAAAACGGTTCTATAATGATTCTCTCCCCACTTACAGGAAAGCCTGTATACGACCCCGGAATCTATGATGTCTCGTGGAGTGATAATCAAATAACATTTAAGGTTCGGGAGCCTGGAAGAAGCGGAAGGATCGTCGTTGTCTCAGATTTCGTTGAAAGCAATAACGATGCCACATTCGAACTTAAATCCCCAAATTTCACAATAGACTTTATGGAAGACGAGGTAACGGTCTATAAAGGCGAGAAGGCAGAGTTTGTAGTAAAGGTTGATCTCCTAAACGGCTTTGAGACGAATGGAATGGGCTTTATGTTGCAGCAGCCATACGATTTCAACAGCATAACAACTTTCACCCCCGCTCCTTTGAAGACTTCAGGTGGCGTTTTGATGACTATCGATACGAAAGATCTCTCAGAAGGAACTTATAACGGAGTATTACAGACCCTTGAGGATAAATCCTCGGCGAGGTTTGCAAGCTTTAAGCTCAACGTAAAGACCGTAGATAGGGTAAGATTCAAGGAACAAATTGGGAGCACTTATCCGTATGAGTACCAAGTAATCGAAGAAAAGAACGTAACAAAACAGGGCTCGATAGGTACCATCTTAGTAGATGCCTTAGACGCTTCCGGAAACGTCCTTTCCGATGCACCCATAAAGCTTCAATCAAGCGACCCAGAAAAATTACCCGTCTATGAAAGCTGGGGATACTCGATTTTTGCAAACGAAAGCGGGGATGTAACGCTAAATGCCATTGCCCCCGACGGAAGAACCGTAGTTGGTTCATTGCCTGTACATATAAGCATACCCGATCAACCAAAGGTCACATACCTCAATATAACCCCGAACCCTGTCACAAACAAATACACTGACAACCTGACTATGACCGCACATGTTACAGGAACTGCCTCTTCTCATGGTTGGCGTATAGAGGGCAACATAGAAATAAAAGATGATACAAGAGGCTGGAGTAGTGACTATTCAAGTTATTCCGGCACATTCAAGATAGACCACTCAAAGACAAACCTCGGTGATTATCTTTTTACAGTATCAATAGGAGATTCAACAAGGGCAACTATTTTAAGTGTTGTAAACGATCCGGATTACAGTGCCCTAAAACCAATTGTAAAATCCCTTGATCCGGATATGCCTCCCTACATGCAGGAGCAGTTTATGATCGAATTATACGACACCTCAGGAAACCTTGCCTTCTCGAAAGAGTACTTTAGTTCCGGCCTGAAAGGCATAGTAATAGGTGCCATAACACCGGGGACATATAAGGTGAAGATAGCCCCAACTGGGTATTATGGAGTGCCTCCATTTGAGCCCCAGTTCTACCCGAACACAAAAGATATCTCTAAGGCAGAGCCGGTCCAATTTGAAGCTGGTAAGACAAAAGAGCTCGTCTTCTTCCTTAGAAAACCTCAGATCTCAGGGCCAGAAATGGAAGTTGAGGGAGTACTGAACAACCTTATTCAGGCTTACAACAGTAAGAACCTCGAACTATTTATGAGTTATGTTTCTGATAACTACATGGACCGTGGACAAGACAAAAGTGCACTGAGAGAGGAACTGAATAGCCAGTTTAGTGATCCTTCCTTCACCACCATCCAGATCGCTTCCAAGCAGATCTTAGTTACTGACGACCTTGCAACCGTCACGGTCACTTTCACAGATAATTCCACTCAGATCCTTTACTTCAAGAAAGAAGGCGAAAGCTGGAAGCTTTACGGAAATCAGGAAAAATACGAAATCCATGCCTACTCCATGCACTTCGATAACGGATACTATGTCAATTTCGCTATTCCCGACAAAGATCAGAATATAAGAAGTGTAGCTGTAAATGGTCAAGGTATCACAGGCACGCTTAACCTTACTTACCAGGCCTGGGGCGGATGGGCACTTTCCGAGGGCCTTTTTATCTCCCAGCAGACACCTACAGGGACCCTGACTTACTCGATCACAATAACAGGAAAAGACAATTCTCAAGACACATACCAGAAGACCATAACAGGCTACGTAGAGAATTTTGCGACGAACCTTTCCCCACAGGGTACAGTAACAGGTCAAATAGTTTTCTCATGGACCGGAATACCTAATGCTCATAGGTACGCCATAGAGCTTTACGGTGCCGAGGGTAACCGTATATGGGAGAAATACGACATACCCCCATCAACGACCTCTGTTCCTTACGATGGACCCTCTCTTTCCCCAGGAACCTACGTATTCAATATTGTCTCCGCTATCGAGACCCAGGGTGTTGACAACTTCTCCTTTGCAAGGGGTCAATTCACACTCCAGGCTCAGGCTGAGTTTTATATCTCCGGAGTCGTTAAAAAGATCGATGGTTCCCCAATTTCCGGGGTTGTAGTCAAGGCAAGGGATTACGAAACTTCGCAAATCATTGCTTCCTCCACAGATAACTTCGGTCATTTCATCCTATATATCTCCAATCCGGGTGAGTACGAAATCATTGTCGAAAAGGAGGGCTTAGAACCTTTAAATCCACCTAACTTCCCAATCGGATTAAATAGCGAGAATCCGCATGTTGAGCTCGAAGATATCGTAATGGTGGAGAAGATTCCTACTCCCAACCTTATCGTACTTACAAAAGGCTGGAATTTCGTATCATTCCCGAAAGAACCCGCACAAAAAGCAATAGAAAATGCCTTTCAAGGGCTATTAAGCAAAATAAGGATCATCTGGTCCTATGATAACGAGGAGAAGAGGTGGCTCAGATGGAAACCTGAAGGAGGAAATACCAATAGCCTTTCAGAGATAAAAGCCGGCCCTGGCTACTGGATATATATGAATGAACCGTCGGCCATAGACATCTCTTCCTGGACGGAACCTCAATCTAAGACGATCGCACTCTTTGAAGGATGGAACCTCGTAGGATGGCTTGGAGAGGAAAAATCCTTAAGCGATGCTCTCACCGGTCTAAATGGCCAATGGATCATCATCTGGAGCTGGGATAAAGGAGAATGGAGCGCAAAACACGAATCAAAAGAACTTCCATTTCCACATGTTGATAAGCTCTATCAGGGGAAGGCTTACTGGATAAAGATGAAAGCGGGAGCATCCTGGCAGCAGGAATGATCTACAAGTGGAGAAAGATGTTGACAGATCTTTTTTTGCGGGTTACAATTAGGCGTTCCTGGATAGTGAAGGGGGAAATACTCAGGTCAAAGGTTTATAGGAGGCGGGACATCTTGGCCGTCGCCTCCTTCTTACTCATTTTTCCTCTCCTCTCTTTTGCTTCCCCCTCCGTCATTCTTAAGGACGGAAGGATCACGATCCAGGCGGAAGGGGTGCCAATCCTTAGAGTCGCAGAACTTATAAGCAAAGAGATGGGTATAGATGTTTATATTGATAGATCTGAACAGGGTCGGATCGTGAACGTGAATATCCAGGATATGCCTATAGAGAAGGGCTTAAGGAGGCTTGCCTATCCTCTGAACTATGCTATTTTTTCCCAGGAGGGGAAGATAAGGGAGCTTAGAATCTTCCGTTCCGCAGGACTAAAAGAGGAAGGCTATGTGGTAATTAGGGGAGAGGAGGCACAAAAAAATGCTCAGCCCAAAGCCTTAGAGAAAAGAAGTCCTCTCCTTGAAACTCAAGCAGGAGAAAAACTAAAGCCCGAGGAGAACGCTTTGAAAGAAAAAGCGGAAGTTAGGGAAAGCTATGTGCAGGCAACTCCCGTAACTGGCGAAAAGGCTCTTGCCTATAACATCTGGTTGAACAAGAGACTCGCGGAGATGAACTCAATAAAGGAGCAGATGCAAATTATGGCGGATAAGGCACATGAGACCATTCCGGTCGTTCAGTCGAATCTTCCTACCTCACAGATCCCAACCCCCCAGGCTACTCCTTCCTCTCCTGCAGAAACTGAATCGCGCGTAAGTGGTGAAAAATATTTGGGTCTTTTTGAGATGAAAAAGATGGTTGAAGGACAGTCCCAGCTTAGGCTTCTTTCCTTCCAGCAGAAAGCATATGCCAATTACCTTTACTACCAGCAGAGAATGGGCGCTACTACTCAATATGCACCTAATCTTCAGGGCATGGACTACTATTACAGGATGTCCATCCTAAAAGGAATCTATGGAAGACAAAAATAAGGAGGAAGTTATGAACANACGAAAAACATTTTTATTTACCTTTCTCTTCGTGCTCCTTTTAATTCCCCTTTTCTCTTCCTCTGCAAAAGACTATATCCAGCTCAAAAGCTATGTCTTCGGCATAAACCCACCAGGACAGACCGGTGAGCCCACAAAAGAACCTCTTTCAGGGGCAACGATAAGCCTTGCCAAATATCCATCAATAGGGACAACAAGCGGGACAAATGGGTATTTTGTCCTCTCCGGTATACCCGCTAACCAGGTTCATGCCTTTAAGATTGCAAGGGAGGGCTATGTTCCAACGAATATCTTTGCAAAGGTTGGGGGAGAAGACATAGACGCAACAAGTTGCTTCACTCAACAAAGTGGCCCCTGCCCCTTTCCAGTTGAGTTCGATGCCATATCGCAAGGGATGGCGGATTATGTTGCAAATTTGTCCATCTCCGGCATAGACCTCTCCAATTACGGTCTCCTTGTCCTCTCCTTTAGTACCCCCAATGACGGTTTTATGATTGATCCGCAGACAGTCCTCGTAAGCATAGATGGATCGGATCCTCTCACACCCGATCGTTTCATAAAGTTTGGCCCTGATGTCCTTATCATCCCAAATGTTCCTCCAGGCGAAAAAACAGTGGCAGTATCGGGAATTTCCGGTGTCACGATACCCCCAATAATACTTCCAGTCTTTACTGGTGAGATAACAATGTTCAACGTGGAGATCTTTCCGGAATCTCAGATGGGAGAGATTAAAGGCCAAGTCACAAACGAGGATGGAACTCCTATCTCTGATGCCATAGTAGAGGCAATACCTCAGGGAGTTGGAAGTCCTGTGACGACTCTTACAGATGCGCAGGGCAACTACATTTTGAAAGTAAGAGAAGGTTCATACAAAGTCGCAGCAAGGGCAGAAGGCTATGCAAGACAGTTCTATCCCACAACAGATAGAATGGAGTGGGCTATACCAATATATGTTGGACCGCAAGCGACTGTGCAGAATATAAACTTCTACCTCATTCCCGCAAGAAAGATCTCAGGGAAGGTCTCATCAGGAACCACTCCTATTGCGGGTGCATTCGTAAGAGCTTATTCTAAGAGTTTGTTCTTTAGTGGTGAGGCTCAGACAGACCAGGAAGGAAACTACGTTCTTACTTTGAGACCAGCAGCTGACTACATCGTCTCCGCTTCTTTAGAAGGCTACTATACAAAGTTCTATAACGATAAGAATGGCCCTACCGAGGCTGACCCTGTCGATATAACCAAGGATGATGCGACGAACATAAACTTCAATCTCGAGCAGGGAAGGGTGATATCTGGAAAGGTAGTAGACCCTAACGGGAACGCTCTCAAATACGTATGGGTCGATGCATGGTCGGAGGAAAAAGGAACAGGGGGAGGTGCATCGACGGACGAAAATGGTAATTACAGAATAACTGTTCCTCCGGCCCGGGATTACAGAGTGAGGGCAAATTCCTACTGTGACTTCTCGGCTACAGAAGTTACCTGCTATCCAGAAGCCTTCTACGGAGGACCAACATTCGCCCAGGCTTCCCTTGTGGATGTCACGGAAGCGGATAAGGCTAACATCGATATCCAGATGGGTTCTGGCTATACAATCTCTGGACAAGTGAAGTTTCAAGACGGTACACCTATCCAGGGTGTATACGTTAGTGCCTTCTCCTTATCCGGTTCTGGTTTCACAGAAACAGACAAGGATGGCAAATTTACCTTAGCTCTTCCACCTGCTCCCGACTATAGGATAGAGGCCTTCTCTCCGAACTACCCCCTCGTCTACTGGAAGGGAAATATATCTGACGGCCAAGGCATAAATGATATGACAACAACAAAATGGGAAGAGGCGACAGTCATCGATCTGACAAAAGGTCCTATCACGGGGATTGATTTTATCCTCTCAAAGGGTGTTACAGTTTCAGGGACAGTGAAGGATGGGGAAGGAAAGCCTTTGGCCGGTGTTTGGGTAAATGTCTGGAACGATATTGATATGGTCGGTGCGGGGACTCAGTCAAAGGGTGATGGAACGTTCAAGGTAACCGTCCCTCCACTTTATGGCTACAGGATCTCAGCGAACTCACCTGAATTCCCAAATGTCTTTTACAAGACCACGAATCCAGGGTCCTGCGCAAATGACTGTGACCCAGACGAAACCGTCCCAACCTACGACTCTGCAACGATCTTCAATTTTACAAGTAGCGAAGTAGAATACGAGATCCCCTATGCCGGCACACCTGAAAGAATTACACTTCCTCCCCTTCCAAATGGTGCGAAGGGTGTGGACATTGTATTTCAAACTAAGGGTGGTTCTATCAGCGGAAAGGTGACTGCCTATGGAAAACCTGCTCCCGGTGTCTGGGTTAGTGCATGGTCTGAGGGATGTGGCTACGGTGCAGGGGAGCCGACAAAATCAGATGGTACGTATACCTTAAAGCTCATGACGGGATGCAGTTACAAGGTGGAGGCATTCTCCGATCTTTACATTCATCAGTATTACAACGGAAAATACGACTGGCTTGAGGCAGACGAGGTCGAACTTACAAGCCAGAATCCAAATGTGACAGGGATAGACTTCAACCTCACAAAGGGAAATGCGATTTCAGGAACTGTGAAGACAGACAAAAATGAGCCTATAAAGAATGTCTGGGTAAGCGCTTATTCTCAGACAACAGGTGTAGGAGGAGGGGCTGTAACTGATGATAAGGGCGCATACTCAATTATATTAAGACCAGCCTCTGACTACATCGTTTCTATATGGCATCCAGATTATCCACCTATGACATATGAGAACCCTGTGGACAATAGTAAAGGGCCAGTTGCAGACATAAACTTCACAATCAAATCTGGCTGCACCATCTCAGGAACCGTGACCAAATCAGGAGGCGGTATACCTGAGTCAGATAGATACGGTGGAAGGGGATGGGTGAGTGCCTGGTCAGATACTTTAGGTATGGGCTTTGGCGCACCTGTCCAGTCCGATGGGAAATACACGATGAAGGTAGAGTGTGCAGTAGATTACAGGGTGCAGGTTTCCCATCCACTCTATGCCTCGATCTTCTATGACAATGCTTACACACCTGAAGAGGCAACCCTTGTAGATGCCACAAATAATCCGGATAAGATAAACTTCGTCCTCTCGAAAGGCGCGACTATAAGAGGTAAGATCACAAGTGATAATACCCCTGTCCAGAACGCATGGGTTAATGCGTATTCGGAGGAAATAGGATACGGTCTTGGAGCCTCAACCGATGCTAATGGCGGATACAGGATAGAGGGCCTAAGACCAGGAAGCGGCTATGTTGTTTCAGTCTGGTCCGATCAGTTTGCAACGGTCTTTTATAAAGAAGGAGGGTCTACAACTTCAAGGTCAGAAGCCACCCTTATAACTCTTTCGTCTGAAGAGGAGAAGGTGATTGACATAGCTCTCTCATCTGGTGGAACAATAAAGGGTGCTGTGAAGGTCTCGCAGGGATCGCTCTCAGGAAGAATCTTCGTTAACGCCTATTCAGAGGCACTTCAGCAGGGAAAGGGTGAACCTCTAAGGTTCTCTTCCGGTCAGAATTCTGCCACATTTGAGATAAAAGGGCTTCCACCTGCGAACGATTACAGGCTTAACGTACTCTCCGATGTCTATGGCGGAAAATTCTATAAGGAAGGCTCAATTGGTACAACAGACTGGAATGAGGCAACCAAGATCTCTATTTCTGCGGGCGAAACTAAAGATCTTTCCAATAACCCAATTTTCCTTTCAAAAGGCGCATCCATAAGCGGGAAAGTTTACAAGGACAGCTCGAAGACGAAAGTCGCAAGGTCAGGCTGGGTACAGGCCATGAATCCAGAAGGAGGCGAGTATCAAGGATCTAACATAAAGACCGATGGATCATACGAAATAAAAGGCCTGACCGATGGTCAGAAATACACTGTCCAGGCTATCGTCGAGGGATATACACCTGTTTTCTTCGTAGATCCCAATAACTCCTCTACAGAATGGCAGTCTCCGAATGTAGTTGCCTCTGAAGCAGGTACGAGTAATATCGATTTAATACTCTCCAAGGGTTACACGATAAGCGGAAAGGTCGTTGATAGTCAAGGAAAGCCGATCCAGTATGCCTTCATAGGCGTATTCGGATGCGGAAATCAGACCGAGGATCAGTGCAACAATGATCAGAACCTTGACGATAACCCCTTCTTCTACGCTCCAACTGCAAACAAGGGAGGAAACTATAAGACACCACCACTCCCTCCTGGCAGCTATCTCATACTTGCGGGTTCTCCCGATCTTGGAAGGGCCTTCTATAAGGACGAAAACGGAAATAGAGTGATAACGATTACGAACTCCGATCTAAGAGGAATGAACATAAAGCTCGAAAAAGGAAAGGCAATAATTAAGGGGACAATAACTAATCGCACGGGATCGAAGATGGATGAAATCCAGGTGCTTGTCTATAATGATCAGGGTAAGCTCGTTGCAAGTAAGAGTAAAACAAATGTGG
>JGI20130J15133_1000013_pt1 | contig 132089 bp, 145 predicted proteins | sample WasSprMetagenome_FD_15133 | JGI IMG/M metagenome (IMG submission 15133) | reverse complement strand
AGAAGCACCCTTCAAAACATGGGAAACGAATTAAGAAAAAGGTATGGCTCGCACATACTTGCTATGCTGGCTGTAGAATACATGCCAAAAGAAAAGAACTTTATAATTATTGATGGTATAAGAAATCCTGGCGAAGTAGAATACTTAAAGAAAAAGTATGGGAAGGATTTTAAGCTTTTGGCTGTAGACGCTAATGAAAAAATAAGGTTTGAAAGGCTGCTTTCTCGAGGAGAAAAGAAAGACCCAAAAACATGGGAAGAATTCTTAGAAATGGATAAAAGAGATAAAGGATTTGGCGAACCTCCTTGGGGCCAACAAGTTAGCAAATGCTTGGAAATGGCTGATTTTACCATCCTGAACGAGGGGAGCCTAGAAGAACTGGAAAGAAAAGTTGAAGAAATAATAAAAGCTCTCTAAAAAGCTTATTAATTAAAAAAACAATTTAGGATTGATGGGAATGTATAAAAAAATAGTACCACTTGCTGGTATACTGTTAGTAATGCTAGTAGCTACAGCAACAGCTCAGCCAATCCCAGTTTCCATAGACAAGCTACACCTGGTAGGAATAGGGCTCCTAATAGACAAGTTTGAACCTCGTGACTTTTCTCTATTCAGAATTGGTATAGCTACTGTCAAGGCAAGGGTAGGCAATGAGACCATAAAAGTAACAAGAGGTATCATGATCGTTGAAGATACAATATACAAATTAAATGTTTCCAGCGTTACTAATGATACATTTGTAGCAGACATATACGCTAACGACACTATAGTAGGCACTCTAGCAGTAAGCGCTGTGCTGAAGGATGGCAGAATTGTCTGGGTTGGTGATGCAACCATAAATAACAAGGATTTGACTGTGTATATCCTAGAATTTCCAAGGCTTTTTAGACCATTAGAGGTCAGAGAAAAGGTCAAAGAATACTGTGATGAAAGGCCTTCTGAGTGCGCTGGTATAGGTCCAAATTACTGCGATAAGCTAGAAGACCATGACTGTAGAGTAAAGATAGTCAGATGGTGTGAACATCATCTAGACGATACAAGATGCAAAGCATTAGCAAAAGAAATAGGCAAGTCTTTGCCTGTAACTCCAGAAGCCTCAACCCTTCAGCAGATGTTCCAACACCAAGTCCAGAGTAGATTTTGCACACAGTATCCATCGCTATGTGCACAAACACTAATGAAAAGATTAGTGGCAAGAAGGTAGATAAAAATGAACACGGGAATAATAGTAGGAATTCTTTTATTGGTAGTAATAGTAAGTGCACTAGTTTATACCATGAGAATGCCCACAGTGAAGCCTAAAGTAACATTGACAGAAGAAACTAGTAGGGCTATAGACGCAGCGCTGCAAGAAGAAATAGAGAACACTCTGGCCAATGTCTCAGAAGCAGAAGTGGAGCAAGCTTTGCTTTCTTAATTTTTTTATTTTTAAAAACCAAAAGGTCTGAACCAAGAAATTTTTTCAGCCTTTTTCTTTTCTTCTTCCTCCCTTTTCTTCATAATCTTTGCATTCTTTCTTATTAACGGTTCTATCTCTTTCAACGACTTTTCATCGTTACCAACACCACATGAATTCCCAACACCAACCACAACTATAGGTCCTTTGCTGGCAGCTATGTTTTCCTCTATTCTCTTTACCGTAGGTTCTACTGCGTTGAAAACTTCTAAAGGCATCGGTGAGATAGCTTCTTCTTGAGACATCTTCACTACAAAAGAATCAAGCGGAATGTTTTTAGAAGTTGCTATGTTTTCTATGTAACTTCTGTCCACGCCTATACCACCTATGGCAACACCTATACCTTCAGCTATAGTCCCGGTCTTCTCCCCCTCAAGCTTTGCTGCTGCATCAACCGTTATTATCTTTTTGATCTTGTACTTTTTGACCAACTTTTCAACAACTTTACCAAGCTTGCCTAACCTACCACCAGGACCTTTTGCTCTTACTATGAACACATCCTTTCCTCTTATCTTCTTCCTTACTACTAAAGTACCTTCCTCCAACTCCTTTCCTTTGCTATTGCCTATTAACTTTGCTGCCACCATTGCACCGAAAGAATCCCCGATTGGCCAGTTGTTTGTGAAAGCCTCTGTAGCATAAAGCAAAGCCCTAGAAAGTCTTTCTACTAATGGCAGTTGCATTTGAAGTATCAAGCCTAATTGCGAATTCCTAGTCTTCTTTACAAGCTCGACATAATGCCTTATCAACTTTTCAATCTGGTAAAGAGAAAGAGCACTTGAAAGCCCCATTGCTAAGTTGGCCTGAAACTCTTTATCTGAGCCTGGAACAATACTTTGAACAAAACGCTTAAACTTCTCTTCAGAAAGGTTTGATATGTGCTCTAGCTTTTTCACTATACCATAAGGGTCTAGACTTAAAGGCTCTATCATGAAAAATTCTAAGAAATTGTTTATAGCAGCCTTCACATCTTTCTTGGTCTTCTTGGAAACAGTCTTGAGTATCATTTTCTTTGCTTCCAAACTGAAGCCTGAAACTATGTCAAGGGTTTGTTGAAGTCTAGCTACCACATACTGCAGCATCATTACTGGGTATAAGAACATCATCACGAATACGAGAATGAACCAAATTATCCAAGTAATGTCAAGTTGTGAGACAAACATGAAAATTCACTAATTTAAATTTAAGTTTAACAAATATATTCTTGCGCACGTATATAAATTTTAGTGGTCGAATGAACTGGAAGCTCTTGCTTGGAGTGCTACTAGTACTTGGTATAGGTACTTTGCTATTTTTGAAGTTTGGTCCCCTGAACATAATTCAAGGTATGCTTGCCCTAATCTCTACACAACAAACTAGCAGCATTCCGTTTCCCATAGAGCTTGTAACAAAGGCAGAAGCATTCTACGGACAGAAGTATGAAGTCAGCTTTTCACCAACAGGCCTAAACATAGGTAAAATATCTCTTAGCAATGTGGAAGGGGAGGTAAGAAGGTTTAAGAACAATCAATGGTTTTCCCAATCACTGCACAACGGTACTTTGGAAATAGATAATTTTGCTGGAAGTATAAGTATAGACACAAACACATCTTCTATAATTCTAAGAGGCTACGCTTCTAGAGTAAGGGGAACTAACTTCGAAGGCTCTATTTTCGAATGGGTAGGTTAAATTGGAGAAAAGACATAGAGAAGAAGTTAGGGTAGCTTTACTAGTAGACGGTCCGAACATGCTCAGAAAAGAGTTCATGATAGACCTGAGAGAGCTTAAGAGAAGAGCTCAAAAATATGGAAGAATTGTTATTGCAAAGGTCTTCTTGAACCAGTTTGCTCCTGAGAAGCTTGTTGAAGCAGTAATAAACGAAGGTTTCGAGTGTGAAATGAGTCTTGCAGAACAGACAGAAGAAGCTAGTGATGTAGACGTTTCTTTAGCAGTTGCAGCGATGGAAGCTGTCTTAACAAGAGATATAGACGTTCTTGCCATAGCTACAAGGGATGCAGACTTCTTGCCAGTAGTACAAAAAGCTAAAGAATACGGAAAGAAGGTTGTAGTTTTTGGTGCTGAGCCTGGATTTTCTTCTAGCCTACAGAACGCTGCTGATTTTGTAGAGAGTATCTGAGCTTAAAAAGGACAGTAGAGACTAGCTCTCACAGAAGATCCTGAAGTAGTAGCTGTTATAGAGTACATGCCGGAAGGACTTGCAGGAGATCTTGTTATACTGCAGCTTAATTTATGTTTTGGTTTTCATGAATAAAAATAAGATTTAAATCTATGAAACTGTTAATATTTAATATGGGTTTGAAAGATTTGCTCCCATCCTTGCCAGTTAAGAAGGAAGAACTAATAGAGCTACCAGAAGAAATAGAACCTTCTGAAAAAATTTGGGTAAGAGTTGATAAACTGAATGGAATGGGCGATGTTGACAGATTGATAAAACTAATAAAGGAGGGGAATATACTCTTCCTTAAGACGAAAGAGTTGCAAAAGAAAGATTTGGGAGAGTTTCAGACTTCTGTCCAAAAGCTTAAAAAGTATTGCACCAACTATGGCTTTGACATGGTAGGAACAGAAGAAGGGTATATTGTTTGTACTCCTAAGTTTGTTCAGATAGAACGATGATGCCTTCTTCTATACCTCTTGGACATCTCTTCTAGCTCTTTCAATCTTAAAGAATATTGATAATGCTCATACATCAAAATTTTGTGCAAACGGTCTTTTGCTTTTTCCTTGTTTGTTATCTTTTCATAATCCTCTATCATCCTTTTAGTAGAGTCGTATCCTTTAGTTGGCATGTCTAGATGATAGAGTGCAACCAATTTATCTTCGTTAGTAACTTCCAACTCTTTTAGCTTCTTTTCTATAGTTCGTTTTATCCTTTCCTTAACTTCTCCTTCAGCTTCATACTCACAACAGAAGAGGTACTGCTGAAGTAAAAGCTCTATTTTACGTAATCGCATGTACTCCTTTTTCATGGATTCTATTTCTTCCTCTGGAAAACCAGAAGGAAGCATAGTTTCTAGTTCTGACATACAATTAAAAGTAAAAAGAAAAAGTATAAATCTTTGTCTAAAAAGGTCTTCTCTCCCTTCTTAGCTCAAGCATGCTGGGTAAACTACCGGTTTTCACCAGTATATCATAGTAGAAAATGTCTAAATCCTTTTCGCTCACTTTTGCTCTTTGGTCAGCCTCTATCAGAACAGGAGGAATGCTGTAGTTTGCATTCCCGACACAAGCAAGAAGGGTTGAAGATATCTCCTTGTCAGCATCTTCCTTATCAGCTAAAAAATCTATTCTAACTGGTTGATCGAATTCTCCTAACCTTATGTAAAAAGTTTTCACTTTTTCTGCATCATCCTTAAACTCTCTTAAAATAGGGTGTGTTTTGACGTCCGAAGAATAGGGAAAAGAAATCGTCCTTTCTCCTACCTTTAAGCTGTAAGAAAGGATGTTAGAATCTTTAGACCTGCTGAGAACAAGTTTGTGTTCTGGTAGAAGCTGGCTCACAAACTCGCAGAATCTTGCTCCTCTAGAATCTTCTATCACACCTGCAAGAATCGTCTTTGCTTTCTTCACAGATTCGAAAAGCTTCTGATAAGCCTCTATCATTCTTTTGTAACTCATGTAAAGCACCGTAGACTTGTCGGGAACAAAAGTATAATGAGGAATTATCGAGCCATGCAAGAAGAGTATATCTGGTTCGAACTTTTCCAGAGCTTCTTTAGCAGTTTCCACTTCCTTTATTTGCCTTTCTATGTTGCTGTTAACCTCGAACTCTAAGTCTGAGAATGGGTCGACAACAACCTTAAGCTCTGGTGTTGGAATTGAATCAGGATAATAGTCTACAGAAGAAAGTTTGCTTTCTTTGTAGTAGAATGCAACAGCAACAGCTTTCAAGAGTATTAAGTCTATTCCATGGAAAGATTTTTTCACCATTCCCCCGTCTACACCCAAAACTAAACCATCAAGCTCTTTCTTTTCTGCTTGGAGTATTAGACCTTCTTTTTCCCTTATCTTTTCTCCTACCTCTTTCCTCTCTTTCTCCACAGAAACTATTACTTTTGCCAAATTTTCTATCATAGCCGGTAAATCTTCCACAAAATTTTGTTGTTTGGAAGAATTAAAAAGATGAGCCTAGTTCACTTCCGAAGCAAATAAATTGAGAAAACAAATTTATTATCATGGACTTTAGCAGGTTTGAGACTTTTATATTCGACTTGGACGGTACAATTTGGAACTGGCAAAAGCTTTTTCCGGGTGTGAGAGAAACTATAAAAAGGCTGAGAGAAAAAGGAAAGAAAATTATTTTCTTAACCAACAATTCTATGCTTTCTAGAGCAGGATTGGTGAGAAGACTGAGAAAGCTTGGTCTAGAGGTAAAGGAAAATGAACTAATAACTTCTAGCTTTGTAGCAGCTCAGTACTTGAAGAAGAGAAGAGCAAGCGCTTTTGGAATAGGCAAAGGTTTAAAAGAAGAGTTAAAAAGAGCTAGGGTTAAGCTCACAGAAAAAAATCCTGATTTTGTTGTAGTCGGTCAAGACCAGCAATTTAACATGAAAAAGTTAGCAAAAGTATGGGAAATAATGAAAGAGAAAACTAAGATTATTGGCATAGCATCTGGTAGAGTTTGGATGATGGGGAAGAAGCTTGTACCAGCAACTGGTTGTATACTAGTTGCAATAGAGTTTATCAGTGGAAAAAAGGCCATTTTTGTTGGCAAGCCTTCTGATGAAATGATAAAAGTAGTGAAAGCCTTTGTGCATTCACCGAAAGAAAAGACTGCTATTTTTGGTGATGAATGTAGTGCTGACATAGGCATGGGGAAGAAGCTAGGCTACTTTACAGTTTTAGTTAGAACTGGTATAGACAAGCGATGTAACATAGCGACTGATGCGGTTATAGATAGCATAGCGGAAATAGAGGTTTAAATCTTTCCTATTGAAAACCTATAATTCATAGCTTTTCAAAATTTTTACCTTTTCAACTCTTTAGTTGTAGGCTTCTTTGTTGGCTCTTTCCTCTTATAAAATTCTCTCAGATACTCCTGGTATACTTCGTCAATTTTCATAATTCATACATGCGTACAAGATATTTAAACTTTTCTCTTCAACATTTTTCTGATGGTTAGTAAAACTCTTGCTAAATTGTATGCTAAATTTTTGCTTAGAGATGTGCCAGGGGATAAAGAAATAGTTGAAAGATTCTTCGACGTTTATTGGGAAGCTAGAAAGCTGAGAGAAGATTTAATCAAGCTAACAGAAAACGAAATAGAGAGAAAATATGCTTTAGCTGCGAAGAGTCGTGTAATGTTTCCCTTAGCATTACAAACAGCTTCGATTGCAATAGCTAATGGTGTTAGTGGCGAATCATTGATTGATATTGTAGCAAACCAAATGTTTGCTTATGGAGAGGCTACAATTGGTGACGATTTTCATGATGAAGTATTGCTTCCTTACTATTTCATGAAAATAGAGCCTAGAAATTCGAAAGAGATATACGAAACTATTACAAATCCTGATAAACTAAGACAAATAGCTAAAGAAATTGGTAAGATTAAGGGTTTACATCCTCTTGAGCTTTTGAACGCTTCTATAAGCCAAGCAGAAATTTATAAAAGAAAGATGAGCAAAAGCTTTCCATATGCTTATCAAACCTACTTGAATGCTAGGGATGATCTCTACAAGATTCAAGCAAATTCCTTGTTCATTTCCTACCTTCTTGCTAAAAATGATTTGGAAAGAGTAAGGAAAGAGTTGAGTGGAGATTACGTTAAAAATGTTGTAAAGCTAGGAGATAAACTCGGATTAATTGGAAGAGAAAATGCAGCAGTAGTATTTCAAGCTACAAAACCAGAAACTATTCCTGAAGAAAAAGCTAAAGAAATAGAAGATGGTCTAAGGTTATTTTACCATGGCTGTACACTCTTAAAACAGTTTACAGAAGATGATAGCCTGAAATTGAGAGAAGATATAGAAAAACGAGTGGATAATTTATGGCTTTTGCTGGCTCTAGAAAACCAGGAAGAAATAAGTGAAACTTCTGTTAAACTTTACTTAAATTCTAATCCTAGGATTACTAGAGAAGTCCTTAGTCCTTGTGTTGATGAGATAAGAAAGGGTTATGAAAAATTAAAAAGTTTAGGCTATGATCTGAAGGATTTAAAGCTGGCTATCAATTTGGTAAGAACGCAAGCAGAAAGAGACATGAAAAAGTTTGAAAATGAATATAAAGTCTCTTTAGATAAAGAATGGCTGTCAAACCTGAAAAATTTAGCCACTTAAAATTACTTTTCAAATTGCTTAATACAATTTTCCTTCAGGTGTACTTCTTCTATATTAGTACATAAACTCTTGTCATTCAATTTTCTAGCTAAAGAATAATAACATAGGGATTTTCCATACGTTTCACTTATCCTCTCACAATTTTCTGTAGTGTTTGCATCTTCTGGCGCAAAAGTTTCGCATCTATTATTTTCACAAATTGCAACCGTAAAGCGACAATCCGTAATTAGAAATGGATCTTTTAGATAAATGAATTTGTTATTAACAGCTCCTGCTCCACATATAAACTTACACTCAGAGTCTGTATTGCAGGATCTACCAAAATTCTCGTTATAGAGTGAAATGCCAAAAACAATAGCTGCAGAAACTGCTATAAAAGTTGCTAAATAGAGAAAAAAACCTTTTACCCATTTCTTGCTTTTAGCTATGTAACAGCCAAATGGATAAGAAACTAGAACAAAAATAATAATCGTAAGATAATTCGGAATGTTATAGAACAAGAGCATTGGAAAATGGAAAGGAAGAATTATATAAGGTAAAGGAGGTACAAATGTTAAAAATCCTGATACGCCTATAAGTAGAATAGAAATCAATACTTTTCTTTTGTTTGGTCTGAGAAAGTCTTTCATTTGTATAATTAATTCAAGAATGGAATATAAAAATTTGTTTCTGGGCTTTATCTTTTAAAAACTTCCTCTAAAATCTGGTGGATCTTTGCTTGGATAACATAAATCTCTTATTATCCTTGAAGAAATACCGACTTTGTACAGAAGGTTATGATAGAATACTACACAACCTAAATAGAGTTCTGATCTTCTCTCTTCGTTAGAATACCACCAAAGCTCCTCGCCACAAATTTTCACGTTGTTTATTTTCTCAGCTCTTAGAATAGGTAGAAGAACTTCTCCACCACCAAGATAAAGTCCTTGCTTAACAAAGTCTTTAATTACCACTGTCTCTTTTGGAATTTCAAAAGGTATATCTTTATTCCCTAAAGGAGATATCACTATAGATTTTTGACGATTAACTGCATCCTCTACTTTGTCCAAATACTCTTCATAACTACCGTACAAATTTTCCCATTCCTTTATTCTTTTATCACCTAAAAGAGAACCAGGATGCACAACTACTAAAATTGAATCGCCCATAATTTCAAGACGCTAGTAAAAGGATTTAAAACTAATATTTTGAAGATACTCTTTCTAATTGATTGAAAGAAAAATTTTAAACTAAGAATTGTTTCTCATATTCTTTCAAAAACTCAACCGACTTTTTCACGTCAGAAAAAAGCTTTTCAACCTTCTCCACATGCTCCTTCTCTATCTTTTCACTTTTTATTTCTTTAGAAACTTCGTAAGCAGGAGCAAGAAGCTGAATAGCATATCTCAAGCTTGTTCTAGCTCCAACTTCTGTCAAGTATTCTAAAGCCTCTTCGCTTATCTTAATCTTTTCATGCTTTGCCCTTATTTCAACGATTTTTCTTATTTCGTCCTTGCTGTAAGGCTTCGTGTTTATTATTAGCAGTCTATCGAGCAAGTCTAAAGGCATACCATGTGCAGCTTTTATATCAGTCCCTCTTATAGTTGAAAAGCCCCTATTGGTTGCAAAAATTATTATCGGCGATAATTCTTGCTCCAAAGCACGATTGAGGAAAGCAAAAGTTTCTATGTCGAGCATGCTACATTCATCTATGAAGACAACTCCAGGTAGTAGCTCACACCTTCCTTCTTGAACCAAGCTTTTAATGTATTCGTCAACCTCTTTCCTCACTTCTGCTTCTATCTCCTTAGACTCCCTTCCTCCAAAGAACAAGCTAAAGATGTCCGCACCACTTTGCCTTGCTGCTGCCATGTCTAAGGCATGTAGTGTAACAGGATAAACAAATTCTTTTTCTTTTAAAACTTTTCCTTTTGGAACTGGTATTGGCTTAACTGTTGTTAAATCAAGCTTTTTCTCTTTTACAGCTTCTTCGCTTGGCCCAAGTTTTACAAGTCTTCCTCCATCTATATCGATTTGTATTACATCACCAGTTTCAACTCCTTGCTGTATAAGTTGAATTGCAAAGCTTTGATCCATTGTTAGCTTTTTGCTCTCATCCTTTGTTGCAATTTTTATCGTTGCTCCTACTGGAATTTGCTGGTAAGGATTGTAAGGATGCTGAGCCTTTTCTATTGCAATCTCTTTCACTTCACCTTCGTATATCTTTCTCATCTCATGTATTCTCGCACCTATAGCTTTTCTTAAGGTTTGAGTTAAGAATTCGGTCTTCTTCATTTCTGTAGAAAATATTTCGCTTGCAGCCAAAGGAACAAAAGGAACGTCTCTTCCCAATTCTTTTGCTATCGCCATCGCTAATGCACTTTTCCCTGTTCCAGGAGGACCAGCTAATAAGACTGCTCTTCCAGCAAACTTTCCTTCTCTTATTAATCTTACTACCAAGCCAGCAGCTTCTCTTGCCTCTATTTGTCCAACCATTCCTCCTGCTACTGGTTTTGCCTTCAAACCTTCTAGGCCTAGGCCTTGAATGTGACTATGAGCAGCTACTCTCTCCCACTCACGCAGAGACTCAGGAACTTCCCTTATCTCTGGCATAGCACCACTAAAATTTTATTTTATGGCAAGCATCCTTAAATTTTTTACTATAAAAATTTCATAAAATTAACTTTCTTTTTTAATTTACTTGGAAATCTCCTCTAAAGATTTTTTCATGGTTTCAACACCAAGCGCAAACACTGAAAAGCTAGCAATTAAATGGACCAAGGAAAACGCTAAAAATGGTCCAAAAAGGCCACTTGCGCTAAAAAGATAGCCAGTAAGTGAAGGTGCCAATATTCCAATTAATCTACCAAAGCTTGCAGCAGCTCCGGAGCCCGTCCCTCTTATTTCTGTTGGATAAAGCTCTGGAGTGTAAGTATACAAACCAGACCATGCACCTAAGTTGAAAAAGGAAATCATAGCACTCCATCCAAGAACCCATTTAAGGTCAACTACAAAGCTTAAGAATGCTGAGGAAATTCCTGCAGCAAAAAGGTAAATAATCAAAACTTTCTTTCTTCCGATTTTATCGAGTAAGAAAGATGCAGAATAATAGCCTGGTATCTGGAAAAGAGTTACAACTAGAGTCCACCAAATAGATGCTATCTCTTTTAGGTTGAATTGTCTTGCATAAATTGTAGGAAGCCATAGAAATATTCCATGATAAGTATAAACAAGAGAACCCCATAAAATAAACAACAAAACTGTTCTTTTAATGTATCTTGAAGCGAGAAGATCCTTTATGGAATACTTTTTGCCCTTGACCAATTTAGTTTTAAACTTAATTTTCTTGCTTCCAATTGCCCTAGCAAGTATTTCTTTTGCTTCCTTCATTTTACCTTTCTCAACTAGGTACCTTATGCTCTCAGGAAGGAAAATTGCAATTAAAGGAATGAGAAATAAAGGCAAAAGCGCGACAAAAAATGTAGTCCTCCAGCCAAGAGCTGGTAGCATGAAGTATGGAATGAATAAAGATAGCAATGCACCATAAACCCAACTTGTTTCAACCAATCCTAGAAATAAACCTCTTTTTTTAATTGGTATATATTCAGAAACGTATACTCCAGGAATTGGTAAAGCACCTCCTAAACCTAAGCCAGCAATAAACCTGAGAATGTATAGCGAATAAATGCTAGGAGATAAACCGCAAAGAGCTGTAAAAACAGAAGCTAGGAACAAAACAATAGTCAAAACTTTCTTTCTTCCAATAATGTCTGTTAATCTACCAAAACCAAGTGCACCAATAAACATTCCAAGATAGCCAATGCTTAACATATATCCTATTTCATTAACGCTCAGACTCCACTCCTTAGCAATAGAAGTTACTAAAGGAGCAATAAGCATTACGTTCATGCCAGTTAGGCCATAAGCAAATGAAGCTAACAAAAGTAGTAAATAATGGAACTTTTTTAATGGAGCATTATCTAAAACAGCATATACGCTACTCATTTTTACTCCTCAAAATTAATTGAGATTTATTTTCATATACTTTTATTTTTAGTGGTGAAACTATTCAGCTGATAGTAAGTGCACATTCCCTATTCTTACTTTTTCTAACCCAGTTTCCTTTGCTATTCTATAAGCTTTTATTGCAAATTCTCTTGGAGTAAAAGGTAAATCGCTCATGAAAAAAGTTGGATAAAAAGCAAGCAAAGAATAAGGGATTGAAGGATCTAAGCTAGCTAAAAATTCAGAAATTTTCCTTATTTCTTCTAGAGAAACATAGCCTGGAACCAAAAGAGTGCTTGCATGAAGGAAAGGAACTTCTTCTCTTTTCTTGTGAAATTTAACAAGCATCTTGAAATTTCTAAAAGTATTTTTATTGCTTACTCCACTCAAAGCAAAGCTTAGAGTTTCACTAAAAACTTTCAAGTCAAACTTTATTGTTCCTCCTGATTCAAAACTAAGCCTTGCAAATTTTTTCAAAAGATTTTTGTTAAGATTTCCATTAGTTTCTAAGCAAACTCTTAAAATTCTACCTTTAGAATTTTCCAAAGCTATTCTTGAAGTTTCAATAGCATGAATTAATTGAGGTCCAGGATCTCCACCAAAAAAGCAAATGCAGCTAACTTTTTCATTAACTTGCGAAGCCAATTCTTCAGCTGAAATTAGAGGCGTTAAACTTCTCAAATTTTCTCTAAAATGCCAATTTTGACAAAACAAGCAATTAAAATTACAAGCTCCATAAAAAACTGCAAGGTTGTAAAAGCCGTATTCTGGTCCTTTTGAATAAGAATATTTAGGATATCCTTTACCACTAGCAGCGCAAACCCAAGAAGCTACGCAATTCGTTACATGAGGATCGTAATACCATTCGCATAAACCTTTTTCAGGAGTTCCTGCATGCCTAATCAATTTTCCATTAACATTTTCAACCAAACCACAAAACCCCTTTTCGTTCAAGCCAATTTTGCAATTGTTTCCACAAATCCCACATTTAATTCCATTCTTACTTTTTGGAATTTTTTCTGGCAAATTAAATTTTCTTCTTGATCTTGCGTGAGCTTCGAGACAAATTTTCTTTGCATCCTTTTTAGTTAAAATGCATTCTCGGCACAAGCCTAAAAATGAAGAAATGAATTCTGATTCTTTTTTGCAAATTTTACAAACTCCCATATTATAAGGTAAAGCAGTAAACTTTATCTTTTAAAAACCACATATAATATGCGCTTTCTATGGTAGAGTTTATAAACACTAAAAAAATTCCAAAAGATGAGAAAGTTTTAGATTTGCTTAGACCTTACGTTAAAGAATGGTTTAAAAGAAATTTTAAGGAATTGACTTTGCCACAAAAATTTTCAATCCCACTAATAAAAAAAGGAAAGAATGTTTTGATAACGAGTCCCACAGGCTCAGGGAAAACTTTATCGATGTTTGCTTCTATTCTTGATGAGCTTTTTAGATTGGGAGAAAAGGCAAAACTAGAAGAAAAAGTTTATTGTATATATATTTCTCCTCTTCGTGCACTGGATAACGACATTTACAAAAACTTGCTTGTACCTTTAAAGGAAATAAGGGAAATAGCAAAAGAAATGGGAAAAGAATTGCCTGAAGTAAGAGTTAGTGTGAGAACTGGCGATACTTTACCAAGTGAAAGGCAACAGCAATTAAAGCATCCTCCTCATATTTTAATAACAACTCCTGAATCGATAGCAATAATCCTTAGTACAAGAAAGTTTAAGGAAAAGCTTAAAGATGTGAGATGGGTAATAGTTGATGAAATTCACGAACTTGCTGATTCTAAAAGAGGAGTTCATTTAAGCTTAAGCTTAGAAAGGTTGCAAAATTTTGTAGGCAAACCTTTTGTTAGAATTGGAGCAGGCGCCACGCTCGAGCCACTTGATCAATGCGCTAAATTTTTAGTTGGTTATGAGAATGGGAAAGAAAGAGATTGTAAAATAATCGATGCTCGTTTTGTTAAGAAAATGGACATTAAGCTTTTATCTCCCACAAAAGATTTGCTCTATACTTCAGCAGAAGAAATAACAAATTCTATGTACAAGCTTTTGGATAAGCTAATTTCAAAGCATAGAACAACTTTAGTCTTTACGAACACGAGATCAGGAACAGAAAGATGTGTTCATCATTTAAAGCAAATGTTTCCAAATGTTTATACTGACGAACAAATCGGAGCTCATCATTCTTCTGTTTCAAGAGAAATAAGGCATGAGATTGAGGATAAGCTTAAAAAAGGAGAGCTAAAAGTTTGCGTTTCTAGCACTTCCTTAGAGCTTGGAATAGATATTGGCTATATTGACCAAGTTATCCAGTTAGGCTCACCAAAAAGCATTACTCGTTTAGTCCAAAGAGTTGGAAGAGGTGGTCATACTTTAGAAAAAACTTCTGTTGGAAGAGTTATTGCTATGGATAGAGATGATCAAGTTGAGTTAGCGGTAATGATTCAGCAAGCTTACAAGTATTTTCTTGATAAAATTCACATTCCTCAGAATTGTTTGGATGTTTTAGCTCAGCATTTGATGGGAATGAGTTTAGAAAAGAAATGGAATATAAGAGAAGCTTTTAATTTAATTAGAAATTCTTATTGCTATCGCAATTTAGACTGGAAAACCTTTCTTTCAGTTTTAGAATTTTTGTCAGGAGCTTATCATAGCTTGGAAGAGAAAAAAGTGTATGGAAAGATCTGGGTCGATTTTGACGATATGATGTTTGGAAGAAGAGGAAAATATGCAAGAGTAATTTATTCTTTAAACATAGGAACGATTCCTGACGAAGTTAAGATAAAAGTCAGGACTTTAGACGGAAGATATATCGGTTCAATAGAAGAAGAATTCTTACAAAGGCTTTTACCAGGAGATATTTTTGTTTTGGCAGGAAAGACTTATGAGTTTATCAAAGCAAGACAAGTAACTGCTTATGTTAGACCTGTAAAAGAAAAAAGACCTACTGTTCCTGCCTGGTTTTCTGAAATGTTGCCTTTAAGCTTTGAGCTCGCTTTGAAAATTCAAGAGTTTAGAGGAAAGATGTTTGATCTGATCAGGAAAAAAGAGAAAAAGGAGGTTGTTGAATGGCTTTTGGAAAATTATTATTTGGATGAATGGAGTGCAAACTCGATTTACGAATACTTTCTTTGGGAGTACAAATTCTTAAAAGCTTTAGGAGCAAAAAGGTTTCCTGACGAAAAAACAATTTTGGTTGAAAATTATATAGATGAAAGAGGGAATCAAAACATAATTTTCCATACTTTATTCGGAAGAAGGATTAACGATGCTTTATCTCGTGCATTTGGTTATTTGCTAACTAAAAAGTTAAAGAAGTCTGTTGGTTTAACTGTAAGTGATAACGGCTTTGTAATTTCTATTCCTTCCGAGCCTTTGGAAAAAGGATGGCTCGACATAGTTAGCTTAAGAGAAAAAATAAGCAAGAGAGAAGCTGAAAGAGTTAACTCAGAAGAAGTAGTAAAGCTAGTTAGCCCAAAGAATCTTAAGGAAGTTTTGAGGAAAGCTTTAAGGCAAACTGAACTGATAAAAAGAAGGTTTAGGCATTGCGCTACTCGCAGCTTAATGATTCTAAGAAACTACAAAGGTTATGAAATAAAAGTTGCAAGGCAGCAATTCAATGCTGATCGCTTACTAAGAGTTTGTGAGAAGTTTGAGAATTTTCCTGTTGTTGAAGAAACTTATCGTGAAGTTATGGAAGATTTTATGGATATAGAGCATGCAAGATGGCTTTTGGAGCAAATTGAAAAAGGAAAGATAAAGTATGAATTCTTGCCTGAAAGTAACGTTCCAAGCCCATTTGCTCACAATTTAATTGCTTTGGGCGAAACAGATGTTGTTTTAATGGAGGATAGAAAAAGATTATTACTAGAATTGCATAAGAAAGTAATGGAAAAAGTTAATAAAAGCTAGGCAATGTTTAAGTTAAAGAAGTTGAATTCCGTCTCTAATGATTTCTTCTACTAGCGAATCCTTTTTCTTTCTCAAATTTTCAAACTCTTTTTCCTCGAACAAATGAACTTCAACATTTTCTGGTAATTTCGACAATTTTCTTGGATAATCCTTTTTATTTCCTTTTACTATAACACACAAATCAAAATCGCTTTCCTCTGTAGCTGTACCTTTTGCATGACTTCCGAATAGCAATACCGATTTTGGGTTAAATTTACTAATTTCATCTAAAATTTTTGCTAAGAAGATTGTTTTTGACGGCTGTAAATTTTTTAGTTTTACTCTTTCCAGCTCAAAAAGCTTAATTAATTCTTGTACAATTGGATTAGCAACATTTAACCAATATATTTCCTTTTTTCCAACTTTTTTCTTCAAAAGAATATTATACCTTTCCAGCTCTTTTAGGGAATTTGAAAGAGCGAAATTTCCAGCTCTTGTTATTTCTTTTATTTCTTTTCGTTCGGTTCCTCTCCCAGGTGCTTCAGTTAAAATTCTTAAAATTTTCCAGGCTGTTTTGTTTCCTAGAAAGTTTTCATACATCATAACAATCCCTCTACCATTTTTACAAAAGGTTCAACTATTTCCTCAAAAAATTCCTCAGCATCCTTTGCAGTTATTTCTACTAGCCTTCCAGCATAATACTGAGATTTTGTTCTTTCTTTTTTACCAACTTTTAGGAATTCTGGTAATTCTTCAACTGGAATTAATTCACATGCTTTTTCAAGTTTTTGAACGACTTGTTTTTTTCTTAAAAAATTTCTAATAGCTTCTATTGTTGCTGCATGAACGAATTTTCCGGATATTTTAATGTTAAATTTTTTAGCAAGAAAGAGCTTAGCTAAATTATGCATAGAATAATATCCTGCTATTACAGCCCATCTCGGACTTATTTTTATTAAAGATTTACCAGTTTCAAAATCTTCTTTCCAAATTTTTTCATGAAAGGCCAAATAAGCTTTTTTCTCTATTTCTGGTAATTTTCTGATTACTTTCATTCTTACAAAATCGTCGTAAGATAATTCCATAAATATGTATATTGTTTTATTTTATTTAAATATTTAACCATAAAAATGGTCAAAAATAACCATTTTTATGCTATCAATAATTTTCCTGTCGAGAAATATAAAGCTAAAAGTTAATGAATCTTAAAAGGAGAATATGAAAGAGTTAATAGGGAAAAGAGTTAGAGTAATAATAGCTATGGGTGATACAACAATTCCTTTAGAAGGGAATGTTAAGGAAGTTGATGATAAGTGGATAATTTTAGAATCAAAAGGAAAAATTAAAGTTGTAAATAAGGATGCTGTTGTTTACGCGGAAGAAAGTTGATCTTATGGAAATTTTTAAAGGAATTTTTACTGTAAACGGATTCAGAGCAATTTTTCTGGAAGAATTAAAAGCAGTAGCAATTTCTGACTTGCAGCTTGGAGAAGAGCTTTATTTGGCTGAGCAAGGAATTTTTGTTCCTCAAGTCCAGCTGAAAGAAATGAAGGAAGATTTGGAAAAAATTTTTGAATTGACAAAAGCGAAAAGAATCATAATAACTGGGGACCTCAAGCATGAGTTTGGGGAAGCTTCTCAGCAAGAATGGAGGGAAGTAAAAGATTTGATAGGTTTTTTGAAGAAAAAGGTTAAAGAGATAATTTTGGTAAGAGGAAATCATGATAATTACTTGCTAAACATAATAAGCAAGCTTGAGATAAAGCTTTTCCAACCTTTTTTCTTTTCAAAAGGAATTTTGTTTACTCCTGGTCATCAAAAAGTCGATTTTCCGAAAGAAATGAAAGTTTTGATAATAGGGCATGAACAGCCTGCTTTAGTCTTAAGAAAAGGATTTGACAGGATAAAAGTTCCTTGTTTGCTCTATGGAAAAACTAAGAATAAAAAGAATTTTATTTGCTTGCCTGCTTTTTCTCCTTTAGCTGCAGGGGTAGAAATAAATTTAGTTTCAAAGGAAGAATTGTTATCGCCAATTTTAAAAGAAGAAGTTGATTTTGAAAATCTTTCAGTTATTGCTTTAGATAAAGAAACAGGAGCTTTGGATTTTGGGAAGATAAAGGATTTGCAAATTCTTAACTATTGATTTTTTAATCGAGTTATTAAATTAGGCTAAGGGATAAAGAAGCTGTTTCCTAATCTCTGGGAAAATACATCTCTATTTCTCTTGACTCTATCAATTCTCCAACTCCGTAAGGCTCTTTTCTTGAAAAAAGACTCAAGAATAGCCTTATTAAAAATAGCCAAGTGGGCGGATCTGTACATCCGTACCTGCAATTCATAGTTTCATGTTTTATGGGAGAAATTTCACTCCATGTTTGATTGCAGCGAGAGCATTTGTATGTAAGGAGGTAATATTTCCTCACAAGGGGTGGTTTTAGTAACACCTCTCTGGCTATAGGATCTTTGGCTATTTCTTTTATATACTCTTTAGCGAATTCGTGACTTCTTCTGTTAATTTCTATGATTTCGTCTATATGTCCCATAGGTTTTTATTGTGTTTGAGGTTTTAAATTTTTGATACCAGAATATCAGGTTTTTCTTGAAAATTGAAGTTAAGTCCTTTTTAGCCAAAAGAGCTGTAAGGGCTGCAAGGATTGTAGGAATCATAGCAGAAACAAACCAATAGCTTTTTAACAACAAAAATGCTTTTAAGAAATCGCTTGATGTATGCAGGGAAGAAAAATAGTTGTAGCATGCGTCTGTAGCTACGACATAAGGCAAAACCCTTACTAGACTTTCTTTGACCGGTAGGTTTTTTACGTAGAGAAGGTAGAATATGGGCAGAAAGACTGCTAAGTCGACAAGATAAGGCATCATTATGTAGAGTAGTTTGGAAATAAGAGAAGAATTTTCTATTTCAGGGCAGGATGTTTCTGCTCTGGCTTTTTCAAAAGTAATTGTTGCTTTGTAGCCAAGAAATTCGCAGGCATAGAAATGGGAAAGCTCGTGGTAGAAGGTCCAAACTGTGAGCAAGAAAAAGAAAAGGAGGAGTAAAAGGAAGAATTTGATAAGAGGTTGTGTTTTGATAAGTTTCATAATAAATTAATTACTTTAAATACATATTTATGGGTATAAGAACGGAAGTAGATGGTGATAAAACTAAGTAAATAGTGAGAAGTATGTTAAAGAAAGGCGAAGATTTCCTCAAACAAAAAGGACACGAGGATTTGGAAAATATAGAAAATTTTGACAAATTGAAGAATTTTCTGATAGAATTTAAGGAGATTGTTGACACAGGAAAATTGGCGGAATTTTATTGTGAAAAATTGTGGAACTTGAAAAAACCGGGAAAACCGAACCAAAAAGGGTTTGATTTGAAAGACGAATCGGGAAAAAAGTATGAAGTGAAGTACAGGAAAGGTAAAAACAGTGGCATGAAGATTAAAGATAAGGACAGTTTAGATTCTGTTTTGTACGTCCATCTTGATGAAAACTTATTACCAGAAGTTATAAAGCAATTTAAGTCAAAAGACATACCGTACACAAAAAACCCTCCAAGAGTTTCTTTCAAGAAAGCAGAACCAAAATCTCGGATAATATTTCAATTAAAAAGTGGTGATAAAAATAAAAAAGCCAAATAAAACTACTGATATGGTGGTTATTTTCCCCCTTAAAAAGGGTATGAAACGGAAGGATTACGAAAGAATGTCAGACAAGATATGCGGATTGTTTCCCGACTTGAGCGTAGCTTGGTATGTCGTTCCTGAAGAGCAAATGCAAAATATCCAAAAGACGCTGGAGAAGAAATTCAAATTTGGTTTGACTGAAAAAGAGATCGAGATTTTGACGAAGAAGTTAGCTTCAGAAATAGCAAAAGATTTAAAAGAGAAAGGGAAGTTGTGAAATGCCAAAATTATGTAACTAATATGAAAAATAGGATTTTAATTTTCTTAGAGAATCATATGGAAGATGGGATGAACTTATAAAAACACTTTTGATATTTAATTTATTTCCACTTGAAATTAAAAATCTAAATTTATCTTGGTAGTTACATCGTCATTTACATATCTCCATCGCCATGGGCCTATATAAAAATATTTTCCCCAACTTTCGGCTCTATTACTCTAGACTTCAACAATTTCTTGAACAGTTTCGGATGTTCTGTATGCACAGGAATGACTTTTTGAGGTCCTATGCTTTTGGTAATTTCCATAATTTCCTCCTTAGAAGCATGCCCAGATGCATGTAACTGATAAAACTTTAGCTTGAAATGTTTAATCCAGTTCTGCATAACTTCAGCCTCTATATCTTCTTCAGAAAAAGGCTCGCTCATGGAGTGAATGAAAATGCTTCTTGGCTGCGGCCTAATATCAATCAACTCAGCAAAGTCGTAGAATGACAAATGCAGCAAAACTTTCTTTTGATTCTGTTGCACAAAATTAGCCGTGACCATCTTGTCCATGTACTTCCTTTCCCATTCATAGTAATCCTTCTCGTCGTATTCCCCGCTCTTCTTCTGCTTGAAATAGACCAACACGTTATCATCTTTAACAGGATCAGGCACTTCCAGCTTATCCTTAACCTTGTCGAACAAGTAAGCTGTTCTTGGAGAAATTACAAACTTTCTACCGTTTCTTACTGCAATTTCGTAAAAAGTTTTGAACCTGTCTATGTCTCTGCTGTAAGAGGTAACGATGACAAGCTTATCGCTTTTTCCAACCAGCTTGCTTCCAAGCTCCAAGACTTGCTGCTCTGTGTAAAGTTTCCTTTTCTCTACAGGAGTTACCCTTGTGCCTTCTATAACTAATGCTGCTGGTTTTGATTCTTTAGCCCTTTCTACAAATTCTTCAGTCATTGCACTCATCGGTCCATGCCTTCTTATGTCTCCTGTGTATGCAACTGTACCATCGGAAGTGCGGATTAAAAAGCCGTAAGCTCCTGGGATGGAATGGTCAACGTGTATCGGCTCAACTTCTAAATCATCGATTTTAATCAAATCACCAGACTTGAACAACCTGTAATCATGCTCTCCATAATCAGTAGACGGACTTGTGGTTTCTTGTGCTTCGATAAACCTCTTGGTACCATGACCGCAGAATATTGGAATTTTTGGGTCGATGAAAGAAATGTGCTCCATGTGGTCAAAATGGGCATGAGATAGAAAAACACCGTTAATTTTAGGTTCGCAGTACTTTAGGTCAGTTCCTTTTAACATTTCTTTCGAATAAATTCCTTCTATTCTTGGCAATAGGTCGAATTCAAAATAATCCTTACAGCCGCTCAACCTTCTCGGCATTAGCCAATTAACGAAGTAATCCTCGCCCATCGTAAAGGACTGGCCAAAGTCCAAGAATATTTTAGTGTCTTTGTGCTCTAGGAGAATTTTGTTTCCACCAATTTCATTAACTCCGCCGTAGAAAGTTAGTTTAATCATAATAATGAATTTAAGTTGTTCATCGATTTATTTTAATCTTTGACAATAATATAATCCAGGATTCTCAGTAGTTTGCTTTATTAAAAAGGCATGAGCAGTTGATAAGTATTAGACAAAATACCAATATGCAAAGATGAGAAAGATTTGAAATATCTCCTAAACTATATTGATGCGAAGTATATTTTTAAATAAATTTAACGTTGATTTAATTTAACATTTGGTTATTTTATTTAATCCTATATTCAATTTTCTTCTTTTCAAATTCTTCGGGGGCCATCCTACGCAAAAGGTCAGCTATTTTTTGCCTGTACTCGACTGCAATATCCATTATAATTTTAAAATCTTTATTATCAATCCTCTTATCTGGAAACAATATTTTTGCTAAACCAGAAGCAACCCTAAATATACTTTTCTCATCTCTTATTGTCACATTCTCTAATTCGACTTTATCTCTAAGGAAGGATGTGAAATCTTTCTTTCTCAAATCATGTAAAATTTCTGAGAAAAAATCAACTGAAAATCCAAAATTTTTTGATAAGTGTATATCAGTCTTCTTAATTTTTATAATCTCCCACCCGGGTATCACAGCATTGATTCTATCTAAAAAAGCTGTATCACCTCTCATGAAGTCTGGTAATGAATAATTAATGTCCTCTACTGGGACATATCCTGATTCAGTTGGTTTAATATCTAAGTTACCCATGAAAACTAAAGAGCATAGAGAGGTTGCTTTCTTCGGTCCTCTTTCGAAATGCGCACTTTCCATATAATCTTTTAACTTTCCCATCATCTCATCTACATTCCCGAATTTAATCTTTGCTATTTCATCAAAAACTATGCAATCCTTAACACCAATTTCACCTATTGTTCTTCTAGCTATGTTAAAGAATAGTTGTGCTGGAGTAATTAGCCCACCAGAAATTATTCTAGTGTAGAATGAGATGTTTCGATAAAAATATGTTTTTCCTGTAGCTCTTGGACCAAGCTCAAGTAAGTTTACGTTATTCTCAACTAGAGGAATAAAGCGTGATATTAATATCAATTTTTGTCTTTCAGTATAGACCTCGGGATTTAAACCAATGGTATTTATTAAAACATCTATCCACTCTTCTGTTGTGAAGTTTTTTCTTTTTTCAAGGAATTCATCAATATCGATATTAGATATATGAAATGGCTTGAAATCATCTATCAAAATTGGTAAAGTTAGTTTATTTCCAAATTCATCAGTAATAGGATCTGAAGGTCTTAAGGAAGCCAAACCCCATATGCCAGAAGATAACAATTCTGGGTTTTCATCAACTATCGAATCTAAAATCATAGCATCTCTAATATTGAGAGAAGGTATAATTGCTTTTCTTATCTCATGCTTTTCGTCAATTTCAACTTTAATTTCGTCAATGATTTTATGGGCTTGTTTTCTTATAATTATCTTATCTAATATTTTGTCTCTGTCCTTTGCTTCTGGATAAAAATTGGTTATAAGTTCAATGATTTTTCCTATCTTTTCACCTATTTTTTCTTCACCTTCTTCTGCTATCTTTGTTAGCAAATGCTCAGAAACGAATTTAGGAACTTGTCTTATATCTTGAATATTGACGATTTTCTTGTTTACAATATATTCTGGATAGTAATACTTCAGTTTTGCATTGAGTTCCTCTTGGTTTACAGGCATTTTATCACAGCTTAGATGAAAGTTCATCTAGTGCAGTTATGATAAAGTTAATTTCAATCTGAATTTGTTTCGGATAGACATTGGTTAAAAAATTATGTGCAGAAGTGTCACCAAGGAATTTAATTCTTTTAAGATGTTCTGCAGTTTTTGATACTAAGAATGGTGTCCCATCTTTTGCATATTCTTTTTCAGCAATATTTATCATTTTTTCTAATCCAACTAATTTAGAAGGATTTGAAGGATCTTTTAATTTATCGATCATTCCCTGTTTTGCAAATGCAAAATAAATTGCTTTTTCTATTATTCTTCTTAATAGGAATGCCGTACAGTTACCACTTCTGTTCCATACTAATTGTAACTCTTTTATATCTGTCTCAAATTTTTTTCCAAGTTTTTTGATTAATTCGTTTGGAAATGGGAATTCGTATGAAAGTATTTCTTTATCAAATTTTATCCAAGAACCATACCATATTCGTTTGTTATTAATAGACTCTGTCTTTACTATCCCTGCCTTAATAAAAGGTTTCATATAAGTAGCAACAACCAAACTTTTTATCTTCTTTAATGTTGCATCCGTAAGCTTTCTAGCCAATTCATCAGAATAAATGGGTGAGTGTAATATTTCACCACTTACGATGAGCTCTTTAATTTTGCTGTAAATAGAATCTTCTTTAAATTTCATTTTTTCTAATTTATTTTTGACTTCAGAGAATTTCATTTAGATCACTTTTCACTTAGTTCTTTAATTAATTCTTTACCTTTAGTTTCTCCAGGTAAAGTTAACATATATTTATATTTTTTACTACTCCGTTTCCCTTTTGGTATAATGAATTGTTTGTATTTAGAAAGATTTGTACTCAAGTTAATAAGCGATTTAATACCAAGTTTTTTTAAACTCTCCCTTAGCTTTTGGGAGAAAATTTCATTTTCACCAAAAATATTTTTATAAATAGTTAAAATAATTAAGCTTGATTTAAGTTGTTTTTCTTCTTCATTTTTTCCAGTAATTGGCTTTAAAATAAATATATCTTGATTATCAAAATCAATTTCAACAACATTCTTCAACTTTTCGATTGTTATACCTATACTCTCAGCAAATTTCTCGATCTTTTGTTCGTACGAAGAAATAAACGTAGCTTTTGGTGGCCTTTCTGTTAATTCTTGTATTTTTTGTTCTAACTTTTCTACCCTTTTTTTTAAATCACTAAATTCTTCTTCTGTTATCATCTTTTCACCTTTTTACATAACCCCACATTTTTTCAGTTTTTATTCTTCCAAGTTCTCTTCGTCTTATTAATCTAATAAGTACAGCAGAAAGTGTTGTTACAGGGTATATCAAACCATTTTCAGCTAACTTTTCTTTTATATCTAGTATAGTCTTAGGTTTATCAAAGAATCCTTCTTCACGTAGTTTAAGTATAAAATCTGTAGCACTAATTTTGCGTTTCTTTTTAACTGCTAATTGTTCTTCCCTTCTTTTAATATTAGATAGAATCTTCTCTACCTCTTCTGGCGTTCCTTCAACCTGAATTCTAGTTCCATTTTTTGTTTTAATTTCAGCTTTTACCATATTATTCACGTTGTATATTATCATTTTTAATATAATATTGTAATATTTATAAAGTTTACTTTTACTGATTGCTTACTTCAGTATCTTCTCGATTTCTTTATCTAAATCTCCTTTGACCTTCTTTGTTTTCTTCTCTTTCCCAACAAATAATTTCCTTCTCTCTTCAATTTTATCTCCATTTATATCCAAAAGTATTTGCAAATCATATTCGCCAGACTTAAGTTGGGGTAAATTGAAACTTATTGGTAGTAAAATAAACGAAATAATTCTTTTAAATCCTAAGAACTAAATTCAATCAATAAGTTAGTGTTCCGAATGAAAAGGGTATATTTAGGGAAAACAAGAAAAATACGTTCAATTTCTATCGATTCAGACATAATCATAGATATACCAGCCTTAAAGGTTCTTCAAACCAAGCACAATTTAACTAAAGAAGAAGAAAGGTACTTCAAACGTTGTGAAATTTCTCTACAAACTTTATCTTTAGCATTTGCCTCAAAAGTTAATCTTATAGGTACAGAAATAGTGAAGAAAGAGCTATCCTATTTTCCAATTCTAAGAAGTTTATATGATAGAGTATTTGACAAAGAAATACCGCTTTCTTCAGAAGTTAAAAGGTTAGCTATTATGTACATGGAAAAAAGAAAAATAAAACCGGCTGATTCATTTATTTTAGCTTCTATAAGCGTTGGTAAGATTGACTGTTTTTTAAGCTGGGATAGGGAACATATGGTAAATGCAGAAGTGAATAAAATTGTGAAAGAAATAAACAAGGAGAGAAATTTGCCTATGCCTCTTATAATTACTCCAAACGACTTTCTTCAAAGAATTATACTTTCTCCTGAAAGGACTATTTGTTTCTTCCGTGACCCAATTCCTCAAAAATTTCATCCACGCTTTTACCCTTCCAAACAACTTCTCTAAGTTTTCTGCTAAACTCTTCAGGCTTGCACCTCAATTCCTTCAACAGTATTTCATATTCTTTCTGAACCCTTGGATTTCTAGCTACTTCTAAGAATTTTTCCATTTTACCATTCGGCTCTATAAAAGTTGGTACTATTATTCCACTAAGCCTTTTTTTAGCTTTCATACAACTCATCCTCTATCTTATAATATTATAATAATATATAATCGTTTTATTTAAAAGATTTCAAAGCGAATTTTCTTTTTTAAGAAAAACTGTTTAATCTCTTCCTACTTTCAACTGTTCCTTCTCAATTACATCTCGTTTTATATTGCCTGTTTCCTCGTATTCAACGCTTACAGATACGTTCGTGTCTGGTATTCTTAAAAACTCTACCCCTCTATAATTCTCTGGGGTTGTTGTTATTACTATCCTTCTAGGAATCTTTTCTATGTATTGTAGTTCGTGTAATTCATGATGGAAAAGTTCATCGTCATGGGAAATCGAGGTGTCTATAATATTGTGAATCGGATCTCGCAAAACCTGTCTTACATATGACACTGTCATCCCAGGCAATTTGTAACGTTTCAGTTCGGAAATGATAGCTTCACTCTTTTCTTCTAATTCTCTTTTATTTTTTATCTTAAACTCTAGACTACCTTCAAAACCATCAGTGCTTGTTCCTTCTTTACTTTTTGTGTATTCTATCGACATACCTTTTCACTAGTATTTTTATAACTCTTAAAGTACTTAAATGTTACTGTTTAGTAGTTACAATATACCAGAAGTTGATTTCAAGAAACAGTCTTTCCTATTTCTCAACTTCTATCTTCAAAACCCCATTCTTAAACTCTTTCTTAACAATAGTTGCATTGCTAGGCAAAGGAATTAGCTTAAAGTAAGCCTTATCCCCTGCAAAAGCTTTTATTTCCATGCTCTGCTCCAGCTTTTTAATCTCTATATCTTCTTCCTTAACGTCAGGAAGCTTAATAGAAATTATTTGCTTATTTCCTGAACTTTTGATCTCAGCTTCCGGCTCTTCAGTAACTTTTGGAACTCTAACTTTTTCTTCCGCTTCTTCCTCTTCTTCTACTTCTTCCACACCAGCCTTTACCCCAAGCCTTCTCTTCAGCTCAGGCTCAAGCTTCTTGTAATCACCAAAAGTTTTCACTTCAACTTTAGGCTCTCCTTCACCAGCGCTCCTAATAGTAATGCTAACACCACTAAACTTGCTCTTAGGTTTAATTCTAAAAAGAGGCATTTCAAAGGATGAAGCAAACATCTTGTCCAGTCTTTCAAACTCCTTGTCAACTTCTTCCCACAAGCTTCTGAAAGGCATTTCAACTCTGCGCTCTACCAGCTCTTCTCCACAGTATGGGCAGAATTGCCACTCATCCTTTACCGGCTTGCCACAGGAAGGACATTTCTTCTTCTTGAACATAGCATCGCCTAATTATTTTTAAGTATTTGGTTTTCTTAATTTAAATAGAAATTTAAAATCTTACTACCAAACTTATAAAAAGGTGAGAAGTTCATTGATGAAAAACTTATCGTCACGTGCGCCTTGCCCTATGCTAACGGTGAACTTCATTTAGGCCACATTACATCAACCTATCTTCCTGCCGATATTTTTGTCAGATATTGTAGGCTAGCAGGCAAGCATGTAGCTTTCATTTGTGGTAGCGATGATTATGGGACTCCTATACTAGTAGCTGCTGAAAAGGCTGGTAAAAGCCCTGAAGAATACGTGAAAGAATGGCATGAAAAGCATGCTAAGGATTTTGCTGATACAGGAATTTCATTCGATTTTTACTATCACACGCATTCGCCAGAACAGAGGCAGTTCGTTCAACAATTCTTCCTGAAGCTTAAAGAAAAAGGCTACATCTTCCAGCAAGAAGTAGAGCAGTACTATTGCGAGAAAGATAAAAAGTTCTTGCCTGACAGATATGTGAAAGGTACATGCCCATTTTGTGGTGCTGAACAACAATATGGAGATGGTTGTGAAAAATGCGGCAGAACCTATTCGCCTACAGACCTGAAAGATGCTGTATGTGCTATATGCGGTAGCAAGCCTGTTTTAAAGAAAAGTATGCACTACTTTTTCAAGCTTTCTCAACTTTCTGATAAGCTGAAAGATTGGTTGGAATCTAACTCAAACTTGCAGCCAGAAGTAAAGAATTATGTGCTTCAATGGGTTAAAGAGGGTTTAAAAGATTGGGACATAACAAGGGATATACCCTGGGGAGTTCCTGTGCCTGATGAAGAAGGCAAAGTATTCTATGGTTGGTTCGACAACCATTTAGGCTACATTACCTTTACACTCAAATACTTAGAAGAAAAAGGAATTGACGGAAAAAAATTCTGGAATTCTGCAAAAATATACCACTTCATAGGCAAGGATATAGTTTATCATCACTATCTTTTCTTACCTGCTATGCGCTTAGCAGAAGGTAGCTTTAAGCTTCCTGACTTTATTCCTACACGCGGGCACTTGCTTTTAGAAGGTGAAAAGTTTTCGAAAAGTAGAAAGCATTATGTGAGCTTGAGAGATTTTCTTCAAAAGTATCCAGCAGACTATCTTAGGTACTACTTAGCTTCTATTACTACTTACAGCCAAGCAGATGTGAACTTTAGCTGGAAAGAATTTGAAGCAAAGATAAACGGTGAGTTAGTCGATAATATAGGAAATTTTATCCATCGTGCCCTAACTTTTGTTTGGAATAACTTTGAAGGTTTTGTTCCTGAGCCTGAAGATTATGATGAAGCTGATAAGGATATGGAAGAGAGAATTAAAAGATTAGCTTCCGAAGTAGGCAAGCTTATAGAAGAAAATGAATTGAGCAAAGCTCTTAAGCTAGTAGTAGACTTTTCCTCTTTCTGCAATCAGTACTTCCAGAAGAAAGAGCCTTGGAAGACCAAAAATCCTACTTGTTTATATTTGGCAGTAAATGCTGTCAGAAGCTTAGCTATTTTACTCGAACCTTTCATACCATTTTCTGCAGCAAAGATATGGCAGTTCTTAGATTTAGAGCCAGAAAAAAGCTGGTCTAGTGCTGCTGAGCTGAAAGTGCCAGCAGGACATAAAATAAGAAAGCCTGAAGTGCTATTCAAGAAGGTAGAACTTTCACACGTGTGAAAAATTTAATTTTAACGAATACTGACTTAAAAACTGCACTTACTTTAAAACTTCCAATCTTCCTGACTTGGGTATGTTTAGTTGTAACTTGTCCCTGAACTTGGTAACATAAGCTCCTACTACCCTTACTCTATCACCAACTGCTACTGAATTTATCTGCTTCTCCCACAAGGAAATGCTTATCTGCCCAGTCTCATCTTCCAGAGTAGCATCAGCCACTGTCCTAGGTCCATATCTTGTTTGGACGTCCCTGCTTTCTGGTATCTCAACTACTTTAGCCTCAACAGAAACGTTGCTCATGCCAGCAACTATATCGCTTATCTTCATTTTCTCACCAATAGTTTAAGGTAATACTTAAATTTATTCTTTACATGTAGTTCAAAAGTCCTTTTTTCATTTCAAACTTTTCTCCCAAATTCAAGCATTTTACTTGGCTTGGGAACATTTCTCTCATCCTTATGCAATTCTCTGGAGTTGTATGCAAAGGTAAAATCACCTTAGGTCTTACCTCTTTTACCATCCATTCGAAGTCAGGACCGCTCAGATGGCCTGAAGAATGAAGATGATACTTTTCTATGTTGAAGTACTTCAGCCAATTTTCTATTCTCTGAGCTTCTATCTCTTCTTCTTCATTGTAAGGTTCTGAAACCGAAGATATCATGACCGCTTCTTTTAAAGGTGAAAAATCTATAAGCTTTCCAAAATCGTTGTAGGTTAGATGGATCAAGTACCTCTCAGGATGAGAACGAATTTCTTCGTCTGATACATGCTCTAGTTCTGGTGGTCTTCCCCTCATCCTTGTCTTTGCTCTTCTATGGAAAAGTGCAACATTTTCTAGTATATGCGGATAATAGTCTTCAAAATACTTCCAGTAAGTTGCATGTTTTTTAGAAGTTAGTAAAGTTCTCCCCGTTGCCTCTGCAACTTTCTTGAAAGTGTTTAACCTATAAATGTCTCTGTACTGAAAATCAACAAAAACAAAACCTTTTGCTGATTTTACTATTTCTTCGCTTTGCCATCTAACGTCCTCTTCTGTCAGTGTAGTTTCATCCTCCAACCTAGTTCCTTCAACAACCAGTATATCAGGTCTTTCTTCTTTCAACCTTTCAACAAAGTAAAAGCTTTTTTCTGCTCCAGGTCCGTGAAACCTTATATCACCCGTATATCCTATGGTAGCGTCAGAACCATAAATTATGCAACCGCAAGCATCTGGTATGCTATGGTCAACACCATAAAGCTCACACTCTATTCCATCTACAGAAAACTTTGTCCTCTTCTCAAACTTTCTTTCTACAGGCTTTGGAGGAATTTTCTCCTGGAGCATTGTTCTGTAGTACATAGGCTTTCTGTTCGGGTCTTTCTTCGTAGGCTTGGGGAACTTCATGTTCCTGAAAATTATTTTTCTTTCAGGATCGTAGCTTTCTGTATAAGAAGTCATTTCAGTGTCAAAAGACTTTTTGCTAACCATCTCAAAAGCTTTTATTCCTTTGTAAGTTTGGCCAGAGCAGAAGATTCTTATGCCAGGATGTAAAAACGGAAGATAGCCGCAATGATCTATGTGAGAATGAGAAATTATAGCTCCTGCAGGTCTTTCTTCACCCTGGCTTTTTACCAAATCTTCACGATACACGTTTAATCTCGGCACCAACCCTAGCTCCCAATAATCTCTAAAGGAATTTGGCCTATGAAACTCGTTGAAAAATTTCCTGTATCGATTAAAGGATTTTCCAAAATCTAGCAGCAAAGAAGTGCCTTTATCCTCTAAGAAGATTATGTTCCCTCCTATCTCGTTCACTCCACCATAAAATGCTATGCTGGTCATATTCTTTTTAATTCAAGAGTAAAAGATTTATTCTTTTAAGCAAACTTTTTCATTAGTTCTTATGCGTGGAGATTTAGGTCCTGAAAGAATTCCTACTGCAAAGCTAAAAGATAGGTACAACCCAGAAAAGATTCTGAAAGAAATCGCTGCTAACTTAGAAGAATCTTCAAGAATAGCTTTAGCTCAAGCTAAAAAAGGAGAGATACCAAGCGTTTACTGCACGATTGGCCTTCCAGTCCCAAAGGAAGATCCAAAAATTCTTGGGGACTTGCCCTTAAAAGCTTATGAAGTTCCTCTAAAAACTGTTCAGGTCACATCACTGTTGCCAAAGGAAGAGAAAGGAAGTTCTTCGATAAACTATTTTACATTCTATGCAAATCCTTACTGCAAAGAAGATATTCTAACTACTTTGGAGCTTTTGTTAGCGCACGAAAGAATACACCATTTAGATTACATTTTGGAAGAAGATGGTATCTTGAACTTTTCAAGAAATTTTTCAACAGGCGAAGGCAATATTAGTTGGTCACGCCTACATAGAAAAAGGATTGAGAAAGAAAAGTTCAAACCGCCTTTCAAGAGCTACTACGATTTTCTTCCGTATTACTTGAATGTTATTGATGTTATGGGAAAAATGTATAAGAAAGAGCTTTATGAAAACACAAACCTTGCCTTGTCAAGAATTTCTGAAGATTTGGTTTGGACTAGAAGAACAAAAGAAGGGAAGGATATACGCGTGAATTCTCCTTCTGAATTGCTAGATTTGGTCTCGTGGGGAGCTTTCGAATTTTTCCTTGAAAACAACAAGTGTTTGTTAGAACAAACAAATTGCAAGATTTGCGAAAAGAATTGCTGGCCAAATGTTACTTTTGACATAGACCCTGGTCTAAAAGTTCCTGAAGAAAAACTTTTTACTGTTTTAAAAGTCATTCATAACAATCTGGAAGAGGAAGGTGTAAAATATATAACTAAGTTTACTGGCAAAAGAGGATATCATGTTACTGCCTACTTTGACAGCTTAAAACTGCCAGAGCAGAATTACATCCCGTTAAGGTTGTTAAGGCATGCAGAAGAAATGTCTACAAAGCAACTGAAACAAGCTATAGAAAAAATTTCTGAAGATCCTTTTGAAGTAGTAAGAGATTTCATAAGATGTAAAGCAGAACAATGGAAAAACATTGGAAACTTTGACTACCTTGTTCATGATTTTTCTACTTTTGATGGCATTCAGTATGTAAAAATAGATGCTTCAAGCGTTAAAAGAAGAGGCTACCATAGAGTCTACTATAGCTTGACCGAGAAAGCAACAGCCTGCTTGCCTATATCCAAGAATGGCATTAAGCTAGAAAAAAGTTTGATCAAGAGAATGAAAGAAATATCTTACAACCCTTGGGAAATTCTGAAGTACGAAAAAGAGCTTTTGGACATAGAAATAAAGTATAACGACCCTAGCTATGTGAAAGATTTCCTTGAAGAAAACGAGAGGAAAATTTTTGAAAAGCAGTTTAACAAAGTTAAAAGCAGGGTAGGGAGCTAGAGTTTTAACTTATGTTTAAAACCAGCCTTCCTTGCTTTTTCTAACGGCCAAGCATCTTCTATCAGCATGTCTGGGACATCGCCATCTAACACCGGATAAGCTAGCTTGCAATTGTTGCAAACTATAAACATTCCTTGCTCTTTCACGTCACCCTTGCACTTAGGACAAGCTAGTATCTTTAAAAGTTCTCTGGAAATCATGAAAATTAATTGGTTTTTAAAAATATTAACCTAACATCTGAAGAAAAAAATAAATACTTGGAAGTTAAAAATAAGAGTGGGCTTTAGTGAAAGCAGTCTTGGCATTAGAAGATGGGACGATTTTTACAGGAGAAAGTTTTGGTTATCCTTCTGAAACTTCTGGTGAGGTTGTTTTTAACACAGGGATGGTTGGATACACAGAAAGCTTAACAGATCCTTCTTACTTTGGTCAAATTCTAGTCCAAACTTATGTTCTAGTCGGTTGCTATGGTGTGCCATCTTTTTCTCTAACCGATAAAAACAAAATTCCACTACACTTCGAATCCGAGAGCATTAAGGTTAAAGGCTATGTTGTTTCTGAAGTTCAAAGAATGCCAAGCCATTGGGCACGTGAAAAGAGCTTAGACGAATGGCTTTATGAGCAGAAAATTCCTGGAATTTCTGGTGTAGACACAAGAAAGCTTACAAAGAAACTTAGAATAAAAGGGACTATGCTTGGAATGATTAAAGTTGGAGATTTTACTCAAGAAGAAATAGCAGAAGAAATTGGAAAGATTCAAGACCCTAACGAGTTAAACTTGGTAGAGAAAGTTAGCATTAAAAAACCGATAGAATACAAAACTGGAGAAAGAAGAATTGTTTTGATAGATTGTGGTGTAAAGCTTGGGATTGTAAGAAGCCTTCTTGAAAGAAAAATTAACTTAATAAGAGTTCCTTACGATTATCCAATCGATAAAATTCTTGATTATCAACCTGAAGGAATAATAATATCAAACGGACCAGGAAACCCGAAAAAATGCGAGAAAACTGTAGAAAATGTAAGAGAGCTCTTGGAAGCAGAAATTCCTATTCTTGGGATATGCCTTGGAAACCAAATCCTTGCCTTAGCTTCTGGTGCAAATACGTACAAACTTAAGTTTGGGCATAGAGGGCAAAACCATCCTGCGATAGACCTAGAAACTAAAAAATGTTACATAACAAGTCAAAACCATGGCTATGCTGTAGAGCCAGATTCTTTAAAAGATACAGAATTTAAAGTATGGTTCTTAAACGCTAACGATAAAACGATTGAGGGAATACAACATAAGACCAAAAACATTTTCGGAGTTCAGTTTCATCCAGAAGCTTCCCCTGGCCCACTTGAAACAAACTTCATTTTTGACATGTTCTTAGAAAAGGTGAAAAAATGCCAAAACTAGAAGGAATAAGAAAGGTTTTAATTTTGGGCTCTGGCGCAATAAAAATTGGAGAAGCTGGTGAGTTCGATTACTCTGGTGCTCAAGCAATTAAAGCATTGAGGGAAGAGGGAATAAAAGTAGTTCTTGTTAACCCAAATGTAGCAACTATTCAAACAGATGAAAAGTTTGTGGATAAAGCCTACTTTCTGCCGATCACTCCTGAGTTTGTGAAAAAAGTTATAGAAGAAGAAAGGCCTGACGGCATCTTATTAACTTTTGGTGGTCAAACTGCTCTTAATTGTGGGGTCGAGCTTTACGAAGCTGGTGTTCTCGAAAAGTATGGAGTAAAAGTTTTAGGAACTAATGTCGAGGCGATAGAAAAGGCAAGCAACAGGGAAAAGTTTAGAGAAATCATGATAAAGAACGGAATACCTGTTCCGAAAAGTGGAAAGGCAAATAGCGTGGAAGAAGCGATTAAAGTTGCTGAAGAAATAGGCTATCCAGTCATGATTAGAGTGGCATACACTCTTGGTGGGCAAGGGAGCGGCGTAGCTTATAACCGGAAAGATCTGGAAGAAATTGTAAGTAGAGGCTTGGCCCACAGCAGAATAAAGCAAGTACTGATAGAAGAGTATTTGGGAAAATGGAAAGAGGTAGAGTATGAAGTGATGAGAGATTGTGAAGATAACTGTGTAATAGTTTGTAACATGGAAAACTTTGATCCGATGGGAATTCACACCGGAGATAGCATAGTCGTTGCTCCTTCTCAGACTCTCACAAACAGAGAGTACCATCTTTTAAGAATCACTGGTTTTAAAGTTGTAAGAGCTTTGGGAATAATAGGAGAATGCAACATTCAGTATGCTTTAGACCCAAAAAGTGAAGAATTTAGGGTAATAGAAGTTAATCCAAGATTGTCAAGAAGCTCTGCACTTGCATCAAAAGCTACCGGATATCCAATTGCTTACATAGCTGCAAAGCTTGCCTTAGGCTATACTCTACCAGAATTGATAAATAAAGTTACTGGAATAACTACAGCATGCTTTGAGCCTTCTTTAGACTATGTTGTCGTAAAAATCCCGAGGTGGGACTTCCAGAAATTTTCTATGGTGAGTAGAAGAATAGGAACTCAGATGAAATCTGTAGGAGAAGTTATGGCAATAGGTAGAAAGTTTGAAGAGGCATTGCAAAAGGCTGTTAGAATGCTAGACATAGGAAGAGAACTCACTGATACAGAAGAGTCAAGCGATGATTTAGAAAGAATTAAGGAAGAATTGGAAAAGCCGACAGACCAAAGACTTTTCTACATAGTCAAAGCTTTAGAAAAAGGGATCAGTGTAGAAGAAATAAACGAGTTAACGGGTATAGACAAATGGTTTTTGTATAAGATTAAAGGATTAGTTGAAGTTGAAAAGAATCTGAAAAAGTTGGATAAAGAAAGTCTAAGAAAAATGAAGATGCTAGGTTTTTCTGACAAGAGAATAGGGAAAATACTTGGAATAGAAGAGTCGAAAATTAGAGAAATGAGAAAACGTTTTGGAATCTTTCCTTTTGTTAAGCAAATAGATACGCTTGCAGCAGAATGGCCTGCAAGGACAAACTACCTTTATTTAACTTATAACGGGGAGGAAGATGATATAGAATTTTCTGATAAGAAGAAAATTGTGGTCCTCGGCTCAGGTTGTTACAGAATTGGCTCGAGCGTTGAGTTTGATTGGTGCTGCGTCAACATGGCATGGGCCCTGAAAAATTATACAGAAGAAGTGATAATGATAAACTATAACCCAGAAACTGTTTCAACAGATTTTGACGTTCTAGACAAGCTTTATTTTGAAGAACTAACCTTAGAAAGAGTCTTAGACATTGTTGAAAAGGAAAAACCTCTTGGTGTTGTTCTTTCTGTGGGAGGACAAATACCAAACAACCTTGCTCTAAAACTTAGAATGGAAAACGTGAGAATACTTGGAACAGACGCTGAAAGCATCGATAAGGCCGAAGATAGAGCAAAGTTCAGTTCTTTGCTAAGTAGGCTAAGAATACCACAACCAGAATGGTGCAAAGCTGAAAGCACTGAAAAAGCAAAAGAATTTGCAAGAGATGTAGGTTATCCAGTTTTAATCAGACCGTCTTATGTATTATCAGGTTCAGCCATGAAAGTTGCTTTCGACGAAAAAGAATTGGAGAATTATCTGAAAATTGCAACTAAGGTTTCAAAAGAAAGTCCTGTTGTTGTTTCAAAATTCATAAGAGGTGCGAAAGAGGTTGAGGTTGATGGAGTTTGTGATGGAAACAATGTTTTCATCGGAGCAATAATAGAGCATATAGAGTCTGCTGGTGTTCATTCTGGAGATGCAACCATGAGCATACCAGCATTGACCTTGAGTGAAGACATAAAAAGAAAAGTTAGAACTTATGCAAAAAATATAGCAAGAGAGCTTAGAATAGTAGGTCCTTTCAACGTTCAATTTTTGGTCAAAGATGGGGAAGTTTTTGTCATAGAATGTAATCTAAGAGCAAGCAGAAGCATGCCTTTTGTCTCTAAAACTATAGGAATAAACTTGATGGAGCTTGCTGCAAAAGCAATAATGGGCGAAGAAATTTCTGACGGAGAAAAGATAATTAAAAGATATGGTGTTAAGTCTCCTCAATTTTCCTTTATGCGTCTAGATGGAGCAGATCCTTTAACCGGTGTTGAAATGGTTTCGACCGGCGAAGTTGCTTGTTTTGATTCAACTTTTGAAAATGCTTTTATAAACTCTTTAATTGCGAGTGGTTTAAGCATACCAAAACCTGGAGATAAGATCTTGTTACTGTCTTCAGATAGTTTTATGCTAGACACAGCAAGAATACTTGCCAACAAAGGCTTCGAAATATTAACTACAGAGTATGTTTACAAAACTCTTAAAAACTCTTTAAATGTAAGTTTTATCAAAGAAGATATAGTAGAATATTTGGCGAAAAAAGAGGTAAGGTTAATGATAAACATTCCACCAAAACAAGATAGCTTCGAGTATTTCTTGAGAAGAAAAGCTGTTGAGTTCGGAATTCCTGTGATTACAAACTTTGAGCTCATGAAAAGAGTTTTAGAAGTGATTAAATGAGTTTTACTGGAAAAGATATAATCTCGATAATAGACTTGAGCAAACAAGAAATAGAAGAAATATTAAAAGAAGCTGAAAAGATGGAAAGGCTTCTAAAAGAAAAAGAAAAATTGGACCTGTTAAGTGGAAAAATTCTAGCCAACCTTTTCTTCGAACCAAGCACAAGAACAAGACTTTCTTTTGCTACTGCCATGCAAAAATTAGGTGGAGAAGTTATAGGGTTTGAGGAAATAGGCACAACTTCTTTGGCCAAGGGTGAAACTTTAGCAGACACTATAAAAGTAGTTGAGAAATATTCAGATGTAATTGTTATACGTCACCCAAAAGAAGGTTCAGCAAGGTTTGCAGCAGAAATTTCTGAAAAGCCTGTCATCAATGCTGGAGATGGTGCAAACCAACATCCGACTCAAACTTTGCTAGACCTTTATACAATAAACAAACTGAAAGGAAGGATAGAAGGCTTGAAGGTTGCTTTAGTTGGAGATTTGAAACATGGAAGAGTGATGAGAAGTCTTGCTTATGGTCTAGCCATGTTTAAAGCGAGCTTGACGTTCGTTTCTCCTGTTGGTTTAGAGTTTCCGGAAGATTTTACTCGAGAAATAGTTGAAAAATTTGACTGTGAAATAATTCAAACAGATAACATAGCATCTGGGATTAAGAATGCTGATGTGATTTATGTATGCAGGATACAAAAGGAGAGGTTTGAAGATGCTTATGAAGCAGAAAAGATACAGAAAAGTTTTATGCTAGATGCCAAAACTATAGAAAAGACGAAAGAAGATGCAATAATACTGCACGCCCTACCAAGAACGGTAGAAATTGACCGAAGCATAGACAAAACTCAAAAAGCGAAATATTTTGAGCAGGCTTATTATGGGGTACCAGTTAGGATGGCAATTTTAAAGATGGTTTGCTTATGAGCGAGAAAGAATTGCTAGTAAGAAAGATAGAAAATGGAACAGTAATAGACCATATTCCAGCAGGTCTTGGCTTAAAAGTCGCTAACATTCTAAGAATAGAGAAGAACAACTCATCTTCAGTGATTCTCATAAACGTGGATAGTAAAAAGCTAGGAAAGAAAGATGTGGTGAAAGTAGAGAATAAAGTTTTGGACGAAAAAGAGGTAAACAAAATTGCATTGATAGCTCCTGATGCAACACTAAACATAATTAAAGACTGGAAGGTTGTTGAGAAGAAAAAAGTTTCTTTACCAGAATTTCTTGAAGGCGTAGTTAAATGTCCAAACAAAAATTGCATAACCAATTCTGAAGAAATTCCTGCGAAGTTTTGGGTAGAAAAGAAAAATCCAATAAGGCTGAGATGTTACTATTGCGAAAGAGTTTTTGGAAAGGATGAAGTGATTTGAATAGCTAAAGTTCATTAAAAATTTTCTAGCTTACTTGCCCCAATTTACGATAGTTGTAGACCGAACATTAGTGAGAATAAGTTTTAAATCTAAGAGCATCCTCATGCATAAAAACATTGTTAAAAAGAACGAAAGCTTTCTTCACTTTTAGCCTTTCAACGATTCTTTTAAGCTGTTGAAGATCCTTATCAGTAAACTTGTACTTGTAGATTATTCTTCCCTTCTCGTAGCTCCCGTGCAGCCTGAAATAAGCAATCTTCTTAGAAGAAAAATAAACTGGTTCAGAAGCAAAAGGATCTACGCATGAAATTAAGTCAAACTTTTTGCACAACTTTTTAAACCCTTCCTTGCTCCAACCTCTCAGCTCTAAGGCAATAGAAGTTCCGCCTCTTTCTATTTTTGAGAAAAATTTTTCTGCATTTTCAATGTTTTCTTCATTTTCTTTGAAGCTGGCTGGAAGTTGAATCAAGCAAACAGGAGAATCTAAAATTTTGCAAACTTCTAAAGTTTGAGTCCAAAAATTGAAAACCTCTTTTGTAGGCTTGAGAAAACCAACTTTATCTTTCAAATTTTCTATCTCATCTTCCTTCAATCCAGACCTCCTCCAAGTTGGGCTTGTAGTTGGGTGGGAAATTCCTTGAAAAGCCTTGACTAGAAATTTAAAGTCTTTTGGAGCGCTTTCCCTCCATTTCCTTACAGTCTCTAGCTTAGGTAGTTTGTAGAAAGTAGATTGAAGTTCTACCACAGAAAATTCTTTAAAGTACTTTTTCATTCCTACAGGAAAGCCGCAACAACCAACATAAACTTCCATGATTTAAGATTGATTGGTTAAAGAATAAAAATTAATGGAAGTTTTTAATCATTCCTACGTAAGAGACTTAAAGTTTTAGGCTGATACCATAATTATGGAAAAGGATCTTCTGAAATCTAAGAATGTAAAATTGCTTATCAGTAGGATGGAACCTGATAAGAAGTATTTTCCATTTCAGCTTAGAGAAGTAACTAAGCTAGAGCATAAAAGCCTTTACTCCGCAAGGAGGCTTGCACAAGATTATGGTTTAATTCGACAAGAACATTTGTCAGGGAGGCTTTACCTTTATACATTAACAGAAAAAGGAAAGGAATATCGTGTACCTAGGAAAATTCGTAGAAGATATTATAAACTGCCTACAGAAAAGAGAGAGAAAATAATGGAATTACTAGAAAAAGGAATGAGCATTACTGAAATAAGCAGAACGTTAGGTATCCCGCGTTCTACCGTATACGATCAGAGACCTGATGTGAAGGAGAGAAGGAGAGAGTATTATCAGAGACCTGAAGTTAAGGATAGGAGAAAAGAATACATAAAAGTATATTATCAGAAACCTGATCCTGATTTTCAGGAATTTCAAAAGCTAGTTCAAGAAACTGAAAAAGGCTTAGACTCTATAAAATTTCCTGAAGATAACGTTTACTTCTCTATTTTAAGATGTTTGTGTGAAGGTAATTTTGGGATTAAGTATAAACAGCTTAAAAAGAGAATTGGTAAAAATGTTACAGGAAATTTGAGAAAGCTGAAGGAAGAGGAAATAGTTGATTATAAGGATAAGAGATACCGGTTAAAAAATAAAGAATTGTGTAAGTTGTTTAGTCCTTATAACTAAATGAGTTTTGGATATACTCCTTTCTCCATGAACACTCTATCCGTACGAATAGCAGCGCCGCGCTTAGCCTTGATCATTTCTTCGCTGGTAAGCTTTGCTATTCCTAAAGCGACTAACTCTTCCTTCAAGCTGAATATTGCTACCGTCTCTCCCCTAACAATACCTTCTTGCACCCTTACCAAACCTTTCGGATATACTGGTGCACCATTGCATATGCTGTATATAGCTGAATCCTTAACAAAGACTTTCTTAACATGCTGGATAGCATACTCTACTGGCAAAAGGATCTTCCTCAACAGCTTTTCCTCGCCTTCTTTCCAGAACTCATAAGCATCTTTTACTTCGAGCAAGCTATGTGCTTGATCTTCTGCAAAGTTACCAGCCTTAGTTCTTCTTAGCTCTTTCATATGCGCTCCAACACCTAAAGCTTTCCCAAGATCGCTACAAAGCTTTCTTATGTAAACTCCTGCTTGACAACCTACTTTAAACAGTACATCTTGCCCTTCCTTTTCTAGAATGTCAAAAAAGTAGACTAAACGCTCTCTTGGCCTTCTGGCAACAGCAGACTTTACTGGTGGTACTTGAACTATTTTCCCGACAAACTTTTCTGCGATAACCTTTCTCAGTGTTTCAACATCGATATCATGATGTAAATGCATTACACCAACATATTCTTTGTCCAGCCCGCTAAGCACAGGCATTGCTTTTACTGCATTGCCCAAAGCTACAGGTAGAACACCAGTAACAGCTGGGTCAAGAGTGCCCGCATGACCTGCTTTAGCCACCTGAAAAATTTCCTTAACCCATTTGGTTATTTGATGACTTGTAGGACCTGCATGCTTGTCTAGGATTATTACTGCAGTATTTATCAGTTCTTGCATGCTTCTTGCTTCGGGTGGCTTTCCATAGTTAGGGTCTGTTTCTTCTTCTGCCTTGATCAGCCACATATTCTTGAAATTTTGTCTCAGAAGTATTAAACTTTAGAGAAACTGCCTTGCTCCGTTCTTGTGATTCACAGCTTGTTCCCTCATTGCTCTACACAGGCTTCAGAGCAAGGCAATAATAAATTGGTTCTGACTAGATATAAACATTTGGTCGATTAGAAAAAGGATAAATAGATTGTGACAAATTATTTCAAGTAATGGAAGAAGAAAAATTGAAAAAATGTAGAGATAAAAAAGAAATGGCCGATTTCATCAAGAAATACTTAACCACCGCTTTTCAGGATACTTTTGATAGAAAGGTTGGAATGACTCACAACGCACTTTATGAAGGTATTCTTCTTTTTACTTCAGAATTTTTGAGTGGAATAAGAAATGAAAAGAGCTACAAAAGGATTATAAAGTGGGCTATAAAAAAGTATAGAGAAGGGTGCGATGAACTAGAAAAAAGGTTGGAAGCTAGAATAAAAGAAATTGTAGAAGATGTTGTAAGAGCTTATCCGTTAATAAAAGAGCTTCCTGGAGACTACGAGCTTATAGAAAGACTGAAGAAAATAGAAAGTAGTAGAAAAGAAGATTATGTAGTTTGACCCAACAATTCTGAGAGCTTTTCGTTGAACTTAGCGTAAAATTCTTTTGTTGTTGCATTTCCAGTTAGTTTGATAAACTGATAAAAAAGAAAGTCGAGCTTCTTTTTCTTTTCTTCATCTTTTATTTGCTTTAACAAGCTCTCGTACTTTGTTTTAGCAACTACACCAAAAAAGTTTGTAGGTTCTGGTTTGTACTCAGTTATAATTTTCTGGATTTCTTCTTTGTCTACCATTTTGTAATCCGTGGAAAAAACTTCAGAAGGTTTATACTCTTCTTTTTCAACTTTTCTCTTAGTTCGCCTCTTTACCTTCGGAACTTCCACTTTTTCTATCGGTTTTTCTACTTCCAGCGTTAGAACTTCTGCCTTCTTTTCTTTTGCTTCAGGAAGTGTTACAACTGGTTGAGGCCTTGGAAGTATATCCGAATAATGAGAAAAAACAAGCTCGTTAAGCCTTTCTCCAACTATTCTGTTGATCGAGCACTCGGTATGAAGGCACTTGACATCTTCAAGTAGCTTGCTTATAACCTTTTCGTCTTTTGTACTTTCGTCCCAATAATAGTAGTAAGTATAACTCCCGCCTACATATACACCTATTATATTTGCAGTCTTATAATCTATTCCTTTATACCTTCTCTCAAAAATCGGTTTCAATCTTCTACTTACCAAAACCTTATCTTCAAAACTTTTTTGGATCATGCACGGTAAATAGAATTCGGTAAGGAGACAAAAAATGGAACTTTCATTCTAGTAAACTCAACTTCCTCAAAAAGAATTTCCAGAATCTGTTTCAACGCTCGTAAGGAAATATTTCTTTCGTTGTCAAAATTTGCTATTGGAATTCTTTTCCAACGTCCTTCTTCCTTGTACTTGAGATACTTCTTCCTAACAACCTTAGCTTCTTTTCCCATTTCAAGCCTTGGAAAGTACTTCTCCAACCTTCCTAAAATTTCCTTTTCCAAAATTTCCTCGTCCACAATAAATTGAGTATCATAAAATAAATTTAAAGCTTTAACAGGTTTGATTTCTACTTCAAAACGAATTTTTAAGGTATAAATTTTTGGAAGAAAAAAATCAAAGTATGAAAGTTTGGTTAAGAATTTTAGTCAGTCTTTTCTTAATTTTTGTTCCTTTAGCTATGCTTCAACTTTTAAAAGGCTTGCTGAAAATAACTGGAGAGCTTGTATTAGTCGGAGGTAGCACAGTATTTATTGTTGGAAGCTTACTTCTTCTTTCCACTCTTCTGTTAGTGGCGCAACTTTCAAAAGAAAGAGGTAAGCTTGATGTTAAATTCTCGGACAACCTTCTTCCTCTTCTTTTCGATATTTATAAAAAGGGTTATGTAAGCGAAGAAGACGTTTACAAGATTAAGGAAATAGCAAAAGAACCTGCTAAATACGGTATAAAGCCAGCCAAGTTTATTTATGAAGCTTCTCCCAAGACAATAAGGTATTGCATGGAGTATATGACCAAGCCCAACCACATAGCTTGGCTAAGAAAAGAAGTAGAGGCTGGGAGAAGTGGTGTAAGCCTAGTCAGAACCTTGTTTTCTCACGTACTGGAGCATCAACAGATTAAAGACGAAAGAGATAAATACCTTGCGATGAAGTATTTAAGATGATGATAGAGGATAAGCTGACAAAATGTAAAGATAAGAAAGAATGTCTTGAAGTAATTAAAGAACATTTAGTAAGTATGTTTAGCGAATCAAACAACATGAAACTAGATGCTCTGCTTTCAAATGCTATTCTTCTCTATACCTCAGAACTCTTAGAAGGGAAAAGAGATCCTAAAAGCTATAACAGCGCTGTAGATCGTGTATTAGGAAAGTACAAAGAATGTTCTAAAAACCCTGAAAAGCTTTCCAAAATAAAGGAGATTAGGAGAGGTGTTTTGAAGGCTTATTCAAAAATAAAGGATCTTCCTGGCGAATGCAACTACTGGGACGAAATAATGAAAGGAGTAAAGGATGAACAAAAGAAAGACGAGTATGTAGTTTAATTTGATAAAAATTGCTACAATTTTTTTCTGATTTCTCTTAAGACAATTTTTCTCTTCCAAAATGCTTTACAACCAATTATTAAACTTAAAGTAGGTCTACTCACGTTACAAAAAGAAAAATTAAGAATACCAAATAATTATAAAACCAAAGTGGTGATAAATTTGAAGCTCGCACCGAAGATTAAAGAAGTCAGATTTAATCCAAAATTAGAGAAGAAAATTTCTCAGAAATGGGAAAAAGAAAAAATTTACGAGTTTAACCTTAAAACCAAAAAGAAAATATTTTCGATTGATACTCCTCCCCCTTATCCTTCAGGAGCTATTTGGCACATAGGAGCTGTAGCCCACTATTCCCAAATAGACATGATAGCAAGAACAGCTCGTATGCTTGGTTTTAACGTATTCTTCCCAATAGGCATAGATAGAAATGGAATAGGAGTGGAAAGGTATGCTGAAAAAAGGTTTAACATTAGTTTGCACGAAATGCCAAGAGAGGAGTTTTTAGCTTATTGTAAGAAGGCTTTGGACGAGCTTGAAGCTGAAATGCTAGATACAATGAAAAGATTGGGTATATCCGGCGATTTTGACAATTATTATCAGACTGATTCTGAAAGCTATAGAAAGCTTACACAATCCACTTTTATAGAGCTTTGGAACAAAGGGTTGATATACACCGATACTAGACCTAACAACTTCTGTCCTAATTGTAGAACTACTATAGCTGATGCAGAAGTTATTTACGAAGAGATGGAAACAGAGCTCGTGTATGTGAAGTTCAAAGTAAGAGAAACAAAAGAAGACTTGATAGTAGCAACGACAAGACCCGAGCTAATCTGCGCATGCCAAGCTGTTCTTGTTCATCCCCAGGACGAACGATACAAACGATTTGTAGGCAGACATGCTATAATCCCAATTTATGGAAGAGAAGTACCGATACTTGCAAACACCTCTGTAGACCCTAAGTTTGGTTCTGGTGTAGTGATGATATGTAGCTATGGAGATTCTGAGGATGTAAGACTTTTTAGAGAGCTAAAACTACAAGAGATAATTGCTGTAGATGAACAGGGAAAAATGACGAAGAATGCAGGTGCCTACTCAGGATTAACAACAAAAGATGCAAGAATTCAGATAGTAAAAGATCTGGAAAACAATGGTTTGCTAGTAAAAAAGGAATCAATAATTCATAGAACTCCTGTATGTGAGAAGTGTCGCACACCAATAGAAATAATTCCAATGAATGAGTTCTACCTAAAGCAATTGCCTTTCAAAGACAGTATAAGGAAGTGTGGTGAAGCCATGACCTTCTATCCTGAAATGCATAGACAGCTTTTACTAAACTGGATAGACTCTATAACTATAGATTGGCCAATAAGCAGAAGGAGATACTATGCAACCGAAATACCTGTCTGGTACTGCAAAAGTTGCGGAGAGGTGCATATACCAAAACTTGGAAAATACTATAAGCCTTGGAAAGAGAAGGCGCCTTTTGAAAAGTGTAGTAAGTGTGGTGGAAAAGAGTTTATAGGTGAAACTAGAACTTTCGATACATGGTTTGATTCAAGTGTATCTCCGCTTTTCATTTCCAAATATCTGGAAGATGAAAAGTTTTTCAAGAAAGCCTATCCTGTCAGCATAAGACCTCAAGGCAAGGATATAGTCAGAACATGGCTTTATTATACTTTGTTGAGATGTTACCTAGCGGTTGGTATTTTCCCATTCAAGGCAGCCTGGATCTCGGGTTACTGTGTAGATGAGAAGGGAGAAAAGATGAGCAAAAGTAAAGGAAATGTAATAGATCCTAAGCCGATAATAGAAAAGTATGGAGCTGATGCTTTCAGGTTTTGGTCTGCTCAAGAAGCTAGTCTAGGATTTGACTTTAGAGCTTCGGAAGAAAGAATAGCTAATGCTAGCAAGTTCTTGACAAAGCTTTGGAATATAGCTAGATTTATTTCCATGTTCCCCGTGGTCAAAAAAGCAAAATTGATGCCTGCTGATGAATGGATACTTGGTGAGCTTGCTGAAACTTCTAAAGCTGTTCAAGAAGGGTATAAGAGCTTTAACTTTTTCATTCCAGCAACAAGGATGAGAGAGTTTCTTTGGAACTTGTTCGCTAACCATTACATAGAGATGGTCAAAGCAAGAGCATATGGAAAAGGATTTTCAAAACAAGAACAAAAGGCTGCTTGGTTCACTTTGCACACTTGCTTAAGAGTTTCTTTAAAGTTGCTTGCACCAATCATTCCTTTTATTACCGACTATATCTGGAGGAGCTTGTACAGCAAGGGAAGCATCCACAAAGAAAAGTTTGAAAAGATCGACTGGAAGAGAAAAGAAAAGCTAACCGAGCAAATATTAGAGTTTAACTCGAAAGTTTGGGGTATAAAGAAAGAGAAAGGCGTGCCACTCACTGCAGAAATTCAGATAACCATACCAAAAGAGCTGAAGAAGCTTGAGAAGGACTTAAAAGCGATGCATAACATTAAAGACTGACTTTTTAAAAGCATTTTGCGTATAATAAAGTATGATAGAAAACATATGGCTTGTTGCATTCCTTAACCTCTTGCCTACTACAGAACAGATAGGCGGAATAACAGTAGGCTTATCTCTCGGTCTAAATCCTTTATTAGTGCTTCTTGTTTCACTGACGATAAACTGCCTCCTTTTCTTCCCTGTTTATTTTGGGTTGGAAGCTTTTTATGAAAGGGTTTCCAGGAAGATAAAACTTTTAAAAAGATACTTAGAAAGAACGAGAAAAAAAGGTAAACCTTATGTTGATAAGTATGGCATGCTTGGACTAACTCTTTTCATAGCTCTACCAACGCCATTGACTGGAACTTACACTGCTTCTGCTTTAAGTTGGTTTTTAGGACTTGATTGGAAGAGGTCTTTCCTTGCGATAGCCCTAGGCTCTTCCATAGGTGCTCTTATAATTTTCTCGAGTTATTTTGGAGTCTTTTATGCGTTAAAAGCATTAATAGGTGTTTGAATGAAACAAGAAGAAATTTTAAAACTGAAAAAGCTCATAAGAGAGTTAGAAAGTTATAAGGGTAGGCATACAGAGCTTATATCAGTTTACATACCAGCTGGAGCTAACATAGTAGACGTTGCAAACCAGCTTTTTGAAGAGAAAGGAACTGCAAGCAACATCAAGAGCAAGACCACCAGAAAGAATGTACTAGCTGCCCTGGAAAAAATCATCCAACACCTAAAGAATTTTAGGGAAACTCCTCCTAATGGTCTAGTAGTATTTTGTGGCAACATATCTCCAGTAGAGGGTAAGGAGGATATACGTTTATGGAGTTTTGAACCACCCGAAAAGCTTTCTACAAAACTTTATTGGTGTGACCAAGTTTTTGTTCTAGATCCTTTAAAGGACATGTTAAGTGAAAAAGAAATTTTCGGGCTAGTGGTTTTGGATGCTCGAGAAGCAAACATAGGCTTGTTGGAAGGGAAGAGAATTGTGCCTTTAAAACATCTTGAATCGACTGTACCAAGCAAGACTGTAAAAGGGGGGATGTGCGTCGAGGAGAACACATTAATACAGCTTGAAAATGGAAGTATAATCCCAATAAAAGAATTGTCTAAAGGTGAAAAAATACTTTCATATTCTTTTGATAATTTTAAGCCAATCTTTACCGACTCATTTGAAATGTTTAAAAGAAAAACTACTAAATCCTATAAACTGGTGTTGAAAGAGCCTTCTGGCTCGCTAATTCTAACACCAGAACATAAAGTTTTTGTAGTTAGCGAGAAAGGAATAGAAGAGAAAACTGTTGAAGAAATAAATGTTGGCGATCAACTTCTCTTCTTGTCAAATTTACAAATAAACAACAAGAGTAATAAATCTATCGACAAAAAACTGGCACAATTATTAGGGTATATCCTTGGCGATGGTACTGTTGATAAAAACAGAATAATTCTTTATAACAAGGACTTACAACTCTTAAAAGTTTACAAGAGATTTGCTGAAAGTCTCATTAAGAAAAGAGCTGTAATTCTCAAGAGGAGAAATTCCTACGAATTAAGGCTGTACAAAAAATCTTTTGTTGATTTCTTATTGACAAACTTTCCAGAAATCTTGAAGCCTAGGAGGAACAAAAACATAGACCCAAAAATATTAACTTTGTCAAAAAGAACATTAAAATACTTTATTAGAGGTTTATTCGATGCCGAGGCGTACGTTGACAGAACAGGCATTGAACTAAGAATGGCAAACGAAAGTATCGTAAGGAAAATCCAGTTAGTTTTAACTCGTTATAACATAGTTGCTAGTTTGACAGGACCTGACAAATTCGGCCGTTATGAATTGCGGATAACCAATCCAATCTATATAAAAACCTTTAAAAAGGAAATTGGTTTTTCCTCTCTAGAAAAGACGAAAAGGCTTAACTTGATAATAAAAGGGTATAGAAGTGGTAAATCTATAAGAGTTCCTATCTCTGGAATTTTAGTAAGAAAATTGATCGAAAAAGAAGGGTTCAAAAAAGAGCACTTCAAAAAGTATAGCATGTTCCTTGTTGGAAAGAGGAATATAGGATATCCGCCCTTTAAAAGAATGATCCAAGAGTTTGAGAAAAAAATTAAGAATAGTGAAATGTTAGAGTTGCTTAATAAAATTTTCAACTCAGGAATTGTGACAGCTACGGTGAAGGAAAAGAAAAAACTCAAATCTAATAAAGAATTTTACGACCTTTATGTTCCTAAATTTAATTCGTTTGTTGCAAATGGTATAATAGTCCATAACTCCCAAGGTCGCTATGATAGGTTGAGAGAAGATGCTATAAACGAGTTTTTAACAAAGGTTGGAGAGGAAGCTTCAAACCTTTTCTTGAAGCAGGAAAAGCTTGTTGGAGTTATAGTAGGTGGTCCTGGGCCTATAAAAGAGAGGTTTGTTAGAGAAGGTTATCTTAACTACATGATACAGAAAAAGGTGCTTGGAATTAAAGATACAGGATATACTGGAGAATACGGTTTGGAAGAACTTGTGAACAGGTCTGAAGATTTGATAAAAGAAACCGCACTCGCCAAGGAAAGAGAACTGATGAAAAGGTTTTTTGCTGAAATTAGTAAAGAAGGTTTAGCTGTTTATGGTGAGGAAAAAGTAAAGGCTGCACTAAATGCAGGAGCAGTAGAGATTGTTTTAATTTCAGAAGAATATCCGAGCAGTAAGGTCGAAGATTTGTTGAGGCTTGCTGAACAACTTGGAACCAATACTGCTTTTATTTCTGTAGACACTTCTGAAGGTAAAGAGTTCTTCAGACTAGGAGGAGTCGGAGCATTGCTTAGGTTCAAGTTCGAATAAATAGCTGAGCAAAGTTTCTTCATTAATCTTTTCAATCTTCTTGTTCCCAACAATCACGGTTGGAGTTTTCTTCACGCCTTTCAAGAGCGCGAAAAACTTCCCTTCAAAATAATTCACGTCACGAACTTTAAGCTTCGCACCAGTTTTTTCAGCAACTTTTTGAGCTATTTCAAGAGCTTTTCTATCTTCTTCTGGAAGTATGCTGATAGTATAAGAAAATTCCGGTAACACGTTCCAAGGTATTATGTCCCACTTGCTAGAAAGCATGGAATAATTCGGTTTTACCGAGTTTAGGGGAATAACTAGTTTTTCGTTTTTCACATAGATTTCTATGCTTTTCATCAATAGAAAATTTGACAAAAAAGATTAAAGCTTTAACTTTTGAATGGTTCTATCGATTGCTATCTTTGTATCTTCCCATTTAAGCAATGCTTTGGCTTCCTCGGCACTGCACCATTTATATTCATCATGCTCCTCTGAGAGCTTTATTTCTATGTTTGGTTCCACCTCCACAGCAAAAACCCACTCTTTTATTTCCTGTTGTCCTTGATACCATTCATGAAAGTATACGTCTTCCACTATTCGTTTTATCTGTTGCTCGCCTATATCAACTTCTTCCTTCAACTCTCTTTTTAGCGTATCTAACAAACTTTCTCCTTCTTCCACACCTCCAGAAAGGTTCTGCCAAAAGCCTCCTTTCTCTGGAACCCTATGAAGTATAAGAAACTCTAAAGAGGGTTTTCTACGAAATATAACTGCCTCTACTTCTAAGGGGAGTCTCATAAAATATTTCTCAAAAATGAAACACTTAAATAAGTTTAGTTTATTAATTTAGACCAAAGTGATTAGAATGTTTAAAGCTGTTATCTTTGACTTGGACGGAACACTCGTTCATACCAAACCTGCTTACAGATACAAAACAGTAAAGAGTACGATAGAAGAATTGGGAATAAATCCAAAAATAGATTTTGAGCTTTTTGTTGACAAGTTTTGGTTTGAAGAAAACAGAGACGAAATAATTTCTAATTATCTCAACGTGAACCCGAAAGAATTTTGGAAAGTATTCAGGAAGTACGATTTAGTAAAAATAAGAAAAGAGTTTACAGAAGCATACAAAGACGCAAGTTTCGTTAAAAAGCTGAAAGAAAAGGGTTATAAGAGAGGTATAGTAACTGGTTCACCAGAAGAAATTGCGTCTATGGAAATAGAACTGATAGGAAGAGAGAACTTTGATGTCATAATAATTGCTAATCCGGAATGTAACAACATAAGACCTAAACCAGACCCTCATGGGATAGATTTGTGTTTACAAAAGCTTGACTTACCTTTTGCTGCAGCTGTTTATGTAGACAATTCGCTTGGTGGTATATGTGCAGCTAAAGAAGCTTGTGTTTACGATGTACTAATAGATAGGAAAGAATATCCCTACAAGTTGGAAAATGTAAAGCCTACTCTAACCATCCACTCTTTGTACGAATTGGAAACTATTTTAAAGCTTTAACGTCTAATTCTATCTTATGATAAAATATCCTTCACGTGGAAACTACAGCTTCTTAGGATTGGAAAATGTGAAGCCTGAAGAAGCAGACGTGATAATTTTTCCTGTACCTTACGATTCTACGACTAGTTATAAGCCAGGGACAAGGTTTGGACCAAGAGCTATAATTCTTGCCTCAAATGAAATTGAAACTTTTGACTTAGAAACGAAAAAAGATTTAATTCAACTAAATTTTTGTACATTGCCAGAACTAGAACCTGACGTAAGCTCTCCAGAAGCCATGGTAAATTCGGTAGCTAGTGTTTGCGAACAAATAGCTAAAATGAAAAAGTTTTTTGTAATGTTAGGCGGTGAACATACAATTTCTATTGGCAGCGTAAAAGCTTTAGTAAAAAATTTTAAGAACTTGTCTGTAGTTTGCCTAGATGCTCATGCTGACTTGAGAGAAAGCTTTCAGAATAGCAGTTATAGCCATGCATGCACGATGAGGAGAGTTTTAGAACTTTGTAGAGATGTAGTTTGGGTTGGTACTAGAAGCATGTGTGAAGAAGAGTATGAATTTGCTAATAAGCAAAAGTTAAAAATTTATCCGAAAATAGAGAGCTTGGAAGAAATAGTAGACAGCTGTAAAGAGAATGTTTATCTTACCGTAGACTTAGACGTTTTCGATCCTTCTATCATTCCTTCTGTTGGCGCTCCAGTAGCAAACGGACTTAACTGGGAAGAGGTACTGAAATTGATTAAAAAATTGTGCGAAGAGAAAAATCTAGTTGGAGCTGATGTTGTAGAACTACTTCCTCAACCTTTCGCTAGCTCAGAAGATTTGGCTGCTCAACTTGTGGCAAAACTCGTAGCTTACAGGTTTTTAAAATGGAAGAAGATTTAATCGAAGCTGTTTATTTTGCAATAGATGAAATTACAAAAAGTTTTGTTAGCGACAAAGTAAGAATAAGATTTAAAAAAGATTTTTATCCTGCGTTCTTATCACAACTCTCTAAAAAGAACGTAATGACATGGGCTAATGTTTCAGAAAGGTCTGTATATACTCTTCTGAAAAAATTGACTATCCTAATGGAAGATCCTGAGAAACCTAGAACGTTTGTGCTTTATAAATCAGAGTGGGAAAAATTCTTCAAGAATTATTTGGAAGAAAAACACAAATAATAATATGAAAATAGTCTCAATTATATCTGGAATAATAATCCTACTACTTGCTGTTTTCTCCTTATGGCTAGTGGAAACTATTAAGGTAAAGGATTCTGAAATACTTTCCCTGAAAGAAAACATTTCTACCATGCAGGAAAATTTATTGTCTACAAAAGAAGAGTTAGAAAGAATTAAAAGTTTATTCAACAACTTGACGCGCTCAAAAGAATCTACTCTTAGAAATCCGAGCTGGGAAGAGTTGAAAACTTTTCTAGAGGCAGACGACACAAATAAGTTGGTATACAATGAAAAATCTTTTGATTGTACAGGTTTTGCGTTGGAGCTTTTTAAGCGTGCAAGAGCAAATGGTTTCAGAGTTGGTATAGTAGAGCTTGTGTTTGAGGACAATAGAAGTGCGCACCTTTTGAATGTTTTTCAAACAACTGATAGAGGAGTTGTATTCATAGACGTTACTGGCAATGAAAATGGTACTGGCAAAGACAAAGTTGGCTATGTAGAAGTTGGAAAACCTTATGGGACGATAGACTTGGAGAATATAAGAGAAATGTTTATAGACTGTACCATTAGTTGCTCAGAACTCTCTAGAGCTTTAAATTACGCGTATTACTCAAACATTTTTAGTTACAACTACTTCTCTGCTGTAGAAAATTGTATAGAGCTTTACAAGCATTGTGTGGATGAATACAACAAAGCTGTGGAAGATTTTAACAAAGGCCGAAGTAGCTATACATTCTCTCAGCTAAACACATGGTACAACAACTTACAAACATTAAGAAATTATGTGGTTAGTGAAAACTTCTACATACTATCTAAGATCGACAGTCCTGTAAAAAGTGTTCAAATCCTGTGGTAACTACTCTTCTTTTTTGCTCTTGCCTTTTCTTGTCGCAATTATCAAGGCGATGATAGAAATGATTAAAGCGGTTATACTCATTCCTACTGGCAAAGTTATTACAAACCCCTGAGTTAGTGTTATACTTGCTGAAACTATTTCAGATTCTCCGTTCTTGTTCCTGCACTGGTAATAAACTGTTTTCTCTCCTTCCCCACTCTCAAGTTTCCATTCTTTAGTTTCTGTATAAGGCTCATAAGCACTCCAGAATATTTTGTCGTTGCTGTACCTACACTCTTCGGCTCCAACTGCACTGAGCGAAAGAGTTACAAAAACTGAATCTGTTGTTGATGCGCCACCATTTATAGAAATGGAAAGATCTCTGGGCACTGCTGGCTTAACCAAAATTATAGGTGAAACTACTTCTACCTTTGCTTGATCGTCCTTGACAGTAAAAGTTTGATTTCCTGTTTTGTAGAGTACTACTGTTATCGTCTTTTGGCCATTATCTAATGGCACAAACTTGTAAGTGGAAGGAGTAAACTTAGCTGTAGAGTCTGTTGAAGAGAAAGTGATAGTTCCTGTATAATCTGCTTTTACAACATCGCCACTATACGCAGTAATCGTAACGTTGAAAGGATTTCCTGAAACAACTTCTTGTGGAACCTGTGACAAAACGAACTTAGTCAGAGGTCCTATCTTCACGTTTATCGGAAAGCTTCCACTCTTCACATTACCAGCAGAATCTGTTATCTTCCAGCCAAACTGGTACAATCCTATCTTGTTTGGAGCAGTTACTGAACTGAAAATAAAGCTCTGAGCAGATCCTGGGAGTATGCCAACTCCTATCGAGTAGAACACTATCTTTGTTACCTTTCCTTCGCTTACTGTTGCAGAAGATTGCCAACCAGACGGAAGTGTGAACAAGTTCTTAACGTCAAAATAGCTCACATTATGCTCGTCTAAAGGTAAGCTTATCTCTATTTTCACTATATTATTTGCAGAAGTCTTCTCGTTAGTAACTTTCAAAGTCATTTCTTGCGTGCTTCCTAAAGAAAACTCGCTTGGTGTTCCTGTAACTTGATAGTTTTCAGCTCTTACCGCTACAACTGCAAACAGCGCCAAGAGAGCTAATAGTATAAAGAGTTTCCCCTTCATTTTTCCTCATTAATTACTATACAACTAAAACTTAAATTGTTGATTTTGTTAATTTTAAAAACTTTAGCGTAAAAGCTTATAAAACTATTTCTTTTTCTCTTTCTTTGTCTCCTTTTTCTTTTCTTCTTTCTTCTCTTCCAACTTTTTCTCTTCCTTTAGCTCTGCTGCAGAAGGTAGTTTGAGACCTAGCTTACTAACTAGTCCAGACTTTTTGTAAGCTTCTATGACCTCCTCGTCGCTTGCCTCCTCTTTTATCTCTAGCTTGTGTTCTAACGGTTTAAGATGAAGAATATTCACTTTTCTTCTCTTGACACCAGTAAGCAGCTTAGGACCAGTAACTAAAACAAAACTTTCGTCTAATTTCTTTAGCACAACACAATAATGCCCACTTTCTCTACCAGCTGTTTTTATGCATACTCTGCCAACCTCTATCATTTTTAACCACCCAATAGCTTGTTTATTAACCATCCTACTATAACAGATACGAAAACATACCAATAAACACCACTAAGTGCGCTGCCCAAATAAGGTATCTCAAAAGGAAGTCTAACAACATTCCCTGAGTACTTTGAGCCTATCAAAGTAAGGACGATTATCGAGACTGCTGCTGTTATTATCATACTTTTTGCAGTCAATTTTACGTACTTGTTGTTCACCGAAACAAACTCTTTCATCCATTTTTCTATAGCTTCCATGTTCTTAGCTTGCTGTGCAAGGTTGAGATTCTCCCTTATTTCCACCATCCTAGCTTTTATCTCTTCTAGAACTTGCCTCTTAACGATTAACCTATTCAAAACATAGATTAAGCATGTTACTGCTACTGCTAAGAGTGCTAAAGCTAGCGGAGGATACGAGATTGTGTTGAGTATTGCAATAAACCGTTCGAACATTTTATTCACCTACGATCTTTCTCACTAATGGATGAGCCTCTTCCAAGTTTTCCATACTTAATTGTTCGTAATACTGATAAATAATCATTACTGCTAGAAGAATTCCTGTCCCTGAACCTATAGTAGCGGTTATGTCTGCAAAAGCAGCTAACAACCCTACAAAAAGCCCACCAAGGAAGGCAAGAGGCTGTATGTACTTGCTTAGGACTGCTTCCATGCTTTTAGCATCCCTCCTGTAACCTGGAATCTGCATGCCTATAGCCTCTATCTGCTCTGCCACAGACTTTGCGTCCATACCAGAAGTACTAACCCAGAAAACAGAAAATATTGTACAAAGAATTGCAAAAAGGGCTATGTGGATTGTTACACGAATCCAATCTGCAAAAGTTACTCCTGTGCTAACCAGTTGGAGTAGAAAGTTTGATGGTGTAGAAAGGTAGAAGACCGCACCACTCACAGGATTACCGTTAGCATCGTAACATCCGAGCACGCCGCACTGCAAGCCGTTCTGTGGAGTAAGACCAAACCTTCCTAGTAACTGGAAGTTTGCAATTAGTGCCCCTGCTAGAATTACTGGAATGTTGCTAGTGTAAAGCAGCTTAAGTGGCCAAGTCCTGCCAAATCCACGCAAAGCTGTGAAAGATAGGGGTATTTCTATTGCTATGTCTTGGATGTAGATGACTATCAAGAAAACTATTGTAGTAAAAAGAATTGGTAGAAGTGTTTGGAGCATTAGACTTCTGTTTCCTATTAGAGCGTTCAAGAAGAATTGCCAAACTAATCCTACTGGTACATTGCCTACACTTGGTATGCATGTAGAAAACTGGAAAGCCTTACAAGTAGCTGGTAATGGTGAGAAAAGCCTTATTAATATTTGTGTGGCAACACCTGCTGCTATGAACAAGCTAACACCAGAACCTATTCCCCACTTGCTTACTAAATCATCTAGAAGGATTACTATAAGACCGCCTGCTGCAAGCTGTAGAAGAACTATTATCTTCATGCTCAAAGGACCAAGAACCAAGAGTGCTCCTCCAAACACGTACACTGCTGCTGTCACAAAGCAAAAAACTACTGATAAAAACTTGTTCCAAGTCTGAAACTTTTTTCTGTCTTCTTCTTTTGTTGTGTCCCAATTTATTATTTTAGAACCTACTAAAAGCTGGAGTATAATTCCTGCTGTAACTATTGGGCTTATTCCGAGTGTCATGATACTACCAAACCTAGAACCAAGAATAAGCTCTATATATCTAAATTGCTCGTAGGTAGAAGGTTCTACTCCATAAACAGTGATGTAAGAGAGTGCAAGGTATGCTATAAGCACTAGCCCAGTCCACTTTAGCCTTGTGTTCAAGCTTTGCCTGTAGCTAGGCCTTTTTACAGTTGGTATGTACCTTGTTATTTTGGATACTAAGCTCGGTTTTTCTTCTTCCATGATATCTTGAAATTAAGAATTCTAGGTTTAAATTTATAAAGTGATTATCGCTAAGAAGATGAAGAAATTATGATTGCCTTTCCACCAGCTGCTTCCAGCTTCTTTATAGCAGATTGAGAGAATGCTTCTGCTTCCACTATTAACGGCTTGCTCACAGACCCAGCACCTAAAAGCTTATTGTAGCCGATTTTCTTCAAGTTAATTTTTATCATTTCGCCCTCTTTCTCTACCAGCTTCTTTTCCATCAACTTAGGCAAAATCTTTTCCAACTCTGAAAGGTTGATCGTCTTAACTTTCTTTGGTCTAGCAAACCCTTCTTTACCAAAATGTTCTGGTTCATACTTCACAGCATAGCTCCACTTGTGCTTGTGCATTCCTGCTTCTCCTCTACCTCCTCTCGAACCTCCTCCACGCCACTTCTTATGACTGCCATGGTAAGTTCTTTCTCCCCTTCTGCGTTTCTTTTCTCTTCTCACAACCATTCAAATCATCCTCTTGAGCAACTCGTTTATCTCCTTGCCTCTGTAGCCTAAATCACCTTTTGGATAAAATTCTTTCACGTTTTTCAAGCCTTTGGAAGGTGGTGTTAGTCTAAAAACTGGCTTCAACTTTGGAAAACTTTTCATCTTAACTTCGCCGGCTAAAAGAGCCTCTGCTAGCTCTTCAAACCCGTATCCAGTAATTTGCTTTAAAGTGTTTTCGTCTACCCTTTTATCACCTTCTGACCTTAGTCTTTTCTTCAAAAGCTCTACAAGAGTTTCTTTCTCTATTTCACCCCATGTAACTGTGTGCTTAACTACTTCTAGCATACCTTTATAATCTGGTGTTTCAGGGACTAGAACACAGTTGTTTACTGCCTTAAGCCTAAGCATCTCTAGAGTATCTCTGACCTTTTTACTTAGCCCTGGTGTGCCTCTAAGTCTAATTATCGCAAACATCACTTCCCAACCTTTTCATAAACATAAAGCTTTTTCAAAGCATTAAAAACGGCAGTTATTAAGTTAATTCTCATAGAAGTGTTACCAAAAGTTTTGACCCATACATCCTTAATTCCAGCCAGCCTAAGCAATTTTTTAGTTTCATCGTCAGCGACAAGACCAATACCCTTTGGAGCTGGCATCAGTTCCACTCTTACTGAGCCGCACTTTCCAGAAACTTTGTATGGTATAGAATGATTCCCGCCACAAGCACATTCCCAACTCCCGCAGCCTCTTTTTACTTTTATCAAGTTTAACTTTGCTCTTTGTGTTGCTTTTGCGACAGCATCCCTAGGTTCTAGCGATTTGCCTGAACCAATTCCTACTATCCCATCTTCGTTTCCAACAACAACAAAAGCATTCATCCTAAACCTTCTTCCAGATTTTTTGGTTACAGACGTAATTCTTATTGGGATTCTCTGGATGCCACCCCCTTTTCCTGTTCTTCCACCTATCAAAATTAACTCAGTCTTCAAGTTTGGCAAGAGCTTATCCACAATCTCTGGCTCTTTTATCGGTTTTCCAGAGTCTAAAATCTCATCTATACTCTTGATCTTTCCCTCGAAGACCATCTTACCTAAAGAAGTCCTTGGTATCCATTTTTCTAGGGCAGGAGTTACTTCTACTTTAACTTCTTCTGGTACTTCTGGTGCCTCCTTTTCTTCTGGCATGTTCAACCACCCAAGATCTTTTGCTTTATCTTTTCAAATTCTTCTGGCAAATTCTTAAACTTTTCCTTGTACGAAGCTATATGCTTGCCGTATATCCGCTCCTCGCTTGGTAATACTTCTTCTGATACAGGAACTTTTAGGCCTGCATCAATCGCACCTTTTACAACTGCGTATATCCTAGAACCTTTTGTTGAAGGATAAAGACCTGAGTCTAGAATAGCTTCTTGCACACCCTTCCCTAAAGCTTTCTTACCAACAAGCAAGCCTGTTAGATAAGCTGCTGGTAGATTGTCGCATGCAAAATTCCAGCCTAGCTTCTTTAGCTCTTTGGAAGTTACACCTACTAAAGTCTTGTCACCTTTTTCCGAAAATTCTATTATCTGAGCAGTTATGTACTTCAAGCTTTTCCTAACTACTAGTCTTGGCTTTTTGGAGAGAAGTAGCCTTAGCCTTTTCCTATAATCGGTCTTGAAAAGCCTTCTTCTCTTGAATGGCATTTTATAAGTTGGTGATAGCTTCATGGCATCACTTCTTCAACAGACCATGCTGCTCTATATAAGTCTTCAAGTGGCTTCTGCTCCTAAACATTCCACCTTTCACTAGTTTTCTAAGATGTTTGTAAGTCTTGCTGTCTATTTGTCCAGAAGATTTTAACTCTCTCAGCATAGCCCTCAAAGCTCTGACAGTAGATATCCATCTTCTCTTGCTAGAGAGTCTTGAAAACTTTGTTCCTTTTCTGCTGCCCAAACGTTTTTTCTTTTTACGTTTCTCTTTTGGCATATGTACCTTTTCTGGTAATGCTTTTATGTAGCCTTTCTTAATCAGCTTTCTCACGTCTGTCCTAGTTATGGCTTTCTCTATCTCCTCCCTCTTAGTTGGGTCCAACCATACCCTACTCTTACCAACTTTAAGTATATCTGCTGCCAATCTTCTCTGTAATCTCATCTGACCACGTATACTTTTATTTTACAGTTTACCTTTATAATCTTTATGAAAGTTGAAGAAATAATGTCTAAAAGCTTAATATGCATAGATGTAAACGAGCCAGTAAGAAATGCTTTAAAGCTAATGGAAAAGAAACGTGTCTCTAGGCTTCTTGTTAAAAGAGATAAAAAGATAGTAGGAATTGTAACTGAGAGAGATTTGGCAGAAAGACTTGGCTCTGAAAAAGAAAGAAAGCTTTCAGACGCTCACGTGCATGTATCTTCTTGTTACAGCGAAAAGCTGATAACTGTTGAGAAGGATGCTGAAGTAAAAGAAGTTGCTGAGAAGATGCTAGAAAAGGGTATATCCAGCATAGTAGTTACTGATAAAGGCAACATTGTTGGGATAGTAACAAAGACAGACTTGATAAAAATTTTGAAAGATTGCAAGGAACCTTTGGAAAAAGTAATGCAAAAAGATGTGCATAGAATAGAAAAGGGGTCTAGACTTTTAGAGGCAAGAAAAATGATGATCCACTACGGCATAAAGAAGCTTTTGGTGGTTGAGAAAAACAAGCTAGTAGGAATTTTAGCAGAGTCTGACGTTGCAAAAGCTCTTGGTCTTTTTAGGAAGGTTGCTGAAGGTAAGCATTGGGATGAAAAGATGAAGAAAATCCTTGTAGAAGATGTTATGAGCTCGCCTGTAATTACACTTGAACCAAAAGATACAATAGAGAAATGTGTTAAGCTAATGTTAGAGAACAATATAAGCGGTATTCCTATTGTAGAGAATGAGGAAATAAAAGGAATTGTTACTAAAACAGACCTTGTAAGGTTTATCTCAAAAACTTAATTAATGGGGTCTGAAGACAGCTCTTCTCAGTTTGTAAAGGTTTAACTTTTTCAGGAATTGTGTATAAATCCTCAAGAAGAGTAAGAAACTGTTTCAAATCTTCTTTTACCACTTCTTTAGAAAACACAAGTTCTTCACTTGGAGAAAAGAAAAACTTCAACTCACATTTTTTTGGATAACTGTAAATTAACTGTAACATAAAATTGTTAATATCATGAGCCAGAACGATGCGTCTTCTATAAATCCCTACTTCCCATCCTCTTTGTTTTGCAAACTTTTGAAACATTCTCTTAATTCCTCTGTAACCTATCAACGGATACAAAACAGAAATCGTATAGTTCCAACTATTCCTTACTCTAGAAGCTAAATTATTAAAAGTGTTTTCGATTAGCTTAATGTATTGGATAGCGTGTAAGAGTTCATCTTCACTCTTAAATTCATAAGCTAATAGCTTCCCTCTAATTCTCAAATAGTCTTCGAGGTTCATGAGTTTAAAAGAGTATGTTAAGGATTTAAAACTTTAATTTTAAGCTCGTTCGCCTTCTTAACAATTTCTTCTCTTTTCTTTTTACCCACTCTATGGGAAATTTTAACTGCTTCTTTTTCTGGGTTGATTTTTTCCAAATCTTTCATGCTATAGATAACAACCTCTTTAAACCCTGAAGGATGCAAGCCTCTTAAGCTTTTAGGTGCTCCCCAACCAATAGAAGGCATTTTTATTTTTCCCTTTCTTCTTACCCTTATCTTGCTGTGAATTCCCCTTGGTTTTCTCCACGATTCTTTTAATCTTTTGTATGTTTGGCTTAGCCATCTTCTAAACTTCGGTTTTTTTCTCGGATTCACCAAATCACTCACCTTTCGAGACTATAAAAATGCCATCTTGGAATCTTCTTCTATCGTACCCAACTATTCTAGTCGCTCTTTCTATACTTCCGGCTGTCTGGCTAACTTCATCTATATCTATACCGCTAACTATTATCTCTGGACCTTCTACTTTAACTTGCACTTTCCCGAAAATCTTCGCATACCTTGGCTTTCTTTCCCCCAAGAAGTTTTGTATTACTACTTTATCCCCTTCCACTTTTACTGTTATGGGGAAATGACTAAAGCAAATTTTAAGTCTGTAGACAAAACCTTTAGTTACTCCTTGAATAGCGTTCCTTATGTGAGCTGCAATTGTTCCCACCATGGCCAAGTCTTTCCTTCTTTCAGAGGTGGAAGAAACTACTATCTTGTTGTCTAGCTTTTCTATCTTCATACTCTTCGGTAAATCGAACTTTTTCTCTATCTGACCTTTTTCTCCAGAAACTCTTATCACGTTTCCGTTTATCTCGACGGTTACACCCTCTGGAATGACAATTTCTCTTGAAGCCATAACAACCATCAGTAAACAAAGGCTAAAAGTTTACCTCCTACATGAGCTTCTTTTGCCTTTTTATGGTCTAGAACACCCTTTGAGGTAGTTAGAATGAGTATGCCAACATCCTTTGCAGGCAAGAGCCTTTTTTCCCATTCTTCGAACTCATCAACTCTGACAGAAAACCTAGGCTTTATCACGTTCGTGTCTATTATCCTTCCTCTCAAGCTTACCTTAAACTTTCCAGATTTTCCGTCGTTGATAAACTCAAAAGAATCTATATAGCCGTGTTCTGCAAAGACTCTAAGCACTTCTCTTATCAGCTTTGAAGCTGGCACTATACACTCTTTCTTTCCTATTCTCTCTGCATTCTTTATTGCAGACAAGACGTCTGCTAAAGGGTCGTGCATCATCTTATCGCCTTAATGTGAATATTTGGTTTAAAAAGATTAAAACTTTCTAGAAGAAATTGCTTAAAGGCTTTTGGGAAAGTGCTTTTTCTATAAGCTTCTTAGTCTTGTCCAAAGAATCATCACTCCAAGAAATGTTAGAGACAATTATCTCTACAGCATGCGGACTAGTATAAAGTTTCATTCCAGCATACTTCTTTGCAGTTTTCTTGATTATTCCGTTCTTGTACAAAACTTCCCACAAGCAAACATCTGGCTTCATGGAATAAGACCCTTCATAAACCAACTCATAGGAATCGTCTATTTCCTCAGAACTTAAAGGCACGACAGGATACAAGCTTATCCTTTCTAATGGGAGTACATCATCAATCGTATGCTTTTCATCTGTTTTACAAAAAAGAGTTGGTCTGTACCAAAGTTCTTCCAAAAGCATGCTCTCGGAACATTCTTCTGGATTTAGCATGTATATCTCAGCTGGATAGTTTTGAGTAAGTAAACTTTCTAGGCAATCCTTTGCCAACTTGATTTTATTCCTGTACTCGACTTCTTGTTCCATGAAATTAATACAAACCGAAAAGTTTAAATTACTTTCCTCTTTCCTGTGAGTGCGCCAGCCGGGATTTGAACCCGGGTTACGAGCTTGCTTCAATTTGGAAGGCTCGTGTCTTAGACCAGGCTGGACCACTGGCGCTTCAGTTACTTTTATAAATAATTAATAGATTATTTAGAGGTTAATTTATGTCTACTGAAAAGATTATCAAGAAAAAAATAAAAGAGTTGAAAGAGAGGTTTCCTTCCTTGGCAGAAAGTGTGGAGCATGAGCTTATTCCTTTGGAAGGAGAAGAAGTTAAACCGATAACAACAAAAAAGAAAAAGGACTAAACCATTTTTATGAAAGTGTTGTCCAGAAGTTTTTACGAGAGGGACACAGCTCTTGTAGCAAAGGAACTTCTTGGAAAAATTCTTGTAAGAAAGTTAAACAAGAGAAAGTTAAGTGGAATTATCGTCGAAACAGAAGCTTATTATGGCAAAGAAGATCCTGCTTCTCGTGCATTTAGTGGAAGACCAAAATACTGCGCTAAGCTTTTGTACGATATGCCAGGTAAAGCCTTAGTCTACAATGTCCATAACAATTGGCTGTTTAATATAGTTGCTCATGAGAAAGGAAAAGTTGGTGCTGTGCTGATAAGAGCGGTAGAACCTTTGGAAGGAATTGAGGAGATGAAAAAGAATAGAAGAAAAGAAAACATTTATGAGCTCACTAATGGGCCTGGTAAACTGAGCAAAGCTTTAAGAATAACAAAAGAGCTGAACGGGATTTTTGTAACTGATAAAAGAAGTGAAGTTACAATCATAGACAACAAGCTTGATTTTGTTTTGGGTAAGAGTAAAAGAATAGGTGTAACAAGAGACTTGCCTGTTGAGCTAAGGTTTTTTATTAAAGATAATCCGTTTGTTTCCAAAAATTTTGTAATACGTATTACATAAGCAAAATTGTCAGAACCTAACCTTCCAAGTAAATCCCAGGCTTTCCATACTTTGCTCTCCTGCCTCTATTTTCTGGGTCGTACCTACTCTCATCAGAAGCCAGAAAAACTTTAATCTTTTCAAAGCCAAAGCTTCTACATATGAACTCTTCCGCTTCTCTAAAATACTCTAACTCATCTGGCGAGACTACGTACAAATAACAGTTCTTCTTTTTCCCAGCAAGCTTTAAAACATGCCTCAAATCTTCTAAAGTTTTCTTCAGACTTTCTTCCAGCTCTAAAACCTTTTTATTTACTTTACCCTCCTCATAACTTGGCCAAGATTCTGTAACAACGAAGCCATCATTACCAAGCTTCTCCCAGAGCTCTTCACAAATATGGGGTAAAACAGGCGCAAGAAGTTTTACTGTGTTTGTCAGAACTTCTCTTAACACTTCCTTGTTACAATTTTCTATTCCGCCAACTCTTTCCACGTACGACCTTAAATCGTTCGTCAAGTCGAAAAAGGCTGACTTGACAGCACTCCTGAACTTTAACTCCTCATAGCTTTCTGTTGCTTCTTTTATATGCTTTTGTACAGCGCTTAAGATGAAAGAATCTACTTTCATAAAATCTTTCCTTTTTGCTTTCTCTAAGCTTTCAACAAGCTTTTCTAAAAATTTTATGCGTGTTGCATAACTAGCAACACTTTCGTCTCGCCAATCAGCATCGTCCATTCCCTCGTTAGATGCAATCAAGTTTATCCTTACCAAGTCAGAGCCAAGGGAAGAAACCAAATCTCTTAGAGGAATTATATTACCCTTACTTTTGCTCATCTTCGTACCTTCAGCTTTCACATAACCGTTCACGCTAATAGCCTTTGGCCAGTATTTTTCATCATCCCAAACTGCAACATGATGGAAAATGTAGAAGGTTAGGTGGTGTGGAACCAGATCTTTACCAGAATTCCTCAAGTCAACCGGATAAAAGTACTCAAACTCTTTCCTCATCTCTTCTATCGTTTCCTGGTCTAGCCCAGATTTTTTACTAACATCTTTCAGCTCCCCTTTTCCAAGGAAAACATAGTCAAAAACTTCATCAGTTAAATTTTCCGCTTTCACCCCTTTCTCGTTTATTATTCTTGCTATGGTGTAGTAAGCCATGTAGATTGTACTATCTGATAGAGTCTCGACAAGCCATTCTTTATCCCACGGTAAAGGAGTTCCCAAACCTTTCTTTCTTGTGCATGCTTTATCTTTCAGCCACTCAACTACACTTTCAAACTGTTCTCTTACTTCCTCTGGATAAAACTTCATCTTCTTCACGCATTCTCTCGCTTTTTCTTTCCAATTCTCGTCTGAATACTTCAAAAACCATTGATTTTCCAGAATCTTGACGTGTGTTTTTGTGCCACACCTGCACACAACCTTTCCAGTAGTTTCCCACATAATGTCAGCAACCCCTTCTTCCAAGAATTCTTTTTTCAGTTTTTCCTTGCACTCGGAAACTTTCAGACCAGAATATTCGCCACAATTTTCCTTCAAAATACCCTGATGAAATTCTTTCTTGTACACGATGTTGGTTGCTTCATCCAACTTTTCTCTCTCTTTCTGACTTTTTATCTTCAGCTTTTCACATACTTCTATAGCAGGATGCTCGTCAAAGCCAGGCGTACTAATTATGGATATAGGCTCAATTCTTTCCACAATTTCCCCAATTCCATATTCCTCTAAAGTCTTCCTATCTTCTTTCAAGTCTTTTAGCCCGATCCAATCATAGGGTGCATGGGAAGGAACGGACATCACAATGCCTGTAGCAACTTCTGGGTCTACAAAGCTTGCCGGTAGAACAACTATTTTTTCTTTTGTCTTTGGATTTTCCACACACTTACCAACAAGCTCTTTGCCTGAAACTTTACCCAATTCTTCTACTTGCTTCAGCTGATCTCTCAACTTTTTACTAGCTTCTTCGCTAACTATCCAAACTTCAGAATCAACCTTAACTTTTAGGTATTCTACTTCAGGATTTATCCATATGTTTGTAACACCAAAGACTGTTTCAGGTCTTAAAGTTCCACACGGTAAAACTTCCCCAGAATCTAACCTAAACTTAATTAGCACATAATCTATAGGACTTTCTCCTTCACCAATCAACCTATCATGATCTCCCGTCGGGCTTTGACAGTTGGGGCACCAGATTACTGGGTGGGTTGCCTGAATCACATACCCCTTTTTTCTTAACGTGTTGTACTGCCACTCTATAAACTTAGAGTAAGTAGGAGTGACTGCAGTAGCAAATGTTCTCCTCCAGTCTATAGAAAATCCAGCAAGCTTCAAGTCTTCTATCCACCTTTTCATCCAGAATTTCACTGTAAATTCAGGCCCATACTTTATAAAGTTTTTTATGTCCTCCTCTGTAGCACCATAAAGCCTAAAAGTTTCTTCTTGAACTTTATCGCCCTTTTTCAGTCTTTCTATAGCACCTACAACAGATTCACCAGTTGCATGAAAGCCTTGAGGATAAAGCACGTTAAAACCTTGCATTCTCTTGAACCTTGCGTAGCTATCAACTCTAAAAGCAGTAAAAGCTGCTCCTATGTGCACACTACCGTTCAAGTACGGATATGGAAAAGTAACAAAAAATTTCGGTCTTTTATCTACATTCGCTTCAAATACTTTGGCCTTCTCCCACCTTTCTTGCCACTTTCTCTCTATCTCTCTAAAATTTTCCATAAACCCATATTGGACTTCTAAAAATAAGAAAATATTTATCATCGAACAATTAATTAATATGGCCTTAATAGGTGTAATTTCTGGTAAAGGTGGTGTTGGGAAAACTACGCTAGTAGCAAACTTAGCTTCTTCCCTCACAGGATTAGGTTATGAAGTTACAGTAGTGGATGCAAACCTCACAACCCCGCATCTTGGCTTGCAAATAGGCTTATCCTTAGCGCCAATAACCTTGCATGATGTACTAAAAGGAAAAGAAGATGTTTTCAAAGCAGTTTACTACCATCCTTTTGGGTTCAAGTTTATTGCTGGGGGTCTTTCCTTAGAGAGTTTAAGTGGAGTAGATATTGAGAAACTAGTAGACGTGGTGAATACCCTTTCTAGAGGTTCTGACTTTACATTCTTGGATTCTGCACCTGGATTTGGCAAGGAAGCTACTACTGCTTTGCAAGCTGTAGAAGAGGTTTTAATAGTAACAAACCCTGAGCTCCAGGCAGTGGTAGACGCGCTAAAAGCTAAAAAATTGGCAGAAAGCTTAAACAAAAGAGTTCTTGGTGTAGTGTTGAATAGAGTTAAGAAATCTTCCTACCAGCTTAAAAAAGACGAAGTAGAAAGCATGCTCGAATGTCCTGTTCTAGCACAAATACCTGAGGATGAAAATGTGCCAAAAGCAATAGCGTTAAAACTTCCTGTAGTAGAATTTTCTCCAAAATCGCCTGCTGCAATAGAAATATTAAAGCTTTCTTACTATCTTGCTGGAAAAAGCTTTGTGAGCTATTCGAAGTTTGGTCTTTTAGGCAGATTGATAGATTGGCTAAGAAAGTAAGTTTTCTAGCTCAATTTCAAAAGCAATCACAGGCATTTCCAAATTCCAATTCTCTAAAACTTTAGGATGTATTTCACCAAAATATCCAACTTCTTTTCCTTTTATTAGTATCTGGCATGCTCTTCCATCAATAAAGCTTGGATGGCCCAACATCCTTAAACTATAACGTATTCCCAAGCTAGCTAAGAATTTCTCTGCTACAGATTTTATCTCTGCAAATCCTGCTGTGCTATGACTTATGACTACACATAATTTTCTAACACTCTTACTCATGGTTTCTCCTTCTGCAGGCAACACAACATCTCCGACTTCAAACAATTTTTGCGGATATTCTACATGCTTGTTCGCGCTAAGCACTTTTATCAAAGATGGTAAGAGCCAAACTCTTAAGCATGTATACTCTTGTGAAACTGGGTTTGCTACTTCTATAACATCAGACCTTCTAATTTCCATCTTATCAAACTGGTCTTCCTGGTTTGTAAAAACATGCCTTATTACTTCTTGCAAGCCAAAACCGACCATCAAGCTCCTTATCCTATCAGAAAATTTCTCTAACTCATCAAGCTTGCCTATACTTTCCACCCTTGGATTTACCAGTTCAAAATTATTGTAACCGTATGCAATTGCAACATCCTCTACAATATCTACAGGATGGAGTATATCCAACCTATAAGATGGAACTATTACTTCTAGCTTATCCTTGTAGTCTATTGCTTCATAGCCCATTTTTCTAAGAAGCCTTATCATTTCCTTTCCTTCCAGACTTAAACCTAAAAGATTGTTAACTAAATCCTTAGAAACTTCGATTACTCTTTCGTTTAAGTCTGGAGTTGTTTCCACTTTTTTCTTGTACTTTATCCTTACTGATTCTAGTTTGCACCCCCTTTCAGCCAAGTTTGTGACCAAAATACTTAAAACTTGGATAACTGCTAATCTGTCTGTTCCAGTGACGTCTATAAACAAGTTTTTAGTTTTTTCTGTTACCCTTGTTCTTTCAGAGTTTATTATTGGTGGAAAACTGAAGATAGAAATTGTGTCTACAAAAGCAGGCCAAAGCCTGCTAGACTGGATAATAGCTCCATACTCTTTTCCTTTTTCTGTCTTTTCTAGAACTTCTTTCAAGCTCATCTCTTCTGAATGCCCTAATGGAACAATCTTTTCCTCTCTCGGAACTCCGACATACCTTATCGGAGGTTTTATCCTATCAAAATCATGCACACCAATAGCCACTTTTCTCCTCTTTCTTCCTACAGTTTCGTGCAAAACCTCTTGAATGTTCATCAAGCTCTTTATCAAACTGTCCTCTAATCTGACACCCTTAACAACTGCACAACCTATGTAGGGTCTAACAGGAACCGAATCTGCTAGCACAGTCAAACCAGACTTACCTACTTTGTACTTTGTTAGTCCAGGCTTCAGGCCCACATACTGTCTTATTGCTCTTGCTAGGCCTTCTATCCCAAATAAGTCTATTCTATCAGCGCAATGCTCTAAAACAACTTCTTTTTCTGTTATCTTTTCAACACTAGGCTTTATGCTTTCTATAATTTCTCTCAACTCTTCATCCTTAAACTCCTTTCCAACTAGCTTCAGCAAATCCTTTTTGTCGTAAGCTATGGTCGGCATTTCTCACACCAAAAACTTTTTAGATAAGATTTCCAGCTTATCGGTGTACAAATCTCTTATATCGTTCAGTCCAGCTCTTACTAATGCTAACCTTCCTAGCCCAATCCCCCATGCCAGAACCGACACTTCTACACCAAGAGGTAAAGTAACTTCTGGTCTAAAGATTCCTGCACCTCCGAGCTCTACCCAACCGTTTATGTATCCTTGCAGCTCTACACTAGGTTCTGTGAAAGGGAAGTAGCTTGGCTTAAACCTAACCTTTTCTACACCTGCGCAAGAAGCTATTTCTTTCAAGTACCAGAGTAAATGCTTGAAATTCAAGCCTTCTCCTACAACAATTCCCTCACACTGCTCGAACTCTATATGATGCTTTGCATCTATAACATCTGGTCTAAAGCATTTGGCTATTGAAAACATCTTAAAAGGTATATCCTCTTTCTTTAGCCTACTAAGAGTGCGAGCTGAAAGAGCAGTCCCGTGACTTCTTAAAATAAGTCTTTTCGCAAGTTCTGGATCCCAAAAGCCCCATCCGGAGCTACCTGTAATCCATCCATTCTCATGAGTTTTTCTTATTCTTTCCCAGAGCTCCTTGTCCAAAACTTTACCTGTTTCTGGCTTTTTGAGGAAGAAAACTTCATGAATGCTTCTACTTGGATGGTCTGAAGGTAGGAAAAGTGCGTCACAATTCCAAAAGTTTAGCTCTACTAAAGGTCCACGAACCTCAACAAAACCCATGCCTATTAGCTTTTCTCTAACCTCATCTATAAACTGTTTGTAAAAGTGTGGCTTGCCAAAACTCAACTTTTGTCCAGGGGTATCTGTGCTGTAGGGCTTAAACTTAACTTTCTTCCATATACCAGTCTTTATGAGTTCTGGCGCAAGGTTTGTTACTTCTTTTCCGATAAGCTTATCCACATCACCTTTAACAACCTTTTCAACTAAGTTTCTCTGTAGCAGAATTTTCAAAACCTCTTCTTCTATCTCTTCTCCTCCTTCTACTCTTCTCAAAGCTTCTTCTTCAGGAAAACTTTCTGGCTCTCTAACAAGCACTAGCTCGTTGAACTTCAGCTCTACCAAACCCTTCTTCTTTGCCCATTGCAAGGCTATGTCAAAATTTTCCACTTGCTTTTCTGCTTCCTTTAATGTTATTCTGCCTACCTTTTTCAAAAGCTCTACAAGTCTCCTTTCTGGCAAGCCTTTCTTCAAGTACTTTCTTCCTTCTTCTGTCAGAACGAACATTGCCATAATCTATAATTTTTAAGTTAAGAAATAAATTAGCTATCTAACAGGAGGATATTCAGGTTGCTTGTTTAGGAGCTTGAAGGAGAAGTATCCAAGAGGCCATGCCTTGAGCTGTTTGAATACACTCCACCTTTTTAAACGCCTAGAGGATGTAATAGCAAAAGTATCTTTAACATATTCTACATCACCTAGCTTCTTAAGCCTTGACCCCAACTCTATATCTTCAGCAACATGAAGCCTTTCGTCAAATCCTCCTACCTTGAAGAAAGCTTCTCTTTTGCATCCAAAACATACTGCATAAACTGGTTGTAATCTAAGCTTTGTAAGCAAGTAGTATATCCAACTGGCAGTAAAGTAGAAAATGTTGTTTGCAAGATCGTCGCATATTATAGGAACTACAACCCCGACTACACGTTTTTTCCTCAAGTGTTTTACTACCTTAGTTATCACGTTAGGTAAGAGCATTGTGTCTGCATCTACAAAAATCAGCACATCTCCTTTAGAAATTTTAGCGCCAATGTTTCTACCAACCGAAACTCCTCTCTTCTTTGTAACAATCACTTTATCAGCGAACTTTTTTGCTATTTTAACAGTTTTATCCTTGCTGTTTGAATCCACTACAATAATTTCATACTTGCCCTTGTAATCCTGATTTTTTATTGAGCGTAGAGTTTGTTCTATGTATTTTTCTTCTTTGTAAGTTGGAATTATCACAGACACAAAAGGATCTTCCCTCATACAAAGACCTTCTCCCACATTTGCCTAGCTAGCTTACCCTCGTACATAAACTCTTTCACTTTGTCTTTAACTGCTTCTCTTTTCTCTCTATGAGCCTCTAAAAAGGCTACTAGCTTCTCTATTAACATGTCTTTCAATTCTCCGGTCAAAAGTCTTCCGCTTCTATAATCTTCCTCTATTTTCTTTATCTTTTGGTCGTCCTCTTCAAAAAGCATTTTCAGCCATTGGAAGCTTACGTCTACATCAGGATTTCCACCAAGCTTTCTGTGCAGCTCTACTGTTGGTTGGCCGCCAGAGAAAGCATACTTGTAAATTTTTGTTCTAACTTCTTTCTCTTTGTCGCTCAAGTATATGGCAGTAGTAGGTTCAGAAGCACTCATCTTTCCTTCTGGTCCTGTTAGAGGCGGTAAGAACTTGCTATGTATTTGGGCAGTCTTATAATATCCTAAATCTTCTGCCAAATCTCTTTGTACACGCCAATAAGGTGCTTGGTCTATTGCAGCAGGAATTAAACATCTTTTCTTCTCGAAGAAAGTCGGAATTATTTGCAAAGTTGGAAAGAAAATAAAACCTATGTTTGTCTGGTTAGTAAAGCCGAAAACTGCTTTTGCTACAGAAAAGTTTATTTTCTTTGCAACCCTAAGCGCTAAAGGATAAATGTTTTTTATGTATTCTGTGTTCTTGAAAATGAAAGTACTGTCTGGGTCAAACCCTACAGCAATTATATCTAGTATGTTTTCATAAGACCATTTCTTCACATCGTCTAGAGACAAACTTCTTTTAGGCTCTAAAAACTTTTCATCATCTGTTAGCTGAATATACACGTTAACCTTGAACTTTTCCTGCAACCATTTTGTGAAGATAAAAGGAAGTAAATGTCCTATGTGCATTGGGCCAGATGGACCTCTTCCAGTATAAAGGAAAAACCCCTTCCCTTCCTTAAAATCTTTCAAAACTTTTTCCAAGTCTATGTGAGCAAAGAAATACCCCCTTCTTAAAAAGGTATGGAGCTCGCCTGTAAATTTCATTATTTCTTTCAGCAGCTTTTCAGAAATTGGCTCAGCACCAAACTGGCTGATTAACTTTTGATAGTCTACTTTACCTCTGACTTCCCATGGAGTAACTACAAACTTTTCCGCCATATTTTAAATATTTAAGAAAAGGAGATATATACAATATGGCTACTTGGAAATTTGTGATAAACGACCCAGAAACAAAGAAAAGCTATCAGGTCGAAGTAGACCAAAGTAAAGCTGTTAGCCTTATTGGAAAAAAGATAGGAGAAGAATTTAGCGGGGATTTGCTAGGTTTAATAGGATATACCCTTAAGATTACTGGTGGGACTGATAAAGATGGATTCCCCATGCATCCTTCTGTTGAGGGAGCTGTAAGAAAAAGGGTTCTTCTTTCAGGACCTCCTTGTTTCAGGCCTAAGAAGAAAGGGCTGAGAAAAAGAAAAACAGTAAGGGGCAACACTATATCAGAAGATATAGCCCAAATAAACTGTAAAGTTGTTAAGAAAGGAGAAAAACCTTTAGAAGAGCTTGTGCCAGTAAAGCCTAAGGAGAAGAAGGAAGAAGCAAAACCTGAAGCTCAAGAGAAAAAGCCTGAAGAAAAACCAGCATAGTATTTAATTCTTCTAATTCTAATTATTTTCACTTGGAGGTGAGGATCTTCGACCCAAGGTTGATACCAGAAGTTAACATAGGAATGGTTGGGCATGTTGCGCACGGAAAAACAACCTTAGTCAATGCTATAACTGGAAAGCTTACCCTAACTCATTCAGAAGAATTGAAGCGAGGAATTACTATAAGACTTGGATATGCTGATGCAACTATATACTTTTGCAAAAATTGTGGAAAGTACTCTACTTCACAAAAATGTCCCTACTGTTTTTCTGATGCCGAGCCTCAAAGAACAGTAAGCTTTGTAGATGCTCCTGGGCATGAAGCTTTGATGGCAACAGTCTTAACAGGAACTGGAATAATGGATGGTGCAATAATGGTTATTGCTGCCAACGAAAAATGTCCTCAACCACAAACAGCAGAGCATTTAACTGCCTTAGAAGTTGCTGGAATAAAAAATGTGGTCATTGCTCAAACTAAAATTGACTTAGTAACAGAAGAACAGGCAAGAAAAAGCTATGAGGAAATTAAAAATTTTGTTAAAGGAAGTATACTTGAAAATGCTCCTATCATTCCTGTTTCTGCTCAGCATAGGATAAACATAGAGTATATCTTGGAAGCTATAGAGAAGTTTATACCAACTCCTAAGCGTGATGAGACAAAAGAGCCTTTGATGCTTGTTGCAAGAAGCTTTGACATAAACAAGCCTGGGACTGAGCCTGAAAAGCTTGTAGGAGGAGTTTTGGGAGGGGCTTTAGTTCAAGGCAAGCTTAAGCTTGGTGATAAAATAGAAATAAGGCCTGGTATAAGGCAGAAAAATGCATACGCTCCGCTTTTCTCAGAAATAGTTGGATTACAAAAAGCTAAAAGGGATTTAGAAGAAGCTGGGCCCGGAGGCTTGCTTGGAGTCATGACAAAGCTTGATACAAGCTTAACAAAATCTGATGCTTTGGTCGGTAATGTTGTTGGTCTAGAAGGAAAGTTGCCAGAAGTCTCTCACAGCTTAAGTTTAGAATTAAAGTTCATAAGAGAAGTAAAAGAGCCTATAAAAGTTGGCGAAGACTTGCTAATTAACGTTGGTGTAGCTCGTTCTGTTGGAAGTGTTACTTCTGTGAAAAAAGATAAGATAGAAATAAAGTTAAAGATTCCAGTATGCTTTAGAAAAGAAGAAAGAATAGCAATTTCTCGCCAAGTTAGTGGACGCTGGCAATTGGTTGGATACGGGAATGCTTTATGATGCTACAGCACAATAGTATGTTGTCGAATATGGTGAAGCTCCTGGAGCACTAATTGTAATTCTATAACCACCAGTTTGCTTTCCTGCTGCTCTAGCACATGTAACACTGCTTGTAAACATAGCAGGAACACTAGTGATGTTACAACAAGTGGCGCATCCAACATTTAGTGCATCATTTCCGTCTGGTGCAATTGCTCTAATTGTTACTAGACCACTAGCACTTGAACCATCATTCCTTACATAAAATATGAAGTGAGTGCTATTACAACTAGTTGATTGTGGATCTAGCGACAATGCAACTGCTGTTCTAGCCGTGAAAACTCCTGTGATGAAAGCATAAGCCAATCCTGCAATTGCTATCGTTATTACCAGCATCAAAAGCATTGCAACTATGTCAGATATTCCCTTCATTTTCCATCTTATTTATATTTAAATTTCAGGGTATTTAAACATTATGAAAGTTTTGCTCGATACAAACTTTTTGATAGACTTGCTAAAGTTTAAAGTTACCATGGAAGAACTTAGAGAGCATGAGCTTTACACAATTTCTCCAGTAGTAGAAGAGCTAAAGGCTTTAGCTTCTAGAAAAAGCAAAGAAAGCAAGTATGCAAAGCTTGCTCTAGAGCTTGTTAAAAAAATAAAAATCATTGAATGTGAAGGTGATGCTGACACAAACTTGTTAAGGCTTGCTAACAATTTTGTTATAGCAACCAACGACAGAGCTTTAAGAAAGAAATTAAAAGAAAGAAAAACAAAAACTATTTATCTACGCAGTAAAAAACACTTGGAAGTGGGATGAATGAACTTGTTGCATGCAATAAATGCTGGAGAAAAAGCACCTGAAGAAGTTAATGTAGTGGTAGAAAACTGTAAAGGATCTTCGAACAAGATTGAGTATGATAGAGAAAAAAATGTTTTCAAGCTTGATAGAGTGCTTTATTCAGCAGTGTACTGGCCTTTCGAGTACGGGTTCATTCCACAAACATGGAGCGAAGATGAAGATCCTTTGGATATTTGCGTTCTGATAACTCATCCTACTTTTCCTGGATGTGTGATAAAAGCAAGACCCATAGGTGTGATAAAGCTGGAAGATGAGCATGGACTAGATTCAAAAATTCTGGCAGTAGCAACAGAAGATCCTGTATACAGTTATGATCATGTGTGCACAGGAATAAGAGATGTTCCCTCCCACATTTTGAGAGAAATAAGAGAGTTTTTTGAAACTTATAAGAGGCTTGAACCAGGTAAATGGGTAAAGGTTAAAGGCTGGGGAGATGCAAAAGAAGCTAAAGAGCTTATAGTAAAAGCTATGAAAGCTTATGAAAAAAAGTTTAAGAAGAAGAAAACACAAAAAAGGAAAAAGCGTTCAAAGAGGTGAATCGTGTACAAGATATTAACAGTAAAGGATAGGGTAAGGGTACCACCTGAAAAGTTTGGACTTCCCCTAAAAGAGTCTATAAAAGCTGCTTTAGAAGAGAGTATAGAAGGGAAGCTTGACCCTATGCTTGGAGTAGTGCTTGCAATAATAAGCATTGATGAAGTAGGGGAAGGAAAAATACTTCCAGAAGATCCTGGTATCTATTACCAAGCAACTTTTAAAATTTTAACCTATAAGCCTGAACTGCATGAGCTTGTTACTGGTGAAGTAGTAGACAATGCAGAATTCGGCTCTTTCGTGAGAATAGGTCCGCTAGACGGCTTAGTTCACATATCTCAAATAATGGACGATTTTGTATCTTACGATAGTAAGAATTCTGTATTCATAGGAAAGCAGACAAAGAAGACTTTGAAAGAAGGCGATAAAGTACGAGCAAGGATAATCTCTATATCTTGGGGTGAGCAGAACAAGATAGGCCTAACTATGCGTCAACCTGGCTTGGGCAATCTTGTTTGGATCGAAGAAGAGAAAAAGAAGAAAAAGAAGTGATGGTATGAAGAGGACTTATGTGTGTAGAAACTGCAAAAGCTTCACGACAGAAAAAGTATGTCCTAAATGCAAGTCTACAAACTTGTCTACTAGCTGGAAAGGTTTAGTCATTATATTAAACAACGAAAGTGAAATTGCCAAACTTCTAGGACTTACAGAAGGAAAGTATGCCTTGTACGTTGGTTAGCATGGAAGTTTTGATAAAAGAAGAGAAGGAGAATATTTTCCTTAACAGAAAAGAGCTTAAGCTTGAAGTAAAGCATGAAAAATCTGCTACGCCTTCGAAACAAGAGCTTACAAAAGCTTTAGCGTCCATGTTTAACGTTCAAGAGCAGCAAGTCCTTATAGACTACATACTGACTAAAAAAGGTTGTTGTGTTTCTTTTGCGAAAGCAAAAATTTTAAAAGAGCCAAAGGAGGTTAAAAGTGAAGCACAAACCAGTAAAAGTGCATGAATTCTATAAGAGTGGGAAGAAGAAGTATTGTCCAAGGTGTGGAGAAGGAACTTTCATGGCTGCGCACAAGGAGAGCAACGGGAAAACAAGATACTACTGTGGGAAGTGTAAGCTAACCATATGGGAGTAATCAAGCAAGCTCTGCCTTAAATCCTTCTTCTGTTTTAACAAGCTTTATTTTTATTTTCTTCTTTCCTTGCAAAAGACTCTTGTTCAAAGCAGAATCTATTTTGATGTTTCTTGTTCTGGTATGCTTGTAAAGAATTTCTTTTAACACTCTGGCTGCTGACATCTTTCTCTTCCAGCTAGGTCTTTCTATCAATTCTTTTCTCAGGTTTATTGTTAAGACTCTTTCCTCCGCCATACTGGAAACCTAATAAGGTATTTAAGCTCCCAAAAATAAAAAATTATTATGAAAGGAATAAGCCCAATGATAGCTACAGTCCTTCTTGTAGCTTTTACAGTAGCAATAGGTGGAATTTTAATTCTGTGGTTTGCCAGCTTGTCTAGAACCACTACAACAGGTGCAGAGAGCCAGACAGAAGCTATTTTAAAATGCTCAAACGCAAACTTCCAAATACTTTCTGTCGATAAAACCAACAACAAGGTAACAGTTGTGCACTACGGCTCTGGTCTAAAAGTTTATCCTATTATAGCAACAGTAGGTGCAACTCCTATAACTCTTACTGGTGATAATGCTCCTAGTCCTGCAAGCATAACTGTTGGTCAAACTTCTACCTTCAACGTTACTATAGGTGGCAACACTACAGTAAAAGTAACTGCTCTATGCGAGTATGGAGTTATAAATACAACTGTAGAAGCTACATGCTCTACTCCAGAACCTTGTTGGCACTAAATTCTTAACCTAGTTCTTCTCCATTTTTTTGTAGCTACATTAATTCTTCTTGTTCTTGCCCTCTTCAAGCCAAACTTCCTTATGTCAGCCCATCTTGGAGCCCTTCTTACCTTTCCTATCCTACCAAGCTTTATTTTTTTTGTTATGTGTTTTATACCCATGAAAATCACTCTACAAACTTCCTAAGTTCTTTACTCTTTGCTATTGCTATGTCTAACATTTTCTCCACGTCTGAAAACTTTAGAGGCTTGCTACCCTGCTTTTGCATGGCACATATTTTATCGTCCTCCCTAACACCAATTACTAGCCTAGAATCTAGCACGTTTTCTTCTTGAAGCTCAGGATCTATCAAAAAATTGTTTCCTATTTTGCACACGCTAACTACAACAGGAGTAAAAACTACTGGCAAGTTTCCTGTAAACTCTCCTCTGACTATCTTCCCTTCTTCTACCTTAGGAATTCTCGCATTCTTCAGGGCAGCAATAGCAGCAAGGGCAGAAGCGTCTATCAAGTTTCCATAATGGTTAATTATGTGCAAGTCAACAAAAACTATGAAAACATTTTGCGGCGATATTGCAAGCTTTTCTAGCTGAATGCATTTGCTCTCCCTTAAAGTTCTGTCCACTATCCTTGCAAGCTCTACCGCATCTTCGCCAGGTGGTCCTGCTTCAAAGTCAGGAGATGCTATAGGGCTAAACTCCGCATTAACTATAAGTATACCTTCGTTCGGCGCATCTGGGAAAGGTTCTCCTATCTCAAGTTTTACGCCTGCAGCAACCTTTGTTTTACCCATGCTTACCAAGGCAGAACCTTCTGCTTTTTGCACTACACCTTTCTCTACTTTTATTTCTCTATACTCATCAAACCTTCTTCCATCTATTCTTTTCCCGCTTTCTAAAAGCTCGAGCACGTACTTCTCCTGCATTTCACTCACTTTTATACTTTTCTTTTATCGTCTGTTTTTGTAGTTCGTAAATTTTCTTACAATTTTCTCTTGCAAAAGATAAAAGCTTCATTATTTCCTGCTTGTCAAGCTCCCCGTCCATTTGCAACAAAGTTATTTCTTCCCTGCCTGGCATCATAGCAACTGCCATGTCAGATTCGGAATTGTTATCTTCTATCCCATTTAAGTCTACGATAAGAGTGCCTTCTATTTTTCCCACAGAGCAAGCAGCTACAAGGTCTCTCATTGGCACACCAGCGCATACTAAAGCAAGAGATGCAGCATTTATACCTGTGACTCTAGTAGAACCGTCTGCTTGTAATATATCTACAAAAACATCTACTGTTGCTTTTGGAAAATCTTCCAAGAAAATCGCTGGCTCTAGAGCAAGACGCATTACTTTAGATAATTCCATACTCCTCCTGTCAGGACCTGGAGATTTTCTCTCATCTACAGAAAAAGGTACCATATTATAACGAACTCTAATTATTCCAGACTCTTGCTCCTGCAAAAACTTTGGGTAAAGGGCTCTAGGACCATAAACAGAAGCTAAAGCAACTGTGTTGCCAAACCTAACCTCTGCTGAACCATCTGCCCTGGTTATTACATCTACTTTCATTTCTATAGGTCTAAGTTGCTCAGGAGTCCTTCCGTCTATTCTTTTGCCGTTGACTAAAAGCTTAACATCCTTCTTCATGTGCTCAACATCCTTTCTATTCTTTCTGTTAATCCTGAGGTATGAGATTCTCTTTCTATAGTTAAGATTGCTTCTATAGCCTTTCCTTTGTTTTCCCCTCTTATCCATATAACTCCGTTCTGCCCAACATATATGTCGCACTTAGTTTTTTGTTTTATCATCTGAATCATGCTTCCGCCTTTTCCTATTATTCTCGGAACTTTATAAGGAGTTACTTTTATCAGAACTCCTCCATAAAGCTTCCTGGAAACCATGTCCCTCATGCTAACCTGCACATTCTTACTTTTGGTCACTTTCGATATTCTGCAGAAAATTACATCACCTGTGTCAAAATATCTGCTCAAGTCTACTCTTGATGTGTCTACAAACTCCTCTACAGCCTCCCCTAACGGAAGAAAAGCAAGATAAGGAGAGTTTATGTCCACAAACCATCCAGCTATTTCTACTGTAGAAACTACTCCTATTACTCTGTCGCCGACGTTTGGCAAATAAGCTCCTGACAAGGGAATTACAGAAACTTCTGTATCTGTCACGCGAGGTAGTCCTAAAACTTTTGCAAAAACTTTTCCATTTTCCTCGTAAACACCTTTACCAAGTTTTCTTCCTTTTCTTTCTTCTATAAATTCTCCTGGTAAAACTATCATACATCCTCAGTCCTCAATATTTTTGTTTCTGCCTGACCGTGTGTAAGGTCAGCAAGCTTTTTGAAAAATTCTTCCTGAGCGCCTGCGAAAATTTCTACGTTTACCTGCAAACTGCCGTCAGAGAGCCACTGTTCTTGTTGAACACTTCCACTACTTTTAATCAGAGGATGAACTTTACCAGAAAATTGTGCTGGCACTTTTACCTGAAGTAAAACTTTCTGGAACTTTATTGGTATTATTGCCTTTATCTTCTTTAAAACATTTTCTACCTGAAGTTCTGCATCTAAGAAAGGATCTATGTTTACACCAGCTTGGTCCATAGCGTTTAAGATTCTTTGTTGTGGATGAGGCGTATTAGTCTGTGGATTTACTGCCTTTTTTGAAATTATAGTGGCAATTTGTACCTTCTTCTGCTGAACCATCTGTCTTCTCTGCTCTGTTGTAAGCTGCAACTCGCCTTGCTTTATTATTCTTTCAGCAACCCTGTAAGGGTCTAAAGTACCAAAAACTTTTTGTACATCCTTCTCTGAAGCTGCTTCACCAGCTCTTGCATCCTTATACACTGCAGGATATGCTAGCACATCTTCCATTTTAACACTCTTACCACTTTTTAGCTCAAATGCTTTAAAAGGGTCTACTAAAACTTCAAACTTAAGTTCTCCTACTCTCAATCGTGCAGTAACAGCCTTATCTATACTAACAACCAATTTCAATCACTTAAGCTTTTTTAATCTCTTCTTCAGAAACTCTTCTAAACTTTTCTCCTCTTTTAATAATTGCAACTTCTAAAGTACCTTTTTCTTTTTCAGACTTTTCTATAGCTTCTAGAGCAAGCTTTAATGCCTCTTTTTCGCTCATATCTTCCTTCCACTTCTGCTTAAAGATCTTGTTCACCAAAGATGCTCCTCTTCCAATAGCATAAGCCAACCATTCGTAAAGCATACCAGAAGGATCTGCTTCTATTAGATGAACACCATTCTTATCTACACCACCAACCAGGAAAGATACCCCATACGGCCTTAAGCCTGCATAGAGCGTTGATATTTGCATCCTGTCGCCTATTACACGTGCAACACTAAAAACATCCATAGGCTCGTCATAAGTAATCCTATGAATTTGTGCTCTTATTCTAGATAAGCTAATCAAGGATCTTGCGTCGGCAAGCAACCCAGCTGCAACAGCACCAACATGATCGTCTATCTGGAATATTTTTTCTGTAGCCTCTGGTAGCATTAATGGTGTTGTAGGCTTGATTGTTGCTAGTAAAATGCCGTCTTTAAAGACTATTCCAACACAAGTAGTTCCTCTTTTTACAGCTTCTTTTGCATACTCTCTCCAGGCAGGTTAGCATTCACTAACCTACTACCTGGAATAAGCGACCATCTGGTGAGATTCCGCACTAGTTGGCATAAGCCAACTAATTAGACGGCGATGGTCCTGTCGTATCCCATTTGAGTGATTTTAAATCAATACTCTGGGATTATCTCAGGCACCGCCAATCACCTCTACATTAACAATCCTCACACAATATCACCTCTATTTAATTTGTATGTTAAGGTTTATATTATTATTTTTTAATCGTTCTTCTCTCTTTATTTTCCAAAAAACTTTTTCTATTGGACCTCTTTTCTTTATCAGAACCTTCTCTACTAAACCTTCTATTCTGAGTTTATTTAGATTTTTCCAGACCGCTTTCCTGTCTCTATTAAATATGTTGCATAAATCTTTAGTTTTTAATCTTTTGTTTGCTTGTAATAAGTCTATTATTCTCATTTTTATTTCATTCTTTCCGTAGCCTTTGTAGCTATTAATTGCTTTTATCAATTTCTCTTGCTTTTTGTGTCACTAAAACCAATGTTTTCCAAGTATTTGATTAAATTATACCGTCCGTATATACGAAACCCTACTTGTAAGGAATCTCCAGGTTGTTTTCTCATAAAAATTCTATTAGGACGGATCCCAAAAGTTGAAAGAATTTCTTGGACATCTTTCATAAACATCTTTTGTTGGGTCTAAGAGGTAGTTCAATTCTTACAACATACCTTCCTTTATGCAACTTCACCCAAGCAAAGTTATCTTCCATGCCTACAATTTTGAAATTTTTTTCTAAATCTTCTAACTCAATTAGCTTTTCTACCATTTTTACCACGTCATAAAACTATTATAGAATTGTAAGTAATCAGACTTTCGGGACCTCACTTCCAGTTCCCAACCCCTCTTAGCCCTTTTATAGTACCAGAAACTTTTAAAATTTTTATTATTATCCTAGAATCTCCAAGCCTAGAGAGCAAGCCTAGACCTGCTATTACTTGCTGTACAGAAGCATGATTGCAAGAAATCACACAAGTTTGGTTTTCTGGACAGTACAAGTTCCTAATTATCCTCATGTCTAACCTACTTACTCCAAGCTCTCCAAAAGTGTCCAAGAATTGATTCCAAATAGCCTGCTCCAAGTCCTCGTAAACTATTGGTTCTTCTGATATTACTTGGAAAAGTATGTACCTTTTCTTTTCTCTTAAGGTTGGTGGCAAAATTTTTAACTTGTTAAATTTCATTCTACCACCTTTACTCCTTCCATTATCCATCCTTTACTCCTTCTTTCCTTAGCTTCTTCTATTATTTTTTTAGGAACTTTCGTGACAGCATCCTTTGCTTCTTTCAAATCAAGACCAACCTGTGTAGCAAAAGAAGCCAACACATAAGGATCTCTCATCATCCAGTGAGAAAGAGCACCTGAACATACAATTATAGGGACATGAAACTTTTTTGCTATTTTAACATCCTTTGTTAGGTTTCTCAATACATTTTCCCTAGACCTTTTACTCGTTATCAAAACTTCTCTAAAGTTTATTTCTATTGCGACATTATTTTGTGCTGCAAGTTTAGCAAGAACATGGTTCAATCCTGGGTCAGACCTTTCATACTCAGGATGTGTGAGTATTTGAGCTCCTCTTGTTTGAACTGCAATTCTATTCATCCTAAGGTTTCCTCCTCTTACCAGTAAAATGTCGAAATCCTTTCTCCTTCTTTTCAGTTCTTCCAGTTCTCTTCTATTTCTCGCCTCAAAGCCCAGATAAACTTCTATTCCAAAAGATTTCTTCACCCTTTCTATCTCAGCCTTTAAAATTTCTTCCTCTCTTTTGCTCATGGGATAAGCCACAAAACAAATACCTGCATAGCCTAATTGCTTAGCCGTTGAAGCCAACTCTTCCAAGTTACTTGTGCCACCACTAAAAGCGCTATGTACATGTAAATCATAAGCTTGCATAATTTTTCATTCGTGTTGAAGAAACATATAGTTTACTAAAAGCTAAAATAATATTATGCCAGTTAGTACAGCCCCTTACAGAAGAAAGTATGCTCATACTGCAGGTAGAGGAAGGGAGGCAACTGTTACGTGTGACTTCTGTGGTAGGGAAGTGCCAAGGTACAAGACTTTTATAGTTACTAGAAGCTTCCATATCTCTGACCCTACCCTTCTAAAACAGCTCGACAAAAGAATGATCCATACGTTTACCAGAAAGATGAGAGCATGCCCAGCTTGTGCCAGGTTTCGTGGTATAGTGAAGCCTGGTAAATCCATAAGAAAAAAACACATGCCTTAAAAATGGTCAGTCTTAAGGGAGCCCTCTACAGAAAGTTGAAAGAAATGAAAGAAAAGACAAAAGTAGAGGAATCTCTACCAAAGTTTAGCATAGAAATACCTAAATTTGCAGAGTTGCCACCAATCACAGATCCTACAAAAGCAAATATAAAGTATCCTCTAATAGAACCTTTTGCTTATGCACATATCACATGGAACGAAAAAGAAAAAATATTGTACTATAACGTGATAGAACCAGGGCTTACAGAGGAAGAGAAAAACATCTTACACAAAATTTCTGACGGGCTGATAGAGTTAACAGAAATAGGCTTGTCTACTATTAAAAATACTGAGGAAGCGATAAATTACCTTAGTAAGCTTGTAAATACAGTCCTAAGCCAGCTTGAGATAAAATTGTCTAAAGAATCTTATCAGAAGATCATGTACTATATTTATAGGAATTTTGTAGGTTTAAACGAGATAGAGCCTTTAATGCAAGACCCGAACATAGAAGACATTTCTTGTGACGGTGTAGGAATACCAATTTACATAATTCATAGAAAGTATGGGTCCATAAAAACAAACATAGTTTTTAAAGATCCGGAAGCCTTAAGGCAGTTTATAATCAAGTTGGCAGAAAGATGCGGAAGGTACATAAGCTATGCTGAGCCTATCTTGGATGCTACTCTTCCAGATGGTAGTAGAATAGCAGCAACTCTAGCAACAGACGTAGCTACACGCGGTGCAACATTTACTATAAGAAAATTCACAGAAGAGCCTTTTTCTCCAATTCATCAGATAGAGCTTGGAACTGCTTCTAGCGAGATGCTTGCTTACTTATGGTACATGGTGGAGCATAGAGCATCCATCCTAGTAGTTGGTGGTACAGCAACAGGTAAAACTTCTTTGCTAAACACTATAAGCATGTTCATCCAACCCGCTGCAAAAATAGTTTCCATAGAAGATACTAAAGAGCTTAGATTGCCACATGAGCATTGGATATCAGGCTTAGCAAGAATTGGGTTTGGTGTACCTACTGCAACTGGCGAAAAGTATGGGGAAGTTACACTTTTTGACCTGTTGAGAGAAAGCTTTAGACAGAATCCTGATTATGTGCTTGTAGGAGAGACGAGAGGAGAAGAAGCTTACGTGATGTTCCAGGGTATGGCTTCTGGCCATGCTAGCATGAGTACTTTTCATGCTGGATCAGTAGAAGGTGCGTTGAAGAGGCTAACCTCACCTCCGATCAACCTTTCTCCTACCTTGCTAGAAAGCTTAGACATAGTAATCGTGATGGCTTATGCAAAGGAAAAAGGTAAGTCTGCAAGAAGAATAAAAGAAATAACAGAAATTGTTTCTGTAGATCCGAAAACAGGTGAAGTCAAGACAAACCTAGTCTATAAGTGGGATCCTGTAAAGGATACGTTCACAAAAGTGAATGAGAGTTTAAAGCTGGCAAAACTTGCATCAGAAAAGGGAACAACTCCAAAAAGTTTAGAGGAAGAAATTTCGAGGCGTGCAAAAGTACTAGAATGGATGTTAAAAAATGGGATAAAGAGGTATACAGATGTTTCCAAAATTATAACAGAATACTACATAGACCCGATGAAAGTTTATAGGATGGTAGAAGAAGGACCTGTAAAAAAGGAAGAGAGGAAGAAACGTTCTATCGAATCTGTGCTTGAGGTTTTAGGTTTTAAGGTTTTAGGGGAAAGATGATGGGCTTCCAATCTCTGGCGCTAGCATTGTTTGGTAAAATAGCTGACAAGTATGCAGATTCTTTTGAGCCTTTGAAGTATGCTTTACCAAAAGCTGATATAAAAGTTCCTTTAAGGACATACTTGTCTGTAATGCTACTTGTAACCTTTTTAGTTTACTTTGTCACATTAGCGCTTACTATTTTCTTAGTTGCTTATTTTTTCAAGCTTCAGCTATTTCTTGCCATAGCCTATTCTCTTTTTATACCTTTTCTTGCAGCTGCTGGAGTTTTTCTTTGGTACGTGTTCTACCCCTTCCAAAGGGCTATGATAAGAAAAAGAAACATAGAAGCAAACTTACCTTTCGTTATCACACATATGAGCTCAATTGCTGATGCTGGAATACCACCTTCTGCGATATTTCATCTAATAAGTGCTTTTAAAGAATACGGTGAAGTTACAAAAGAATTGTCAAAAATAGCAAGGAACATGGAGCAGTTTGGAATGGACCCTGTGAGAGCCATAAGGGAGGTTGCAGACCGTACCCCTTCTGAAGAGCTAAGAGAGCTTCTCTTGGGAATAGTAACTACAACTGAGTCTGGGGGTGATATAAAATTGTTCTTGAGAACCATGGGCGAGCAAGCACTCTTTGAGTGGAGAATAAGGAGGGAAAGATTCTTGCAACAAATGTCAACTTATGCAGAGTTTTATGTAGGTGTTATTATAGCTGCGCCACTCTTCTTGATAGCTCTTTTTGCTATCATGGGTTTGATACAACCGAGTATAGCAGGATATAGTATCATAGACATAACAAAACTAGGCATATACTTGCTGATACCTGCAATAAATTTGGGCTTTCTGTTCTTCTTGCGCACTATAGAGGTGGAGATATAGATGGAGAAAAGGTTTTTGACTATAATTGTCTTGAACTCTTTCTTAGCACTTTTTATCTTCCTCATAAACTTCTTCTACTTGCAAAAGATTACTACGCTTTACTCGACCATAAACATAGTCTGTCTGATTATATTTGCTTTTCCGATAGTCCTGGTAAAGTATGTCGAATACAGTAGGCAGAAAGAATTAGAGGATATGTTCCCAGTTTTTCTCCATGACTTTACAGAAAGTGTAAGAGGTGGGATGATGATAACAGATGCTCTGAAGCTTGTTTCTAGGAATAACTACAAGAGTCTTACGCCATATGTTAAAAAGATGGCTGCACAGCTAGACTGGGGCATACCTCTGGAAGTTGTCCTATTAAAATTTGCTCAATCCACAAAGTCTAAATCTATAGCAAGAATCGTTTCTTCTGTGATAGAAACTCATAGGTTTGGTGGTAAGCTTACTGACACATTAGATGCAATAGGTAACATAGCAGTACAGATAGATAGGCTGAGAGAAGAAAGAACTGCTTACTTGCAGTCCCAAATAGTTACAGGATATGTTGTCTTCTTTGTTTTCTTAGGTGTAATCATAGGTTTAGAAAGATTCTTGATACCAACCTTGCTGCATAGCCAGTCTTTAAAAAGTCTCTCAGGAACAGAAGTTTCTCTGGCTACAGCAGAAGAGTTTAAGTCTATATTCAGGAACTTAATCTTGATTCAAGGATTTTTCGCAGGATTAACTGTAGGAAAAATGGCTGAAGGAGTGGTAGTAGCTGGATTGAAACATAGTATACTAATGATGCTAATTGGAGGAATTATCTACACTATCTTCGCTTAACTTACCTTGCTTGAACTTTTTTTATTACTTCTGGTCTAAGCTTTACAAACACACGTGTACCGCAATAAGGACATCTTACCCTATCTTCAAATTTTGTTACAATCCTTTTGCAATTAACACATCTATACATTTTTCACCTCTTTTCAGTAAGCAGGTCCTGCAAACTTTGCTCCGCATTTCTTGCACTCCCATATACCTTTTGCAACTCTTTTAACATAAGGCAAGTTGCACTTCGGACATATATGCCTTTTCTTCTGAGTTTTTTCTATCTCAGCAACCTTCCATCTTACCTTTTTACCATACCTTGGCCCATACCTTCCTGCGCTCGTTGGCATAAAATCACTTTATTATCCTGAATTCTTTTTTAGTAGTTAAAGCTTCTAAAACTGCTTTCAATTGCTCATCAGAAATTTCTTCCTTCAATTTTCCAGCTTTGTACAATTGGAGAAGATAGAGCTCTACTTGCTCTGCTAGCTCTGGCTTGCTAAGCCTCACCCTTCCTAACCTTTCTATAGCTTCCTTCGAAAGGATTTTTTGAATTATCTTCTTTTTCAGTTCTTGGGTTTCTTCGTTCATCCAACCGCCTTTGCAACTTTTGAAAGTAAAGCTTGTCCTTTGCTGGTAAGCTTTCTTCCTTTTTTACATTTCTCTACAAGCCCAGCCTTTTCTAACTGTTGAAGAATTTTTCTTATAATACTTCCAGAAGCCTTACGAAACTTTGGAGGAGCTCTACCTCTATCTTTCCTACCGCCGTAATAAGTTCTCAGTCTTTCTACTCCAACCGGGTGTAGATAAAGCTGTCTAAGTATTGAGGCAGCGCGAATGTACCAGAAATCCTCTTGCTGTGGTGGTCTTTGTCTGTGCGTGCCAGACTTAACAAAGTAACTCCATTCTGGAGGCTTTATCTCTTCTATCTTTTTCAATTCTTCTTTTAACCCTTCTATTAGCTTTTCTGGTCTTACTTGTAATACTGAGACCATAGTAAATAATTTAAGACGATGGCTTTAAATGCTTTATTTAAAGGTAAGAGTAATGTAAGAAACAACACAAATTATTAGCGATAGTCCGCCAACCATTAACAGAACTACCAATACCGGAATAGAAACTCCACTTAGCTGATTGCATAAATCGCTCTTTTCTCTTTGGCAATTGGTGCTAATTTTCTGAAGATTGTCAAAAATATAAAAAAGGGTGAAGACAGCAACAAAAACTATTACTAGTGCTATTATTCTAACTTGGTTTAGCATCCTATCGCCAGGGATGCCTATATACACTATTACAATTCAGACAATAAATAGCAATAGTTTTCCTCTTTCTCTCGAGCCTCACCTTGCAATTATACCCTGGGATTAAAATCGTGTTGCACTTTTTGCAAAACTTTCTCTTAAGCTCTTTAGGTAGACGGATGTTGTACCTTAAACCAATCTTTCTGGCAAGCTCTACGTAGCGTCTGCTTCGCTCAGGATGTTTCTTTATTTCTTTTTCTGCTAAGCTAAACAAAATCTGAATTCTTTCTTTTGCTATTTTTTGTTGCCAAGCAGGTTTTCTTCCTCTTCTCATCTAAAAATAATTTTATTAAGCAAAATTAAGTAAGATTACACCTTCCAACCTTGGACTTTACGCTGAGAATAGAAAAAGACTCGAACTAAACTTCCTACTGTTATCAAAGCTAAGAGAGGGCAGTAAAAGAAAGAATAAACAAAAAACTCTATTAAGTTAAACTTCCAACCAACCTTTCTGGTGATAACGTATACTACAAGAGAGAAAAGTATAAAACTTATAATCGAAGATGTAATGTTTTTGAGAACTACTATGGTTAAAGATACGAGAAGCAACCAAACTATCCAAACAGTAAAATCAGCTTTGGAGAAAGTCATCGGTAATAAAATAAATTTATTGAATATCGGAAAAGAGATTAGATTTGAAAAGAATGAAAACAGAAAAGGAATTGAAAGAAAGATGTAGGGAAGAACAAGAGAAGGGTACTTGTAAAAGCATTTCCCTAGTTTTGTGTAATGAGTTTTCAGCCATAGGGCAAAACCAATACACCACCTTTTTCTTTGTGCGAACCATTTAGACCAAGAAGAAGGAGCTTCGGTTAAAACTTCTACCTCTTCAACATACTTGAATCTCTTATTTTTAAAGAGAGAAGCAGTACCTAATTCTAAATCTTCCAGCACAGCTTTCCTAAATTTCCCAAGATCGTAAAAGGCATTCTTGGTAATAGCAAAGGCTGCGCCGTTAAGGTGAAGTCCTTTCTTCAACACTTTGGAATGCACTAAATTTGTAAAATTTAGAATTGCATAATCGTATTGTACTAATCTGGAGATGAAAGAATTTACTTTTATCCGCTTCTTTATTTCTAGCACATCGCAATCTTTCATTTCCTCTGCTACCTTCTTCAAGAAGTTCTTCTGAGGCGAAGATATTTCCACGTCAGAATCTAAGAAAAGGAATATTTTGCCATTAGCATATTTTACAGCCTCGTTCAAAGCATTAGCTTTGCCTTTCCTTTCTTTGTTAAGAATAAACTTTACTTTCTTTCTATACCTTTTAACAAGCTTTAAACTCTGACTTGTTGGCTCGTCTATTATCACAAGTATTTCCTTGTTCTTGTAAGGGTCTTTTGTCAATCTTTCTAGCAAACCCTTTAAAAGGTTTGACTCTTTGTACACAGGAATGAAAACACTTATCTTCTCCATATAATGTTTTTAACAAACAGAAAATAAAAGCATGGAGAAATGGGGATGCTGGGATTTGAACCCAGGCCACGAGCTATCCTTCAAGGACCCATTTAGCCAAAGTAGGCTCGGATCCTAGACCAAGCTAGACGACATCCCCAATTCTTTCATTTTCTTTTTTCTGAACTATAAATTGTGTTAAAAGTGATTTAAATCTTAAAAGGTATAGTTCGTCTTAGTTAAAAATATAAAAACTTTAAATTAAAAAGAGATAGTATGGAAGTTAAAAGGCTTGAATATGAATTGCCAGAAAGACTTGAAGACTTCGACCCTTTTGATTTTATAGAAAAGGCTACAGATTTTATAAGAAAAAATGTGAAAGCAAAGGAAAAAATTGCTGTTTCGGCCTCTGGTGGAGTTGATAGCACTACAGTTTTAAAACTTCTTTCGATGCAGCTAAATGAAGAAGCAATCTATCCCTTTTTTATAGACGATGGATTTAGAAGAATAATTAGAGGAGAAGAAGAAGCAGAAGTTGTGAAAAAGTACTTGAGCAAATATTCTAATTTTAAAGTAATAGACGCAAAAGAAAAATTCTTTTCAACTCTAAAAGGACTTAGCAATGGAGAAATAAAAAGAAAAGTTTTTAGAGATGTTTATGCTCAAGTGTCTAACGAAGAAATCTCTAAGATAAAGGCTGATTGGATAGCTGATGGAACGATAGCTCCTGATATAATAGAAACAGAAGGTAGAGTTAAAACTCAACATAATGTTGAACTTCCTTATAAGTTCAAGAAGCTTGAAATATTAGCCTCTCTTTATAAGCCGCATGTAAGAAAGGTTGCCAAAGCTTTGGAATTGCCGGATGAGATAGTATATAGAATTCCTTGTCCAGGTCCTGCGCAGCTAATAAGGGTCGTAGGAGAGGTAAACAAGGAAAAATTAGAGATTGCAAAAATAGCTACCGATATTGTGGAACAAAAGATAGAGGACTATTGTAAAAAAATTTGGGGGAAAGAATTTAAGTATAACGAGAAAACTGGAGAAAGAATACCTTTTCAGATGTTTGGAGTAGCACTTGACAATAAAATGAAAAAGCTCAGTTACTTCAAAGGCCTAAATAAAATGCTAAATAGAACAACTTATTTAGAAGAGGGGATAAAAAGGCCACCGGAACCATTGACTATGCCAGTTATTTGGTTTGAAACCACAACAAAGTTAACTCCTTCCCTTTTCAAAATAAGTAAGGATATTTGGGAAGATGTGGGATACCCAAGAGTTTTATATCAAGTTAGTGGAGAATTAAGAAAAGATCTTCCTTATCTAGCAGCAATAAGAATAGTTGGAAGCAAGGATGCAACGAGAGCAAAGCCGATGAAAGTTGAATTTGAGTATTTGCAGAAAATTGGGGATGAGATAAGAAAGAAAAATCCTTTAGTTGCTGCAGTAGCTTATGACATTTCAACAAAACCTCCAGCTACAATAGAATTTGAATGAATAATTAACATCTCCCTAACTCGGCATTTTGATGTTGGAATAAAAATTTTGTCTATTGTACTTTTGTTTAAAGAAAGTTGATCGATTTTTTGAATGTAATACGTATTACAAAAATCTAACTCTCTCTAAAAGTGGGAGGACCGGGAAACTCAGGAGCTTTCCTCCTTTTGAACCCGGGTTGCCGGCACCCCAAGCCGGATGCCTTGACCAAGCTAGCAGATCCTCCCAATACAATATTATTTGATTTGAAAAACACAATTCTTAAATATGCCTGAAGAGTTTTCTATAGTCACAGAAACTATTGTTGGCAGAAGCAGAGAAGACTTTATGAAATTCGGCTTGGCTGGAGCTGGCTACTTAGGAAAGCATATAGTTGGAACAGGTGAAGATGCTCACTTAACAACAAAAGTTTACATAGACTTGCTAAAGCCTCATGTAATTCTGTGTAGCGGTAAAAGAGGTAGCGGAAAGTCGTACAGCATAGCAGTACTGCTAGAGGAAATACTTTCTCTTGAAAAAGAGTATGCAGAAAAAATAGCTTGTATTGTTTTCGATCCTATGGGGATATACTGGAGTATGAAGCTGCCCAACGAACAACAGAAAGACTTGCTTGCTAGGTGGAACTTGCAACCAAAAGGATTTGAAAGGGTTAAAGTGTATGTACCACTTGGACTAAAAGAAGCTTATGAAAAAGCAGGTATACCAGTTGATTTTGCTCTGTCAATTTCTCCAAAAGAATTTTCTCCAGAAGATTGGGCCTTAGCTTTTAATCTCGAAAGAACTAGTGAACTTGCAATAACTCTTGAGAAAAATGTCAACTCTTTGCTGGAAGAGAAAAAAGATTTTGACTTGAATGAACTTATAGAAAAAATAAACAAGGATAAACAAGCTTCTCAACATACAAAAAATGTTTTGATAAGCTTTCTGCAAGTAGCAAGCTCTTGGGGATTGTTTTCTAAACAGGGCATGAGCATAAGCGATATAGTAAAGCCAAATCAAGTGAGCGTGATAGACTTGTCTAGAGTAAAAGGGGAGGAATGGGGAGTAAGAAATTTGTTAGCTGCTTGGATTATTAGAAACGTTTATCATGAAAGAGTGTTAGCAAGAAAGGAAGAGGAATTGGCAAAAACTGAAGGAAGAAAGCCTGAAAAAACTTTTCCTTTAACTTGGGTAGTTTTGGAAGAAGCTCACAATTTCATACCAAGCGATAAGAAAACAGTTTCTACAGAGCCTGTGCTCACACTGGCAAAGCAGGGAAGAGAACCAGGTATATCGCTAGTATGCGTAACCCAAATGCCGAACAAGGTGCATCAAGATGTTTTATCACAAACTGATCTTGTAATTTCTTTCAGACTTACTAGCAGGGATGATTTACAAGCTTTGCATGCTGTTTATCAAACGTACATGCAGGAAGAGCTGGAAAGGCTGATAAATAGGTTGCCAAGATGGCCTGGTGCTGCAATAATTCTTGACGATAATCTGGAAAGGATCTTCACAGTCAACATAAGGCCAAGGCTCTCGTGGCATGCTGGTGGAACAGCAATTTTAATTTGAGATTAATCTGTAGACGATATTCTCATTATACTAACTGAGGCATGAGCTCTTATTTCATCCTCTGTTAAAGCTCCATAAATTCTTACTTCGTCAATTGTTCAACTTTAACAAAGAAATTTTTGACGTCTAAATGCTTTTATGTTTCAATTGTTAGTGGATGGGGATACGGATAAGGAGTATACCAATCTGGCTTGTAAAGGAAATAGTGAACGTTTTCTTCCATCCAACCATCTTCCACAATTGCCCCACCTAAGTTATTATTCCAAATATAAACTTCTTGTGGCCCCATAAGAGTAGTATTCCAAGCTGTGGCAGAATCTATGATAAATATTTCATATCCTGAGAGTGTGTTATTAAAGAATACTCCTCCACCTGCAAACATTTCAACCGCATATGCATGGATATTAACAGGATCAATAAAAATGTTCTCATAAACTTCTGCAGCTCTACAACTTACATAAGGACTATTCCAGCTTGGATGTATATCAACTTCACCTTTACCAAGACCTCCTTTAACTATATTATGGCGAAAAACATAATGCGCACCTCGATTACCTGCTACAACTGAGCGCCATCTCGTGAAAAAATTATCTTCAATAAAAACTGTATAGTTAAGATATTGCCCAAGAATATCTGTTATGTTATCCCAAGTAGTCCACCATTCATGCCTATTAACCCCAATCCCATAGCCAACCTCTCTCGTGTACCAATCTAGCGTATAGTTGCAGTATTCATTATCAAAAATATTATGGTCTATAACACCAGAAGACGGATAAGTTGTTTGAATCCCTGTTTCTACACCTTCTGGAATCTCGTCAAAGAAGCAATGGTCTATTCTAAAATTTTGAACCCCCTTAATTAAAATTCCTCTATACATTCCTGTTGCAGAATGATTAAACTCTCTATAACCAACTAACTTAATGTCAGAAAATCGAGAGGACTTATTAGGATCGGAATTACCTTCTATTAAAAACCAGTGAGGGGGATTGTAACTTTTGTCTCCAGGCATATCCCATGGCATTACTAATACAGTCTTCCATTCTTTTACTGAACCATTCTCGTATCTTTCTGTTCTTGCTCCAAACAAGTTAACTCCAGCAGGAATAACAACTCTTGCTCCAGTCCAACTTTCATTTACGTTAACAAAGTTAAAAGTTCCTTCAGGAATGTAAACATTCCCTCCTCCCATACTAGCAACTAAATCAACTGCTTCCTGTATATCCTTCCAATATCCACTCTTAGCCATTACAGCAGACAAATTAATGCTTATTATTCTTTTACCTAAATCATAACTCCAAGAAGGAATAATCGTTCCGTTAAGTTTTACTCTTAAAGGCTTTTTCATACTGTAAACTTCAATTCTCTTCGAATAATTATTATCCAAAGCAATACTTACTTTACTATCTTCATAACTTACATACTTTATTAAATCTCTTATATCTTCAGTTAAATTTACTGCTAATAGCTTTATAGAATAACTAGAAATTGGAAAGTTAGTTAAGTTGAATTGAATATCGTAAACTCCTTTCGGAAGAGATAAAACATAATGTCCGGTAAAATTTGTTTGCGTTGAAGAAATAACATTACTAGTTCCTTGTTGATATGCAATAATTTTAGCATCAACTGGTTTATTATTTTTATCTATAAGTTTTCCTGTTATATTCGTGGGATAAAATACTGTAGTGAAGTTGCAAACTTTACTAGTAACTATTCCAGAATCCCCTTGACTTTGTACCCTGAAATAATAAGTAGTGCCTGGTTGTAAGTTAGTTAATTTTAAAGTATGAATGGTTACATTCTTATTATCTTCTGCTATATTTCCTTGGGTATGATTTATTCTCCAATAAGGAAAACCACCCCATGTTTCCCATGTTGCTGTGAATAAAGGCGAATTATTGTATTCAACTTTGCTTGTTGTAGGTAAAGTAGTTGTCCAGCTAATCGTAGCTTCTGTTTCATTAACAAATACTTGAACGTTTCCCAATTCAAAGGTATTTGGTTTAGTTATTGCTTCAAGATATGGTGTTATATCTTCTAGTTGGCCACCACTATCAACACCTGGACCACCATAACGCCAGAAAATCCATCCGTCGAGACCTCTACTTCTTATATAGACAATATGAGCTGCAAAGTTTGTCATGTATTTTAAGTTAGCATTTATAAAACTTTCAAGAGTTTCTCCTCTTTCACCATAAATGGCATCTGTATACATCATTGGTGCTACAAAGTCTAACCAACCTTCTTTTATCCATCTTCCTACGTCTTGACCAAGAAACTTACGCCAGTATATTGGACAATCGCTAAAGTATGTCCATACTGCTGCTGAAATTGTAATGTTTGGTTTGATGGATTTGGCAGTATCATGTATAATCCTTACAAGCTCATTTACTGGTTCATTTCTCCAGCTAGCATAAATTTCCCATTTAGGCTGGTCTGGGTAGAATTCTGTCCAATTTGAAACATGCTCACCATAATTTTCATAATACCATTGGTCAAACGCTGCTCTATGCTCGTCACAATAGCAGTAGTTAATGCCAGTTCTCATATAATCGATCATTATTCCATCTACATCAGAATGGTTACCAAGATAATTTCTTATTGCAGCTTCCACATATTGTTTAACTTTAATAGGACATTGAGCATATAGGTCGGGTTTGTTACCTTGGTAATCGATAGCTGCGGTTGCTTCATTTTTTGACTCAGCTATACCGTTCATAACTGCATGATATTCTATACCATATGCATGAAAGGCATTTATAGCAGCAGATATTTCGTTATCAGGTCTTCGGTTAAAAATGTCGAAATCGTTCACATAAACAGAATCAATTCCGTAATTGGCTAAAGTTTGTGCAATAATGGTCCAGTTATGAGGAAAACCATAAATTGCCTCGTGAATAAAAACTCCTCTTATTTCGCTCCTATTAGTCACTTCAGCTTCAACTTCGTTAGTTGATATAAAGAAGAAATAGAAAAGGAAAATTAAAGCTAGAATTAGTAATTTCTTCATAATATTATCTTGTAAAATTCAATTTTTAAATCAAATTCAAATTTGTGATTAAGTTCCTTATTCTAATACATTTATTCAAAATAATTATTATGAAGGGAATGATCTTTCTAATATTTTTACCTTTTTTATGTTTTATTTTATTTTCACCAATAATGGTTAGAGCACAAAATCTTGTACCTAACCCTTCTTTTGAAAGTTTAACTTGGGAGATAGACAAAAATAATACAAACTTTGAAGATTGGGACATTTCAAGATATTCTCACAATGGAATAATTAAAACATGGGTTGAAACTTCTAACACACATTCTGGCAGTAAAGCCTTTAGCTTTAGAACAGAAGCTCCTTCTCCAACAAATATAAGCTTAAGCATTTCTTCAAATCGTTCAAAACTAATACCAATAGATGAAAACAAGTATTTAGAAGTAGGTTTATGGGCTTATGTTGTAGAGGGTTATTATGGGGATGATATTTCTGTTGTCTTTTACTTTGAAAACGGTTCTTCGGTAAGATTATGGGGCCAAGATAAGCTTGGTGAATGGAATACAGGGATGTGGTCAAGAGTTAGCTATCTATGGTATCCTTCTTCCCTAGGAGAAGGAAAAGGCTACATACCAAAAGGGGCAAAGTACGCAAGAATAGTTATATACTGCAATTATCATGAACCTGGAATTAAAGAAAGAATATATGACGATGTTTTTGTCAAGCAATATGATCATTTGCCAGACTGGAAGGAAAGGCTGGAAAAGAATTTCACTAATATAAACCTTATCGCTGACTATAACAGATTCCAAGGAATAAGCAACCTATCTTATGGTGTTCATGATGATAAGATTTTCTATTTGGGCGGAGTTAATCAAACTTTATGGAAAATAGTGAAAGAATTCAATTTTAGTTATATGAGATTTCAATACAAGTATTACGAGTCTTGTAAATACTGGAATGAGACAGTACATTCTTGCATGGACTATAACTGGACAAAACTTGACCAGCTTATTGAAGCAATTAAGACTGTTGGTGCAGAACCGATAATATGCATAGCTGGCGGTGATATAAGTAGCTCCACATTCACTCCAAGTAACTATTGGCTACCAACTGGTATGACAGGAAATTACTCTGGAACAGGATATCCTTTTGACATAGATTTTGGAAATTATGTGACTGATTTAGTAAAACACCTAAACATAGAAAAAGGATACAATGTGAAATATTGGGAAATATGGAATGAACCAGCACCTTGCAAAAATACAGAAGAGTTTGTTAATCTTTTCAATAACGCTCAAAAAAGGATGCATGAGGTTGACCCAAACATTAAAATAAGTAACGATAGAATTGGAGTCAACACTCTTGCTGTCAAAATGCTTGAAAAGGCAGAAGGTGTTGGTTTTCTAAGTTTTCATCATTATGCTGCTTATGGAACTTGTATGTATCCGCATAATTCATCAAATATCAACAATACTTTCTATCCTCCTAATGATAAAAATGGTTGGCTTAAGGATGAAACCATAATGCAAAGAGTTAACAAACTTGGTGATGAATGTTCTAGCTGCTGGTGTAGCTATTCTCCAAAAAAACTTGTTGAACTTTGGAAACAAAAAACCGGAAAAGATTTGGAAGTTATAGGAACTGAATTAAATCTAAATTCTGCTTGGAGAAATGGAACTGACCACAGACAGCAAGATGTTTTCGGAGCAACTTGGTGGGCTGCAAAAGTTAAAGCTTACATTTTAGACGGTTCACCGGTCAGTTTAGTATATTTTAACTTAATGTCTTTTGATAGACCAGATGGCAAGGATAAACCAATGGCAAAGTATGGAGGATTTGGCTTTGGGATGATGAATTCTTCCTATCCTTATGCAAACTATGCTCCTGGTTGGGCTATGTATTTACTAACAAAGTATATCCAAAAAGGAAGCAAAATTTACTTTTCTAAATCTTCTGATTCTGATATAATAGATATTCTTTCGGTAGAATCTAGAAATTCAAAAAATATTTTGTTAATAAACAAAGCAAACGAAATAGTTAATTTTACTTTACCAATTCTTGGTTTTACGATAAAAAATGCTACTCTTCATCTGCTAGACAAAACAACTTATGTTCAAAAATATGAATTGTCCTTAAACAAAACAATCATTTACAAATCCTCTATTGAAAGCATACCTTTACCTAAAGATAACGTTCAAACCTTCACTTTTAATGGTTATACAGTAGCTGTACTAGAAGCTTTTGAAGAACCAGCTGCACCCTATCTCAAAAACATTACAAACATAGATTTGAAATCAGTTACTTGGGATCAAAACAAATATTATGTTAAATCTGAATGCGAAGGAGTGAATACAATTCAGGTATACAGCAAAGATAAACCGGCAATAGTCAAGATAAATGATACTGCTGTAGATTATGATGATTCTCTTTCTTTAACTCCTTCCTGGAAATACGATTTTGCTAATAAAACAATAACTATTAAGTTCTCCTGTTAAGAAATTAACATTATGAGAAAAATTTTGTTTACAGTTATTTTATTTTCATATATTATCTATTTTTCTAATTCTGTTTCAGCTTATGATTTTGCAATAATCAACACTACCGATACTCCAGAAGTTATCAATATCTATGAAATGTTTAAGAACTTGGGAATAACTTATAAAAGTCTTTCACCATCGCAAGTGACTAGCGATTCTGTTTTTAGTGATGTAAAAGGAATAATTTCTTTTATAGACGAAGGCTCTTCTGTAGCTAACCCTTCTGCAGTCATAAATTTTGCGAACAATCATGTTGTTATATGTCATGGATACGATTTCGCTAATTATTATTTCCCTTCCTATTCTAGCTCTTATGTTAAAGTCACAGGAACTACAGTAAACTACACTAAAGACTGGGGAAATTTTAGAAAAGATTATAAAGTTCATTTCCAACGAGAAGATGGTACGCTTTATGTTTTTTTATCTAGCTCATTAGAAAGCGATCCAACAATCGTAAAAATTGCTCAATTTGATAGTACAAGAACTGCCTTCTTCCAAAAGAAAGGCTCAACAGAAAATACAGGTTTTTATGTTCTAGACCTTAAAGTCACAAGAAACGAGACAGAATGGTCAGGAATTTGGCACATTTTTCCTGCAGTTAAGCTAGTAAAAGGTTTTCCTACAGGAAAGTATGCAATGTGGATGTCTAATGGTATTTACTGGTGGGATATAAACTGGGTAAACAATTTTACTACTAATTTAGCGAATAACAACCCAGACATAGTTTCAAAAATTGTTATAGGTAAAAGCCTTGAAGGTAGAGACATTACTGCTATCCTAATCGGTAAAGGTAATAGGTATGCAATAATTGACGGAACAATTCATGGTAATGAAAAGTTATCGACCTTTGCAAGTTTAAGATTTGCTGAAATGATTATTGATAGCTATCGTAATAAAGGCTATTGGTACGATAGGTTACAAGAATTAAAAATAATAATAGTACCTATTTTAAATCCTGACGGGTTTGTTCATAACTGGAGACCAAATGCTAGAAGTTATTTGTATCCTTCAGATTATCAAAAATCAGGGTATGTTATGGCAGTTAACAACCAATGGATTGCTCATACTATACCAAATAGAGCAGAAGTTGAAGGACATAAGTGTAATGTTATACCACAAGATTCTAGTATAAACGGGAAAGTTTTAAACGTAAATAAAACACATTTTCAAGTTGGCTTAACTTATAAGTCTGATGGCTCACCAGTAACTACTCCTACAAACATATCTTGGAGCTGTAACGCAACTTGTTGCAATTTGAATCGTGACTTCCCACCAGGTGCTGATGCTAGCGAACCTGAAACTAAGGCTTTAATAAGTTTGATGAGTAACTATACACCTATAATTTACATAAATGGTCATGAAGGGGCTTATTATGAGTACAACAAATTTTATTATGCTTCTAACCTGAAAGAGCCTTACATGAGTTTTGCAAAAAAGACTGTTAGTTTTTCCAAAACAATTTTTGCAGATCTTAAGCATTGGGGATATTATACTGACGGAGATTCGAATTACTGGCTCGGAAGAGTTGACTTAGGAGCATGCTGCAGTAATATCTTTGCCCCATATTATCCAACTTGGAAATACAATACTACATCATTTCTTGTAGAAACAATTGTTTGGAGCAGCACCTATGGTGCAAGGCAACAATTATATGGCTTTGATTATTACCTTTCTTTCTATGATGGTGTTCTCTCTCATTTAGATGTTCTTAAACAGAATAATCTTGTTGTTCATAGTACTGCAAAAATTAAGTCGTTCAAGTATGAAAATCAACTACTGGTTGAATTGGATAGTTCAGAGGCTAAATCACCAACTCAAACTGTTATTTTTCTTGGTAAGTATGGCAAACCAATTTCGGTCAAAATTGATGGAATTGAAAAGCCTGAAGGTACAGACTGGGTATATTATCCTGAAAGTGGAAATATAACTGTTTCTGGAACTTTAGATTCAATTTTAATTAGTTGGGAAACAACTTACACAGCTACTTTTTCACAAACAGGAATCCCTTCTGGCACAACATGGGGAGTTACAGTTGGCAGCAATAGATATACTTCTACAACCAGCAGTTTGACTGTTTCCGGATTAACAGGAACTGTGCCTTACTCTTACGATCTAACTGTTCCTGGTGCAGTAAACACCAGATACTCTTGCAGTTCAGGTTGCTCAGGAACTGTTAACCCAAATTATAATACAAAATTTGCAAACTATAATACTGAGTACTATTTAACGATGAACATCAACCCTCCTGGAAGTGGTGTCGTATCTCCAACTAGTTCATGGTTCAACTCTGGTAATTCAGTTATTATCAGTGCAACTCCTAATCCAGGATATACCTTTTCTTCTTGGGTAGGAACAGGTGCAGGTAGTTATACTGGATCATCAAACCCGGCAACTATAACTATGAATTCACCTATAACAGAAACTGCTAACTTTGTTACAGCATCAGATTTAATCGGTTATTGGAAGTTTGACGAAGGCATAGGCTATATGGCAGGAGACTATTCAATTTACCAAAACAACGGTACAATTAATGGTTCATCATGGTCCACTATCAATTGCATTTCAGGTTTTTGCCTTAATTTCGATGGGATAAATGATTATATTAATGCCTCAAGCTCTTCTTTTCTAAACCCAAGCTCAACAGGAAACATAACAGTAGAAGCATGGATATACCCCACGTCTTACCCTAACTTATATCCACGAGTACTATCTAAAGAAACAGGAACTATAGCTAATCCTTATGCCTTAGAACTGAGGAATACTTCTTCGAGTATGAATGGTTTGGTATTCTGCATAGGAAACGGGACTTCTGAAATATGCACAGATACTGGTTGCAACAACATAATAACTCTAAATGCTTGGCAGCATGTTGTCGGAAGGTACAATAGAACTCACCTAAGCGTTTTTGTCAACGGTGTGGAGAAGTGCAACAGAGCTTTATCAAACTATAACTTTCAACCAGCAAGCACTGATCTTCTTATAGGAAACAACCCTTCAAACAACAGGCAGTTCAACGGAACAATAGATGAAGTAAGAATTTGGCGTACAGCACTTACAGATGGAGAAATAAGAACTAATTACAAAAATTATAAGACATTGCACGGACAGCTAAAAAATCTACTGAATCAACCAATTAAAGCAATCATAACGTTTTATACGCCAGGAACTAACGAAGTTAGAAGTTCTGTAGTCACAGACCCCTACGGGAATTATTTTGCATATGCTTATGCTGGGTTTTACGACATAGAGTATAAACTTTTAGATGCGTCAGACTACTGGATAAAATTGCTATCTGTAAACGTATCTTCTTGTCTACAAGATTTAGTAAACGGAGTGACAAAAAGTGACAGCAAAATATCTTTTACAATGAATACTACTAATGAACAAGTTTTACAGGTCAGTAGTTCGAGTAAACCGACTAGTGTATCAGCTAAAGGTATAAAGCTAACAGAGGCTACCTCTCAGAACCAGCTGCAGAACGATACATGGTTCTGGAACGAAACTGAAAAGGTACTCCACATAAAATTAACGACTGATTAAAAGTATATAGAGTGCGAGTTGATAAAAAGACTTCTTTATTGTTTTTAGAAATTTTGAAAGAAAATCTCAAATTTTTAATTAATGTTTTCTTGTTTCATAAATTTCTCTCGCACACTTCGTGCACTTGTAGGCGATTATATTTACACCCTTGTACTCTTCTCTTAACCTTCCACCACACAAAGGACATCTTTTTTGTAAGTGCCTGTAGAGCATAACTACTGCAACTACTGAACCACTAATCATTATTGATAAGAGAATTATACTCATTACTCCTAAAAGCGGTTTAGCCTCTTCTACCCTTTTCTGCCTCTCTATCGTTTCTTCCTCTTCTTTAGTAATCGGTTTTACAGTTATGCTTGCAGTCGTTGTATGATTCACTTCCTAGCTTCTTATCAAAACAGTTAAAGGATATATACCAGGAGGTAGGCTGGATGTATCTACTAAAACTCTAAAGGAATATGATAAGTTTACATCTAGCGTGTATAACTTTTGTGGACTTACTGAAAATGAAACGTTTGGAAGACCAGAAAGAGATATTACAACATCGTGCAGTACAACATCGCCTTTATTAACAACTGTTACTGTAAAACTCGCACTTTCACCTAAGTTCACAGGAATGTCGACTGGTAGCGAGTAGGTTAAAACAGGACCTATTCTTTGAGGTAAAGTAGTAGTGGTTGTAGTTGGCCAACCTCCACCTCCACCCTCTCCTCCAGGTGGCAATGTTGTGGTAGTAGGTAAAGTGGTAGTTGTAGTTGTTGTTTCATTCCCATATTCTATCACTATTTCTACTACACTACCAAAGGCTTCAGAAAATGTTAAAAGAGTAAGCAGTAAAACTAACAAGAAAAGCACGAATTTCATGATATAAATTAAGAGAGGAGTGTATAAATATTTAATTTGAAATAACTTAATCTATGGTTGAGAACGTGGAGATAACAGTTTGGGCTGAAAAGTATAGACCAAAAAAATTGAGCGAAGTAATAAATCAAAAGCATGTTGTAGAAAGAGTGAAAGCTTTTGTAGAAGAGAAAAACATCCCAAACATGCTTTTTGCTGGTCCTCCAGGATCAGGAAAGACTACTGTATCACTCTGCATAGCTTATGAATTATATGGTAAAAACTGGAGACAGAATGTTTTAGAGCTTAACGCGAGCGATGCTCGTGGGATAGATGTAATTCGTGGCCAAGTAAAAGATTTTGCAAGAACTAAAGCTTTGAGTGAAGTTCCTTTTAAGATTATAGTTCTCGATGAAGCTGACAATTTAACAGCTGATGCTCAACAAGCTTTAAGAAGAACAATGGAAAGTTTTAGTGGAGTTTCGAGATTCATATTAATTTGTATTTCTCCAGATACAAAAGTTGTTCTTCCTGAAGAGAGAGAAATTACAATGGAAGAACTTCAGAAGTATATTGGTAAAGAGATTATTAGTATTGATAATGGTTTTTCACTAAAAGAAGATTATATAATTTCTCACATAACTTTAAATCCGAAAACGCTCGGCAAGAAATGTCTTAGGATAGTTACTGAAACCGGAAGGGGAATTAAAGCAACTCTTGACCATCCAATTTTAACTAAAGGCGGTTGGAAGAATGCTGGAGAAATAAAAGAAGGAGAATTTGTAGCTATATTTCCTCATTTGGAAGGAACAAGAGTAGAAACTGATGATAGAATAATCGTTGATGAGCAAGAGTTTAAGGAATTTTTGAGAGAGTATGAAATGAAAATAGGAAAGCTTCCAATTGGAAAAGCAAAAAGGTTTAAAGATTTAACAACACTTGATAAGGATCAAATAAAAAATGTTGTTTTGGATTTGTACAATAATTTCGTTTTAACAGATAAAGGTTTGACAGAAAGAGAAATGAAAGTTTTTTCCATAATACTTAAATCACCTTTAATTTCACGCGCTGAAATTCAGAAGCTTGTTAAATTGAGTAGGATGAGAGTTGTCCAAATACTCAAAAGTTTGGAAAGGAAAGGGTATATCAAAAGAATTGTTGATGAAAATAATTCTAAAATTCACAGATTTTTGGCAACAAAGAAGAATGCTTTTGTGATGAGAAATAAGGCAGATATAAGACACTTTATTCAAAAAACTTTTAACATTTCTATTTCTTTCTCTACTATCAGAAATTTGATAAAGAAAAAAAAGGTTGATGGCATAGCAGAAAGAATTGTTTCAGAACTTAAAGCAAAGGATCTCTTACCTCTTAGATATTGTAATCCAAAAATTGGAGCTCTTGCTAGGTTAGCAGGATTTTTATTTGGCGATGGACATCTAGCAAGAAATGGTTTGTTAAACTTTACTGGAAATGAAGAAACGCTGAGAAATGTTCAGAAAGATTTAATTTCTCTTGGCTTTAAACCACAAAGGATAAGAAAGAAGCTTATAAAGAGCAAGAATTTCAAGGGAAGAATTGTTAGTGGAACTACTACTTTCTTCAATTTAGGGTCAAACTCTTTGTGGAATCTTTTCGTTTACTTAGAGACTCCTGTAGGAGATAAATGTGAACAATCTTACAGAGTTCCGGTCTGGATAAAAAATGGAACAAGGTTTGTAAAAAGAGAATTTTTGAGAGGATTTTTTGATGCAGAAATGGCGACTCCTAGAATTGAAAGATGTAATTTTGAGGCTTTGTGTGTTGTTCAACATAAGAGTAAAGAACATGTTAGAAGCGGTGTAGAGTTTATGAATGAAATAAAAGGATTGTTAAAAGAGTTTGCAGTTGAAGGTAGAATAAAAGTAGCATACGCGGGTAAAAGGAAAACAGGAGAAGAAATGAATAGTATTTCCCTTATTCTTAGAGCGTCTAATGAAAACTTCCTGAGATTTTTCAGTAGAATAGGATTTTACTATGAGGAAAAAAAGAGAAGAATGGCAAGAATTGGAGGTGAATACTTGAGATATAAAAAACACCTTTTAGAAAAAAGAAATGCTCTTGCTCAAAAAGTTCTAGTAGCTCTTGCAAATGGAAAAAGTATTTCCGAAGTTGCTAGAGAGTTTAATTGCTCTGACGACTTTGTTTCAGACAGAATAGAAAGAAGGAAAGTGAAGTTAGCATACAAGGAAGTTGAGAGTTTTGAAGAATGGAGCAAGGAAAGAGAAATTGAAAATTCGGAATTAGTTTGGAATAGAGTAGAAAGTATAGAGGAAATAGAGTTAGATAGAGTAATGGATATTGTATGTAAGAATTTTCATTCATTCGTAGCAAATGGTTTCGTATCTCACAATTGTAACTACAGTAGCAAAATTATAGAGCCTATTCAAAGCAGGTGCGCCGTTTTTAGGTTTAAGTCGCTTGCAGAAGCTGACATAAAAAAATTTGTCCAAAGAATTGTAACCGAAGAAAAGTTAAAAATAACAGAAGATGGTATAAATGCAGTGATAGAAATTTCAGAAGGAGATTTGAGAAAAGTTGCAAACTTATTGCAAGCAGCAGCCTCACTCGAGAAAAAGATAACTGGAGATACAATTTATGACGTTGCTTCTCGAGCTAAGCCTACAGACGTGAAAGAGATGCTTGAGTTAGCTTTGAAAGGAAAGTTTGAGGAAGCGAGAAAAAAGTTGCAAGACTTGCTCTTGAAGCAAGGTTTGAGCGGAAGTGACATCATTTCTGAAATTCATAGGCAAATCTACTCGCTCAACATACCAGAAGAATTGAAAGTTCAGCTTGTAGAAAAATGTGGCGAGTACGAGTTTAGGATAAGCGAGGGTGGAAACGAGCTCATCCAGTTGGAAGCCCTCTTGGCCCAGTTTTTGCTTGCATCGAAGCGATAGCATGAAGAAAATAAAAAATTATCCTCTTACTCTTTATGAAATTGCCGTATCTTCTTTTGGATGTTTAGTTACAAAAAATTACGATTTTCTTGTTGTTGGCGCGCCATTAGCTGCTTTAACTTTTCTCTACGAAAGATGGGCTTGTAAAATTGGCGAAAAAGTATGTGGGCAGAAAAGTATAGACCAAAAAGCTTGAAAGAATTTGTAAATCAGAAAGAAGCTCTAGAAAAGTTTTTAGCTTGGATTAAAAAGTGGAAGCCTGGTAGTAAAGCTTTGCTTTTTTATGGACCACCTGGGGTAGGTAAGACTGCATTGTTACAAGCTTATGCTACTGAAAAAGGTTTAGACTTAATAGAAATGAATGCTTCAGACTATCGCTCAGCCCAACAAATCCAGGAAGTTCTTGGTCAGTCCATGAAACAAAAAAGCTTGTTCGGAAGAGGAAAGATTTTCTTGCTAGACGAAATTGACGGAATAGTCGGTAAGGAAGATAGAGGCGGGGTTGGAGAAATAATAAAGATAATTCAAGAATCTGCTTTTCCCATAGTTCTCACAGCAAACGACCCTTGGGACCCAAAGCTAAAAGCTTTGAGGGAATATTGCGTGCTAGTAGAATTTAAGAAAATATACGTCTTTGACGTGGAGAAAAGGCTTGCCGAAATTTGTAGGAAAGAAAATATAATTGCTGAAAAGGATGTATTACGCGAGCTAGCAAGAAGATCCAATGGAGATTTAAGAGCTGCTATAAACGATTTAGAAACTGTAGCAAGAGGAAAAAGAAAAATTGTTTTAAGCGATTTAGAAGTTTTAGGCTATAGAGAAGTTGAAACGAGTGTTTTCGATGCTCTTAAGACGATTTTTAAGTCAAGCTCTGTTATAGCTGCAAAACTTGCAATTTCGAACGTAGACAAAGATCCTGAAGAAATTTTCTGGTGGATTGAAAACAATATTGCAAAAGAATACGAAGATCCTGAAGAGATAGCTAAGGCTTATGATGCTTTAAGCAAAGCTGACATTTTTAGACAAAGAGTAATCTCTAGGCAAGACTGGAGATTAAAAGGATATATGATTGATCTTATGACAGGTGGAGTAGCAGTTGCTAAGAAAGAAATGTACAGAAAGTTTACTAAGTATCAGTATCCGTCTAAGATTGCAATGCTTGGTCAAACTAAAGTTGAGAGAAAGGAAGAGAAGGAAATGCTTTTGGAGCTTAGCAAGCAGTTGCATTGTTCAACAAGAAAGGTAAGGAAAGAATTTCTACCTTTCTTAAAAATTATCTTTAAGAAAACGAAATTATTAATGTGAGAAAAGTTATCTTACTGTTAGCTTTTGTTCTCGTGTTTGTTTTAACCGTGAGAATAGTCTATTCAGATTGTCCTCCTGGCTACTATTGCGATAACACACAACCAGGAGGTATCAGGGTATGTAGTGTTTCTGGTCCAGGAACTTACAACGGTTCTTTCTCCGGGCCTTTTAGTGGTACTACAAGCAAACATAACTGGACGTTAGCAACAAGTGGTAGCTATGTAAACTTTACTGCTTCTATTTTAGGCGAAGAGAATGATTGGTTGAACCTATACGTTTACCTTCCAAATGGAAGTTTTATTCAGAGTGTTGGACCAGGATCTTCTAAAGCAATTTCTGTTTGTTCTGCTGCTGGAACTTATAACACCATAGTAGAAGCCTATCCTGTAACAGATTCTTGTGCTCCTTACAACATAACGTTCAACACCATTTCAGTTGGTTGTTGCCAAAATTCAGATTGTAACGATGCAAAAGATTGTTCTCTTGATGTTTGTTCAAGTGGCGGCTGTTTACATTGTACACAAACTGGATATAACGTTAGCACTTGTAACTACTATCCTTGCTGTTCTGGTTTGCAACAATGTTTCGATGGTGTATGCAGAGTTGCATGTCCAGATTTTAACATTTCTTTAAACCCAACATCTTTAAGCATTACAGTACCTCAATCAGGCTATAATTCCTCTAAGTCTACAATAAACGTTTCTTCCATCAACGGTTTCAACTCTCCTGTAACATTTTCTGGTTCATGGATTGGTTCTTCGCCAACTGGTGTAACTTTTTATTTCACCCCAAACTCAGTAACTCCTCCTGCAAACGGGAATGCTTATGCAAACGTAACAATAAACGTTTCTTCAATTGCTTCAATAGGAACTTACACTTTAAGGATAAATGCAACTTCAGGATTTTTAAGTAAGTATGTAGACTTGACTGTAAATATATTGCCTTCTCCTGCAGCACCTTTTGACTTTAATGTTTCAGTCTCTCCTTCATCTGGCTCAGTAGTTCAAGGAAGCTGGATTAACGCAACTGTAATCGTAACCTTGTTATCAGGAACTCCACAAACTGTTTACTTGTATGCAGACAATTGTCCGCCAGCTGCTACATGTTCTTTCCTTCCCTCTAACAGTGGTACACCAACCTACTCCAGAACTTTAAACATTTCTACCAGCTATTCTACACCAAACGGAACTTATCAGATAACAATAAGAGGGGTCGCTGGAAGTTTAACAAAAACTGCTACTTACACTTTAAGAATAAGTCCGTCTTCCAATTGCGTTAGAGCAAATCCTGTGGTGATAATTTCTCCAACTTATGGCTATGGAAGTGCAGGACAAACTTTAACTTATACTGTAAACGTAACTAACAGAGATAGCACAGCTTGTGGAGAATCGACTTTTTCTTTAGTAGGAATAGTTCCTGAAGGATTTTCTTACAGCTTTAGTCAAACTACTTTAGTAATAAAACCAGTTGGTTTTTCGAATACCAATACCTCATACCTTTACGTTACTTCTAACTGCACCTCAAAAGACAATTATCCCCATACTATTAGAGTTAACGCAACTAATACGAATGCACCAAATTATTTCGCCTCAAATACTTCTTACTACTACGTGTACCAACATTTCTATGTATCTGTTACTCCTTCTTCCAAATCTGGTATATCTGGTTCAACACTTTCCTATAATATACAGCTCACAAATAACAAATGGACAACATGCCCAGCAACCACCTTCACTTTCACAGGCAATGTACCAGCAGGATGGTCTTATACTATAACTCCACAAGTGACACTTTCTTCAGGATCTACTACAACAGCTCCTACATTTAACATAACTTCTCCCTGCACCGCGGTTCCTCGTAACTATTTTATCAATGTGACTGCAAACGATACATTAACAGGAATAGCAAGAACGTCTTCTTCCAGCAATTACACCGTTATTAACCCATCTTGCAACATCCAAGCAACTCCTTTCTTTTCTACAGGACCTTTCTCATCTACACTTACAGCCACCTTTTACAACCTAAACACAACATGTTTTTCCACCGCTACATTAAACTGTGGAAACGAAACTATTGTAAACTTAGCCTATAATCCTTCGTTTGAAGGAAAAACTTGGCAAATAGACGAAAACAATACAAACTTTGAAGATTGGGACATAAGCAGGAGCCCTGATAACGGAATAATTAAAACATGGGTTGAAACTTCTAATGCACATTCTGGAAACAAAGCATTACACTGGAAAACCGAAGCGCCAAGTTCAACAAACTTGAGTCTAAGTTATTACTCGAACAACTCGAAAAGATTCGTAATAGACGAAAACAAATACTTAGAAGCAGGATTATGGTCTTATGTAATTGCTGGCTCTAGTGGAAGTGACGTATCATTTTACTTTTGGGATAGCAACGGAAACTATTTAGGAAGGTTTTGGGGCCGTGATAAACTTGAAGGTTGGGTTCCAAACCAATGGAGAAGAGTAAGTTATGTTTGGTATCCTTCTTCCATGGGCTCGGGAAATGGTTTTATTCCAAAAGGGGCAAAGTATGCTAGATTAAACATATATGCTAACTGGCATGAAGGAGGAATAAAAGAAAGAATTGATGATGATGTTTTTGTTAGGCAATTTGACGATCTTTCGGCCAGAAGCCTTCAAATTTCCGGAAATCAAATCTCTACAACATGCTATTATCCGTCAGTCTCGAACATAAGCTATTACAGAGCTTTTGCTAACGTTTCCGCAAATACCTTAGTTAGTTGCCCAACTACCATTGTTGACACCCCAAACACTTTTGATTTTACTGTTTCTGTAAGTCCTACGCCAAACTATAACCGGTTAGTTGGCTTTTGGCCGTTTGATGAAGGTTGGGGTATATCTAGTGCTGATAAAAGTGGTTACGGAAACAATGCAAGCTTAGGAGTCACAAAATGGGAATATGTACCAGCATGGACTTTAGGTAAGTTTGGTTATGGTTTAGGATTTGATGGAATAGATGATCGTGTAAGAATTAATAACGTGCCTGTAAATACTTCAGCAGGAGCTTATAATACTGTAGCATTCTGGATGTATTGGAATGGGAATGACAACCAGATGCCTTTTGGTTGGCAACAGGCTTATGGTCTATGGGTAATAGGTGGCTGTTTCGGTTTCAACACAGGGGAAAACAATGTTCTTGGTATTTCCTCTTCAGGCTTAGCTAATAGGTGGGTCCATGTAGTTGCAATATTTTACAATGGAGTACCATCCAGCACCACCGTTGCTTTATACATAGATGGAGTAAAGCAAAGTATTTTTGCATGTCGTGGTAGCACAACTGCAAGCAGAAGCGTAACTTCTACGCTTCAAATAAGTGGATGGGCTTATTCTACAGGTTATTACTTTGGTGGTATAATTGACGAACTTAAAATTTGGAACAGAGCTTTAAGCGATGAAGAAGTACTTGCTGAATATCAGCTAGCAAAAGTAGCTCAAGGGCAAAAACATTTTGCTAATGTTTCTGCAACTCTATTAACAGGAAATACCCAGCCAGTAATTCTAGACTTGACAGGTTGTCCACCTAATGCAGAATGTACTCTAATTCCAAACATTAGCAACCCAACTTACAATTCTATCCTAACAGTTTCTACTTCTGCACAAACACCAGTAGGAAGTTACAACATAACAATAAGAGGAACTAGTGGTAGCTTAACCAAGGAAATGAACTATACGGTAGGAGTGGTAGCTTTTTGTGTACGTTCAAACCCTTCATTAATTATTTCCCCATCTTTACAACAAGGCGAACCAGGAAAAGAATTGTCCTATTCTGTACACTTAACAAACGAAGATAGTTCAGCTTGTCCAGCTAGCACGTTCACTATCGAGGCACAACCACTTTTTAATGCAGATGGTTGGAAGTTTGACAATGCTAGCTGGCTCTCTGGTTGGAAGTATAGACAAACAATAACAATAGACAATACTGCAAGTGGAAATGCTCTGACAGACTATCAAATTCTAGTTGTCCTAAACACAACAAGCCTAATTTCTCAAGGAAAGATGAATTCAGATTGCAGCGATATAAGATTTACAGATTCATATGGAACTTTAATAAACTATTGGTTAGAATCCGGTTGTAATTCTGCAAACACAAAAATTTGGGTAAAAGTTCCTTTCATTCCTGCAAGCTCAACACAGCCAATTTATTTATACTATGGAAATACTACACCTGTAAACTCGGCAAGCTCGGTAAATGATACGTTTATTTCAAACTCAATTTTCTTAGTTACAGGAAGGTGCACTGCCGGAACTTATTGTGGATATGCAGACAATCATGCTGAGTTTGATTACATAAGAGAAAGAATTGGAATAAGTCCGTTTACAGTTGATGGCTCAGGTTATGTAAGCAAAATAAATCATGCTTCAAATCCTTATGGGAGTTCAGATTACTACTATTCAAGATATAGATTTTTATACATTCCAGCAACAAGTGGTACATACTCCTTTGGGACTAATAGTGACGATGCTTCAGAAGTTACATTTTTCCCTTCGGACGGATATGGTGGTGGGTTAAGGACCACTCACCCTTATGGTGAGCATGAGATTGTTGCTTACTGGTATGGTGGCCATGGAACTGGAACTTGTGGTGTAAGTGGAACTATAAACTCAAGAAGTTTGGTAGCTGGCCAAGGATATTGGATAGATTATATGCAAGAAGAATGGGGTGGAGGACAGTTAGCACAGATGTGCATTAACATACCCGGAGTTGGTTGGACTATTGTAGATGCTACTAATGCAAATTTTGCCAATAGAATATTTGCTCGTAAGTATACTACTCCAGAACCAATTGTTAGACTAGGAATAGTGTTAAACCCACAAGAATCGATAGCAACAGACTTAAGAGTTAATTCTTCTGCTACAGCATCAGGAGGAGACTATAAGTTTAATATAACAGCCTCCTCTGCCACAGGCTCTACCTCTGCCACGGGTACTTATTTAATCTCTACCGTTTGCCAAGGTTTGCCAGACGGTACTTGTATAGGAGAACTGCAAGTTTGTAGAAATGGTATTCCTCAAAATTCTTGTGGAGACGCCGTATGCAATTGTAATGAAAACGAGTATAATTGTCCGAACGACTGTACATACGTTCACTACATGTTAAGGAAAGATTGGCATCTTATTTCTCTACCTTACAAGAGGATCATTAACATAACTGTGGATGGGTGTGGAGCTAAAAATCTTTCTTTCTTCTACTATGAGAATTATACTTGGAAAAAAATTGTTGGTATGATGAATATAAAAGGTGGGTATGGTTACTGGGTAAATCCTTCCTGGTTTACAAAAGCTCAATACTGTACTATAAACTTGACTGTGGACAGGTCTGAAAATATTTCTCTAGAAGATATACCTAAGCTGAAGAAAGGTTTTAATGCTATAGGTGCAACTTATGAAGATGCTGATGTAAGCAGTCTAAAATGTGTAGATGATCTTGGAAATCAAGTACCAATAAGAGTTGTATACTATTGGGATGTTAGTGATCCTTTCGCTCCACCACAATGGAAAGTTGCCACTTCTATCAAACAAGTACCACCATGGTACTACGGCTACTGGATATACGTAGATGAAGATTGTAAGCTAACTAAATAGGACATCCAGCAGGCCATCCACAGCTAAATTCAGCCTTAAGAAAACTGTTTGGTGATATTAGAGTAATGTTAAAAGCTACTGTTGTTGGTGTGTTTGGTTGAGGGCATGGTGCTACTGTATAGTTCAAGTCTAAGTTATACCCTTTACTCGTAGCATACTTTTCTGCAAAAATCTTGTACTCTTGCAAAGCATAGTTTAAATCGTCACAATCCTTGCTTCCATTTATTGTATAGGTTGCTTTTTCTACTATGTTGTTGAACATGAAAATTTCATCTCTTGTAACTATTTCAGAAGTATCTATTATGCTTGCTGGTTCCATCCACCTACTAACAGAATAGAGAATAGAAACTATAATAAAAGTAGCAATTACAAAGAATTGGCCTTTAGCTCCTACTTTCATAAATAAAATTTATATTTCAAATATTAATCATCTTAACAAATTGTGCATGCTCAATACCGTTTATAGATATCACATTTTCTTCAGCAACCAAGCCTTGCTTCTTTGCAAGCTCTACTATCTTCTTCCCGAAGAGGTTTCCTATTGTAGCAATCTCCATAAACTTTTTTGCAGTTTCTTCGTCTATTTTTTCTCCACCATAGAAATTTTTACTTATTGTTATAGTCAAACCTTTTGATTTTATCTTCTTTCCTAAAAGTTCTTCATCGCATATTGCAACAAGCACGTCATGCTTTACTGTAAAAACTTTACACCAAAACATCATTTTTTCCCTGCCGAACTTTTAGCGCCGCATGCCTCACAAACTATGAAGCTTAACCTGTCCTCTTTCACCAGCTTAGTGTCCGGCTTTCCACATACTTTACAATAAACAAATTCTTTTGCATAGCTTTCTATCTTTTTCTTCACCATTTCAGTTGTTATAGATGTTTGTAGAACCAAAGTTTCACCTTCTATAGAGCCTGGTGTTGCAAGCTCCTTCATCAAGTACTTAGCTAAGTGATCAGCTGGCCTTCTCAGCACATCTGCTATTTCTTTCAAGTTTTTTATTATTGTTTTGTTCTTTTGTGTTTCTACTTTAGGCTCAGGAATTATAAACCTATCTCTAGCAAAAACCTTTTTAGGCACTTTTTCTATCGCCAATTTCAAAAGTTTTTCGTATTCTTCCATTTTTCTCTAATTATTTTTAAGAAAGCTTAAATACTAAATTTTCTTCAACTTTGAAGAAGTTGGCTGGTACAGCGAACCTTCTGATATCAATTCGTCCAAAATTTTTTCTACCATGCTTTCTGGTAGTGAAACGACCTCAAAAAGCTTGCTTATCTCAACGCCATCTCCTTCATCCAGTTTCGATATTATGTCTAAAAGTTTTTGCTTATAATCTGGTTCGAGCTTGCTTCCGCGAATAGCTTGTAGCATATCATCGTCTAGCTCATACTTTTTCTTCACTTCCTCTTCACTCATCTCTTTTAAATCATTCCTTACCCTTTCTGTAAAATTTCTCCAGTTTTCCAACTCTTTCGCCAACTCTAATTTTCTTAAAATCTCATAGTTTACGTCAACTTTCCTAACAAGCTCCAAGTTTATATATTTTTCTCCGTTGTATTCTTTGACCTTCCCGATTACAAGAACTGTATCACCTTTTTCTATTCCATCGATTAAGTCAACTTTCTCCTTAAAAACCTTCGCTCTTATAGATTCTGTTCCATCCTCGATAGTTAAAAAAGCATAGTTTCCATCTTCACTGACAAACTTATCTATTACTACACCGACCAAGTTTACTCTAGAAACTTTCATTCCTATGCTTGTAATAATGTAGCTTGGTTTCATTCCATCCCTGTTCCCATAGAAAAACTTTCCGTCTACTACATCAGATATCCTAACCTTTTTTGCTGGTTGCCTTAGCATTCTTACACCTTGCTTATGAAACCAGTCCTAGGAGAGTAAACAATCCCCTCGTACTGCATTTTTCTCAAGATATCTTCTGCGTCGCTAACATTCTGTTCTTTTGCTCTTTTTATGATTTCATCAGTAGGGATTTCCTTTCCAAATGTTTTGCTAAGATCTTCTATCACATCCAACACTATTCTTATCTTGCTCCTTTGAGCAGAAGTAACTCTTGCGCCTTCCGCTCTATCTATATCTATTGTACCAGTTTCTGGCTCAAACCCAAATTGTCTGAGAGAAACTTTCATTAGCCTTATAGCTCTTTCCGCATCTTCAAGCTCTACTTTATCGCTAAGTCTGACTCTAGCAGAAGCTTCTGCAAGCCTTAGCAAAGCTTCGTACTGTCTTAAAGTTATTGCTACAGGTGCTTCTTCCCCCGCCTTTAGTCTCATCTCCAAATAAAACTCTTTGAGTCTGTTTCCAGCCTCTGGAGTTAAAGTTGGATGAACACGGGCTCTTGCATAAGCAATCCACTTTCTTATAAATTCTGGCTCGAACAAAGGTTTTGCCTCTTCTTCATACTGTCTCATTCTCAGTATATGCTCTGCAATTTTCGAATCAAGCTCAGGATTTGGAAGGTCTCGCAAAGCAAACTTTAAGTCAAAACGAGAGTTATGACAAATCACTCCACCAAACCCAGCAACAAAATTTTCATGTCCTGGGGTAGATACATCATAAACGTATTCGTTAGTTGGACTTGCTTCTTCTATTTTTTTGACTTTAACAAAAGCTATATCGCTTGAGAAAATTTTTTGTATAGTGTCTATTTTCCTAAGTATTTCCTTTCCTCTTTCAGACAGAGAATACCTAAACACCCCTCCAATTTTTTCTTTTTCAACTAAACCTCTTTTTACCATTTTATTTAAGTATGCCCTAATCCATTCTCTTTTTGTCCTGAAATTCTTAAGCTTATTTTTCGGATAGACGAGTCTTGTAAATTCATCAGCAGTATAAGAATTTTTCAATAAATTCATTCTTTCAAGGAGTTTAACTCTGGTTTTTCTCCAAAAAACTTTATTCCACCAATTTTTTGTTAAAAATCTGTGTTTTTTATTTTCACCATAGCCTTTATACTTACTTTGAAATATAGACCTTAGAAAATCTTTAATTGTCTCTAGCGGGAGCCATGAAAACCATTTTGCACTTTCAAAGTTTCTAAACCTCTTCACAGCGTCAGCTATTGCATAAGAAGTTTTAGTTTTTGAGATATGCCCATCTGGAAATATTTGTTCATGAGGTTTTGTGTAGGAAACCGAAGAAATTATGTTGTTTTGAAGAAATAGGTAAAGAAGGTCTGAAGCAAGATTTTTACTTACGGTTACGCCATAATCTCCTAGATGATATGCTTTAAGAAATTCCTTTTGTAGTTCTTTTGAGACGTTAAAAACTAAACTTGGTACTTCTTTATTTTCTGCAAGCTTTTTAACTTTTAAAATTTCGCTAAATAACAAATATACTATCTTATTTGCGATATTTACTTTTATTTCATTTCTACCTTTAACATAGGTTACATCATGGTTAAATAATTTTTTCACAATGTTCTTCAAATCTTCAATTACATTTTCTTCTTTTCTGTTTAACGAAAAAGAAATTAGATGCTCTTTGGTTTTTGTTATCAACATAGAACCTTCGGCAATATAATATCCAAGCAATCTCATCAGGTCTTTATTAACTGGTATTATTGTTGGAACCTTACTAGGAACGCCACCTTTATACTTTAAATAGCAATGTCTAATTTCTTCTTTATTTAGTTTATTTGCAAATTTTAATGGAAGTATTGCTTTGTTTATCCAATTTCTATTTTTAATATTAAGTCTAATGAAAGAATCTTTTGGTACATTGTGAAGATAGATTGTAGATGTGTAACTTTCTGGAATTTTTAACAATTCTTCTACTAAGTTTATCTCTTTTATAATTTTCTCGTTGTTTGGTAATCTCCTTGGAATTAAAACAAAATCTCCAACCTTAATTTCATCAGTCCTTTTTGTTTTTATCTCACCGTTCTCGAAAACATAGACACTATGACCTTTTGTTACTTTAATTTCTCTTCCAGTCTCAAGAAGCAATTTTATAAGAGGTTTGTTAATTTTATGTCTAAATACATATTTTATCGGCCACCATTCAATCTTAAGAGTTTTGAGATTAAGTGCTGGAACTTCTACATTGCCGTTTAAATCTACTAGGTTATTAGAACTGCAATACTTGTCTACAAAACTACCTATAGTTTCCGTCCTTACAAGTCCATTCTCTTTTATTAAGATGGGTTCGCTCCAATCTACACTGAGCAAGACATCATCTATGTCTACTTGTTCTCTTATCGGTATGTAAGGATCAAACCTACCAAGCTTTGGGTTTCCCCCTGCTAAGATTGCTGTTTGAGCAGGTAATGTAGCAACTATGGAAGCCTTCGCGATTGATATAGTTTCTAAACTCATTGCCTCCATCAAAGCAACTCTATCTTGAGGCGAGACTTTACTGAACTCATCGATACAATTGTGAACAAATATTCCATCAGCAACAAAATTATTTGTCCCTGGCACAAATAAATCAAAAACAAAACCTTCATAATCTTCTTCTTTAACTTCAACAATCTTGTCCAGGAAAAAATCTCTTTGAAGCAACTTTACAATTTCCCCTCTAATCTCTGGGTTTATTTTTTTATCTAACTTAACAGCTATCTTCTTTAACTCTTCTCTTGAAGGTTGATATTTTAGATTTTTATAAGGATAAATCATTTTTAAGCTGTACTCGTTCAATAAGGATGTGTTCACACTCTCGACAATCCTTCTACAAATCTCCGCAACTACAAAGCTGGGCAACTTATCACTACAACTTGAAACATCGTGAATTCTCTCCGGAATTTCAACGTTAATTTTTACAGAATACTTTGAGATTAAATCTCTTAGCAAGGATACATCTCTCCTTCCTGTGATTCTAATTATGTCTACTTTTTTATCGGTAGGTATCAACTTGGAATAAACATCCAATTTTCTTAGAGCAAGTATAAAGTTCAAGTTCGTTCTCAAATCTTTTCCTATCAAAAATTCTACATGAGCTACTTTGTATTCTTTTCCTCCTTTCTTACTTCTTTTTATACTTATACATCCGTCAGAATCAAAAACTCCAGCAATAAAAGATTTAAGCACTTCCTCTGGTAAGGAAAGTACTTTTTCTAGAGACCTGCCTACAAGCTTATCATAGAGAAGAACAAAAAGGTTACTTCCGTAGTAAAATACTTTTGACGTAGACTTCACTTTCCTTCCACGAATATTGCTTTCCCTAGAGTCCTCATATTCGTGTAGTTTAGGGAATACTTTGTTCCAGTTTTCAACAAATTTTTTAATAATTTCTGGATGCTTAACCGACTGAGTTATCCTCACTCCTCGATGATGTTTGCTTCTGTTGAAATAACCATCACCCAATACAAACCCTAGAACATATCCTAGCTCAGGTGTTACCCATGCCGTTTTAAGTCTTGTTCTTCCATACTTCAACGGTCTTGTTTTCCATTTTTCTATTACACCCAAATCTTTTATAATTTTCTTAAATTGCTTTAAAGTAGGTTGACACCCGCCAGATAAAATTTCCCTACGCAGAGAGAGCTTTCGATTGAATTCTGCAACACTCTTATACTTTCTAAGTATTTCGCTCTTTATCTCCTCTTTTTCATTTTTATTCAAACATACTTTCCAGTTGTCTGGGATTAAGTCAAAGATAAGAATTGGTCTCTCTTTATTTTGTAGTTTGAGCGGAGCTAGAACATACTCTCCTTCCCTGAAATCACCAGCCTTTTTCCACTTAAGGGTATTACCATCTATAAGCAAGTGTTCAGGAGTTAGTCTTATTTCAAATCCTGAATCTAGTTTTATCTTTAAGATTTTTCCGCTATACTTTTTCCTTCTTATAAGAGTTGCTTTACGCTGGCTTGAGCTTAGATAATTAAAGTCAAAAGAAGGCACTATACCGTTTAATTTGCATATTTCCATAATCTCTCCGTTGCACAATATTTTCTCTGATTTCTTCTCGTTAAACAGCTTTGATATTGGAAGTACCTTATTCTCGAATATTATGTTTGAGGAAGGATGCAAACAGCAAATGCTCTTGTTCGCCATTACTAAAGCACCAGCCTCTAAGACCCAACCACCTAAGAACTCTTCATCTCTCACTACCGTAGCAGTGTTGTGTATTACTAACCCGTTAGCAACAAAGCTGTGCTCACCCTCTACTGTCAAATCATAAACATACCTGTACTTTTTATTGTCAAAAATCTCCACTTCTACAACTTTATCCCAGAAGACTTCTGAATCTAAAATTTTTTTCAGTTCTTCAAGTGTATTAGTTTTTATTCTTCCAAACTTTTGGATTATTCTTGCTATAAACTTTCTGGTTGGATTTCTCCTACCTTTTTCATAATGATAACATTTGTATCCATAGAACTCTTTAGCCGAAAGTTTCAACTCTTCTCTCAACCTTCTGAGCAAACAACCTATTTCTGGTATTATATCGATATTAGTGTGCGTAGAAGAAGACTTTATTATTCTTTCAAGCTTTTCTGCTTTTTCCAACAAACCAAACCCGATATACCTCTTAAAAGCTTCTAAGTTTTCTCTGCCACTAATCTCTAGCACGTAGTTTCTTCCAGACTTTACTTTTCTTCCTTGAATAAAAGATTCGTGAGGCCTTTTTTCTCTTATTTTTGAAATTATCCTAAACCTGTGTAAGAGAATTTGCAACCCTTCTACGAATTCTTTACTTGCAGAAGAAAACTCTATCCTACTCCCTCTCTTGCCTTTACCTTCCATGCATGAACCGTCTGTGTCAAAAATTCCCCTTAGATAATATGCAAGCAAGTTGTTTGGTAATTTGGAGAGTGTCTCACTTATTCTAATATTATGTGACTTACCACCACTTGGAACACCAAACTTGTCCAAAAGATTACCAAAAATCTTTGAATGGAACCTATAGTAAGGTACTCCGTTTCTATCTTTGGAATAAGGAGGCTGAACGTCTAGAACTTCGTTGCACAACAGACAAAAATCTTTCAGAATTTGGTTATGGATGTTAAAGAGCTTTATGTCAAAACCACCGAAGTTAGTTCTACTTATTGAGCCGTCTCCAGCAAGAAGACCCATCACGTACATCAAACCTTCTGTTGGATAGAGAGGTAATGTTATCCTGTGACCATTGTACTGAGAAAGCGACAGCTTGGCTGGAAGTACTTCTTCTGGAGCAATTCCAAGCCATCTTGCTATTTTTTCTATTTCTAAAACTGTAGGGCTACCTTTTCTTTTCCAGCTGTAATACAAATCATTTTCGTTTAATCCACAATCTTTACAAAATTCTCTTATTGTAGATCTTTCTTTTATACTCTCTATCAGTTTTGGAACAAAAGTTTTTGCGTTTAGTATATGAGCATTTCTATCAATTTTGCTGTAGAGAGATTCTGTAGTTGGACGTACGTTAATGATTCGTGGAGAAACTATAAAAGACGATGGCCTAACATCCTTGGCCTTTACCCATCTCATTTTTCCATCTTTTATCGTAGGTATTGGAGTTTCTAAAGTAGTTATAATTTCTTTACCCATTCTTGTTTTTATCTTAACTAGTCTTGATGGTGCTTTAATCCTCCAGTAATGCGTAACCTTTCTTGGCTCAAACTTAAGCGTCTCTGGGTTAAATGATATTATCTTCCTTTCCTCACGTGCTATGGTTCTATAAACACCTTCTTCCACCTTTTCAAATCCTTTACTAAATTCTTCTTCTACAACCTCTCCAATCTTTTTGAGTGTACCATCCTCGAACTGAACTAAAGTATCGTAAACCGTACAAATTCCAGCCGCCGTAACTCCACTTCCGCTTACGTATTTACCTCTTGGCACAAGCTTTGAAACGAGCTGCATAAGTTGCGAGTTATGAACGATAAAATTGTTTGCCACAAAATTATGATAAGGTAAAACTTGTAAGTCATAAACCCACTTGGATTTGGATTTAATTCTCTCTATTTTTAGAACCTTCTCCCATATAACGTCACTGTTGCTTAACACCTTGAGAAAGAGTATATCCTTCTCGCTACCAAGCATTTCTTTACAAACATCCTTTAAGCAGTTTATAATTCTGGAAAACGTTTCTCTAGAAGAATTTCTGCTTAACTTCATTTTGTTCTGCTCGTAAAGGCTGACTGTCGTTTGGCTTATTTTCAACCTTTCAGCTATCTCTTGTTGGGAAATTCTAATAGCTTTCCTAATTCCTTTTAAGTTTACGTAGGTAGTTGTGTCCAGACTTTCTAAAATTCTTTTAACCTCTTCTAACCTCTCCTCTAATCTTTTTACCACCTTTTCAAGTGTTATCGGCTTTGGTTTTCTATCTTTCTCCAAATGCTCATAAGTAGACCTTGGAAGGCCTAAATCAAATTGTGTTAGTCTTAAGCGCTTTCTTAAGGAAACGAGCTTGCTCGTAATGTTAGGAATAAGATAAATGTTTGTTGCTAACTTTCTGTCCAAATTTTTCCTTAATTTCTCTAATTTTTTCTTACTAGTGAACCCTATCTCATTTTTGTACTTCAGAACATTTGCTCCAGAAATCGTGAGCCTATAATAACTTTTTAATCTTCCATTCACTCTTATACGTCTAGAGTGGGCTTGAGACAAGATTCCAAACCTAAGAAGTAACAACCTAACCTGATTTATAAGCTCTTTACTTGCCGATGTGAAGGAAATAGAACGAGAATAACTGCTTACTTCTCCTTCTCCGTCGAAGAGTGCACGAAGTAAGTTGGCTAGATTATTTTTTGAAGCTCTTAGAACTGCTTGAGGGATTCTCTTATATCTAGATGGCTTAAGTAGTGAGCCGTCTAGCTCTTTTAAGAAATCTATTACCTCGATAGAAGAGAAATATACATCAAAAGCGTTTTTACCTTTATGCGGCTTCCTTTCTTTAGGAGAAATTCCGAATAACTTCTTACAACACAGTTTAAAGTCTTTTATAAGCTCTTTGTCTGTATTAGTAAAGTAAATGCACCCTGAGTTTTTCCTCTCTTGAATGTAAGACTCTGAGATAACATAACCTAAGAACCTGCAGAATTCTGGTGTAATTTTTGTAGGAAGCTTAACCCCTTTTGCTCTCTTCCTTCTCTTTATCTTTACGGTCAGCTTGTCCATGTTTCCAAAAGATGGAATCTTACCAACAACACAAACATAATCGTCTAGAGTTAATTCTTCAGCTCTTTTTGCAGTAATGCCATTATCTGACAACGTGAAGAAAAGATGTGTTGGTGAAGTTATTATAGAAGAACCAGTTTGAGTTAGAACTCTATACAGGTAAGGAGGTGCCTGTCTCTTCCAAACTATATTTGCTATGCTTGGAATTATTCGACAGTTAAGACCCATAGAAAATGTGTCATGGTTCGTGATAGCAAAATAACCATCGTCAATTAACTTTTTCTCTTTCTTTAAAACTTTCTCTACCACATCTTTAATTTTTGTTATGCTTCCATCCTGAAGCGTAACATACGTATTACCGCTAACACATTTACCGCTTGACGGGTCACCCACCAGGAGAATGTGGATGTTTCCTCTGATTCTTGTCTTATCTTTTAACACTTTTGGATCTGCGCCAAAAAGCTGAAGAATTATAGCTTCTTTCACGTCTTCTAAGCCGTACATGCTAGGAGCAATAGAAGCTATAAGCTTGTTGAAAACTTCAGGATCTTTCGCAGCTTCTACTATTCTTTTTTCATCTTCTGGAGTTATCTCAAGTTCTTCCCAAACTGTCTCTACAGACTCTACATGGTTTGCGTCTATAAAAATGTCCATTTGTCTAGATCTTGAACCTTTTACCCTTCTAGGAATTTCTTTCAGTATGCCTACTACTCTAATCCTATTTCCTGGATCTGTCTTATTCTGCATTTTTGGTGAAGTCAAATCTTCTTTTAGGTAAATCATTATCTCTGACGGTCTTTCTCCACTAACTATTTCATAAGGCTCCTCTACCATTATCCATCTTGCATCGTAAAGCTTCTGGTTTACAAGCTTGAAACCTTTTCTGTTTCCACATTCACATTCGACTGGAGGTCTTACCAACCTTTCTGTCTGGATTATTGATATGTTCCTACCACATTCAGGGCATTGGAAGATTGCTTCTGAAACCTCTGGCCTAACTTCACTTGCTCTTTTTACTATTCCGTCTACTACAATAAGCTTCCCTATGTGCTCTGAACGTATATTCCTTATTCTTATGTTCCTGTTATCAGGAAGGTTGTAAAACCTTAACCTTATCTTTGCTTCTGAAAGACCAGTATCTATCTGCTTTATAGCTTCTTCCGTCGCAGAGATTGTTTCTTCTGGATTTTCTAGCAGATAGTCTGCAAGCTCAACATCAAACTTGTCTAGAAGGGAGAAGTCTACTTCTACTGATTTTTTACCCTCGTTTACAGCTTTGAGTATCTCATCCTTATAGAATTCATTCAAAAATTCTGCAGACCTTTCGATTAAATCTTCTCTTTCCATAGCCAATAATCTTATTAAAATCGATAATTTTATTCTTAACTCATTTTTAAGACTTTTCTAACTCTAGTTAGAGTGTAGAAAAAACAAGGATTTAAACTTTTTCCTAGCTTACTTCCGGACTACATGCAAGAAGCATAGACGTTTGGACAGTTTGAATAGACCGAACAAATTATGTAGTTTGGCTCCACGTCTGTTAGAACTACAGAAATGAGTGCGTTCGTTGCTAAGGTTCTATTTATGGCTCTAGAGTCTATTCTACCACCTGAATAACCAAAAGTTATGTTCGTTATTATCAAATCTCCAGGGCCTTTGTTCTGAATGAATAATGTCATATTCTTGCTCAGCATGTCATAGTTTTTCTGCAGGATTATGAAGCTTGCAGTAGAGCACTCAGGCTGAGGCAAGCTTACAGAAACAAAGCCAGAAGCCCAGTAAGCTAAGACACCAGCTATTGTCATGGTTATCGCAATCAACAAAACAGTAGCTACGAGAGGAGATATACCCTTAGCCATATTAAAATTTTTGGCTTTTTAAATAAATATTTATAAGCTTTAATTTAAGTTCTGTAAAAATAGTAGTTATGAAGAAAAAGTCTATCAAGGTGTTTAAAATACTTTCTGTGGTTGCTTTCCTTCTATCCTTAGCTGTTTTCGTGTACTTTATCGTTTTACCCTTGTTACCTGTAGAAGTTTTGCTTCCTGTTTTATCAGAAACTTCAACTTTAGGGTATGAAAGAGTAGTGCCAAATGCATACGCAGAAGAAGGAATAGGTGTTATAATTCTTTCATCAAAATGTTATGTTGTAGAAGGGAATACAGAAGAGTGGATAGCAAATTCTATAGTGAATGGTTTGGCCAACAGAACAGAGTTCAGGCCTGATGCGCATGACATTCTTCGCGACTTGTTGAAATCCCTTGATATAGAAGTGTTGATGGTAAAAGTAGTTGACATGGTAAACAACACTTTCATAGGCAGGCTTGTTCTTAAACAAGGTAATAAAGTTGTTAGTCTAGATGTAAGACCTAGTAATGGAATAGCTATAGCAGTTCGTGTTGGTGCACCAATATACATGAGAGAAGATTTGTTGAAAGAGTATGGAAAGTATGTGTGCTAACGCTTCAACGCCTCTTTGAAACTCTTTTCAAAATTCTCTAACTCGTCAAGAATGTTTTCTGTAGCTTTTTCTAGAGCTTCTACAGGAGATCCTTGCGACACTTTTACAAAAATCTTTGGTTCAGACAAGTAAGGATGTTCCTTTATTTGAGCTGCTTCTGTAACTGATTTAACATTCCAAAGATGCTCTCTCAAAGCTTCTGTGAGGGTTATTGTTTCGCCTCTACATTCTAGCATCAAAGACTTTTCATCTTGCTTGACTACATTAAGCTCCATAAAACTATATTGTACAAGCTTATAAATTATTAACATTTATTAACGGTATTTTGTACATTTCTAAATCATCGGTACCTATCCTTGGGCATGCACAGTTTATGAGTACATCCAGCTTTAATCCTTCTAACTTTTGGGGGGAAATTTCGTCCATCGCTAAAAGGTAAACGATTTTTCCTACTTTTTCAAGCTCCATTTTCAGCTCAAGCGGAAGTTTTAACTGTCCCGACTTCCAGCTAATGAGAATACCAACTCTTTTTGCATTTTCAAGCTGGGACTTGTTCCATGCTTCTAATTTTCTAATCTTATTCTTCATTTTCTCCAAATCTTCTATAAATCCTTTTTCAAGGTCTAAGCTTAGCACAGGTTTTTCTGTTTTAAGCGCAAGACCTAAGGCATAGAACTTTCCTGCAGATACGCATAAAAAACAGTCTACGTCTGCCTCTAAAGCAGTAGCAGCTTCTAGTTTGCATCCTAAAATCTGCCCTGGATAGCTTAAATTTTCGGAAACTAAAACCTTTTTTCCCCTCTTCTCTAAGTAGGCTTTTACCTTTTCTAGCACTTTAGCAAACTGAACATTAGTAACTAGGCCTATTCTTTCATACTTCTCCAACTTTCTAAACTCTTTTTCTAAAGTTGGAATTGGGTCTGCATCTAAAAAGTATTCCCAGTAGATCACAGGTATATCGGTTTTTATTCCAAAGTCTGTGTGGCCTATGTGTAAGATTGCATCACATCCTAGCCTTTTTGCCTCCTCATTCCTTATGTCGCAAGCCCCAAAAGTTTTTTCCAAGCAAATTATACATTCGAACCCTTCTTTTTCTAGTGTTTCAGCAATTTCTTGTATCTTTAGCTTAAGTCCTTCTGGAAATTGAATAAAAATTCTTCTGGACCCTAAAGCTTTTAGCCTTTTTACAACTTCCTGCATCTAACAGTCCCCTTCAAAAGTTTCTGGCTCATTTCTTCTTTTAGGTCTTTTATAGATTAGTGCCAACAAAATAAGTATCAAAAATACAAGTATAATAAACTTTGTTGGTATGAATGCTTGTGGACGTTCTTCGTACACACTCAAGAAGGATGTTGCACGAGCCTCTTTTGAGTTTCTTGCTCTTACAGAAAACTGATAGTTGCCATCAGCAATATTACAAGGAACTGTTACGTTGGCGAAAATTGTTTTCCTCTCTCCTGCCTTTAAAGTTACAGAAGGGGTAATGCTTATCCAGCTGGATGCTTCCCCTTCTACTGAGAAGTAAAAGGTAGAATCTTTGTCTCCTGTATTTGTAATATCAAGCTCAATAGTATTGTTGCTACACTTTCTTAAGCTATAGTAGTTTTTCAAGTTTAGGAGTGGTTTAGCTTCTAGAGGCTGAGAAGGGGCAAAGTAGAAAGAAGGATAAACGTTAGAAACTGAAAAGATTGGAGAAGACTTTGTGTAATTGGTACCGCATGCTTCGTATTCTACTATAACCTGGTAGTTTCCTGCTTCTTGGAGGAAACTTGTGCAAGTTAGGGTAAAGCTACTCCCCGGCTCTAGGTAGAGTGTGGAGCTACAGGGCATGCGCCAACAAAAATTACTACAAAGGTATACGTCAAGCTTTGCGTCTACAGAAGTGCTCCCATAGTTTGTTGCAACGACTTTTGCTTCCATATCATTATGAACAAATGCCATAGATGGTACTTCTATGTCCACGCCAAAGTTGCAGTAGCTTGCAGAAGGTGATAAGCAATAACCGTTGGAACATCCGTAGTCACAGTACTGATAGTTTATCCATGATACAGAACAATTAGGATATTGGTATTTTCTTTGTAACCAATTTCCTGAGCATATATATTCGTCGGTATATCCTTCATCGCATTTTGCGATACAATTCCCGTTTAAACAGCCTTCTGAACAATATTCGACATTCTTCCATTCTATACTACAATCTGCATGCTGATACTTTTGTTGCCTCCAGTTCCACATGCATCTGTACTCCTCCAAAAATCCTTCTGAGCAACAAAAGACGTTTATCTCCTCACTCTTTTCGTTGTCCATAATATCTTTTTCGTTTATCAGCTCGTCTATGCTTGACTTGACAGTATGAGTCCCAGCTACAGTCTTCCACTTGCATTCAACAACTATACTTTCTCCACTCTCCACATCTACTATACGCGTGCAAGGCCATATTTCTTTACCGTCTACAAAAAACCTTACAGTAGATCTTTCTTTCCTTTCGCCGTTGTTTGTTATTGTTGCAGAAAAAACTGCAACGGAATTGCATTCAGCACCATACACTTCTAACGAAGCAAGCTGAAGGTCTCTTATCGGGGTTGGGGGAAGACAGCCGTAAGCCTGAATAGAAATTGTGCTAAGGAAAATTACTATTGCTAATAGCTTTTTCATATTTTTACAATAAACCGAAAAGGATAAAAATCCATCAGCGTTAATAAGTTCGAAAATTAATCTACTTATTGATGGTTTCTAAGGTAAAAGAAAAGGGTTTAGAACTTTTTAAAGAAGGGAGAGTTAAGAAGGAGCTCGAGACTAGCAGAAGAATTCATTTTTCAGTTGTAGGAGAAACAGAAACACATTTCGTGATATACGACAAGCAAACCAAGAAGTTTGACTGTGATTGTATGTACATGACTTTACATAGAAAAATGTGCTCTCATGCCCTTGCAGCAAAGTACTTTTTAGAAAAATCTAAGGGGAAGCTCTCGTAACGTATCTAGGGAATAAAACCACTTCTTTTATGTTTGGTATATCCAAAAGTTTCATGGTAAACCTTTCTATTCCAATGCTAAATCCTCCATGAGGTGGCACACCATACCTAAACACTTCTGTAAACCATTTCAAAGATTCAAGGTTTAGACCCTTTTCTTTTATTTGTTCTACAATCTTTTCATACCTATGCTCTCTCTGGCCACCAGAAGATATTTCTAAACCTTTGAAAATCAAGTCAACACTCCTTGCCCATTCAGGATCTTCATCAACCTTCATCACATAAAAAGGCTTCACTGCAGAAGGAAAACGATTTATGAAGAAGAATTCATGCTTGTACTTTTCCTTCACAAATTCAGCAAGAATCTTTTCAGATTCTTTGTCTAAGTCACTTCCTCTCGGCAATTTTTTGCCATACTCTTCTAGGATTTCATAAATTTTTGGGAACCTAAGCTCTGGAAACGGTAGCTTTGGTACTTTTACCTCTTTTCCTAAAATTTTCAGTTCTTCCTCACACTCCTTTACAACCTTCTTTATTCCAGCAACACACATTTCTTGTTCTAACTTCATCATATCAGTCTCGTCCTTCATGAAAGCAAACTCAGGAGCAATTGTTCTATGTTCTGCTAGATGCGTAGGCTGGTCGGAAGGTTCTGCTCTCCAGCTTGGTCCTAGGTCGTATATCTTCTCGAAACCAGCAGCAATCAATAGTTGCCTATGCAGCTGAGGATCTTGCCTTAGGTATGCCTCTTTACCGAAGAAGTCTATCTTGAAAACTTCAGCCCCACCCTCGGATATACCCCCTATAATACTTGGCGTCCAAACCCTCAAAAATCCTTTTTTCTTTAGGAGGTCTTCCATACCTTCTTGCAAATTTGCCTGAATTTTGAATATTGCAAGGTTTTCTTTCCTTCTGAGGTCTAAGGACCTCCAGTTAAGCCTTGTATCTAGGTTTGCTGGTGTCACCCATCTAGGGTCAAGTGGTAAAGGTGTTTCTGCCCTGCTTATTATCTCTATTTTTTCTGGAACTATTTCAATTCCAACTTTTGCTACTCTACTTTCCACTACCTTACCTTTAACAGAAATAACATCTTCTTGGTGTAAGCTATTAACCAACTCCAAAATTTCCTTAGAAGCCTTACCCCTTTCAACCTTGACCTGAACAGTACCTGTGAAATCTCTTAGAATTATGAAATTTATTCCGCCTAGCAAGCGTACATCATGGCACCAACCGTTGACTATAACCTCTTTCCCTACGCATTCTTTCAACTCATTCGTGTAATGTGTTCTCTCCATTTCTACCACTGGTATAAGAGTATCCAAACTAGAAGCCAAACTAGAAAGTAAGTCAGACTGTTAGAAAAATACCATACCAACTTTTTCACTCTCACTACTTTCCTGAGTACGCATAAAGAAACTAAATAAACTACAAGGCCTAAAGCTAAAGCAAGGTAGAGATTAAAAAGTCTAGAAAAAACGCCAACTACTGCTCCTACAACAATTAATATACCGTTTACCTTTTGTTCAGCTTTCATTGCTCTCACTACATTCTTTTTTCTTTCCGATAATAAAATCTTTTAACTTTTTCTGCCAGGATTTTTCCTGTAAAAGTCTGGCAGTAATCCAAGTCTTCCTTACATAAGGAGGAAACTCTTTCTTTTCTTTTAAAACCTTCTCTAAGAACTCTATAGTTCTCTTGTCATGGCTATAGCCTACCCCAAAATCAAACCCAACCTTTCTCTTTATCTCCTCTATTGCCTTATCCCTTTCAACCTTTGCTATGATAGAGGCTGCGCTAACTACTGGAACGCTTTCGTCCAAGTAGTTTTCCACTACTAGATCTCTTTTTTTGTTCTGTAAAAAGCTTACTATCAATTCCTTAAACCTTTTTGTGTTCTGCTCTAAAGAATCTACAAAAACTTTGCCTTCGCTCATGTCTATTATTTGAGCTATTTTCATCGCCTCTATCTTGTCCAAGTTTATTCCCTGCTCCCTGTAAGAGTCTATCTTACAAGGCTGCACACGCATTACTACAATGTTTTTTGCTATTTTTTCTATTTCCTTGGCTAACTCTTCTCTTCTTTTTGGCGAGAGTTGCTTGGAGTCTTTAACACCTAATGCCTTCAGTTTTTTCTCGTCCTTTTTTTCTATGGTAACTCCAGCTATTACCAACGGACCTATCAACGCTCCGCGGCCTGCTTGACGTCAAAAGATTTCGTCGATGCCGCAGAGTAGTATATCTACCACCTCCTTTAAACTTTCAAAAATATCATTATAGCTGAGATTATTATCAAGATTATGCTGGGCACGTGCGAAGCTTTATGTCTTCTTGTTAAAGCCTCGTCTTCTGGTAAGTAGCTTGCTGGCAAAATTCCATGAATATACTTGCGTGAGAACGGAAAGAGCAACATAACACCAGCTCTATCTAGCATATCTATCAGCAAGTGAGTTAAGAGTGGAATAAAAACTGGAGAAAAGCCATAAAAAGGGATTAGAGGCAAGCTAATTACAAGAATTCCTGCTATGCTATGAAGCCAACTTCTAGGCCTGTATGCAAGATGGAGTAGAGAAGGTAAATGAATAGACATCCTCCTTGTTATTTTATCGTACAGGAAGCCTAGGAGATGGTCTATGTCTAGGATTACTGACAATATAATTGTTGTTGGCGAAGGTAATTTTTGGTAAAGCCAAAGCCCAAAAACAAAATGTGCTATTGCGTCCATAGAATATTTATGAATTTAGAAGAAATAAAAATGCAATTGTATAGAGGCAAGAGTGTAGAAGAAATTTTAGAAAAGTTAGACTGGAAAGAATTTGAAAAGATAGTAGCAGAAATTTTTAGAGAAAACGAATTTTTCGTGAGAGAGAATTTTAGGTTCAAGACCAATAAAAGGTATGAAATAGATTTGGTTGCAATTAGAGGAAATACTGCAATTTGCGCAGATTGTAAGCAGTGGTGCAAGGGAAGGTATAAGAAATCAGAAATAAAACAAGCAGCCTTACAACAAGAAAAAAGAGTAGAAGAATTTAAAAGGTTCGTCGAGAAAAACTTAATTGCAAGGAAGAGTCTTAAGCTGAAAGAAGGAGCTAGTTTCTACTCTCTTGTAATAACTCTTTTTGAAGAAGAAGTAACAAAGGGAGGTGAAACGTTTGTAGTCCCTGTTTGGAAGCTTAACAATTTCCTTCTTATGCTGGAAGAGTATGCGTAGAGCGTAGGGTTTAAATACTTCATAAATAAATAAGAGATTATGCCATTCGACGTTCATGTCGAAAACATAGTAGCATCGACTTCTCTGAACGTAAAAGTTCCTCTGGGAAAGCTAGTAGCTAAGCAAAAGGAAGCAGAGTATGAGCCTGAGCAGTTTCCTGGACTTGTTTATAGACTTTCTAAGCCTAAGGCCGCTGCACTGATTTTTAGTTCAGGGAAGATAGTTTGTACAGGGGCAAGGAATATAGAAGACGTAAAGAAGGTTATTAAGAAAGTTGTGTCCCTTATAAGAAAGAGTGGTGTGAGAGTTCCTGAAAGCTACAAAATAGACATAGAAAACATAGTAGCTTCTGCAAAGATAGATGCAAGAGTTAACCTAGACAAGATTGCATACAACCTAGAAGGTTCAGAGTATGAGCCTGAGCAGTTTCCTGGACTTGTTTATAGACTGGAAGATCCTAAGGTAGCTTTCCTAGTTTTTAGTTCAGGGAAGATAGTTTGTACAGGGGCAAGGAATATAGAAGACGTTCATGTTGCTATCAAGAAGATATTCAACAAGATCAAAGAGATAGGAGCATTGATGAAAGAAAAATAAGCTTTATTTTTTAATTTTTCTATAAGAATTTATACACGCAGGTGAGCCTATGGAACTGACAGAAGAACAGAAGGATTTAGTTCAACAGTTTCAGTTTTACCAACAACAGCTCCAGAGCATTCTCTTGCAAAAAGAATCCATAAGGCTGCAAGTAGCAGAGATAGAAGAATCTCTAGAAGAACTTAAAGCAAGCAAGGAAAAGGATGTTTACAAGATTGTAGGAAGTATAATGGTGAAAAAGCCTGCTGAAGAAGTGAAGAAAGAACTGGAAGAAAACAAGGAAAGCTTGGACGTTAGGATGAAAAGTATGGAAAAATTTGAGGAAAAAGTTACAGAAAAGTTGAAAGAATTGCAAGAAAAGTTGAAAGGTATCGTAGGGTGAAACTTATGGTTGATTATAAGCCTATAATAGAATTGCTGGATAGAGTGATAAACGATAAGACCATACCTAAAAACATAAGGGCCGCCGCAGAAAATGCGAAAAATTCATTAAACACAGACCAACCAGAAGACCTTAAAATAAGCATAGCTATAAACTGCTTGGATGAAGTCTCAAACGACCCAAACATGCCAGTTTATGCTAGAACAAGAATATGGAACATAGTAAGCATGCTTGAACAAGCAAGAAAAGAAGTAAGTATTTAAGTTTGGAAGTTAAAAATAAATTATCGTGATAAAATGGTACTAAAAAAGTTGAAAGAAAAGATTTCTCCTGAAGTAGAAGAAGAATTTGTGGAAATTTCTGAAACTCCTAGGGAAGAAAAAAAGGTGAAAGTTAGAGTTGAAAACTTAAACAGTTATTCGGACGTGGAAAGAATACAGCAACTCCTTAGAGAAGGCACGATAGTCTTCCTTAAAATTAAGGAATTAAGAAACAAAGACATAAACGAACTGAAAAGAGCTGTAGACAAGTTGAAGAAAACTATAACTGCAATGAACGGGGATGTTGTTGGAGTAGACGAAGATTTTCTTATTCTTACCCCAAGCTTTGCCAGTATTTTTAGGGGGAAGTAACAAGCTTTCCTGCATCTCTTACTCCTATTTCTTTGTTAACAAGTTTCCAAACAATTTCCAAAAGTTTTTTTATTTCTACTCTAACTTGTTCTGTAGTATCACGTGAGCGAATAGTTACTGTGTTGTCTTTCAAAGTATCATAATCTATGGTTATACCAAGAAAAGTTCCTGCTTCGTCTGCTCTTGCATACCTCTTTCCTATTGAGCCTGCTTCATCATAGTAAGCATCAAAGCAAGGCTTAATCATATTATAAACTTCTCTTGCCTTTTCAGGAAGATCATCTTTGCTAACAAGTGGAAATACTGCTGCAACATAAGGAGCTATTTTTGGTTGGAACTCAAACCAATCCCATCCTCTTTTCTTGTCCTCCCTAAAAGAATAGAGCAAAACTGCGTAGATGGTTCTGTCAACACCAAAAGAAGGTTCTACAACATGTGGAATTATTTTCTTCCCGCTCTCAACTACAAAAAAGCTTTCGCCAGAATGTTTCATGTGGCTTTTTAAGTCATGATCAGTTCTGTAAGCATTTCCAACAACTTCTTTCCACCCAAAATCAAACTTTATCTCCATGTCAAAGTTTCCTGCGCTATAATGAGGGGTTTCTTCTGGAAGCATGTGTCTAAACCTTATTGCTTCTTTTGGTATTCCTAGCTGTTGGTACCAAAGAAACTCTTTAGCGATGAAGTATGCTATATAATCGTTCGGCAAAATTTTCTCTTTTACAGCATCTTCTAGCTTCATCTCAACAACATTTTCTTCTCCTTTTTTCTGCTCTTCTCTTGTAAGAATTGGGACTTTTTCCTTAGCAACTTTTTCAAAGTTTGGATTAGGCTTTTCTGGGTTGAAAAAGTATTCTATTTCCATTTGGTTAAATTCTCTAAGCCTAATCAGCCATTGTCTTGGTGATATTTCATTCCTGTAGGATCTTCCAACTTGAGCAATACCAAATGGTAAACCTTTGCGGATAAAAGAAGCTATGTTCTTGAAGTTTACGAATATGCCCTGAGCTGTTTCTGGCCTTAGGTAAGAAATGCTACCAACAGCAGGACCGACTTGAGTTGAAAGCATGAGGTTAAAGACTCTAACTTCACTTAGCTCACCCTTACACTTTGGACACTTTATTTCTTTTTCTTTTATTATTGCAGAAAGCTCCTCCGGCTTCAGGCCTTCTACAGACATTTTCGTTTTTTCTTGTATCAAGTTGTCTGCCCTGTAAAAGCTGTTGCACTTCTTGCATTGAGTTATTGGATCTACAAAGCTTTCTAGATGCCCAGAAGTTCTCCAAACCTTTTCAGGCATTATAGTAGCTGTCTCTACCTCAAAAATGTTTTCTTCAGATTTTACAAAAAATTCTCTCCAAAAATTTTCTATTTTTCTCTTGAGAAGCACTCCAAGAGGGCCAAAGTCAAAGAAACCGCTTAGTCCGCCATAAATTTCAGAAGAAGGCCAAACAAACCCTCTTCTCTTTGCAATCTGCACTATCTTTTCTATCTCCATAAAAATCTTTTCTTGTGTAAGAATTTATTTTTTCAGCCAGCCTTCTAGGCTTGACTGTCTACCTCTTGAAAAAAGGTCTTCTAGCTTGGACGTAAACTTTCTCACCCTTTCTTCAGAAAAGTCGTGCTCCTTTACCAAAAATTCTACAAGCTTTTCTGTCTTAGGTTGTTTCCATTCAATCTTGTAATTGTCTGTAACTGGTGGGTTTAAGAAAAAGTTAAAAATCTCTTCTGGAGTAATGTTCCAGTTCCATTCCACCTTTTCAAATATTTTTTCAAGAGTCTTATTCTCCTTTACAAAAGCTAAAGCCTTCTTCGGGCCAAACCCTTTCACACCTGGATTATAGTCTGTACCAACAAGAATGCCTATAAGAATGAGCTGTTCTCTAGTAATTCCAAGCTTAGAAAGTACTTCCTCCAATTCTATTAACTCAGGGTTCACTTCCACATAAACTTCCTTGTTAGGAAGCTTTCTCCTTCTGCTGATAGAAATGTTTCTCACTAGTCTAGAAGATCCTGCAAGTAAAGAGTCGTAATCTTGAGAAGCAGCAGCCCAAACATCACCTTTCTTACACATGTAAGCAGCTTGCATTTCTCCCTCAGAAGGAGCTTGGACAAAAGGAATTCCCATTAAGCCTAAGAGTTTTTTAGCATCTTCTACTATCTCTTCGGTAATGCTTGAAGTTGCCTGAGCATACTTTTTAGCTTCTTCTCCTTTTTCTAGAGCTTCCTCCCATTTTTTTGTAGCAAGCTCCTTTACTGCCTTTCTCTCTTCTATCTCTACTTTTTTGAATTCAGGCGGTTTCCCGTCAAAAACCCAAACAGTCTTTATTCCTGCTTCTATCAAGTTTACATTTCGATAGAACAAGCCTGAAAGATGAGAAGTTATCCTTCCTTTACTATCCCTTAAAGGTTCTCCTGTCATTTTATCTCTGATTATTGATAAAAACTGGTGAATAAAGTTGTAAGCATCGATGGCAATTGTTTTACCTGAAAGGAAAGTTAACTCTATTTCTCTAGAAGGGATTATAGCTCCAATTTGCACTCCCATGGTTTACATTAGGAATTACAAAAATTAAAAAGAAAAAGCTTATCTTCTCTTTCTTCTTGCAGTTCTTGGTTTTCTTGTTACTGCTTTCTCTTCTTTTGCTAGCTCTCTTTCTATCTTCCACTCGTCCCATTCTAGCCAAACTATGAAAACGCCTATTAGTAGAACTAAAATTGGGATTGCACCGTTAAGTACTGTTAGCAAGTCACGCCAGGCAGGCTTTATGTTGTAAGATGGAAGCCCGTATATTATGTAATACAAGCTTGCTATCACTAGGATTATGCCAATAATCATTTTGGCTATCGGTTGCATGAACTCACTTATTTTAATTAGAAAGTAGTATTTAAATTCTTTATCTTAACTAGAAAATTTTGAGCAGTAGTAGAGATTTCAAGAATTGTAGGAAAATGTCAAGCTTTGAGACAGGAGGAGTTAAAGACATGCCAACTGTAAACCTTGCAGTAGCTGGTGCTAATACTGTTGGCTTGCTATATATAGTTGGCATAGCCACAAATAAGTGAGAACCACTTCCAAGCCATGTAGG